>Ga0181532_10004633_pt1 | contig 11950 bp, 9 predicted proteins | sample PEATcosm2014_Bin_33_FD_119768 | JGI IMG/M metagenome (GOLD analysis project Ga0181532, IMG submission 119768) | Peatland microbial communities from MTU Mesocosm Facility, Houghton, MI, USA - PEATcosm2014_Bin11_30_metaG | ecosystem: Environmental > Terrestrial > Soil > Wetlands > Peat | place...
AATGACGCCGGCAATACCCGGCAGCGTCAGCACCGCTCCAAAGTAGCCCATGAACCCAAGCAGGATGATCAGGTTCAGGATCAGCGCTATGTCCGCATTCACGCCTGCCCAGCGGTAGTAAATCAGCATGAAGATAAGGACAGCAAGCATGCCATAGATAGCCGCCCGAACGCCGGATCGAATTGAATCGGCGCCGAGCGAGGGCCCGACCGTGCGCTCTTCCAGATACTTGATGCCCGCCGGCAAAGCGCCGGAACGCAGCGTCATCGAAAGGTCTTGTGTCTCTTGCTGCGTGAACCGGCCGTTGATGACCCCGGTGTCACGGATGGCTTCTTTGATCACCGCCACTTCCTGCACCTTGTTGTCGAGAACAACCGCCAGGTTGTCGCCGACATGCGCGGAAGTGAAGGAGTAGAATTTGCGCCCGCCTTCTGAGGTCAGAATAAAGCGGACTGCCGGCTGGCCATTTTCGTCGGTGGAAGGTTCCGCGGTACGAAGATCGCGACCCGTGACCGCCGATGCTCGCGAGATTATGTACCACTGTTCGCCGGTGTCGCTGTTTCGCGAACCGATGCTTTTACCTTCCATCAGGACAGCGTCCGGAGGCAGCACGCCGCCGTGATCCTGTAAAGCCGCTTGCTGGCTGGAATAAGGCCCGCCCAGCGATTGCTTGATCTCAAGCATCGCCGTGGACTGCATGATTTCCTTCACCCGCGCCGGATCATCCACGCCCGGAAGCTGCACAAGAATCTGGTACTGGCCGAGTCCGTGCTCCTGAATCACCGGCTCACTGACGCCGAGCTGATCAATTCGATTGCGGATGGTCTCAATGGCCTGAGCAACCGCGCGATTCTTCAGATCGGCGAGGCTTTGACCCTTCATCGAAACCGTCCAGGAATTTTCCGCGCCCGAAGTGGCGTCGTAATCCGGCAACCGGTCGGCAATAATGCTTTTGAAATCGCTGGTCTGTTCCGGCGGAACGCCCTTGACCACGATCATTTCCGGATGGTTCACCGGATCGGGTTTGGTGATATCGGCGTAATTGATCTTGTGCGTCCGCAGGTCTTCCTTAAGACGCGCCAGAGCGTTGTCGGAGTCGACATTGACCGCATCATTAACCTGCACCTGCAGGATCAAGTGCGTTCCGCCGCGGAGGTCGAGGCCCAGATGGATGCGGTCGACGACCGATGCCAGCACACCCTTGCCCGACCAGTCCTTCGGAATGCCGAAGATGCCGCCCACGAAGACCAGCAGGATCCCGACGCTAATTGCCAACTTCCAACCAAGGTTCTTATTCATGGAAAAACCGTCGATCGTCGCTGGTCGTTAGTCGTTAGCAAACCGTCCGAGTCTAGCGCGTTCCCCGAACGACCAACGACTAGCGATCAACGACCAAAAAACTACTTTCCTTCCTCCGCCGTCGTCACCGACACCACCGAGGCGCGGCTGATTTCAAGCTTCAGATTGTCGGGCGGCACGCGCAAAGTCAGCGCATCGTCCTTGAGGCTGATGATCGTTCCGCGCAGGCCACCGCTGGTTACGACCTTGTCCCCATTTTTCAGTTCGCTCAGCATAGCCTGCCATTTTTTCTGCTTCTTCTGCTGCGGCATAATCAGCAGAAAATAAAAAATGGCGAAGATAAACAGCAGCGGAGCCAGCCCGAGCAGGCTCGTACCCCCGGGCAGCTGCAACCACAACGCCAATCCGCCCGTCATGCCAGACAAAATCATTTCCACCGCCAAGTCGATCCCGTGTAACGAAATAGGTAACGAAATTCCTGATTAAAACCGCGACAGCGAAGCGCTCTCTTCGAGCCGGTGCCGAGCAAAACTCGGCACAAGTTTGCTGCTTTTGCCGCTTAACTTCCTCTGCCCGACTGCTCGAGCGTAGCTGCGGGAATTCTTCTCTTCTAAGGCCGGAGGATCCTACACCTTGCAGGCTAGAACCGGCGATGCCGCGCTCCGGTTTCGGTCGGAACGGCACAGAAAGAAACGGACCTTGTCCCCAAGTTAAATAGAATGCCGGACGGCTAGCCGGGTGTCAAGGACGCGCCCAACAATTTACATCCGGGAACCGGCCGGGCTCGTGTGGGGACGGGCGCCCTCGCCCGTCCAAGCCGAGCGCGCCGGGGGTCCCCGTCAAGCCCGGTCTTGGCTTGACGGGGTGGAGCAGCTTGGCACGGCCTCGACTCTGTACTCGCTATAGTCAGCCGGCCGCGTTGCCTGCCCGAATCCCGGCGCGGACCGACCGCATGGTGGCTAGGTAATAGTGCAGGTTGTGGACCGTATTCAGAACCTGCGCCAGCAGTTCGTTCGAAGCATAAAGATGCCGTAGATAAGCCCGCGAATAACGCAGGCAAACACGGCACTCACAAGCAGGATCGAGCGCGCTCTCGTCCTGCGCGTACCGAGCCTGCTTGATCGATACTTTGCCTTCCGACGTAAACAGCAATCCGTGCCGCGCGGCGCGCGTGGGGAGCACGCAATCCATCATGTCAACGCCCGCCTGCGCATACTGCGCGATCTCCTCAGGAGTGCCCACCCCCATCAGATAGCGCGGCCGGTCTGAGGGAAGATGTTCAAGCGTGGACAAAACGATGTCGTGAGTAAGCTCACGAGGTTCGCCAACGCTAAGCCCGCCGATGGCATACCCCGGGAAGCCGATGTCGATGGTGCGCGCAGCCGATTCGCGACGCAGCGCCGCATCCATCCCACCCTGAACAATGCCAAACAAAGCCTGAGTGGCGTCCGTGTGGTGACGGGGCTCCGCCGCCCCGTCAAAGCGGGGCGACGCCCCGCTTCCACGCGTCTCCCACGCTCGCGTGGGAGCGGACGCATTCGACCGCCCCGAGCGAAGCCCCGCAGAATCCGCCGACCAAGGCACCTCGTGTTTGTGTTCCTCAAAGTAATTCTTGCAGCGTGCGGCCCAGCGCAGCGTCAACTCCATCGAGTCGCGCACCCGCTGAGCATCGGCCGGATATTCGGTACATTCGTCAAAGGCCATAACGATGTCGGCGCCCAGCCCAATCTGAATCTCCGTGGCTTTTTCAGAACTAAGAAAATGAGCAGACCCATCCAAATGTGAGCGGAACGCGACGCCCTCTTCCGTGACCTTGCGCAGATCGTTCAGGCTGAAAACCTGAAACCCGCCCGAGTCGGTAAGAATCGCCCGGTCCCACGACATGAACCGATGCAGCCCGCCCATCCGCCGAACCGTCTCGACCCCAGGCCGTAGAAAAAGATGATAGGTATTACCGAGCAGAATCTCGACGCCAAGTTCTTCCAGCACATCTTGAGAGACGCCCTTGACCGAACCGAGCGTCCCCACCGGCATAAACACCGGCGTCTCGACTTCTCCATGAGGCGTGATAAGCCTGCCAGCGCGAGCCGAGCCGCGAGTAGCTTCAATTTGCAGATGGACAGACACCGAGGGATTTTAACGGAATCTGAAGGTCCGGGTTTACTCTTTCCCGAATCGAATTCTGGCCTACATCAATGCACATTAGCTACGTGCGTTTTGTGATGACGAAGTGCTTCGCATTGGGAGTAGGAACGTGTTCGGTGCATTGATAGCCGAGCTGCGGCGCGTCAATACTTTCCAGAAGGCATTCTCCGGCACCGAGCAGGACCGGCGACATGGCTACGTGCATTTCATCGATAAGTCCGGCGCGCAGGTATTGCCGGATCGTAGAAACCCCGCCGCCAAGCCGGACATCCTGACCGTTCGCAGCGTCAACAGCTCGTTCCAGTGCGGCGTGAATGCCATCGGTAACAAAGTGGAAAGTCGTGCCTCCGCTCATGTCAAGCGATGCGCGTGGGTGGTTGGTGATCACGAAAACAGGAGCGTGGAACGGCGGATTGTCGCCCCACCATCCCTGCCAAACGTCGTCTGGCCAAGGCCCTCGGACAGGTCCAAACATGTTTCGACCGATGATCCACGCTCCGATATTGTCAAGACCGCGTGCGACAAAATCGTCATCAATACCCGTAGCGCCGCCATCCTTTCCCACCATCTGTCGAAAGGTGCGCGTGCCGAACATCCATTCGTGCAGCCCCAGGCCACCGACGCCAAGTGGATGATCGAGATCCTGATTGGGGCCGGCACCGAAGCCGTCGAGGGAGATCGAAAAGCAGCGGACACTAAGCCTGGACATGGATTTAGACCTCAGTCAGCGCGCGGATGAAAATCCAGTCGTGCTTTCTCACTTCGCGTACAAATTCTTAACCACCTCGCCGCCCTTCATCACAAACTTCACGCGTTCGAGAGTGGTCACATCGGCCAGCGGATCGCCATCCACCGCAACCATGTCGGCCCACTTTCCCGGTTCAATCGTCCCGACCTTGTCGGACCATCCCAGCAGATCAGCATCGTTAACAGTCGCCGCCTGGATCGCCTGCAGCGGCGTCAGCCCCAGCTTCACCATGACCGCGAATTCATGCGCGTTGAGCCCGTGCGGATACACCGCCGCATCGGTGCCGAATCCGATTTTCACTCCTGCGGCAAACGCGCGCGCCACATTCTTACGCGCCGCGGGCATCACCTCGCGTCCCTTGGCAATCAGCTCGGGAGGCGTGCCAATCTTCTCCGCGTTCTCCAGAAACCAGTCGGCCAGGTAGAGAGTCGGCACCAGATAGGTACCATTTTTCTTCATAGTAGCGATGGCCGCGTCGTCAATGTAAGACCCATGCTCAATCGAATCCACACCCGCCTCCGAGGCCCAGCGGATGCCCTCGGCGCCATGCGCATGCGCCGCAACCTTGCGCCCGAGCCGGTGCGCATCGGCCACAATGGCCTTCATCTCTTCCAGCGTGTATTGCGAGGCCTGCGGATTGTCGCCATGTGAAAGCACGCCGCCGGTGGCGCAAATCTTGATCAGATCGGCGCCATACTTGATAATCTCGCGCGTCTTGTGCTGCACCGCTTCGACGCCATCGGCCACACCTTCGGCCTGAACGTGCCACTCAAACGGCAACAGATTATCGTCGCAGTGGCCGCCGGTAATGCTCAGCGCCGGGCCGCTGACCAGCATGCGCGGTCCGGGCACGTCGCCGGCGTTGATGGCGTCGCGCAGAGCAACGTCGGTAAAATCGCTCGCGCCCACATTCCGAATGGTCGTAAAACCAGCGTCGAGCGTAACCCGGGCGTTGCGCGCTCCGTTGAGGGCCTGGCGCGGCACGGAAATCGCGAGCCGCGAATAGCCGAAGTTAGGGGTATAGGTGATGTGCGTGTGCGCGTCAATCAATCCCGGCAGCACGGTGGCATTCGACAGATCGACAACTTGCACCCCAGCGGGAACTTGCACATCCGAGCCAACGCTGACGATCTTATCGCCCTGAATCACGATGGTTTGGTTCGAGAGCGTCTTGCCGGTCTTGACATCGAGCAGGTGCCCAGCATGGATAACAACCGTCTTCGGCGCGGGCGAAGCTTGCGCCCAGAAAAAGTTGATACAGGAAAGCGAAAGAATAAACGCAAGCAGATAGCGGCTGAGCTTCATGCCATCCCCCCAGGTTTGAATCGAGTCTTGGCCGAGTACGTTACAACCTCGGAGAGGGAAACGGCAACCTTTATCGAATTTGGTGAATCAGAAACATTTCGCGCTACGTTAATTTTCCGTTAAATTCCTGGTATCCAATTGACCAGGCTGCGGGACGGCATTACGCTGCGGGAGATATGAGCAAAGAGGACCTTGATCAGCTGCGCCTCGCCTACAAAAAGGCTGTCGATGAATGGGTTGACGCCATTCGCGCTGAAGAAGCCCTGGCTACTCCCGACCATTCGATGACCGCCATGGAGCACTGGGACGACGCCCACTTCAAGGAGCACGACGCCCACGCGAAAGTCACCGAAGCGCGCGAAGCCTACAAAGGCGCCCTTCGCGAAGTTAACTACGGCATCTAGCGCCCCACTTTAATGAGTTGTCACATCGCCCACGGCTTGTATTCTACGATCCGCAATGCTCGTGTGGGGCGGACACTCTTGTCCGCCAGCCGAGCGAAGCTCGGCAACTGCCAGTCGCCGCAGCAACTCTGGGTGTGCTCTAGAGGAACGATGACAGACACCGCCGCCAACCCGGTCCCCAACGGAGTGCGAGCCATCGCCGCGTTGTTCGCTCTCTGCGGAATTTATCTGGCGATCGCTGGCTCCCTGATGCTGCTTCGTCCGGGAACGATAGCGATGTCGGCAGGCGCGCCGCTCCTGTTCGGCCTGGAATTATCCGGCCCGTACATGTTCTTGCTAATGGCAGTCGTAGGCGGAGGAGTCGCGTGGGGTCTCCTGCAACTCAATAACATCGTGCGCCACGCAGCCTTGCTCATCGCCATCACAGGAATCGTAATGCTAGTGCCGTCCGTCTCCGCCGCAACCGTGATGGTTCAACCAAGAGCGCTAGCCTTCGGCGGCCTCGGGATTATCGTACGCGTGATGGTGGCGTGGTATCTGTCGCAAGCAGGAATCGCCGATCAGTTCAAGACAAGAATCACGTAGCGGCGGACCCAATCGTCCGCCCCGCCGAGCGAAGCGGGATTTCTACTTCCTCGCCTTCACCGGCTCTTTCTCCCCCACCCGCTCGCTGACCTTAAACGTCATCTTGCCCGCCTTCTTATCCGCGTCCACCACCACGTGGTCGCCGTGCAGTACCGCACCGTCCAGAATTTTCAGTGCCAGAGGATCCTGCACCAGCTTCTGAATAGCGCGCTTCAGCGGACGCGCCCCAAAATTCGGATCGTATCCTTCGGTGAAGAGCAGTTCTTTCGCAGCGTCGGTAAGCTCCAGAGAAATCTTGCGGTCGGCCAGCAGGCGACGCAAGTCTTCGAGACGCAGATCGACGATCTTCACCAGCTGTTCCTTGCCCAGCGGATGGAAAATGATGATGTCGTCCACGCGATTCAGGAACTCGGGTTTGAAATGCCCGTGCAGCGCCTCCATCACCCGCTTCGAGGCGCGCTCGAAGCCATCGGCGGAGCGAACGTTTTCCGACTGCAGATATGACGAGCCCAGATTCGACGTCATGGTGATGACCGTGTTCTTGAAATCCACCTTGCGGCCCTTGCCGTCGGTAAGGCGGCCATCGTCCATGATCTGCAGCAGGATGTTGAACACATCCTGATGCGCCTTTTCGATTTCGTCGAAGAGCACGACCGCATATGGATGCCGTCGCACCTGCTCCGTGAGCTGTCCGCCTTCTTCGTAGCCGACATATCCCGGAGGCGCGCCGATCAGACGCGACACCGCATGCTTCTCCATGTATTCGGACATGTCGATGCGGATCATGGCGCGCTCGTCGTCAAAAAGAAATTCAGCGAGAGCGCGGGCCAGCTCGGTTTTGCCCACGCCGGTTGGTCCCAGGAAAATAAACGAGCCGATGGGCCGCTTCGGATCGCTCAGCCCGGCGCGCGAACGGCGGATGGCATTGGCCACGCGTTCGAGTGCGGCGTCCTGTCCGACGACGCGCAGCCGGAGCCGGTCTTCCATGTTGATGAGCTTTTTAACTTCGCCCTCAAGCATTTTGGAGACCGGAATGCCGGTCCACTTGGAAACGATGCGCGCGACATCTTCTTCGTCTACTTCTTCTTTCAACATGCGCTGCCCGGCCTTGCCGTCGATCTGCGAGGTGACCTTATTCAGGTCTTGTTCAGTCTGGCGAATGAGACCATAGCGGATCTGCGCCACCCGCTCGAGATTCCCGTTGCGCTCCTCCGCGGCCTCTTCGACCTTGAGCTGCTCCAGCCTTTCTTTCAGAGCGCGGGCGCGCGCGATGACGTCTTTTTCCTGTTTCCATTTCGCCTTGAGGGCGTTCGACTGTTCTCGAATGCCGGCCAGTTCTTTCTCGACGTGAGCAAGCCGTTCCTTGGAATTCGCGTCGTCCTCTTTCTTCAGCGCCTGCTTTTCGATTTCGAGTTGCGTAGCCCTTCGTTCCAGCTGATCGATCTCGGTAGGCATGGAATCGATCTGGATGCGCAAAGAAGAAGCCGCCTCGTCGATCAGGTCGATGGCTTTGTCGGGCAGGAAGCGATCGGAAATGTAGCGATGCGAGAGCGTCGCCGCCGCGACGATGGCCGAATCTTTGATGCGGACTCCATGATGCACTTCGTACTTTTCCTTCAACCCGCGCAGGATCGCAATCGTATCTTCGACATTCGGCTCGCCTACGAACACGATCTGAAAGCGGCGTTCGAGCGCTGCGTCTTTCTCGATGTACTTGCGATATTCGTTGAGCGTCGTAGCGCCGATGGCGCGCAATTCTCCGCGAGCAAGCGCCGGCTTCAGCATGTTTGAGGCGTCGATGCTGCCTTCGGCGGCTCCAGCGCCGATCAGAGTGTGCAACTCGTCGATGAAAAGGATGATCTGTCCCTGCGAGTCTTCGATTTCCTTCAAAACCGCTTTGAGCCGGTCTTCAAATTCGCCGCGATATTTCGCGCCGGCCAGCATGGCTCCCAAATCGAGAGACACCACGCGCTTGTTCTTCAGCACTTCGGGCACGTCGCCGGAAATGATGCGCTGGGCGAGGCCTTCGACGATGGCCGTCTTGCCCACCCCCGGCTCGCCGATCAGCACCGGATTGTTTTTCGTGCGCCGCGAAAGCACCTGCACGACGCGACGAATTTCTTCATCGCGGCCGATGACCGGATCGAGTTTTCCACGTCGCGCCTGCTCGTTCAAATCGCGCGCGTAGCGCTCGAGCGCCTGGTATTTCGCTTCCGGATTCTGGTCGGTGATGCGCTGCGATCCTCGGACAGCGGTGAGTGCCTTCAGGATAGCGTCGTGCGTAGCTCCGTGGCGCACCAGCAAATCCTGTGCCGGATCGCGTTTCAGATCGGTCAACGCCAGCAGCATGTGTTCGGTCGAGACGTATTCGTCCTTGAAGCCGTCGGCTTCTTTGAAGGACTTTTCCAGGAGCTGGTTGATCTGCGACGACATCGCGGGCTGGGCCGCGCCGCCGCTGCCCGAAACTTTAGGCAGCTTCTCGATTTCCTTATAGATATCGCTGAGCACCGCCTGCGGGCCGATGCCGATCTTTTCGAGCACAGGCGTGACGATGCCGTCTTTGTCTTCGACGAGCGCGGCCAGCAGATGGAGCGGGGCAAGCTCGGGGTTGCCGTGCTCGGAGGCGAGCTCGGTCGCGCGCTGGACGGCCTCTTGCGATTTTACTGTGAATTTATCCCAACGAATTGCCATGGCTTTGTTCCTCTATTACCTTGTCATTCTGAGCGAAGCGAAGAACCGATGCAATCGGCGGGCAGCGGAAGAATGCAGAGGTCCTTCGCTTCGCCCAGGATGCAGGACGACAGATCATTTCATTTCGATTCTCAAATTACGACTTACAAATGAAACGGGAGGCGCTGGTTCTCGCCTCCCGCTGAGTTTACACAATGCTCACGTAGGGTGGACGCATTCGTCCGCCCGCCGGGCAAATGCCCGACAAAACTTACGCGGCCTTGCCGACGTTCTTGGGCTCTTTGCCTTCCAGCGTCTTCTGGCTGCCGACGCTTACCTTGATCTGCTTCGGCTTGGCCTCGGCTTTCTTTTCCAGCGTGATCTTCAGCACGCCCTTGTCATAGTCAGCCTGAACGTTGTCATGGTTGACTGTATTCGGGAGGCTGAAGGTGCGGGTGAAGCTGCCATACTGACGCTCCACGCGGCGATAGTTCTCTTCTTTCTCTTCCTGTTCGAACTTGCGCTCGCCGTGCACGGTCAGGGTGTTGTTCTCGATGCGAACGTCGATGTCCTTCTCGTCGATTCCCGGCACTTCGATCTTCAAGGTCACGTTGTGCTCGTCCTCGTAGACGTCCACGGGCGGAGCAAACGCGGTCGTGGTCAGAGCTTCATCCTGCCCTTCCGGCCCAAAGGAATCGCGGAACAACCGATTCATGCGGTCTTGCAGGGTGACGAACTCACGGAAAGGATCCCAACGGGTAAGCAAAGTCATAACAAAAATCCTCCTACTTGGAATTCAAACTGGGAGCTATCACAAGCTCCCGGATTGTTAATGAGTATGAACAAAGCATAAAATATGAGCGTAGTGTTGTCAATCATTTTATCTCTCTATGTTTCAATTGTTTACACTCAATATCAAGCACTGGAGGTAGCTCGTTTCCGGCACATGCAGCACAATTGGATGATCTTTCGACGCCCCACGATTCTCGATGATCCGCAGCGACTTGTGTGCGTCCTGGGCGGCGTCGGCCACCACCTTGAGGAAATCAGCAGGGCCGACGTGGAAGGAGCACGAACAGGTGACGAGAATCCCTCCCGGGCGCAGCATTTTCATCGCCCGCAGGTTGAGTTCTTTGTAGCCGCCGAGGGCCTTATCGAGGTCGCGCTTGCTCTTGGCAAACGCTGGCGGATCGAGAACGATGGTGTCGTAGCGCCGGTTCGTGGCCGAATATTCCCGCAAGAGATCGAAGGCGTTGGCCTCGATCCATTCCAGTTCGCGCCCGTTCAGAGTTGCGTTCTTTTCCGCCATCTCCAGCGCCGGACGCGAGCTGTCGACTCCGGTGACGCTCGCACACCGAGCCGCAGAGTGCAAAGCCAGATGCAGCGCGAATCCTCCCTGATAGCAGAAAGCGTCGAGCGCTTCCCCGTGCGCATATTGCGCCGCGGCGGCATAGTTTTCCCGCTGATCGAGAAACGCGCCCGTCTTCTGGCCTTCGAGACCGTCGTAGTGAAAGCGGACGCCATTCATCGCGATGACGGACGAACTCTTCTCCCCCCAAAGCAGCCCCGACGTTCGCGACGGCAGTTGTTCAAGTTCACGAATGCGGGCATCCACGCGCTCGACGATTCCAGCCGGCTGCAGTTCCTCTCGTAGCGTTTGCACGACGGCCTCGCGGACTGCAGCACCCTCCATGGCCTGCGTCAGGACCTGCAGGGAGATGACGTCGTTATAGCGATCAACGATGAGGCCGGGCAGAAAATCGGCTTCGCTGAAGACGATGCGGTAGGCGTCGCTATTGCGGACCAGATCATTTTCCTTGCGGTAGGCGATGGCGGCGCGAATACGCTCCGCGACCAGGGCTGGCAGATCGCGCACTGATCCGTGAGAGATCATGCGGATGGCGATCTGTGACGAAGAGCTGTAGAGCGCGGTGCCGAGGAATTTGCCGCCTGGATCGAGGACGCGGACGGCGGCGCCGGGCGGCACATTTTTCTCTTCGGTGACATCCGAGCGGTAGACCCAAGGGTGGCGGCCCTGCAGTCGAGTAACCCCTCGGGCGGAGAGTTTTACGGAAGGCTCCGCGTGCTTCGCGGAGACGGCACGGTTCTTCGGCATGGACTGATGTTATAGCGAATCAAGCTTGCGCAGGGACAGCCCCCCGCGGCTGTCCAGCCGAGCGCAGCTCGGCCCCGCCGCCCCACGCAAACACGGGTCGCTCAAGCTCGAATCACGACCCCATCCAGATTCCGTTTGCGTTTGCCCAGTTCGCCCGGGCTCGGCACCGCCCCAACGCTGGCCGTCACCGCGCCCGTCATCACCTTCTGGAACGCCGCCTGGAACTGCTCCATCTCGGGCGCGGTGCCGATCGTTACGCGCGAATAGGTTGGCATCGCTGGCCAGATGCGTCCGATAAATACGTTCTGCTTGGCCATGGCATCGATCGCCGGCTTCGCGGGCCGTTTCGTGTCGAGCATGAAAAAGTTCGCTTCCGAGGGAATGTAGGAGTATCCGTTGCGGTCGAGCCAGGCAAAGACCTCGCCGCGGATAGTGGCATTGATGCGCCGGCGCTCGGGCACCAGTTGCGCGTCCTTCAAACTTGCCGAGGCGGCGACCATCGCAGTGATGGGCATGAAATTCCAGCCGCCGTAGTTTTCGATTTTCTCCAACAGCTCGGGCCGGCCGAATACGGCTCCGCAACGCAGGCCCGCCATGCCGTAAATTTTCGAAAAGGTGCGCAGCAGGATCACGTCCTTGCCGGCTCTTACCAGATCCATCACCGAAGGCGCATCGCAA
>Ga0181532_10004634_pt1 | contig 11949 bp, 10 predicted proteins | sample PEATcosm2014_Bin_33_FD_119768 | JGI IMG/M metagenome (GOLD analysis project Ga0181532, IMG submission 119768) | Peatland microbial communities from MTU Mesocosm Facility, Houghton, MI, USA - PEATcosm2014_Bin11_30_metaG | ecosystem: Environmental > Terrestrial > Soil > Wetlands > Peat | place...
ATCAGCAAACGTCACCGATTTGTCAGAACCTCAAATCGCCTTTGTTTTATTTGAAATAATGGCGCGCCCGGGGGGACTCGAACTCCCGACCTTCTGGTTCGTAGCCAGACGCTCTATCCAACTGAGCTACGGGCGCACCGTTGTATGTAACTGCCTTCTGAATAGTTTACAGTAACGTCCAGTTCCCCTGCAAATCCGCTCCTCGGTACGATTACGACCGCTCCTGTCAGACAACGATGTATATATATATATATAAAGGTTGAGCCGATTGTTTGTCTCTCGGATCTGTCAGAAGTCACAACTGGACGAAATTATTGCGCAGCACCACCCCGGATGCCTCGGCTTACGCGATGCCGACCGGCACGAGCATGGTCGTCATGACAAGGCCAGCCAAATGGTCGTGCCGCAGCCAGGGCGACTTGTAGCGACGAAGAGTGTTCAGCCGGGAAGCCAATGTATCCAGCCGGCTCGATTGGCCTGTGTTGTTTGAATGCGTTCAGGCTCTGTGGCATGGGAGGAGAGAGATTCAGCCAAGGCTGCTCGCTAACGATCGCTGACAAGGTTGGCAACTGATACCTTCAAAACACGACCTTGATAATGCGCATGATCAACTCTTCTGGAGAGAAAACCGTGAGCAAGAGAGGCAAGAGAGGAGCTGCGGTGGCAGCGGCCAGACGGGAGATGTCCTCGAGCCCGAAAGGGACTGCACGCATCTCACGCACGAGGCTATAGCTGTTGCCGAGATCGGCGAGCGACTGGATATCAGCAGCTCCCAGGAGTTCCTCGGAAGGACCGGGATCACGGAGAACCCATTTCTGTTCGAAGCCCTGGACATAGCGCGTCTCAAACTTGGCGCACATTTCTGGACAATCATGCCCAACAACTGGTCTCGATCGACTTCTTCACGGTGCCCACGATCCGTTTCCAGGTCCTTTACGTGTTTCTGGTGCTGGCCCATGACCGTCGTCGCATCCTGCACTTCAATGTGACCGCCCACCCGACCGCGGAGTGGACGGGACAGCAACTGCGGGAGGCATTTCCCTTTGACCAACTCCCGCGTTACCTGCTATGGCGGCCCGAGCGTTATCCGAGGACCAAACAAAAGAGATGAACGCCTCAAAGTCCAGCCGTCGACGTGAAGTTGGCCAGCTTCGCGTACCATTACCCACTTGGACGGTTGATGTCATAACGAGGTCGGCCTCACGACGAGCCGAGTAGACTGTTTCGGTGTTCACCCTAACAGCGTTCGGACCGAAGGAGGCCGGCCTCGTTTAGGACATCAATCAGGACTTTGCGCAGTATGTCGCAAGCAGTGATGAGGGCACATCAGCGAATGGCCCTCGGTTTTTGGTGCCGAGGCTTCTTCGCAGCCCATACATGGCAAAGAGCAATAAGAGTGCTCTGGCACGGATCTCACTGGGCTGCGAGCTTCGCGCTGCGTCGAGGAGCCGCTGCTGGCCGAGGCTAGCTCGCGACTCTCGCAGCCATCCGCAGTCGGCGCTCCTGAATTGGAACTCGAGGTGCTTTCACGGGCATCGTAGCTTTGTAAACTTCACTCCGGTTAGCGGCTAGTGGCAGCACCCACTCGCTTCTCCTACGAATGTGCGCACATGTCGGACACCACGATCCTCGCTTTATTTTGGCGGGCTGGGCCTTCCACTCATGTCCATCTGCGCATTGCCACTGAAGAACTGCACGCTCATTTACATATGTCTCAGACAAACATACTCCGCCTCTGTTTGCCGCAAGCTCCTGGAAAAGCGACAAACTGAGCCGCTGGTTGCGGGCGCATATCGGACACCAAGTGCCCTGAACGATATAGGACGGCGCTGCTTGCCAGCGATGTCCGAGCTTACAGTTCCACGTCAATTTGAATTTGCTGCCAAGATATTCTGTGGACAGACACATGCCCCCACGAGTGTTCGCCAAATCTCTCATTGCTGTTATGCTCAATGTTTCGTGAAATCGTCGCCGCCCGTTGTAACACTCCCTGCACCAGCTTCCTTTCCTTCGGGTCCCAGCCTTCACATTAGCTGCACATGCTTTCCAGTGATGTCCGTGTTTGCACACCCACAAGAGAGGCATACTCCCGTTCTTGTAACTCGTCGATAGACACCTCCCGCCACGGTCTCTCGCAATTTGACGCATTTCTTCTAATCTCAATCTCTGGTTGTGAGCACAGACCGGGCACCAGGATCCAGCCCGGATCGAGTGCGCCCTCGCTAGCCATTCATGGCCGATGGCACATTTCCATCGGAGGGGACATGACGAATTCATATAAACAGGGGACAGACAGCAACCACCTTTCTGGGCCGCGATTCGCTGCAAAAGAGGCAAGGTCAAGCGAGCAACGTGAGCGCAGAATGGGCACCAATGCCCTTTCTTAACCTGATGAGGCGTAGCGATCCATTCGTGCCCCGCAGAGCACCGCCACTGCAGTTTAGTCGTGGTGTTACGATAGTTTTCTGAGAGGCACTTGCCACCGCGGGATTTGGCAATCTCTTGCATCTGGCCGATCGTTCCGGGCCGCACGCCAGCACACTCAGGACACCAAGTTCCTTTTCGAATGCTTGACGGTAGAGCACTCCACCGATGCCCATTTGCGCATTTCCACAGAAGTGGCACCCCGCAGTTTAGGTAGCGGGCTGACACGCATTTGCCTCCTCTACTTCCAGCGAGCGCCTTCATTTGCGAGATATCCAACTTCTGCATGGGCCTCGTTTTCGAAACGTCGCGGACTTCTCTACTAGTCCGCCAAGATTACTGCTTAGCACTTCAAGTCCAGTTTTCGAGTCGTGTATTGATTAGCTCTTCGAACTTGTCGGACCGCACCCACGGCCAGAACTGCTGATAACCCTTTTGCGTCGACCTTGACAGCTAGCCTTTTCGGCCTTCAGTTTCGGTATTTTTGCAAAGTTTTTCTCTGTCATGACGTCTAGTTCTTGCCTCGCTAGCTGTGTTTTCTTGTCAGATCGGTAGACGATATGAGTAAGCACATCCGGCAGGACACAACCACTCTCCGAATCTGAAATACGAAAACGAATGAGCTTGTGCGTCCGTCTCGGAGTAGTCTGCGCGCCGCAAGGAGTGTCCAGGGTCTTTCGAATGGGACACGAGAGGAGACATAGAAAAACAAGCTTCGGGAGCGCAATGACTATTTCTCTTTGCTTGCGGCGCATGGGAGGTTTTTCCATGGGCTCTGCCTCCTCTCGTTTGAGCATTTCGGGCACCAGGTACTCTGCTTGACTCTTCCGGGGCGCGCGTACCACCGGTGGCCAAGGGCACATTGCCATCTCAGCGCGGTCTCTTTATTAATGTAACGGTCCGATAGACATTTGCCGCCCTTGCGCGCCGCCAACGAATGAAATTCCTCTAGCGTCAGCTTCAGATTCCCGGCGCAGACTGGGCACCAGGATCCTCTTCGGACTGCATCTGGCACCGCAAGCCAAGGATGGCCTTCTCCGCATTGCCAAAGAAGTTTGCTTTTGGAGTTCGAGTACTCCTCTGAGAGGCAAACGCCACCGCGGCTGCGAGCAAGCACTTGCATGCTCTCGATCGAATCTCTTTCGTGGAATCTTCGCCTCAAGTTGTAGCACTCCGGACACCAAGTCCCTCGCTTCCGCGTTCCTCCTTTCACATTAGCCGCGGCCGCTCTCCACCTATGTCCTCGCCTGCATTCCCAATGCAGTGGACGACGGCTGTTAATGTAGCGAGTAGAAAGGCACCTCCCTTCACGCTCCTCCGCTAGGCATTGCATCGCTTGGAGTCCGAGCCGACGATTGTGGGCGCACAAAGCGCACCACTTCCCGCTCCTAACCGAAGCAGGGGTTGCGGTCCACTGATGCCCCTGTTTGCATCTCCACAATAGTGGCGTAGCTACATTGCGGTAATCGGTCGAAAGGCAACGCCCTCCTCGCGACGCGGCGATCGCCGCCATTCCACCAAAGGACAAACGGGCCACGTGCGCGCACTGGGGGCACCAGCGTCCTCCCTTGACCAAGCCGGAAGCTGCTTCCCACTGGTGTCCGGTTGCGCACCGCCAGCTCAGTTTTGTTTTGTTGTTGACGTACCGGTCCGAGAGACATTCACCTCCCCTGCTCTCGGCCAGGACTCGCATTTCTCGGAGCGTCAACCGCTTTCTGTGCGCACATTCGGGACACCAACTACCCTTGCTCACGTTGGTAGGCATCGCCTTCCACCGATGGCCCGTCTCGCAAGTCCAAGACAGATGCGTGCGTGAGTCGATGTATCGCAGCGAAAGGCATCGGCCGCCTCGCTGCTTGGCGAGCCTGCGCATCTCAGTAAGAGTCGACTTGCGCATGGCAGAAATGACCACGACGTACCCACGCGAAGACGCGAGAAGGTCGCGCCTCGCGACAAAGTAGGTTTACTCGCGAGGCGTTTCTCCCGTGCTGATTCTCAGAAGTGGAAGCCGAGTTCGATCGTTTCTGTTCGCGGTGTCACGTAGTGCGTGCCGCTGAACGTGGAAATGAAGTTGTACAGCGCCTCTTTGTCCGTGAGGTTGATGACCGTGAAGCGGAGACTCCACTTGTAACGGTCGCCGTTGAACAGATTATCTTGGCCCACGGCAAGGTCGAACAAGTTCCTAGGCTGGATACGTTGCGGATTGTGGTCGTTGTTCTCCGTCCCGGGCGCCGGAATGGATACATACTTGCCTCCATAATTTGCCGCCGGGCAGAGATTCGGCCCAAACGACGAGCTAATCGGCGTCGTGGGGGTCGCATACACATTTCCGCAGAACAGTCCCGCCTGGAACTGTTGATCCGGCGTGATTCCCGACACATCGACGAGATTATTGGGTCCGCCGCCACCTGGCCCGTTCGGGCAGGATTCTCCTCCGAAACACGGCACCGGACCGGCAACCAAGCCGCTATCGTAGCGCCAGTTGAATCCGAGCCAAGGTCCACGCTTCCACGGCTGATACTGCAGGTGCGTCGTCTCGTTGAAATGCTCGTCATGGTCGATGCGAAATACCGAAGAGCCCCCAGGCGTGGGTGGCGTGGCACCAATGCCGCTGACCTGTGGAGTAAAGAACCGCGCTGCGACGCTGGACATCACCACATATGCCGTAAAGCCATGATAGTTCGGAACGGAAGCGTTGATGGCATAGCCGGGGATTTTCGAGTTGTGCCACTCGATGGGGTATGTGATTGGAGTATTGCCCAATACGCTGAAGTCGAAGGCGTTGTGTGTGTACTTCCAAATGTACTCGCCATTGACGACCAGGTACTTCCCAAAGGCTTGCGAAAGACCGGCGTGGAACTCATTGCGGTAGCCGGGGGTTAGCGGTGGTACGTTTGACGAGATGCATTGGCCACCGGGTACTGACTGCTGAAGATCGAAAATCACCGGATCATTGCAGCCGGTGCTGGCGAGGATGAGGTTTTCGTTGAACGGCGACTCCATCGTGCGCGCATAAGAAACCCGCAGTACGGTGTTTGTTTGCTTGAGGTTGTAAGCCACGCCCAGGCGCGGTTGCAATTGCTGGGTGCTGGCAATGCCATTGTATATATCATCGCGCAGCCCGAAGTTTAGACTCCAGTGCTTTAAGCTAATTGTGTCCTGAATGTACAGCGCCGTCTCCTTAATGTTGGCGGTCCGGTAAAAAGCATACAGCCCGCTAGCAGTTTGGCCCGCTGGGCAGCCGTCGGAGAGCGGCAATGGGGCCGTGCGAGTCAAGTCGTAACAGCCGAGGAGGGGGGTGAATGCCGGGACCGGGCTCCCGTTAGTAAAGAATCCCTGTCCCGTGTTCGTTTGTAACCCTAAAGGCGCACACGCAGTCGGGTCACTCAGCAGAGGGCTCGTATTAGGGGTGAGGTCCGGATTCAGGCAAGGAGCGTTCACCGTCGGATTGACAATCCCGAATTTGTCGTTTTCCGATAGCGCTGTGTTCTCGAAGCTAACTCCCAACTTCACATTGTTGATTCCCTTCACGTACGAGACGCTTCCGCGAATTCCCCCGTTCGTTAACGTGCGATACTGGCTCACTGTCTCAAATTGCAGGTCGGGTGTTTGATCAGCGAAGGGGTCCGCACTCGGGTAGTAGTTGTATCCGTCCCGCCGAAACCACCCCGCAAGCGTGAACACCGTTTCCGCATTGATCAGACGCGTCCACGACGGAGCGACGTTGATAGTTTGGATCTTGGACCGCTGATCCTGGGGCCCTACGGGCTGGCCGTTTGGTCCCAAGCCACCGCAGTTACCGATTTGTCCCGGCGGGCATGTTGGATCTGCCGAATTGAAAGTCCATCCGGTGGCAAATTGCGCGTCATACGAATTTGGTGTCTGGAACCAAGACCTCGTGTACTGGAAGTTGAGGCTGAGCGTGTCCTTTAACGTGGGTTTATAGTCGACATGGTCGAACACGTTTTCTTCGTTTCCCTTGTCGTGGAACACGTTAAACTCTGGTCCATCCAAAAAGCGGCCAGTGTTCAGACCGTCGGCGGAAATGTAATTTCCCCATTTGTCGTTGCCGTAACCTAGGTTGAAACCTCCGTTCACCGTCCCGAACCCACCGTAGGAGGTCGTCACTTCTCCATGCGGTTGTTTGTCCCCTAAGCCCGATCTCGTGGTCACCACGATTACCAGGCTGGTCTTGCCACCAAATTCCGCCGGAGGTGCTCCTGCGATCACCTCCATCGATTGAACTGCATCGGCGGGGAGTTGATTCGAGAACACTTTGCTTTGCTGATCCGTGATCGGCTGTCCATCGATGGAGAAGGAGTTCGACGCATGGTCGCCAAGACCGTGGAATAGCCCGTTCGAGTCCGCTGCAATACCCGGCGTTGTGAGAGTCACCAGCGAGCTAAGTTGAGAAGTTGCGCTTTCTAGCGGTACGTTCTTGAACAGTTCACGATCTACGTCTGTGTGATATGTCGGATCGTTCTCCACCAAATCCGCACCGTTCGATTCCACCGTCACCGAAGTCACTTCAGTTCCGACTTTCAAGCTGACTTCTACCTTGGTTGGGACTGCCGAGCGTAGTTCCACGTCTTGCGCATAGTTCGCAAAACCATTTACCGTCACTGTCATGTGATAACTGTTAAACGGGACGTTGGTGAAACTGAAAGAACCGTCTCCGCCCGTGTTGGTGCTGCGCGTAAAACCGCTGACCACATCGCTAATTTCCACCGTGGCATTCTTGATCGTGGCACCCGATGGGTCCTTGACCACACCTGCTATGGATCCGGAACGCCCACCCTGTGCGGAAACACCCAGGACAAACAGGAATAGAGAGAATGCGAGTAGCGCAAAACTTCGAAGAGCGTGATGCATTGTTCCTCCCAGCCCCCATGGAGCGATTTAGATGAGCATTGGTAGGCCCGCTAAGAAAGAAGCGGTCGCGCGGCCTTCATAAGGCCGACGCTAGATTCATTAGAATAAACCTGAGATTTATAGCAGGACTGTTAATGGAGGTGCGCGAGCGGGGAAACCGAAGGAGAAGTCTTCCTCGTGAACCAATAGAGTCGGTTGCTCGACTGGTCCCGTCGGCACCAGGGCCGCGAACGGCACAGATACCGGTGCCTTGGCCAGGATGCCAGCGTGTGCGATTTGGCACAGTTGGCAAGCCGATTGTTCCTGTCCATTTGGATGGCTGTGGAAAATTGTTTGAACAAGGAAAATCAGGGCGACAATGGCCAAGGCAATACCCAGTGTCCTGACCAATCTCTGCTGAGGTATGACTCTGCTACTCATCCGTACTATGAACCTCACCCCGATTGTTACTTCTAACCACCCCATCTTTGTAGTGCGTCGTCTTATGCAGAGGCAACGAATGTTACCACTGAAATAATCAGAAGCAAATGCCCTTTGTTTTACCCTGAGCAAAGCGTTACCGCCAAGGGCAGGCGTAACGTGCGTGTCCGGCGCTTCATGCGGGAAGGCGTAACCTCAGTTTGGGTTCTGACACCGGCTCGCCAGATGTCCCTGCGTGACATCTCCTCCTTAGCCAGGTGATTAACGGACATCAGGCTGATAGTACACTCCTCAGGCCGCGTGGCAGCATGGCTTGCCCATCAGTGCCTCCCGTCCCTCACGGACAATCAATGGCAGGAGAGCCAGCGCAGCGACAGGATCTGCCCATCTCACTCCCCAGATCGCATTGACGGCCAGACCTACAAAGGCAATCAATGCCAGATAGCCACACAGAGCTGACTCAGCGGCATCCGCCCTCAACGCTGCGCTGGCAGTGGACACTGAAAGTTGCCTTTTTTGCTTTGCAAACCAAGGCATAACGACTGCGGCAAGAATGAGCAGGGTTATTCCAATGGGGCTGGGTTGGGCCTCAATGTGTCCTAGCAGGGTCAAAGCGGAGGCGAGGGTAACGAATGCCGCGAGGACAAAGAGTAAGCCGCCTGCGATTCTGGCTGCATGTCGCTCCGCGTGGTCGCCACGAGATGGCGAAAAGAAGCGCCAGAGCACGACTGCGGCCGAGAGAAGTTCGACTGCGCTGTCGCCGCCGAAGCCGAGGAGCGCTGGACTGCGGGCCATCCATGCCGCGCCCAACGAGACCACTGCCTCGACGCTCATCCAAGTGAGCGTAAGGATCTGAATCCGAATTATGCGGCGCGTAGTCTCTAGCGTGAATGTTTTCGGCGGCGCAGACACAGGAGCATTATGCATCTGCTCTAAATGGTTTATTGAAAAATCGGCGCAGTCCATCGTCCAAGGTCGGGTCAGCGGACAATTGGTAGCCGGTAACCTACGAAACGGGTACTCGTCCATCGGTACCGGAATATTGTATGCTCGATGACGGCCTTGATCGTCGCCTCTTCAATCCGGCCACCAGAGAATTTAATTAGGATGTGTTGGCCTGGCTTGAGTTCTTTGTTGGTCATCGCGGCGGAGTTTAGCACGGACAGACTTAGTGGGCGTGCGCGGGTCGGGACACTGCCTCTCAAATTTACCCGCTTCGTGTTTGCCCGCTTCCTTTGCCCGCTTCGTTGCCCGCTTCGTTGACTTGGCTAAGCTTGCAACCTAAGATGACTGGACCATGGCTGAGTCCGACGCGCTTATCGGGCGAACCATTTCGCACTACCGCGTCCTGGAAAGATTGGGCGGTGGCGGCATGGGTGTGGTGCATAAGGCGGAAGACACGCGCTTGCACCGCTTCGTGGCGCTGAAATTTCTGCCGCCGGATGTAGTCAGCGACGCGCAGGCTCTGGCGAGATTTCAAAGAGAAGCACACGCGGCTTCCGCTCTCAATCATCCCAACATCTGCACGATTTACGACCTGGGCGAAGAAAATGACCGGGCTTTTATCGCCATGGAGTTTCTGGACGGGCGCACTCTGAAGCACGAAATCGCAGGACGGGCGCTTGAGTTGGAACGGGTGATCGAGATTGGCCTGGAAGTTTCGGATGCGCTGGACGCGGCGCATTCGCAAGGGATTGTCCACCGCGACATCAAACCCGCGAACATCTTCATCACCCGGCGGGGCCACGCCAAGATTCTGGATTTCGGATTGGCGAAGGTATCGACGCTGAAATCAGGTGCGGTTCCCGGGGAATCGCTTGCGACGTTGGTAGAGGAGGAATATCTGACCAGTCCAGGAACCGCACTCGGTACGGTCGCGTATATGTCTCCGGAGCAGGTGCGCGGGAAAGATCTGGACGCGCGGACCGATCTGTTCTCGTTCGGGGTGGTGCTGTATGAGATGGCTACAGGAGCTCAACCGTTTCGTGGCGATACGTCTGGCATCATTTTCAACTCCATCCTCGAGCGTCAGCCGGTTGCGCCGGTGCGTCTAAATCCTGAAATTCCGCCGAAGCTCGAAGAAATTATTACCAAATGTCTGGAGAAAGATCGCGAAGTGAGGTGCCAGTCTGCCGCGGAGTTGCGGGCTGATTTAAAGCGGCTGAAGCGAGATACGGATTCAAACCGAGTATTGGCGCAGAGCTCGGGGAGCGCAAGCGCGGTCAGCGGAACTGGTGTGCCTGCGGCAAGCGGGGGAACCGCGGCAAACGCGGCGAGCAGCAGTCGAGTGCCGGCCGAAGGAAGTGCAGGTCTGCCCGTACAAGCAGCTACGTCTCAGAGGCAGACGATGCGGTATGTGGCCATCGCAGCGCTGCTCGTCGTGCTGGGCGGGACGGCACTGGGATGGAAATTCCTGCGACACAGCCACACGGAGTTCCGCACCGGAAACATCGCCTTGAAACAATTGACGGATCATGGGCAGGCTTCGCTTTACGCGGCAATTTCCTCGGACGGCCACACGTTGGCGTATGTCAGGCGCGAGGGAGACCGCAGTTTACGGGTGAAGCAGATTGCCACGGGGAGCGAGGTGACGGTGGTGCCCGCAGGCCCCGGCTTTTTTAATTCGGCCACGTTTAGTCCCGACGGTAATTATTTGTACTACGCGCACACGGATCCGACCAACGCGAATAACACGAATCTGTACGTGGTGCCCTCCATGGGAGGAGCGCCCCGGCAGTTGGTAAACGACGTGGCAAGCGGGGTGTCGTTTTCGGGCGATGGGAAGAGGATGGCGTACCTGCGGCAGCTGATAGACAAGAACGTCTGGCAAGTTCTGGTTGCCAACGCCGACGGCAGCGAGGAGAAATTGTTGTACCAGGGTGGGGAAAGAAACATGTTTTCTGGATTGTGTTGGGGCGGGCCGGACGATCGGCTAGCATTGCTCTCGAATATAGCGGGGAAGAATACGGAACTGTGGATACTGGGGTCCGACGGCAAAATCGAGAGAACACTGCAACCGCTGCAGATCGCGTCCGACGTGGCGTGGATTCCGGACGGGAGCGGCTTATTCCTGGTGGGTTGGGCAAAGACGAATGATTCTCCGCAGATCTGGTTCCAGCCGTACCCCAGTGGGCCGGTGACGAAGGTCAGTAATGATCTGGACGAGTATTCCAGCTTAAGCGTAACGGCCGACGGCAACGTGCTGGTGACTTCGAGGTATCACCCAGACTCGGCCATCTACGTGGGGGATGTGCCGCACGAATTGAACGACAAAGTCGATTGGAAACTGACGATGATCTCCAGCGAGCAAACTGCCGGGAGGAATGGATTGTCGTGGACCTGGTCAGGGAAATTGTTGCAACTCGATGGGGCCAATCGCCTGTTCATCACCGATGCGCAGGGAGGGGAGCGCACGCAACTGGCCGATGAGAACCAGGGACTGTTGGAAGTGGCCGCGTGCGGGAACAGCGATTGGGTGTTGGAATCGCGCATGGCCGCCGACCGGACTGCCAACGTTTGGAAATTGAATGCGGCCACAGGCGAGACCGCGCAATTGACCAATACGAAACTGGCAGGTTCGCTTTCGTGTACGCCGGATGGGAAATTGGTAGTTTACGAGGATTATGGTGCTCAGGCGATTTACAAGATGGCCGTGGATGGCGGAAGCCTCAAGGAAGTAGCGAAGGGGAATGTGTATTGTCCAACCATCTCGCCAGATGGAAAATCCTTAGCGTATTTAAAGGCGGAAGGGCAAGGTGCGAAGCTAAAGATAAGTCTTGTTGTGAGCAGTCTGGAAGGTGGGCCGGCCATGAAGGAAATCGTGATGCCGTCGGACCTGCAGAACATGAATGGCTCACAGGCGCTCAGGTGGACGCCAGATGGGAAGGGTTTGACATGGTTGAGCACAATCAAGAACGCGCAGCACGTCATGATGCAGCCGTTGGCCGGAGGTCCGCCGGTGCAGTTGACGCGCTTTGAGACCGAGCCCGCACTGATCACGCGGTACGCGTGGTCGAAGGATGGAAAAAAGCTAGCGGTCACGCGGCAGAAGTACAATGCCCGCGACATTATGATGTTCACGGGTTACCGGTGAGAGAGGTGGTTTGCAGTTGTCGGATCAGCCGGACTTTTTCGTTGCGTTTCAGTGCTCTGCGATCGCCGCTGCGGCATCACCACCATGGGAGCACAACTACGCCATAGTGATCCTAAGATTACCCTTGGGCTCTATGCGCA
>Ga0181532_10004641_pt1 | contig 11938 bp, 4 predicted proteins | sample PEATcosm2014_Bin_33_FD_119768 | JGI IMG/M metagenome (GOLD analysis project Ga0181532, IMG submission 119768) | Peatland microbial communities from MTU Mesocosm Facility, Houghton, MI, USA - PEATcosm2014_Bin11_30_metaG | ecosystem: Environmental > Terrestrial > Soil > Wetlands > Peat | place...
GCGGCCTTGGTGTCGGGCTGGCTGTCGCGGCTGGCCAGCGCGGCGCGGTACTCGGACAGCGCCTTCTCGCGCTGCGGTTTGATGGAGCCGGGATCGTCGGGATCGCGCGCAATGTCGTACATGCGTCCCAGGTAGATGTGCGCCCACGCAACGGTCCGCGGGTCGTGTGAGAGCTTGACCGCCTGCGTCAGGTGGTCGAGCGCGCCGTCCGCGTCGCCCTGCATCAGGTCGATGCGGCCCTGCAGGTAGTGGGCCCGGGCGTCGGCGGGGTTGGCCTTCAGCGCTGCATCGGCGATCTCGCCTGCGCCGTCCAGGTCGCCCTTCATCAGCTTGCTCTCGGCCAGGTCCAGCCCGGTCAGCGGGCGCGGCGTGCGGCGCATCACGTCGCCGCCGGAGCCCTGCGGCAGAAAGGCGATCTGCTCGTCGTGGCGCTGCTCGCTGTCCACGTCCATGCCGTAGACCATCTGGCCCATGATGTCCTTCAGGCTGGTGCCTTCCTTCTCCATCCGTCCCAGTTGCTGGTAGAAGTAATCCACCAGCACCCAGCCCTGGCGCATGTCCAGCTCGACCCTGCGTCGCCGCACCAGTTCGGCCTCTCGGTTGTAGCTGGCCATCTCCGCGGCGTAACGCTCCTGGTCAACGCGGTCCCGCAGCGACCCGGGCTTCGCCGGCAGGGCAATGCCGGTGTCCATGGTCTGCGCCTCCACCGCCTTGATCAGGCACTCGATCACCAGCGCCACAATGTCGCTCTTGTAGGTGTACTCCAGCGGCGCCTTCTGCACCGGCTTCAACAGCGGAAGCAGGCGGTTGATGGAGCTGGTGCGCGTGTACACCAGCGGCTCCACCAGGAAATGCAGGTAGGTGTGCCGGATCAGCTCCATCGGCACTGCGTCCGGCGGGTCGGCGCGCGGCGACACCACCACCACCGAATCAACTCCGTTGTAGCGCGCGTTGGTCTCCGCCGGCGCCAGCATCGGCTCCAGCAGCACCAGGAAGCGCCGTCCGTCGTAGCTGCTCACCGGCAGGCGCAGGTAGATGTTGGTGCCCAGCACCATCTTGGTCAGCGGATCGTGGATGCGGTCCACCAGCCCTTCGTACTCCGGCCGATGCTCGATCCACAGCAGGTGGAGCTGTGCGGCCTCGGCGAAGGCGCGCAGCAGCGGCAGAATCTCAACCACCTGCGCGGCGTCCAGGGGAAGATCGGTGAGAGCGACCGAAGGCGCCAGCTCCGGCGCAGGAGTCAGGTAGAGGGCCAGCGAGACGTACTGGGCGAGGTCGCGGCCGGGGTCGCTCAGCGTGTGCCGCCGGATGTAGGCGCACAGCGCGTCGCGTGCGTCGCGCGCCGGCGCGGAGCCGGCCAGCTCGCCGTTCAGCTCGTCGCGAATCCTGCCCCGCACGGCGTTCGATTCGGCCAGCCCCGCGTCGTAGCCGCATGCGTTCAGCGCCACGGCCAGCGTGAACAACGGCTCGCTGGTCTCCAGCGTGATGGCCGAGCCGGCCGCCTGCGGCTGCGCAATGCGTGGCACCGGCGTCGTGTCCACGGCCTGCGACTCCGGCGTGCTGGAGGAGGATGTACTGGACGACGAACTGGATGAACTGGAACTGGAGCTGCCGGGCCCCTGCGCGACAAGCGTAGGCGCAACCACAATTCCGCCAACCAGCAACGCAACCGCAGCAGCGGCGGGCAGGATGCGGCGCGGAGCCATCGGCACGCGTCGCGCGGCGATTGGGATGGTCCGGAATCGGCAGGGACGGTTCAAGCTAGTGTCCTGTCTCTAAAATAATTGGCATAATTTCAACCGTTGTCATTCTGACCCTGACCCTGAGCGCAGCCGAAGGGGAAGGGGAAGAATCCCCGCATTTCGCTCCCATCCACGCCCTGTTTAAGTGCTCGACTTATGCGCATAACTTTAGAGACACCACACTACACACAATAAGGTTTCGACGCTCCCTGCAAGTTTAAGAGAGCCGCACCGCGATAGCAAGCCGGGGGCGGATGGATGCGGGGATGGCTCGGCAATGGAAGGGATTGTGTTCATTCGATGCCACATACATCGTTTGCGTTATTTGCGCGCCGCTGAATGCGCGATACACTCCCCTTGCAAACCGCCAACATCGCAGAGGACGAAGAGAATGCTCTCCCAATGGCCCCCGCTCAAACTCGCAAAACTCGGCTTCGCAAGCTTGGTCCTATCCGAGTCGTGCCTCTTGTCTTGGGCACTTGTTCTCGTTCCCATTAAGCTGCGCAGCGTTCTGCTCGGTCTTCATCCGAGTCATTTTGAAGTAATTGCATACACCACAGTCAGTCTCATCGTTGTCTTTTCCCCTTCGCTGATCGGTTTGCTGCTCTTTCATCTCTCAAAACGGCAGTTCGATATCGGACTCGATAATGAGCAATGGACGAAGCAGGAAACGGACCAGGTTCTGCTCTGGGTTGAATCGCCAGGACTGAAGCGAATGTGGATTTTATTGGTTTCCTCCATGGTCATCTGTTCCATCGCAGTGTTCAGCATCGCAGCGCATCTGCGCTGGCCGGACGATTCTGCCGGTCGGATCACCCTATACCTGATAATTTTCTTGTGTTATGTGAATATCCTACTGCCTAATCCCAGAGAAGCTCTCGCGCAGATACGCAAACAGCTTCGGCCTAAGTCAAGCCAGTACGATCCATCGAAGTCCTGGGTCAATAGTTACAAGCCAATCCACTCCGATCACTGGGGCGGGCGCGAGACGTCCAGGACTGCGAGCCCCGAGGCATGAGCGAACCCACTTGTCCCGAATCCACTGACAATCCGCCAGTCGGCAAGAAGCGCGAACTCTTCGCGTTGCTCTTTCTCCTCTCAAATCTCGCTGCGCTCATTGTGTTTTATCACTGGAAAGGCCATACCTGGCCCGCGCAAGTTAAGCGCGGCATTCTCATTGGCCCGCTCCCGCCCCTGCTGGTTCTCATCGGCCGCTCGTGGAACCGATGTTTCGAGCCGGACCGGAACCCCGTCCGCTGGCCCAACGGCTCCGAGATGGAAGCTCTCCTGTCAATTCTCTATCGTGTGCTGGCCGTATTCGTCATCGTCTGTATGAGCGCATGGATCTTCGTCGATCGAGCGAAGATCCATGCATTGGAAAACACATGGGGTTGTATATTCGTGACCGTTCAGATGTGGAACGAATACCTGTCGAAGTTCATCGACGACCGCAAATTCATCCCGCCACCCACCCCAACCAGGACGTACGATCCATCGCAAAGATGGGACGCCAGGCTTAAGCCACTCCACTCCGATCATTGGGGCGAGCGCGAGACGCCCAGGACTGAGAGCTTCGAGTCATGAGCGAAACCACATTGCCACAACTTGCGCTGCCCCATCCATCGCAGCCGGGTCGCTCTTGCCGTTGCACTTGCACCTGAGATAGGCCCAGGCTTCAGCCTGGGCAATCTCGCCTCGACACCACACCGGGCTTCAGCCCCCGGGACACGCCCTTGCTTTTGTCTTTTCTGGTCACTGTTCCCTGATCCCTTACCCCTGTTTTGTTGTCAAGGCCCTCGACAACAAAAAATCCCAATAACCTACGCCCCACCAACCACTTACCCCAGAAAAATACTTGGCATAGTAGTTATGCTCCATCCCGTACAATTAAAGTAGGGGGTAAAACAGGTGCAACTCGGGCCAGCAAGCAACGCACTGATTCCAGAGACTTTACAAAATAAACCACTTGGAATCAAGGCGTTGACTCGGAAGTCATGAGTAGGCTAAGACCCAAGTCGCGACTTAACATGCCTGTTTTGAAGACTTTAAGACTTTTTAGGTGTCTCCCACCGAATAATGCGTTCTAGAAGCGCCCTGCGCGTCTAGCCGTGGACGGAGATGCCGGCAAAGGTGACCACGACGCGCCCGCGCACCGGGACGCCGAAGGCGCTGGCGGGCTGGAAGACGCTGCCCAGAAGCTGATTGACGACTTGGGTGCGGATGGCGTCGTCCTGCGGGCCGCTGACGATGGTGTAGTCGTAGACGCGGCCGCGGCTGTCCACCGAGGCCTCCACGATGATGGTGCTGTCGTGGCCGGTGACGATGGCCCCGGGCGAGGTGGTGGAGTAGAGGTAGTGGGGCGCGGTGAGCGCGCCCAGCGGCTCGTCGTTGGCCTGCACCGCCTGCGGCGCTGCCACCGCGCTGAGCAGAAACACGATGCTCAGCAACGCGACCGAGCCGGCGAATCCCACCGACACCTGCAGCAGCATGGGCCGGACGGCGTTCTCCCACGTCAGCGAGAGGCGGTCCAGCAGGCGGGAGCGGTGGCGCGCCTGTTCGTGCGAGAGGGCCACGCGCAGGCGCAGGCCGAGGTCGGCGGGGGCCTTGGCCGGGCCCAGCGCGCAGAGAGCCTCCTGGGTGGCGCGCCAGGCGGCAAGCTCACGCGCGCAGTCTTCGCATCCGGTGGTACGCACGCCGCAGTCGTCGTCAAAGCCCTCGATGTGGCGCGCAATCTGCTGCATCCGGACGCCGCTGATGGTGCCGTCGAGATAGTCGGAGAAGGAAGCTCGAATCGCTCTGCATGGATGAGATTTCATCGCGACACCTCCAGTCGGGAGTCCAGGCGGGAACGGAGAAGGGAAGTGCTATGGGGAGTGTTTGCCGGGGCCAGCACGGCGCGCAGGGCGGCGCGGCCGCGCATCAGCCGCGACTTGACCGTTCCCAGGTTGACCTGCAGGATGTCGGCGATCTCTTCGTAGGCGAAGCCTTCGATCTCGCGCAGCACCAAGACGGCGCGGAAGGGCTCCGGCACCTGGCGCAGTGCGGCTTCGACGCGCTCGCGGATCTCCTCCTGCGCGGACAGGTCGAAGGGCGACGGGCCGCTGTCGGCCAGCGTGGAGGCGAGCGAGTGCGTGTCGGCGGAGGATTCGCAGGCGCAGCGCGAACAACTGGGCGCGTCGAGCGCGATCTCCCGGTGCTTGTGCCGCGACCACCAGCGGCGCTGGTTGGAGGCCTCGCGCAGCGCGATGCGGTAGAGCCAGGTCCTCAGGGTGGACTCGCCGTGGAAGCCGCCGATGCTGCGGAAGACCTTCAGGAAGACCTCCTGGGTGATGTCGGCGGCGTCGGACGGGTCCTGCAGGCTGCGCGCAATCAGTGAGTAGAGAGGCTGATGGTAGCGGTCGATCAACTGGGCAAAGGCCTGCTCGGAGCCGCTCTGCAGCTCGGCCACAAGGGCCGCTTCTTCGCTTGGAAGGGCAATCGAGATCGCCAGATCGTCCACTGTTATGCCCGCCTGCAACATCGGGTGCCTCTACCTTACGACTTCGGTGAAACGGATGTAAACCCGCGCAACCAGCGCCGGACCGCATTGGTACTCTCGGCGATGGCTGTGAAGCAATATCCAGGAAGTGAGAGAAGACCGCCGCCGGCGGCTGAGTGCTCGCTCACTCTATTCACTTAGACACCGGGGGGTGGGGAATTAGTTCCCGATCGGCAGCAAATCGATGCGCGTGGACGAACCTGCGCGACGGACAATCGCTGTGTGGCCGAGGCCTGGGCTGCGTTTGCAGGCATCGCAACCGGGAGACTCCACGGAGGGTTTGACTCAGCGGGCCGCAACCATGAGAATAGAAACGTCCTCCCCGAGAGTGGGCCTGTGGCGCAGCTGGGAGCGCGCTTCCATGGCATGGAAGAGGTCACCGGTTCGATCCCGGTCAGGTCCACCAACACACCATCCAACAATCAACAGTATGCAAGAGCCAGCGTAAGTGCTGGTTTTTTCTGCGTTTATTGTCCAGAGCGGGTCGCGCCGCGGTGGAACGCTAAAACCCTGATTCAGGCCCCGGTGCAAACCGGAGCGTGAGCGGCGGCGGCGAAACGTCGTGAAGAACCACCACTTAATGGGGATGGAGGTCTCATTCGGGGCATGGGACTATCGGAGGATGGACTTCAGGAGGGAGCACGTCCTGGCCGGGCAGATTGGCCAACTCCGAACCTCTTGAAGAGGAAGAGGCCTTCGCTTGGCTACAGTCGCCAGAACTGGACAAATGTCTCCTGCTAGTTGGATGGGTGTCGAACATAATCACACCGAATTAGCAGCGAGACATGCGAGTTCGCACGCAAGAAAGCGTCCCTGACATGGATTCGACGACCCAGCATCACGGTGTGGATACCGCCTCCATCTGGCGTAAATTCGTCCGGTTGATTTCCTCGATTTTGGCGCTGATGCAACATTCGGCATTGGTGCTTCTGGTTGGAATCTCATTGTGCCGCTCGGTGGGGGCGCAGACGCCGACCACCACCAGCCTGAGCGCATCGAATGCCGCGATCACCGTTGGGTCGTACGAGACGTTGACGGCTACGGTGCTCTCGGGAAGCACTCCAGTGACCACCGGAAGCGTGGAGTTCCGCGACAATCTGGCGTGGCTGGGCGGGACCCTTCTGGGGAAGTCCACGCTGAATGGCAGCGGCTCCGCTTCGTTGTCTCTTTCCACCCTGAGCGTCGGCTTGCATGAGATCTGCGCAATTTATACGGGATCGGGCGTTTTGGCTCCCAGCGTAAGCATCCCGTATCAGCCGGTCACGGTGACGCTGACGGCAGGCACCCTGTTTCCGACGACGACAGCGATCAGCTCGGCGGGAGTTGCGGGCCTCTATACGCTGACTGGGACGGTCGCTGCGCTTACTCCGGTGCTGCCGACCGGCAGCGTGTCGTTTCTGGACACCTCCAACGGTAATGCGTCGCTGGGCACGCAGACTCTGAACCCAGCGAGCATGGGCTACGGGTTCGCAACCTTCTCAACGGCCCCGGCTGGCGGCGGAGAGATGTCCGTTGCGGTGGGCGACTTCAACGGCGATGGGAACCTCGACCTGGCCCTGGCCGACAGCTATACAGGCACGGTGACGCTCCTGAAGGGTGACGGAGCGGGGAACTTCACACCGTTCCCAGGCTCGCCGGTGTCGGTTGGAAGCGGGGTGTCCTCCGGTCCGTTTTCCATTGCGGTGGGCGACCTCAACGGCGATGGGAACCTCGACCTGGTTGTGGCCAACTTCGGCGACGGTACGGTGTCGATCCTGCTGGGCGATGGACACGGGAACTTCACGCCCGCATCGACGCCCACGGTTTCAGTCGGAAGCGGCCGGTACTCCAATCCGTACTCGGTTGCGCTGGCCGACTTTCTGGGCAATGGGGTTCTCGACATGGCCGTGGCCAACTCCGCCAACAATAACGTGTCGATCCTGCTGAACGATGGAGCGGGAAACTTCTCCCCCGCTGCGACGCCCACGGTGGCAGTTGGCGTCAGCCCGCTTTCTGTTGTGGTGGGCGACTTTCTGGGCAATGGGAAGCTCGACCTGGCCGTGGCGAACCGGTTCGGGACCGACCCAACTGAGTCTTCTCCCGGTACAGTGTCCATCCTTCTGGGCGATGGAACGGGGAGCTTCACCCCCGCTGCGACACTCCCGGTTGGATATAGTCCGTTCTCGGTTGCGGTGGGCGACTTCAACGGCGATGGGGTCCTCGACCTGGCCGTGGCCAACTGGTGCGGGAACGACCCAAATTGTTCTTCCGCCGGCACGGTGTCGGTCCTGCTGGGTGATGGAGCGGGACACTTCACCCCCGCTGCGACGTCCCCAATTTCAGTTGGACTCAATCCGTCTTTCGTTGCAGCGGGAGACTTCAGCGGCGATGGGAATCTCGACCTGGCCGTGGCCAACTTCTCCAGCAACACCGTGTCGGTCCTGCTGGGCGATGGACAAGGTAACTTCACTCCCGCTGCGACTTCCCCAATCGCAGTTGGAGTCAATCCCTCTTCGCTTGCGGTGGGCGACTTCAATGGCGATGGGAATCCCGACCTGGCCGTGGCCAACTTCACCGACGGCACCGTCTCGGTGCTGCACGCGCTATGGACCGAAAGCGTCACCACACCTGTGTCGTTCTCCACCACGGCATCGCATACTGTTCTGGCCAGCTATACGGGGGACACGAACTACACATCCAGCCAGTCGACCCCGATCACGTTGCTGGGGTTGTTGCCCACCGGGCTGGTGTGGTCGCCAACTTACGCGATCATCTACGGCACATCGTTGAATGGCCTGCTGAACGCGACAACCACCTACAACGGCACGCCTGTACCCAGCACATGCGCCTACACCGCAACGCCCAGCGGCGGAAGCGCTTTCGCTGTATACAACTCAACCGTACTTGACGTGGGGCCTTACACGCTGGGCGTCACTTGCACGGGAATCTACCCCACGGCAACGGGTACAGCGCCGTTGACGGTGTACGCCACGGGATATGTGCTGACGACGGCCGCCAACCACCCGCTGGGAGGCACAGTGACTCCGGCCTCGGGCGGGACCTATGCCCCCACCCTGCAGGTGGCCATCTCCGCGACGGCCAACCCGGGTTATACCTTCGCGGGCTGGCTGGCGAATGCAGACATCAACAACACCAGCAGTTCCAGCACTTACGTGACCATGAATGCGGCGGAGACGGTGATAGCGGACTTCGAGCCGGTACCAACATTTGTGGTGAATACGAACCAGGACGACAGCTCGACGCCAGTAGCCTCGAACTGTCCGCCAAATCCCTCTGGCACAGGCAGCGGCCCATGCACGCTGCGCGATGCCTTGCTTGCGTCCGCGGCCATCGGCGGCAACATCACTTTCGACTCGACGGTGTTTTCCGCCGGCAACCCGGCAGCGGCCAACACCATCACTTTGGGCGCCGATGGGGCGCTCTTGATTCCCACCAACACGATACTCACTGGCGCAACCTCGGGCAGCGGCGCGACGCTGACCAACCTGGTCGCGGTGAACGGGGCCTCCGCTAGCACGGTCTTCACGCTAAACAGCAGCACGGTGGCGATTCTCAACAACCTGACCATTGAGAATGGATCGACTGGCGGCAACGGCGGCGGCATCACTAATAGCGGCACGCTGACGGTGAACCAAAGCACCTTCAATGGCAACTCCGCGATCAACGGCGGCGCCATCGACAGCAGCGGCACTCTGACGGTGAACGGCAGCACCTTCAATGGCAACTCCGCGACCACTGGCGGCGGCATCTGTGTCGAGCCAAGTGGAAGCGTGACGGTGAGCGGCAGCACCTTCTACAACAACACCGGGACAAACGGCGGCGGCGCCATCGACGACACCCAGGGTGGGTCGCTTGCGGTGAGTGGAAGCACAGTTTCCGGAAACAACTCCACCTACAGCACGGGCGGCATCGCAGTGTCCAGTTCCAGCTTCCCCATGAGCAACACCATCGCGACTGGCAATGGAAACGGGGATTGCACTGTCGCAGGAAGCACATGCCCATCGAATGGCACTGGCGGCAACCTGGTGGGTGAGCCCGCCGACCTGGCTGCTCTGGACAACTACGGCGGCCCGACAGCTACCATGATTCCATTGCCGGGCAGCGTGGCTATCTGCGCGATTGTTCCCTCGGGCACGGGAACCGACCAGCGTGGAATGCCTTGGCCGGTGAGCTATAGCGGCACATCCTGCCAGGATGCTGGAGCGGTGCAGACCGACTATTCGTTGAGCTTCGTGCAGCAGCCCTCAACGACCTTGATCCTTGCACCCATCTCGCCGGCTCCCACCGTCGAGTTACAGGAGAGCGGCAGCCCATTTGTTTCGACTGTGACGATTCCGCTGATCCTGAAGGACAGCAGCGGCAACGATATTACGACTCTCGACCTGAGCGGAGGATCGGCCGTTACGTTCGGCGGCGTGGCTACTTACTCGCCGCTTAACGTCGACGCGCCGGGGACCGGCGACACGCTGACGGCCACTCTGGTGCTGAATTCGCCGACGGCGATCTCCTCCATCAGCGACCCGTTCGACGTGACTCTGAAGCCCACCACGACCGTTGCGTCCGATGCGTCGGCGGCCTATAGCGCAAGCGCACAGAGCGTGCCCCTGTCAGCAACGGTTACCAGCAGCATAGGGATGGTGAATGCCGGCACCGTGACCTTCACGGTGATGCAGGGCAGCACCACCATCGGAACGCCGGTGACTAGCAGCACGGTGAGCAGTGGCGCGGCCAGTGTGAACTATACCCTGCCGGGCGGAACAACTGCAGGCTCGTATACCATTCAGGCCGCATACAACACAGGAGGGGGCTTTGCCGTCAGCAGTGACAGCACTCATACACTGACCGTAGGCATGGTCACGGCGACGGTCACGCTGGGCAACCTGTCGCAGATCTACACCGGGTCTCCGCTGGCAGCGACGGCCAGCACCACGCCCAGCGGCTTGACGGTGAACTTCACCTACAACGGCAGTTCCACCGCACCGACGGTGGTTGGCAACTATACCGTTGTGGGAACGATCAGCGACATTGACTACCAGGGCACAAACAGCGGAACGCTTGTGATCAGCAAGGCCACACCGGCGATCACATGGGCGGTACCAGCGCCGATTCCGTATGGGACACCGCTGAGCGCGACGCAGCTCGACGCCAGCTCGACGGTCAATGGGACGTTCGTCTACAGCCCGGCATCCGGAACGGTGCTCGGCGTCGGACCGCAGACTCTATCGGTAACCTTTACGCCTAACGACACTACCGACTACACGACGGCAACGGTATACGTCACACAGCTGGTGAACCGGGGCGCACCGGTGATCACCTGGGCGACACCGGCGGCGATCACATACGGGGCGGCGCTGAGCGTAACCCAGCTTGACGCCTACACAACGGTGGCTGGAACCTACGTCTACACGCCGACAGCGGGGACCGTGCTGTCGGTGGGTTCGCAGACCCTCTCGGTCACCTTTACGCCTAACGACAGCACCGACTACACGGTGTCTACGGATACCGTGCAGTTGGTGGTAAACCAGGCCACGCCTGCCATCACCTGGGCAACCCCGGCGGCCATCACATACGGAACGGCGCTGAGCGCAACCCAGCTCGACGCCAGCTCGACGGTCGCTGGAACGTATGCCTACACACCAGCAGCCGGAAGCGTTCTGACGGCGGGCTCGCAGACCCTCTCGGTGACCCTTACGCCGTCCGACAGCACCGACTACACGACGGCTACGGCGACGGTCACACAGGTGGTGAACAAGGCGACAGCAACGGTCACGCTGGGCAGCCTCTCGCAGACCTATACCGGCTCTCCTCTGGCGGCGACGGCCAGTACTACGCCCAGTGGCTTGACGGTCAACTTGACCTATAACGGCAGCTCAACCGCGCCGACAGCAGCGGGAAGCTACACGGTTGTGGGAACCATCAGCGACAGCAACTACCAGGGCACAAACACGGGAACGATGGTGATCGGCAAGGCCACGGCGACGGTCTCGCTGGGCAGCCTCTCGCAGACCTATACCGGTTCTCCCCTGGCGGCGACGGCCAGCACCACGCCCAGTGGCTTGACGGTCAACCTTACCTACAACGGCAGCTCGACTGCGCCGACAGCGGCGGGCAGCTATACGGTTGTGGGCACAATCAGCGACAGCAACTACCAGGGCACAAACACGGGAACGCTGGTGATCGGCAAGGCGACGGCGACGGTCACGCTGGGCAACCTCTCGCAGACCTATACCGGCTCTGCGCTGGCGGCGACGGCCAGCACCACGCCCAGCGGTTTGACGGTGAACTTGACCTACAACGGCAGCTCAACCGCTCCGACGGCGGCGGGCAGCTATACGGTTGTGGGCACCATCAGCGACAGCAACTACCAGGGCACAAACACGGGAACGCTGGTGATCGGCAAGGCCACGCCCGCCATCACGTGGGCGACACCGGCGGCGATCACATACGGAACGGCGCTCGGCGCAACCCAGCTCGACGCCAGCTCGACGGTGGCTGGTACCTTCGTCTACACACCGGCAGCGGGGACCGTTCTGACGGCGGGCTCGCAGACGCTCTCTGTGACCCTTACGCCGTCCGACAGCACCGACTACACGACGGCTACCACCACCGTGCAGTTGACTGTAAACCAGGCCACGCCCGCCATCACTTGGGCGACACC
>Ga0181532_10004643_pt1 | contig 11936 bp, 10 predicted proteins | sample PEATcosm2014_Bin_33_FD_119768 | JGI IMG/M metagenome (GOLD analysis project Ga0181532, IMG submission 119768) | Peatland microbial communities from MTU Mesocosm Facility, Houghton, MI, USA - PEATcosm2014_Bin11_30_metaG | ecosystem: Environmental > Terrestrial > Soil > Wetlands > Peat | place...
ATCACCCTCGTAGCCAATGTCACAACCGGGTACTTCTTCGCGCTTAAGAACCAGCTGAACCTCAAAATCAATTTCATCGTTGGAGAAGAATTTGACGATTGCTTTGAGCACATCAAAGGCGGTACCGTCAGGCAGAAAATCGCAATATTGGGAGAGCGTTAAAGGTCCCAGCTTGATGCGCACCCTGGACTGCTGGTCCCAGATCTCATCACCGACCACCGCTCCTCTCCCCAATTGTTGGGATTCGCGGTCGTCTTCTTTCATCCAGCACAGGCTGTCGCGATCCAGGCGGTACCAGGCCCCGGCGAACTGCTCAATCTCGGCCGGAACCTCGAAGTAGTCACGCAGAATCGCCTCCAGCCCTGAGGGTGACCGGGACTGCTCGCCCAGAAGTGCGACATAGTGCAGCAGCCCGTCATCGGGGATAACTTGACGGTCCTGGAGTCCGGGCGTGCCCAATCCGATTAAGTCGAGCAGGTGATGCGTGAATAGGTCCTCATCGCCGAGATAGCAGGTCACGGGGAAGCGATACTTCTCCCAGGCCCTATAAAAAAGAGAAATAAGGCGATGGTTGAAGATGTCCAGGAAGGACTGCAGAGTTCTGTCTTTCGCCCGAAGCCGCTCGAGGATAAGCTCGGTGTAACAGTAAGGAAGAACTCCCATGGGCCCGGTTTGGCCCATGAAATTCACGGTCATTTGCGGAGGTGCATCGTCCGGCCAGTCAATCTTCTGGATCTGGCTGGCAGGGAAAGCCAATGCGTTGTTGACCCGAAAATGAACCGCTTCGTCCTGGGGATTGGAAAACCGGCCGACCGGTTTACGATCGTTCCGAAGCCGCTGGAGCAGTGTGACCGCTTGAAAAAACTCAAACGAACACGCGTCCTCCCGCAAGATCTGCTCAATTGGAGAACCGTTCAAATCAAGATCTTCCGTCCGGCTCGCGGTAGCCATTCGTACAAAGGCTCCTTTCTTTGGGGTGTGGTCACAATCAACTGCGTAAAGCTGTTCAATGATGCGCTGAGCCCCAGGAATCGCTCAAGAACGCTGGCGAAGAGATAGACGCCTCCTCCCACGAATTGTTCTTCATCAAGTTCCAGCTGGACGCGTGTTCCTCGCGCAAAGGTAATACCGTTTTCCGAAGAGACAGGAGCAAAATGACGGCGGCTGTTCACCTGGAGAATACTGTCGATGACATTCTGGGAATAGGCTGACCGGCCAATGTCATACACCCGGAGGATTTGCTGAAGCGCCCCCCTCCCCTCCTCGACCAGCGAAAGATAATTAAGTGAAAGATGAGAGATGAGACGCCACAATGCACTTTTGCCGGTGGGAGGCCGAACGGTTTGCGTCGGCTTGCGAAGGGCCACAATCCGCTTCAGCGACGAGGCGCCCTCGAGTTCGAAATCGCCACCTTGATTGCCAAAAGGAAGACGGGAAGGTAGGTCACGGTTCGTGCAAGAGGTCCGGATTGAGAGGATGTCAGCGTCAGGATTCACTGGTCGCATAGACAGATCAACGAGGGAAAGAAACATCTCAGTACCTTCGTCATTCGGTCGAATGGAAGGGCGCCTTCTGGCTAACCAGAAGCGTTGCTGCTTCCCAGAGTGAGCCGAATGCCGCAGAGAATAAAAGGACTCATAGGTGGTTGCCTGCTGGGTCGCAGTATTGAGGCACTTTACTTCATCGACGGAGAAGACTTCGATTGCGTAGGGCCGTCGTACGTCTGGGACAATGTGGTACTCGTACTTACGCTGGTGTAGCTTAATCGGCTCGGCAACCTGCGTGAACAGATTGGCCACGGGCGAGCAGCCCAACCGGAATGTGTTTTTCGAGAGTTCCAACTCCAGTCTCTGGCGGCGATCCTCTCCATCGACGTCGGAGATAAGGAAGACGAGTTCGACCGCCTGTTTCGGGCCGCTCGACCACACCGGTCCGAGACCTTCCACATCAACAAAGAAGAACTTCTCCGGAAACGAAAAGTACTCCATCAGCAGGTGATGACCCACGAAGGAACGGCGTGAATAGGGCACCATGCCTTCGTCTTCGGCGAATCCGACCGCCTTCAGCGATGCAGCAGGCAGCGTGACAGGCCTGAATTTCGAGCCCGGAGTGGGGTCTCGGACCAAGATGCGATTTAGCTTGGTGAACAGTAGCTCATACAGCGTGTTGATAAAGCCACCTTCGCCGTCGAGATAGAAGCGCAAGCGATCGATTTTCAAATCCTGGAAAGTTACGTCGGGAGCGCAGCGCAGCTCGATACGCACCGCCCCGGAGGAATCGCTGGTCTTCACTGGTGGTTGCAGCCTGCTCGGTGGCTTCCATTCTCCCGCGCTCACGGAGATCGGCCACAGGGTCGTGTCATAGCAGGTCCGAAACGTGCAGGGAACTCCTCCAACTGGCTGCGAATGCAACACGGAGTTGCGCTCGATGGGCAAGCCGCTGGTTAGTTTCCCCTTTTCCGGATCCAGCTGAAACTCGACGATGGACATCGAGGGGAGAGGGCGCGTGAGCTGCGGGTAAATGACGGTTAGCAATGCTTCGCTGATCTCGGGAAATTCATCGTCAATTTTCAAATGTACGCGCGCAGCCAGGAAGGCAAATGCCTCGAGCAGACGTTCGACGTGCGGGTCCTCACATTTTGTGGGCTCCAGGACGAGTCGCGAAGCGACTTTGGGATTCTTCTCCGCAAATTGCACTCCCATCTTGCGAAGGTAGGCCAGTTCCTGCTCGTAATAGAGCAGCAGATCATCCCGCACTGGTGCCTCCCGTTAGCCGGCAAACGCCGCTTCTCAGCTCGATTACGGTATCGAAAGAAACTGGTTCGGGCGCAGGATCCATCAAGAGCAAGCCTTCAATACGAAGCCGGAACTCCTGGAATCCGATGGCGGAATTCTCCAGAGGGACAACGCGTACATTGGCCAATCTGGGCTCGAAAAGCCTGATGGCTGTTAGAAGGTGCCGGAGCAGTTGTGTCTGGTCTGCCGACGAGGCCATGGTGTAGCTGGAGAAGTCCGGCAGCCCATAGAGGTACAGGGAACGGTTGACCTCCTTTAAGGACTCGTCCGGCTCCGGGAAGGCGCGGCGGGTATTGAGCAGCCATTCGAGATCGCGGCGCACGGCGCTCTTCAGTAACCTAACGGACTGCGAGCGGCTCAGAGGCGACTCAACCTGGGTGCTTGGTTCCTGGTCGAGGAGGCGGTCCAAAACAGAGAGTGTGACCGTAATGTCGCCTGGGCTGCGTGGCATCTCGGTTATCCTGCCCTGAGAGCTCGCACGGGATCGAGGCGACAGATACGTTCGAAAAGCTTCTCACGCTCACTGGTGTTCCCCTGTACTTTCTTGCTCACTTTCATCACAGTGGCCAAAGCGGCGGCGACCATCTCGTTGTCTTCCCAGTAGTCGAGCCTATGGCTTTCAATCGCCGCCGCCAGGTCGTCGATAAGCGGCTGGGCGATAGCGTCGTTGCCTGCCTCAACACAAATCTGAACCAACTGCATCGTGCGCTGAAACCGTCCTCTTCCAGAACGTTGCCGGGCGATCTCCTTGCGCATGAGTTCGAAGGCCATCTCGAGCTGACCCGTCTTTACGGCCTCTTGCGCTAGGACATACGGGTCCGCAGCCTTTTCCAGCCATGAGGGAAGGGGATTATGATTGGCAGACGCCCGTTCGGCGCTTCCCTCCTGTGATTCTGGAGTTGCGGGCGGCGCCTCAGTTAATTCCTTCAGCCAAGCTCTCGTTTCGGCGTTCGCGGCGGGCGTGTCATCCAGCAAGTTGGCGTCCAGTAGCTGGGGTACGTCATGCAAGAGAGTTCTCAGCTCGGAGCGAATCGCAGCAGCGATAGGCTCGTACTCGCTACCAAGAGCGGTGCAGGCTGCAACCACCAATCGCTGGAGATCTAGCCACGCTCGGCTGCATGGCAGAGACATTGCGTTTTCAGCGGTTTCCAACAATTCATTCCATTTCTTGCTCAGCGCAAGTCGTTTCATATGCTGTCGGAGTTCGGTGGGCGGAGCTTCCAGCAGTCGGGCATCGGGAATCTGAGATGTAGCTCGCAGCTCACCCCAACGCAGGCCTCTCATCATCAGGTAGGGCGCCGGGCTGTGCGGCTCTCGTTTACGCAGGAACGCGGCAGCCTGTGCCACGGCTGCGATTGCCCCCAGACGCTCAGGGGGCTCCCCATTGGCTACTGGGATAATGATCGCTGGGGCGCCACCGGCTACACCGCCTACCGCATCACCAGCCACGTTCAACTGCCCAGCCGCGACCGCCGGTGTTTCTTCCACGGGGTCAGGTTCGGTCTCCCTTTTTCTTTCCAGCAACGAATGCACTGTATGACGGACCTCCTCCAACCCTATTTTGAGCTTGCCGAATGACGGTGCCGCATCCCCAAACTTTTCCCCACACAATTCGTCGAGGCTCCTCAGAGCATCCAAGCAAGCATCCAAGTCCTTCTCTGACTGTAGATAAAAAACCTTCGGAGTTTCGGCAAAGGCCTTATCAAACGCTTCCGGGGCCAGCTTTCCTTCGGCGAGCATCTTCGTCCGGTGTTTCTTTTCGCTGTCGGTCTGCGCCTGTTCTTCGTACCCGACTAATCTGCACTCCTTGAACTTGAACCAGTCGAACCCAGCTCGCACCAACGGAGCGCTTTTCAGGGGAATCTCAAGGGACGTTCCCAGCCAGTCTAGGGGCGCGGCGCGCAGTTCTGGTTCGCCATCCTCGATCGGCGGGTAGAGGCTGTCCCAGAAGCGAGCAACCAGACCGTGGCAAAGCTGCAGGCCTTGGCGAAGACCGGAAAAGCCTTCACTATGAAGTAGAGCTTCGGTCAGCCATGCCGCTAATTGAAGATCCTTGCTCCTGGTTGCCAGACCTTCTTGGGCAAGATTGATGACAAGGGCGAAGTCTGCAACCTTTCGCTCGCGCTGCCATTGACCCTGCGCGAGGTCGTCATCCTGGCGTCGAGCTTCTTTGATTTTATCGTAAAGCGACAACTTGGAATCGTAGCGAATATCTGCGCCCCCCGGATTCTCTCCGGCGATAGGGTCCAAGATATCTTCGCGCAGCGGCATGGGGTAGTATCCAGGTCAGTTTGCTGCGGCCGGACTGGCCGCCTGCTTGACCGAAAACTCCAGCGAACGTATCTCCAGAAAAGGAATCTCCTCACCATCTAACAACCAGATCTTCTGGCCCGAGGGATACTCTTTCCCCTCTTCATCGGCAGCCCAGTCCGTGATTCGACCGAGCCAGACGGCTTCATCGGGATGCTTCCAGGAGAAAGGATATATCGCCGGGATGAGCACTTCACCAAGTTCGGCGCCCTGAAAAGATGGTCCAGTCCGAACCATTGCTGGCCTCCACAGCGTGTCGCGCAACCGGCGAGGAGGCTCCATCTCCAATGATGCAAGATGCTCGAACGGAATCCAGAGATACGCGCCAGCGGCAAACACTTCTAGTCGCGCGCCCAGATCAGGATCGCCGTCCCGCAGGGATTGAAATGGCTGCCCGTTCAGCGTTCCCACAGGGGAGGCGGTGGAAACATCCCTGGAAAAATGCTGTTTGTCGAAGACCTCGTGTCGCGTCTTCTCGGCGTGGAGCGCTGCGTAATAGAGGACGGCGCCCATCTCCGCTTGGGCACCGCCCTGTGCTAGTACGCTCAGTTGTTTTTCAGCGCGATTGTAATCACCCGAGAAGCACAGGAGTTCGAACAGAAAAGTACGCTGCCCAACATCGGTGGGGTGGTCACGGAGATAAGCCGTAAGTTGCTTCTCCGCTTCGCGCACTCTGCCTGCATCGAAGAGCTGCTTTGCGGTCACCGCGCTTCCGTTCCTTGCTTCTCGACATGGACTTACCACGGCTTGAGTTTGAGCACATCAAAGCCCTTGTCAATGAAGCCCTTAAGTTTTCCACCCTCTTCGGGGTTATAGCTGATCTTTATTTTTTCGAACGCAAACGAGACCGATTCGGTGGGGTTCTCGGCCGATCCGGAAAGCTGGATCGACGTAATCAAGACCTTTTCCATGTGAATCTTGAAATAATCTTCCTGCTGGTCACCCATGGGTTTGTCGTAAATGATGTCAGCACTGTTTAGGTAATTTCCTGTGACGCAGTCGTCCCACAGCAGCGGCGACGTTTTATCGAGGACCTTCATAATGGTCACGTTGCTGACATCAGCCCGGCCAGCACGCGACTCACCACCTGAGGATCCGGGACCAATGACATGCGTCTGAGAGGAACCAAAACTGAAAGACAGGATGTCGATGTGGTCCTGCTTGCTGGTACTCGGACCCGGCCGACCGTCTATCTTCAAATATGCATTTACCGCCATAGCGTTTTCTCCTTGTCTGCGAAACGAATCGAATTCGAAAGAACCTATGAGCCTGGCAGACTGAATATCCGCCCAGCCTGCTGGCTAGCTTACTTGACCTGAGCAGGCAATTCCGCAACCAACCGCAACGAGACGGTAAGCTCGTCTAATTGGAAGTGAGGACGTAGGAATGCTACGGCCCGGTAAACGCCGGGCTTGCCCGGCACCTCGGAAACATCGATACGCGCTTCCCTCAGCGGGCGTTCAGCCTTAGCGGCCGGCGACGCCGAATCATCCGGGGTCACGTACCTTGTAATCCACCTGTTCAAGAAGGTTTCCGCCTCCTCGCGCGACATGAAGCTGCCAATCTTATCGCGCATCATGGCCTTGAGATAGTGCGCGAAACGAGAGCAGGCCATAATGTACGGCAGCTGCGCCGAAAGCCGGGCGTTGGCGTTTGCGCTATCTGTGTCATAGAGCTTTGGCTTTTGACAGGTCTGAACGCTGAAAAACGCGGCGTAGTCCGTGTCCTTGCAGTGGACCAGTGGAGCAAATCCGAGGTCCGCGAGCTCCTTTTCGCGCCGGTCTGTAATTGGAATTTCGGTGGGGCACTTCAACGCCAGATCGCCCTCGTCTGTATAGAAATTATGAGTTGGCAGACCCTCTACCAATCCACCGCCTTCTACACCGCGCATGGCAACGCACATCCCATACAGGGAGTAGGAGTTCGTCATTCTAGTCCCGAGCGAATACGCCGCGTTCATCCACAGGTATTTAGAATGATCTGTCCCGTCAACGTGCTCTTCGTAGCTGAATTCATCGATCGGTTTGGTTTCCTTGCCATAGGGAAGGCGTGCCAGAGTCCTTGGCAGGCATAGCGCCACATAGCGGGAGTCCTCGCTCTGCCGGAACGACTTCCACTTCGCATATTCTGTGCTGTCAAAAATCTTGGCCAGATCGCGCGGGGCATCGAGTGCTGTAAAACTCTCGAGGTTGAGAAGGTCCGCGGCAGCCGCACTGACAAATGGGGCGTGGGCTTGTGCCGCAACGTGGGAGATGCCCTCCAGCAGCGCCATGTCCTCGGGATGCTTGCCGAACTCATAATCGCCGATCAGTGCTCCGAATGGCGCGCCGCCAAACACCCCGTACTCTTCTTCGTACACTTTCTTGAAAAGTGCGCTTTGGTCGAACTCCGGCGCCTTCTCAATGTCTCGCAAGAGCTCTTTTTTATTGACGTTCAGGACCCTAATCTTAAGGCCGACACCAGTCTCACTGTGGTCCATTAGGTGTTTCAGGCCGCGCCAGGAGCCTTCTAGCTTCTGGAAGGCGGGGTGGTGGATAATCTCATTCAACTGGATCGAGAGAAGGTGATCGATCTGCGCAATTCGCGCATTAATCATCATCTCCGCATCCTTGGCCACCGTCATGGAGCCTTCGAGGACCTGGGCCACGAACTCCTTAACCAGGTTTTTGCCGCGGTCCCGCGCCTGGATGTCCGTCCCGAATCGCCCCTGCTCGACGATCTGATCGAGCAGTCCTTTTTCCTCGGTCTGCGCCGCTGCCACTGCAGACTTCTGCGCCGGCTCTGGATTAGCCATTGGGCTTTTCCTCCTTGGTCCCGATCTCCTGTTTCAGCTTGTCCAACTTTTCAGTGTTGCCGACAGCGTCCAACAACAACTCCTCGAGCTTGTCATTGCCCTGCAGTGTGCCCCGCAGATCCGCGAGCCGCGTGCGCAGGTCGAGCAACTCTTTCAGCGGCTTCACCTGTTTGGACACATTGCCTGGTTCGAAGTCTTCCATCTTCTTGAAGTGCAAATCGACCTTTAGCTGCGGACCGTTCGCGTCTTCGCTAAGCTTGTTTTCTACTGCGAAGGATAGGTGCGGCTTCATGCCCTCAAGCACAGAGTCGAAGTTGTCGGGATTGACCTCCACAAACTTACGCTCTTTAAGCCGGGGGAGCGGCTGTTCAGGATTGCCAGTGAAATCTCCGAGCACTCCAACCACAAATGGTAGTTCTTTGAGCTCGATGGCTCCCCCAATCTCTACGTCATAGGTAATCTGGACTCGCGGGGGGCGCACGCGATCCAACTTGTGCTGCGCGCTCTGTCTGGCCATGGTTTGTCCTCTTCCTTCCGGGAGTTTTTGTGTGCCTGGGCACTCCCCGCCCCACATCGCCCGTGTCTCGTAGCAGACTGGTAACTGGGGGCAAGCAAAAGTGGAGAACCACCTACCCAGTGGGGCTATCTCGGTTCCCGCCCGTATTAAAGGCGTGGACCTTAGTACCATGCTCCTCTGAGCTTGTCAAGAATATTGTGGATTCCACCGGAATTCCTTATTCGAGGGGCTAGCGAAGTAGCACGAAACGGGTACTGCATCGCAATGCGACCTTCGTCCAGAGAAGCAGCCCGCTAAATTCCGTTTTATTCCCAACCGCCCCCACACTTATCCGCGGCAAATCCCAGAATACTACTCTGATCTCGCTCATGGAGACCTTTTGTGCACGAATTTCCCCGCCACAATTTCGGTTCTTTTGTCAACGCTTTTAAATTGACGCCAGACTCCGGTGGTCCAGCTTGCTTTTGGAAGCCTTGCAGCGACGAAAAGATATGTTGCAAGACATCTGCCAACACTGAGCGAGTAAAAGCCCATTTTGAGTTTTCCCGCATTTGCAATGACATACAGCGCCGGGGACCAATTTCAGATGGATCGTTCGTTCATTTTCGGCCGATGAGGCTATCCCGGATGGATATTGGCGGCTATCCGTTCGGTTAGCGATATACCCATCTGCGGATTCCAGCGCACGTCTCTTAATTGGGCGCAGGGGCTTGGGACCGGGGTCCCTTCTGCCTCAGCCCGAGTCCCGAGGGTGCTGACTGCAGCGTTTCCCATCTGGTTTTGTGAGACACCTCTCCGCCCCTTTTTCGTCCTGGATGCAGACCACCGTCGGAACTGACGAGAGCCGAAAGAACTGATTTTGTTTCTCACCCAGGTGGTAGAGCCTCCGCGGAGTTCGTATTGCTATTAAAGCCGCATGAATACTGGCATTGGCGCGATGATACATCCTCTTACACGGACTTCAAGAAAAACTGTGGGATAATCCGGAACCCGGTTGCTTCAAGGTGTAGTATCCTAGCACTGCCGGGCCCTTTGGAGTTGCAGCCTGTCAGGAGATACCGGACTGAGGACAATGGGAAGCATTTTCACTCGGAAGCGATCTTCAATTGCTAAATCTCATCTCTCCTAGTAATGCCAAGCGCTTACGTGACTTCTTCTTGGAAACGGGCTATGCCGAAGAGAATCTGCGCTTGAAGCTAGGCTTGAAGGATCTTCCTTCGAGCCGTCTTCGCAATTTCGCGCGGTTGAACGACCGTACGTCAGAGCCAAGCCCTATCAATACGCTGCTCCGCTGGTTTTGGATCGGAGCTCCTCAAGGTGCCTCCGCGGCCAAGAAGCATCTACCACCCTGGTTCATCCCACTGGTGCTGGAATGTGGATTATTGCGTCAGGAAGGGGAAGACCTATTTTCTGAAGCCATGCTGTTTCCTGCCGATGGCTTCATCTTTGCGGCTGATCATACGTGCAAAATCGACTCTGCGGATCCCGAGCTCGTACTGTGGCCGAATCCCACTAGCCGTCTGCTCTCGCGCTTCACCGTGCGCCGGCCCTCCCGAACAACCCTCGACTTGGGCACCGGTAACGGCGTCCAGGCCCTGACCGCGGCCGCCCACAGCGAGAAGGTTGTTGCCACCGATCTAAGTCGGCGCGCCGCCGCTTTCGCTGCATTTAACGCGCGCTTGAACGGCATTGAAAATGTGGAATGCCTCGTAGGAGATGGATTTGAACCCGTAGCGGGGCGCAAGTTTGACCTCATCGTGTCGAACCCACCGTTTTTCATCACCCCATCTGCTCAATATCTTTTCTGCGACAACCCACTGGATCTGGACCAGCTCTGCCGCCGGCTGGCACGGGAGGCGCCGTCGCATCTCAACGAAGATGGCTACTTCCAGATGCTCTGTGAGTGGGCAGAAGTTCGCGGACAACCCTGGCAGGAGAGATTAACCGAGTGGCTCGACAACACGGGATGCGATGCCTGGGTCATGAAAGGCTACGCTGAGGACCCAGCCGAATACGCTGAAGAACGCATTCGGTCAACCACGGCTGCACCCGCACAGGATGCGGAGCTTTTTGCCAGCTATATGACCTATTATCGCGAGCGGCAGGTTGAGGCCATCCATGGCGGGGTCATCGCCATGCACCGCCGTTCCGGACACAACTGGATTTTGATTGAAGAAGTTGACCACGCGCCTAAGGCGCAATTCGGCGAATCGGTTCTCCAGACGTTCACCGCCCGGGATTTCCTCCAGTCGCACACCTCAGACGAGCAGCTGCTGGGGTTGAGGCCGAAGCTCTCAATGGACGCACGCCTGGAACAGATCTTCCAACCGACAGAGGATGGATGGAAGCGGGAATCGCTTACTTTACGACTGGTGAAGGGATTCCAATATTTCTTAGGCCTGCAATCGATTGTGGCGGAGTTCCTCAGCGGGTGCGACGGTACTCGGACATTGGCGCAACTCATCGGAGACTTTGCAACCAAAGTAAACGCACCCTGCGAGCAGGTGCAAAAAGAATGTCTGGATGTCGTTCGCAAACTCATCGAGCGGGGATTTCTGCTGTGCTGAAGCGAACGGTCGCCTGTTTGCTTTTGTTATTCGCGCGCCGGCCTGTTTTCATAATCTCTGGAAAATTATTAGAACATCCGCGTATAGTTACGAGGAGGCCAAGCATTCGGAGATTGGCTTTCGCGCGTGAGGATCCTTCATGGGTGCGCACCCCGGGGAGGGCACAGAAGATTCAGCATGATGAAGCTCACCGGCACCATCCGTATCCAACCGAACCCCGGCTCCGACACCATGGGTCCACATTTCGAGATTGACTTTCTGCCGTATCACGGCCGTCCCAATACCCAAACTGTGCGGGCGAGCACGCGCGATGAGCTGGTCGAGTTTCTCATGAGGATCAAGATCAGCGAGGATGAAGCCACTCGCTGGGCCGGAAAAGCGCGGTCGCAAGGCGTCGTCCTAATATCTGGCATCGAACGGACAGAAGCCCAGTTGAGGGATAGCGGGCTGCTGGCATAGTGAAGATGGCTCCTCGCAACGTGCTCGGTTCGGTTGGAAGCCGTCGTCGCGTTGAGCAAGTTCAGTCAGGATCCGCTGTTCGTAGCATGTAGCGGGGGTCATCCTCTGCGATCAACTTTCCTTGTATTCTCGGAGTTCTTAATTCTATTGTCGGACAGGGCAGTTTTCGGGATTTGGCGTCATCTCAGCGTGAGGAAGGAAAGTTATGGCGAACGGTTTAACCCTCAAACATTTCAAGAGGGATGAAATACTCATAAAACCAGACGAAGCTCAGAAGTTGCTGGTCTTCTTTTTCGGGAAGAGTGTACCGTCCACAGATAGCCTAACGGACGATGATGTCGCTTTCGCTCAAGCGCTTCTCCTCGAAGCCATGTTCGTAGCAAGTTAAAATGTCCGCTTTTCATAGCAAGTGAAATGTCCGGTTTTGGTTTTTGGTTTACTCATAAACCGTAGTTGTCGAAGCTGGGGGAAAGTGGGAATCCCGCGCACTGGGC
>Ga0181532_10004644_pt1 | contig 11934 bp, 10 predicted proteins | sample PEATcosm2014_Bin_33_FD_119768 | JGI IMG/M metagenome (GOLD analysis project Ga0181532, IMG submission 119768) | Peatland microbial communities from MTU Mesocosm Facility, Houghton, MI, USA - PEATcosm2014_Bin11_30_metaG | ecosystem: Environmental > Terrestrial > Soil > Wetlands > Peat | place...
GTCTTGCCACGGCAAGGAAGAAAAGAAATTCTTCCATATCGTCATTTGTGTGACTCCGTAGGTATCCATATAGGAGTCCCACCCCGGCGTGAGGCTCCAGGTATACCTGTTTCCATAAAACTGGCCAACCCCTCCAGTCAGCATCGTCCAATATTCTTGTCGGCGCAGAACCTCCGGAGTGCCATAGTCTGTCGGGTTGCCAACCTGTTCCAAATCATAGTGCGCTTCCACCAGGTAGGCAGGCATAGTTGGGCTTTGATTGTAACTATGAAGCATTTGAATATAGCTTGCGGCGTACGTGTAAGTACCATTTAACGAAATGATGGATGCCCATTTCTGATCGTCCAGCGACGAACTCGTGTTGTAGTTGAGTTCGACCGTTTGAAGCTGGTCCGGAGACTCCGTGTGAATTCCCCTCGCGACGGCAAGCACTAGCTCGTCGTCCGCCGGTACGCTCCATCGATTGAAATCATTCCCGCTTAACCATGCAACATTCTGAAATCTCTTATATCGCTTGCCAAGGTATCGCCCATAAGCAAAAGCTGCGTCCACGCCATTATTACGCAGAGTCGGAAGCCATCCGATTGTCTCCAGAGGATCGATGAACGCCAGAATGCCATGCTTGGCCGCGGACTCGGCCGCGTAGTCGAGCCTGGCAAAGTAGGCCTCATTTGGCTTCGAGAGGTCATAGTGCGTATAGTCGTTGCCTCCCGAAAGATATCCCCTGAACGGCAAAAGGCCATCCACAGTGCCGCCGGTCTTAATATCGGGATAATCCTGACCGGCGCATGCGACATCAATCCACCCGGCAGTATTGAAACCATGAGCTTCGCGGTCGGCGAAGTACGCGTCGATTTGTTTTTCGGTCAGTCGCCCCATGAGCCCCTGAGGGGAATCGCCAACTATCAAAAAGGGCCGGCTGTTCTGGTCGACAAGATAGCGGTGGTTTGCGCTTAGCTTCAATGGAAAGGCCGGTTTCTCCTGGCGTGAATGATTTTCTTGCGCTGCGACCCGTCCAACTGGCGGCAGGAGCGCGATAAGGAGAATACTACCGATGGAAAAAAGAGCCGCCTTGATCTGGGAAGCTCCGAAGACATGAAGAGTATTCATTTTTGCGGCCTCACTTGTCTTAGTCAATTTACATCCCACAAAAGTCTGCCCGCTGCCGTACGCTCGCCTTGTTCCGGTGCCTCTTCTTAGCTGGCTCAAAGATCGTTGTGCACTCCAAGCCCGGTTTGCGGCAAGAGAAGCGCGGGCTCTAGCTTGCGCGGCAGCGTCCAAACGATCCACGCGGCTGCCAGCGGAATCACCCCAAAAAGTACAAAAGCCGGCCGGAACGAGTAATGATCGACGAGCCACCCGGTTACCAGGCTGAAGACCATTCCGCCAATCCCGGCTCCCATACTGGCGAATCCCCATACGGAGGCCACCGCTTCTTTTGGAAATACATCCCCGGGAATGGCGAGCAAATTTGCCAGAGCACCGCTATACCCAAAGGTCGCTGTCGCGATCAGAGCAATGCATGCTGCCGGGCTGCTGATTCCTCCCACGAAGGCCGCGGGAAACATTAGCGCTGAGAAGATAAGGATTGCAACGCGCCGCGCCGTCGCGGGCCCGGCACCTGCGCGCAACAAGGCGCTGAAAACGGCGCCTCCAGCAAGATTCCCGAGCGCGGCAGTAAAAAAGGGGATCCATGCCGTTTTGCCGATCTCCGCCAGCGAGAAGGAATGGACAACCTTTAGGTATTGCGGGAACCAGAAAATGTAGAAATACCAAACCGGATCGCTGAAGACTTTCGACAGGGTGAACTGCCAAAGAAACCTTGACCGCACCAGCAATCTCAGCGGAAGGCGGCCCGCCTGATCTCTTTTTGTGGTCGTGGCCGGCTCCCGGTAAATCGCAAGCCACCCGGCCAGCCATAAGAACCCCAGCAGACCGATTACTACAAATGCGGTCCGCCATCCGCTTGCGAGCATAATCGCCGCGAGTAAAGGAGGAGCGAGAATGGCTCCGATGGATGCGCCGCTGTTGAAGATGCCGGATGCAAAAGAACGCTCTTCGGGAGCAAACCACTCGGTGATCAACTTCACGCCCGCGGGATAATTGCCGGCCTCTCCAACGCCCAGAAGAAATTGAAAGATGCCGAGGCTTAGGGCGCCCGAAGACAACGCATTCAGAATCTCCGCAGCGGACCAGAAGGCAATCGTCAAGCTATAGCCGATCCTGGTTCCTAACCAATCGAGCAGTCTGCCTGAGACGCCATTCATGATCGTGTAAGCCAACATGAAGGCGAAGACGATTTGAGAATAGCTGGTGGCGGAGATGCGAAACTGCTGGAGCAGCACCGGTGCCATCACCGAAAGCGTCTGGCGATTGAGATAATTGATTACCGTGGCAAGGAAAGCAAAACTCAGCAACCACCACTTTGTGCGATCATTCACGATAAGCACTTGCATTCTTGATCTCAGTTGACGGATATCGCAAGCCGCGTTGCGGAGCAACTTATGCTGATATATCATAATTTGCGACTGCGGCAATTGAAAAAGCGCTCGCGCTGGATGTCGGGTCACCCGTCAGTCCGGTTCCCCGGTTTTTGGACTGCTGGCGGTACCATAAGGAAGATTCATGAAGGCGCTCATTCTTTCTGAGTACAAGAAGCTTGAGCTCGTTGAGATGCAAAAGCCGCAACTCGTTGAAGACGGGCTGCTGATTCGCGTTAAGGCCTGCGGCATCTGCGGAAGTGACGTGCATGGCTACGACGGAAGCACCGGACGCCGTCTGCCTCCAATTGTAATGGGACATGAAGCCGCAGGAATCGTTGAGGCTGTAGGCGGCGCGGTGCAGGGTTTTCGTCCAGGCGATCATGTTACGTTCGACTCCACCATCTTCTGCGGCAAATGCTTCTACTGCCGACGCGGCTTGGTCAACCTGTGCGATCACCGGGAAGTCATCGGAGCTTCCACACCTGAATTTCGCCGCATGGGAGCATTTGCTGAGTACGTAACCGTTCCCGCGCCCATTGCGTATGCACTTCCAGACAACATGCCCTTTGAGCATGCGGCGCTCGTTGAAGCCGTTTCGGTGGCGGTTCATGCCATGTCTCTAACCCCCGTGGCGCTGGACGATACCGTCGTGGTTGTCGGAGCCGGGATGATCGGCCTCCTCGCGCTGCAGGCCGCAAAGCTGGCAGGAGCAGGCAGGGTCTTCGTTATCGACGTGGACGATTCGCGCCTTGAACTCGCGCGCAGCCTGGGAGCAGCCGGTACGTTCAGCTCGAATAACTGCGATCCGGTGTCGGGAATTCGAGATCTTACGTCGGGGCGGGGAGCGGATATTGCGCTGGAGTGCGTCGGAATCCCGTCTTGCGTCAATCTTGCCATTGAAGCGGTGCGCAAAGGCGGTATGGTTACGCTCATTGGAAATGTTACTCCCAGAGTGGAAATCGGTCTGCAGTCCACCGTGACGCGGCAGATTCGTTTACAGGGATCATGCGCGTCCGCGGGCGAGTATCCCGCATGTATATCTCTGATTTCGCGTGGCGCGATCCGCGTTGAGCCGCTCCTGTCTGCGGTTGCCTCACTGGATGAGGGAGCGGCATGGTTCCGCCGGCTCTATGCGCGTGAACCTGGGCTGCTGAAGGTGGTGCTGCAACCCTAATGCACGAGGACGCATTTATGACTGACTCTCTGTTCGATTTATCGGGAAGGGTGGCACTGGTCACGGGCGCCAGTCGCGGCCTTGGGCAGTACTTTGCCCGCGCCCTGGCGCGCGCAGGTGCGGATATTGCCATAACGAGTCGCGACAAACGGTCGCTCTCGGCCTTTGCCGAAGACATTTTGGCGCTAGGGCGGCAGTGTTTTTCCGTTGCGCTCGACGTGCGAGATTACGACAGCATCCAAAGCTCCGTCGCCGCCATCGAAGGCCACTTCGGCAGAATCGATATCCTCGTCAACAATGCCGGCTGCAATATTCGCAAACCGGCCGCGGAAGTGACCTGGGAAGATTGGAACACCGTGCTCGACACCAACCTGCGCGGCTCGTTTTTTGTGGCGCAGGCTGTCGCGCGTGGCATGATCCAGCGCGGCTACGGGCGCATTATTAATATTGGATCAGTCACCAGCGTGGCCGGATATGCCGGTCTGGGTCCTTATGGCGCCAGCCGTGGCGGAATCAAACAACTCACGATGAGTCTGGCTGACGATTGGGGAAGCCACGGGGTGACCGTGAACTGCCTTGCTCCCGGATGGTTCCGGACGCGACAGAATGAGTCTCTTTACAAGAATGCGGCATGGGTGGAGTACCTTACGGATCGCATACCTGTGAAACGGCCGGGGAGGCCAGACGACCTTGACGGTGCTCTCGTATTTCTTGCTTCTGAATCCAGCCGTTACCTAACCGGTCAGACGCTTCTGGTAGATGGTGGCATCTCGACCGGAGCTACCAAAGCAACAGTTTAGCCAGCGAAACAGATTGAACAGTCCGTCGCATTTCTTTTGCAGAGGAACATGGGAGCACCATGGGGGAGAATAAGCGCTTGACAGTTTATCAACATTGATATATCAGATATATTTGAATCATGTGGTATCCCCGCTTTGAACTTTAGCGGGGCGTGGTTGCCCGTTTCGCTTCGTTTGAATGCCTGCAGGGAACGCAATTTTCGCAGGAGCGACACTCATGAATCGGCGACAATGGCTTGCGTCAGTCGCGGCGTTGGCGGCAAGCTCGGCCTATTCGCGCTTGGCCAGGGCAGCAGAGAGATTTCGCGGGTTCTCCGCCTCGCTTTTGAAGAATGATCCTTACATCGAGAAAACACCTGTAGCCGGATATGACTGGGCCCCACCGAGCGCTTACGAAGCATTCCAAGACATGAAGTTCGGTATTAGGATCCACTGGGGGATCTATTCGATTTGGCATCGCGGGCCGGAGTCATGGCCTTTTCTCGGTATGTCGTTCGAAGATCGTCAAGCGTATAACAGCCTCTACAAAACCTGGAATCCCGTCGGCTTCGATGCCGATGGGTGGATGGATGTATTCAAGGAAAGCGGCATGAAGATGTTCGCTTTCACCACCAAGCATCACGAAGGCTTCAGCATGTTTGACACCAGGACCCGGGTGAAGAACCGAGCCAATTGGACAGCCCCAGGAGGCCCGAAAATAGAATCGTGCGATCTCTCTTATTCCATCATGGAAACTCCATTCCGGCGGGACGCAGTGAAAGAACTTTGTGATGCTGCACATAAGCGGGACATCAAGGTCGATTTTTATTTCTCCCATCCTGACTGGTATGACGCGGACTTCCGCCCCTATGTGTGTCACCCGCTCCAGGTGCCTTCTTCAAAAGAGTGGATGACCGAGAACGACTTGCAAATGACGCAGTCCAGAGTGGGCAGTCATGCCGTGATGGTTCCCGATCCCACGGACGCGGAAGTGCGCCACATGATGGAGAGACATCGCGCGCAGCTGGTGGAACTCCTGACCAGGTACGGGAAGATTGACATGATCTGCCTGGACATGTGGCTGGGACCGCGCGTCTGGCCCGACCTTCGCAAGACGGTGATGAAGATGCGCGAGCTTCAACCGCAGGTGATGCTGCGAGTACGAGGAATTGGAAACTACGGCGACTACTACACCCCGGAGCGCGTGGTTCCCGGCTCGAAAGAAGCCTCTGACAAACCGTGGTTCACGATCGATCCCCTGGGCACGGATTTCTCCTATGAACCGGATGCCGAAAAGTACAAAGGCACCAAATGGATTGTGCATAGTCTGGTGGACACGGTGGCCAAAGGCGGCGGATTGCAAATCGGCGTTGGTCCCAGCGCCAACGGGGAGTTTCACCCCGAGGCGGTCCGCCAGATGAAAGGCGCGGGTTCGTGGCTCAAGATAAACGGCGATGCGATCTATAGTACTCGTCCGCGCGAAGGCGCATTCTGGTCTGAAGGCGAATCGGTTCGTTACACGCGATCGAAGGACTCGCGATTCGTCTATGCCATCCTGACCGAATGGCCTGGAATGCAGGTTGTACTAAAATCAATTCAGCCTAAGCCTGGTTCGAAGGTAAGTCTATTAGGCTCGCACGCGGAGTTATCATGGAAGTTCGATTCTGCCCGAGGAACAACAATCACTTTGCCGGAGAACCTGCAGCAAGTGGACAATAGGCCCTGCGATTACGCATGGAGCCTGAAATTCCAAGTCGTGGGAGCGTAAATGACGCCCGCGTGGGAATAGAGATACAAGAGGCGAGTTCATTCAGGAGGTAACGGAACATGAGAAGACGCACATTCCTTACAAGAGCGGCCATGGGAGTAACAGCCTTCGGCACTGGCGTGTGGCCGGCTCTCGGAACCGAGAAGCGGCCGACCGGCGAAACGGGCGGTGCTGCGGCCCCATCGGCAGCAGATGCGGCTCCATCCGTAGGACGCCCCGTCCGCATTGTAAGCATCGGGTTTCAAGGCAAAGACATTTCTCTAGAACAGATCGTAAAACATGTCGATGAGGAGGGGGCGCGAGGCGCCGATGTTATAGCCCTGCCGGAAACGTGCCGAGGACAGAATGCGTCAAGTGAAGAGCCGTTGAACGGTCCAACGGTCACGGCGATGGCGGCACTGGCGGCAAAATATCGCACGTATATCGTGGTTCCCATTGATAGGCGAGATCGACAGAAGAGACTGAACACCATCGTACTTCTGGACCGCGCGGGCCATGTCGCATGTCTCTACGATAAATTGTTTCCTTACTGGGAGGAGTACGCGCTGAATCCACCCGTCAGCCCCGGGGATGCAACCGCGGTATATGAGGCGGATTTTGGCCGCATGGGATTTGCAACCTGCTTCGATGCCAATTTCCCTGAGGTCTGGAAGCGCTTGTCGGAGCAGCAGGCTGAGGTGGTTATATGGCCAAGCGCGTATTCCGCCGGCAGCTCACTTCAAGCTCATGCGATCAACCACCACTATTACATTGTTACTTCATCGGCAACACCGGATTGTATTGCTTACGATATTACTGGGGAGCGGCTTCTCTACGAATCGGCCAAAGGTGTAAACGTCAGCCGTGTCACCTTGGATTTGGATCGCGGAATTTATCATGAAAACTTCAACCTCGATAAGCGAGACCTGTTGCTTCGAGAGCACGATCAGGATGTCGCCCAAGAGAAGGGGATGGCCTTGGAACAGTGGTTTGTGCTGAAGGCGAAACGGCCCGGTGTGAGCGCGAGAGCCTTGGCCAGGCAGTATGGCCTCGAAGAGCTCCGGCATTACCTTGAGCGGAGCCAGCTAGCGATCGACAAACTCCGTGGCTGGGAATTTGCCGGCAAGGCTGCCTTCCCCGAAAAAACCGTAGGTGAACTGCAGGCCTTTGCCTCCAAGGCAGCAAGATAATGTTCCTTGACCGCGGATATTAAGATCATTTGCTGTGCATGCCGAAGCCGTTCCCAGACGTCTTCCTGTTTCTATCAGCATTCCCGCTTTTCATTCGCCAGACATCCCCTTTATCGTAGTTGGCGAGACGCTCCAACACCTGGTCGAGGCCATATCGTACGTGTGCTCGCATGGCCATATCTGCGGCAAGCGGATCCCCACTGCACAACGCTTCGGCTAAAGTCGAATGGAATTCCTCCGGCTGGGTTCGCCGTTTGGCTGCTATATCATAGAGCCAGTTTAAGATTAGAACCTGCTCTTTCTCAATTGCACGGCACAGCCCCGGGCATCGGCCCAGTTCTGCAATTCGCATATGGAATTCCATGTGGTAGGTATGTACTGAGAATAGGAATCGCGGGTCCCCAAGTTCCTGCGCGCACATTTTTTGTAGTTCATCCAGATGCCGGGCACTGGTCCGAAGCTGCATCTTCTCTTCGACAGTCATATTCTGCGCGCATAATCTTGCCGCCTGCGATTCCAGAGCCTCTCGGATGATATTACTGTCTCGGATGTCCTGTTCGTTGGGTACACGAACGCGAGTTCCGATTCTGGGGCGGCTTTCAACCAGTCCTTCCGTTTCCAGGCATTTTAGAGCCTCGGTGATGGGAAGGAAGCTCATATTGAGCCTCTTGGCAAGCCGCCTCCGCGAAAGAACGTCTCCTATCGAGAGATCTCCCCTAAGAATTTCATCTCGAATCTGCTGGTACGCACGGCTGGAAAGGGATTCCCCGACCTTATCCAGACGGACTGGTTTGCGCGAGGCTTTTCTCGGTGCGGTTTTGCTGATCACTTAATCTTCTCGCGTCCGCAGAAGCTAGGGACAGAAAAGAGCTAATTTCAACTTCACATATTACCACTGAATTTGGTAGCCCAATTCCATGACCTGAAACCAATACTGATATATCATAGCCGAGGAGCCGTTAATAAGCGGCCTCGTGAATTCATTTCAGGGCTCACTTTTGCGCGTTGTAGCCGAACGAGTAGCCCGATGAAAGATGGCGGAGACAATGGAACTAGCAGGCAAGGTATGTTTAGTCACCGGGGGAACAAGCGGCATTGGCGAAAAAACGGCTCTGATGTTTGCCTCGCGCGGAGCTCGTGTTGCGGTCGCAGGGCGAAACCCACGGTACAAATCACTGGAAACGCTTCAGGCGGCTGCGGCCGCACATCGGGGAGAAGCTCTTTACATCCAGGCAGACATAGGCGACGTTGAAGGTTGCACTCGCACCGTCGCCGAGACGTGTGCCCTTTGGGGACGTGTCGATGTCCTTGTTCACGCCGCAGGCGGGCCGGTGCCGGGTGGATTCTTTGACGTTACCGAAGAAAGTTGGTGCCGGGCATTCGATGTTCACGTTCACGCGGTGATGCGCCTGGTTCGCTCCGCGGTGCCGCACATGATCAAGCAAGGGGAAGGCGCAATCCTGCTAATTGGATCTGCCGCAGGCCTTCGAGGCTGTGCCGGTGCGCTAGCGTATGGAGTAGTCAAGGGAGCCTTGCCGCAATTTGCACGCACCCTTGCTCGTGAACTATCGGAATACAATATTCGCGTGAATTGCGTCTCTCCGGGGGTCATTCGCACTCCCTTTCAAGACTTTCTCACCCCAGAACAAATAGAGAACAACATTAAAAGGAGGATACCTCTTCATCGCGAAGGGAAACCGGAGGATGTAGCACGCGCAATTCTAGAGCTGGTAGAGAATGACTTTATTACCGGCGAAAACCTGGTCATTGATGGTGGCATGACTATGCGCATCGTCTGATGTCCCGAGTCATTCGTCCGCCGACCGTAGCGAGCGATGGAAAGAGGAATTTGGTGGCCGGATTCGGTCCAGACGAAGGATTTGGGCACCTTGTTATTAGGCTGGAGATTGCCGCGAACGGCGATTTTAAGTTTCCAAGTAGAGTGGAAGTTGTTTCGATAAAGTTGTCTTTTCGGCGAGGATTGCAAACCCCTGATCGACCAGCTAGAACCATCTCGCCGAGGTAAGCGTGAGGTGGACGTGGAGTCGACGGAACCGGTTATAAAACTCCAGGGCCTGCAACCGCTCCGTACCGGCGTGGACCCACAATCTGTCCTTCCGGCGCTTCGGAGTGGAGAGCACGGTGCGCACCTCGCTCGCGTTGTATAACACCTGCGAAGAGATCGACGCCCTCACTACGGCGGTCTGGAACCTGAAGCTCGGCCACAATTCGATCTGATCCATCACGGAGGCTTTTTGCGCAAGACAGGCAGTCCCGGCTGTCGTCGGCCCCAAATATCGGGCCGATGTACTCGTGCATCCAATAAAGGCTGGAATTGCAGATTCGCGGGGGCAACGCAGAATTTGAGAGGACCTGGAGAAAGTGGAAGTGGCAGCAAGCAAGCGGACAGCAACGGTGATCGGCTCTGTAGCTCCTTTGGATGGGGCGGACACCACTCGTGCGCGCCGCTCACTTCTTGAGCAGATTGGTAATACCCCACTCCTTCGTCTCGCCAACATTGGCCGCAGGTTTCCCAACGTAGAGTTCTACGCGAAAGCGGAGTGGTTTAATCCCGGTGGATCCGTGAAGGATCGTCCTGCCTTGAGCATGATTGAAGCCGGCCTCGCCAGCGGACTACTGCGGCCGGGCAAGACCATAATCGACGCTACCAGCGGGAATACGGGAATTGCGTATGCCATGATCGGCGCGGCTCTGGGGTATGCCGTGAAGTTATGCCTTCCCGGGAGCGCATCCCACGAACGGAAACGAATCCTTACGGCGTATGGCGCGGAACTGGTTATTACCCCCGAGGACGAGGGAACCGATGGGGCGATCCGCCGGGTCCATGAAATCGTGGCAAAGAACCCTGACGATTATTTTTACCCCGATCAGTATAGCAATCCCGCGAATTGGGAAGCCCATTTCCGCACGACGGCCGCCGAAATCTGGGAGCAAACGTCAGGGAGGCTCACCCATTTCGTGGCCGGCTTGGGCACGAGCGGTACGTTTGTAGGCACGATGCGCCGGCTGCGCGAATGGAACCCGAAGATTCGCTGCGTCAGTCTACAGCCGGATGCCTCGTTCCACGGACTCGAAGGTTGGAAGCATATGCCCAGTGCGCTGCGCCCAGCGATCTACGACGAGACACTGGCCGATGAAAATGTGGAGGTCGGAACAGAGGATGCGTACCGGCTGGTGAAACGCCTGGCGCGAGTAGAAGGCCTATTGGTGAGCCCGAGTTCAGCCGCGGCGCTGTACGGGTGCTTCGTCGTGGCAAAGCGAATTCCTGCCGACGAGCGTGCCGTGATCGTAACGGTTTTTCCGGATTCGGCGGCCAAGTATCTAAGTGAACGTTTTTGGGATGACGAATGACGGCCGAAACAACCAAATTGTGGATCAGCGTAGATCTTGCGGAGAAGATTCGCGGGCACGGAGCGGAGACTTATCCTCACGAATGCTGCGGAGCGTTACTGGGGCGCGATGGCGATTCCGAGGAAACGCAGGTGCAGCCGCGCGAGATATTGAAACTGTTTCCGCTGCTCAACCGGCGGGAGGACTCTCCACACAACCGGTTCTCTGTAACGCCGCTTGATGTTCTCGGCGCGGACAAGGCGGCCCAGGCATTAGGATTGGAGGTCATCGGCTGGTATCATTCGCATCCGGATCATCCGGCTAGACCCAGCGAGTACGATCGGGAGCATGCATGGCCCTGGTACAGCTACATCATTGTGAGCGTACAGGAGGGCGTGCCGCTGAAGATGACCTCGTGGAGATTGAAGGAGGATCGCACGGGGTATTTTGAGGAGAGGATCGAAATTCGCTCGGAAACGCCTGTGAGGTATTGAATCAGAAATGGAGAGAATATGGCCGTCAAAGTATTGATCCCAACGCCGCTTCGCCCGCATGCTGGCGGGAAAGCCGCTGCGGAATTTCCAGCCAAGTCCGTGGCTGAGGCGCTCAGCCATCTCACCGCGGAATTTGCAGAACTCAAGAGACATCTGTTCACTGAGGATGGAAAACTCAGAAGTTTCGTAAACGTGTATGTAAACGGCGAGGACATCCGGTATCTTGCGCAGGAAAACACGCCCACGAAAGACGGCGACACGATCAACATTATTCCGTCCATTGCGGGCGGCAGATGCTGCAGTTAGGCGTCACAGGTACGTTATTGACCGTACGCAGAGAAACCAACTCATCGCGGAGGGAATGACAAAATCATGGCGACGAAGACCCAAATTCCGGCAGGCACAAGACCTGTCGAGAATCTGACGAATGAAGAGATTCTGCGCTACAGCCGCCACCTGATCATGCCCGAGGTCGGTATGGATGGGCAGTTGAAGCTGAAGAACGCGAGAGTGTTGTTGATCGGGACAGGCGGCTTGGGAGCTCCGCTCGGTTTATATCTTGCGGCGGCGGGCGTGGGCAAATTGGGATTAGTGGACTTCGATGTAGTGGATTTCACCAATCTTCAACGGCAAGTGACGTTCGGCACCAGTGACGTGGGCAAACCAAAGAGCGAAGCGGCGCGCGCGCGCCTCTCGAACCTCAATCCCGATATCGA
>Ga0181532_10004647_pt1 | contig 11928 bp, 12 predicted proteins | sample PEATcosm2014_Bin_33_FD_119768 | JGI IMG/M metagenome (GOLD analysis project Ga0181532, IMG submission 119768) | Peatland microbial communities from MTU Mesocosm Facility, Houghton, MI, USA - PEATcosm2014_Bin11_30_metaG | ecosystem: Environmental > Terrestrial > Soil > Wetlands > Peat | place...
GACGGCAACAACGCGGCCGAGGGGCGACGCATCCTCGACGAGGCGGGCCTGACGGTGGTCGAGCAGGTTGGCACCATGGACGATGCGGCGCGGCGCGCCGCCGAGCTGGCCGCTGCGGCCGCGACGGGAGCATGAGATGGCCATCTTCCTGACCGGCGAGAGCCGGATCATCATCCAGGGGATCACCGGTTCCGAGGGCCGCAGGCACGGCGCCCGGATGCTGGCCGCAGGCACGCAGGTGGTGGGCGGCACCAACCCGCGCAAGGCGGGTCAGACGGTCGAGCTGGCCGGCGCCGACGTCCCGGTGTTCGGGACCGTCGCGGACGCGATGGCAGCGACCGGCGCTGACGTCTCGGTGGTGTTCGTTCCGCCCGCGGGCACCAAAGACGCCGTGATGGAGGCGGTTGACGCGGCGATTCCGCTCGCCATCGTGATCACGGAGGGCATTCCGGTGCACGACACCGCCGCCTTCTGGGCCTACGCGTGTGCGCGCGGCAACGTCACCAGGATCGTCGGCCCGAACTGCCCGGGCGTCGCCTCGCCCGGCAAATCGAATGCCGGGATCATCCCCGCGGACATCACGACGGAAGGCAGGATCGGGCTGGTGTCCAAGTCGGGCACGCTGACCTACCAGATGATGTACGAGCTGCGCGACATCGGCTTCTCCACCGCGGTCGGGATCGGCGGCGACCCGATCGTCGGGACCACGCACATCGACTGCCTGCGCGCGTTCGAGGCAGATCCGGACACTGACGCGATGGTCATGATCGGCGAGATCGGCGGTGACGCCGAGGAGCGGGCCGCGGCCTTCATCGAGCGCCATGTCACCAAGCCGGTGGTCGCCTACGTGGCAGGGTTCACCGCCCCGGAAGGCCGCACGATGGGTCACGCGGGCGCGATCATCTCGGGCTCAGCCGGCACCGCACAGGCCAAGAAGGAGGCGCTGGAGAAGGTGGGAGTGCGGGTCGGCAAGACGCCGAGCGGCGCGGCCCAGCTGATTCGCGAGGTCATGCGGGGCCGCTGACCAGCCTGCGGCGTTCCGGGCGCATCCGGCCCGGCGCGCCTCCGCGTGCCACGGCGGCAAAATTGCCAGGCTTGAGTTTTGTGACTAGTTCCGCCCTGCATACCCGGCCCGGGTCCGGGCCGGGCCAGGCGCCGCCCGGGGCCGGGCGGTCCCTGGCGGTCCTCGGCGCGCTCGCCGCCTGCGCGGTCGCGGGGACCGGCCTGGTCATCCTGGTGCTGCTGGTCCTGGCCGGGTGGATCGCCGCGCCGCACACCGGGCTCGGCCTGACCGGCGTGCTGCGCACCGCCGCCACCTGCTGGCTGATCGGCAACCATGTGGGCTTCGTGCTGGCCGGAACCGGCCGGATCGGGCTGCTGCCGCTCGGGCTGGTGCTGCTGCCTGGCGCGCTGCTCTGGCGGGCCGGGCGATGGGTGGTACGCGCCACCGGGGCCAGGCGGCTACGCCAGGTCGGCATGGCCGCACTCGCGGTCGCCGTGCCGTACGCGATTCTGGCCGTGGTACTGGCGGTGGCCGGCCGGTCGGCCCGCGCGGCGCCCTCCGTGCCGGAGGCGGCGGCGGGCTGCTTCCTGCTCGCGCTGGCGGCCGCCGGGCTGGGCGGCGCGCGCGCCCTGGCCCCCTGGGCGCAGCTGGCGGGACTGCTGCCCACCCGGGCCCGCGCGGTCATCGTCGGCATGACCGGAGCGCTCGCCGTGCTGGTCGTTGCGGGCGCGGCGCTGGCGGGTGGCTCGCTCGCCCTGCACCTGGGCAGGTTCGGCTCGATCAACGGAGCGCTGGCGCCCGGGGCAGTGGGCGCCAGCCTGCTGCTGCTCGCCCAGGCGGGTTACGTGCCTAACGCGATCATCTGGGCGATCTCGTTCACCCTGGGCCCGGGTTTCGCGTTCGGAACCGGAACCGTGGTGGCCCCGGCCGGCTCCGCGCTCGGCCCGCTGCCCGCTGTCCCGATACTTGCCGCGCTGCCCGCCGGGCCGCATCCGGCGGTGCCCGGCGTGTTGTCTGCCACGATGCTGGCCATGCCCTACGTGGCGGGCGCCTTCGCCGGCCTGCTCATCGCCCGGTCGGCGCCGACCCGCTCGCTGGAGACGTCCGCGGTGTGGGGCTTCGGCTGCGGGCTGCTCACCGGTGTCGTGCTGGCCGCGGCGGCCGGGTTCGCTGGCGGCCCGCTTGGCGACGGCCGGCTGGCCGCGGTCGGCCCGTCGGCCTGGCAGGTCGGCATGGTGGCCGCTCTCGAGATAGGCATTGCCGCCGCGGTGACCGCCGCCGCGGCCAACTGGCTGCACTACCGGGCCGTCGTGGCGAGGGCCGCGGGCGCGTCGCAGGCAACTGGCGGCGCGGCCCCTGACGAGCCTGGCTCGCCTTCGGCCGCGGGCATTACCCCGGCCCCGGCAGCCTCCGTACCCCGGCCGGCAGGCGGCCGCGGCCAGTCAGGCGGCCGCGGCCAGTCAGGCCAGGTCAGCGTGCCAGACGATAGCGGGCACGTCATCTACCTGAATCCGTGGGCGGATGGCACTCCGGCTGCTCCCGCGCCGCCGGCCGGCGCGGGCCCGGCGTCGCTGCCGTGATCAGCCCCCGCCGCCGATCCTGGCGATCTCCCCGTTGACCGACTTGTTCAGCTGGTTCATGCATGCCTGCTGCGCGGACAGCGTGTTGGCGCCGGCCAGGCAGCGCGAGTACTGCGACAGCTGTGTCCAGAACACCGCGAAGGCGATCAGCAGCACGGCGCTGAGCAGCCCGCCGAAGACTCCGAACACCATGCCGAAGATCGCCCCGCGCGGGCGGGCGGTTGCGCCCCGCCGGGCCTGCCGCAATGCGGTCAGCCCGAGCCAGCAGCCGCCGATGCCGACCACCAGGGAGAAGGCCACCAGGTAGACGCCCCGGTGGAAGTTGCTGCCCAATCCGAGCAGCGCCAGGATGCTGAGCGCGCCCAGCAGCAGGGCGATCGTCGCGCGCTGCCGGACGGCCGGGTCGGGCGGCCGGAGCGACCGGCCGGGCGGAGCCGGCGATACGGGCCGGCGCCCCTGCTGACCCTGGCCGCCCTCGGGTGGCGCACCGGGGACCTGCGGGGGCGCGGCGTCCGGCGGCGCCGCCCCCGGGTACCCGCCCTGGCCCGGCCCGGGGAAGCCGCCAGGCGCAGGCGCCGGCCCCTCCCCGGCGGGCTGCTCGGGGAAGTGCAGCGGCGGTAGTCCCGGAGCCTTCTCAGCTGGCTGCTCAGGAGCACTGGGCGGCGTCGGCGGGCGCTGGTCGGCAGGCAGGGGCCGGATCCTCTCGTGGCGATCGTCATTGCGCGATGCAACGTTCCTATTCCATCATCTCCCGGAGGCGATCAGTGCCGTGGCGGACATGGCCGTAGGGCTAGCCGACCGCCCGCTGCTCGATGAGGCGCAGCAGGTCTGTAGGTCAGCCTCGAATCCGGCCTCCAGATCCGCCGGAGGCTGGGGACTCGGCAGCTGGGCGTGCCCGGGCAGGTCGGCGCCGCGCCGCGGCCGCTGGCGCTTGGCCATCGGCCCGAACCTGCACGGGGGCCGGCCAGCGGAAGTCTGCGCGGAACTGTCGATCAGGGCCGGGCCGGTTCGTGTCGGTAGTGAGAAGCCGGCGCCGGGCCGGCGATCTGGCACCGGGAGGTAGCGATGGGCAGAATCGTGGTGACCGAGTTCATGTCGCTGGACGGCGTGATCGAGGATCCCAGCTGGACGTTCCAGTTCGAGCGGGGTCCAGAGGGAAACAAGTTCAAGTTCGACGAGCTGTTCGCCAGCGACGCGCTGCTGCTCGGACGGGTGACCTACCAGGGCTTCGCCGCGGCCTGGCCGGCCATGGCGGCGGAAAACGGCGAGTTCGGCGCCCGGATGAACGCCATCCCCAAGTACGTCGTCTCGGCGACGCTGACCGATGCCGAGGCCGCCTGGGGCGACACCACGGTCATTCGCGCAGCTGCCGTAGCGGAGATAGCCAGGCTCAGAGCGCAGGCCGGCGGTGACCTCCTGGTCGAGGGCAGCGGCCAGCTCGTTCACACGCTGATCCAGCATGGCCTGGTCGACGAGTACCGGCTGATGGTCTTCCCGATCGTCCTCGGCACCGGGCAGCGGTTGTTCCCTGACGTGCTCAGCCAGCCGACTCCGCTCACGCTCATCGACGCCCGGCCCGCTGGCGGCGGCGTTCTCCTGCTCAGGTACCAGCCGGCCATGGGCCAGCCGTCTGCGCCGCCCGGCAGGTGACGGCGGGACAGGCGTAAGGCAGCGCCGGCCGGTCACTTCCCGCGCCGGACGGGGCCGGTAGCCTGCCAGTCCGGCCACCAGCACACCCGGCCACCAGCACCGAGGAGAACGTGATGAGGCAGTACCTGCTCAGCGTGCATTACGTGGCGGGCAGCACTCCGCCGTCGGCCGAGGCGATGCAACGGGCCTACGACGATGTGGCCGCCTTTAACAGCGACGTCCAGGCCGCCGGGGCCTGGGTGTTCGCCGGCGGCCTGCAACCGCCGGACCAGGCCACCGTGGTCCGGCTCCAGGACGGGAAAGTCCTGGCCACGGATGGCCCGTTCGCCGAGGGCAAGGAACACATCGGGGGCTTCTGGGTGATCAGCGTCGCCGATCTCGATAGCGCGCTCGCGTGGGCGGCCAAGGCCACCCAGGCGTGTGCCCAGCCGGTCGAGGTCCGCCCGTTCCAGGAGGGCGGCTAGGACGCGGCGGTGCCGCCGGCCGCTGAGGCCGGCGGCTCCTTCCAGCCGGGCTGGCCCCGGAAACCGGCAACGCCGACATCTCGACCGGCCAGCGGCCAGGCGCTACGGTGATCTTGGCAATCAGCCTTCACGCGCGATGACTAGCAGGGTCCCTGGTCCCGGTCCCTGCCACTCCGGCCGCTCGATGGGATGCGGTCTGCCGTCCAGGACTCGCCTAGCGCCCGGTCTGGGGCCGGGCATCGCAGCTCGGGAGCTTGCATGCATGTCAACGCTGGTGACACCGCCTGGATGCTGACCTCGACAGCGCTGGTGTTCTTCATGCTGCCCGGGCTGGCGTTGTTCTACGGCGGGCTGGTGGGCGCGAAGAACGTGATCGCCACCATGGTCCAGTCCTTCGTCGCGATCGGCCTGATCAGCTTGATCTGGGTGATCGTCGGCTACACGCTGACGTTCGGCACCGATCACGGGGGGGTGATCGGCGGCTTCGAGTGGGTGCTGCTGCGCGGCGTCAACGGCACCCCGAACAGCTACGCGCCGACGATCCCGGCACTGGTGTACATGGCCTTCCAGATGAAATTCGCCGTTATCACGCCGGCCCTGATCGCCGGTGCGTTCTGCGAGCGGATGCGCTTCCGTGGCTACCTGGTCTTCATCGGCCTGTGGTCGCTGATCGTCTACTGCCCGTTCGCGCACGCCGAGTGGGGCGGCGGGTTCCTCGGCACCGGCGGCCTGCATGCGATCGACTTCGCCGGCGGCTCGGTGGTACACGAGCTGGCCGGGGCCGCCGCCCTCGCCACCGCTCTGTACCTACGGCGGCGGCGGCAGCTCGAACGGCCGCACAACATCCCGCTGGTGCTGCTCGGCGCCGGGATCCTGTGGTTCGGCTGGTTCGGCTTCAACGCGGGCAGCGCGAACGCCGCGAACGCGGTAGCCGGCTACGCCCTGGTCAACACCCAGCTCGGCGCGTCCACCGCGATGCTGGCCTGGATGGCCGTCGAGTGGTGGCGGCGCGGCCGGCCGTCGGGCACCGGCCTCGCCGCCGGGGCCGTGGCCGGCCTGGCCGCCATCACCCCCGCATCCGGATACGTCCAGCCATGGGCGGCGATCGTCATCGGCGGCGCGGCCGGATTGATCTGCTACGGCGCCGTGCACCTGAAGGAGATCTTCCACTACGACGACTCGCTCGACGTCGTGGGCGTCCACATGGTCGGCGGCCTCATCGGGGTCCTGCTGACCGGGGTCTTCGCCAGCCTGGCCGTGAACGCAGCCGGCGAGGCAGGCGGCTGGACGCAGCTCGGTCGCCAGGCCGTGCTGGCCGTCATCGGCATCGCTTATCCGTTCGTGATGACCTGGATCATCCTCTGGGTGACCGACCGGACCGTCGGGCTGCAAGTCACCGAGGAGGAGGAAGCTGCGGGACTCGATCTCGGCGAGCTGGCCGAGATCGGCTACGCGCGGCTGGAGCCGTCGGCCGACCCGGCCGCCAGCGCGGCGGGCGGTCCTGACGGCCAGGCTGAGCCCGGCGTCCGCTAACTTCCCCGGCACCGCCGGGCGACACTGACCCTTTTCGCCGACCGCGCGCCGCCCGTCACGGTCGCCCTTCCGCACGCGATCCCGGGCCACGATCTAGTGTTATGAGGCGTGCCACCCGACGACTCTTCTCCCGGCGCGGCAGCACCGGCTGCGCCGGGGCGCCTGCTCGTGCTGGTCTCCGGCGCGGGCACGAACCTGCAGGCCCTGCTGGACGCCGCCGCGGACGGCTCGTTCGGGGCCCGGGTGGTGGCCGTGGGCGCGGACCGGTCCGGCATCGCCGGGCTGGCCCGGGCGCAGGCCGCGGGCATTCCCACGTTCACCTGCCAGGTGAGCGATCACCCGGCCCGGGAGGACTGGGACCTGGCGCTCACCGCGGTGTGCGCCTCGTTCCATCCCGACCTGGTAATCCTGGCCGGCTTCCTGAAGCTGGTCGGCGAGTCGTTCCTGGCCACGTTCGGCGGCCGGGTCATCAACACGCACCCGGCCCTGCTACCGTCGTTCCCTGGTCTGCACGGGGTGCGGGACGCGCTGCGGTACGGGGTGAAGGTCACCGGCTGCACGGTGTTCCTGGTGGATTCTGGTACCGATACCGGTCCGGTCATCGCGCAGGCTGCGGTGCCGGTGGTTGACGGCGACGACGAGGACACCCTGCACGAGCGGATCAAGGTGGCCGAGCGCTCGCTGCTCGCGCAGACCGTAGGCCGGATGGTCCGGGAGGGCTGGTCGGTGCAGGACCGGAAGGTGAGGATCGGGCCGTGACCCGCGTGACGATCAGCCGAGCGCTGGTCAGCGTCTACGACAAGACCGGCCTCGCCGAGCTGGCCAGGGCACTGGACGCGGCGGGGGTGCAGATCGTATCCACCGGCAGCACCGCGGCGGCGATCGCCGCGGCCGGGGTGGCCGTGACCGCAGTCGAGGAGGTCACCGGGTTCCCCGAGTGCCTGGACGGCCGGGTCAAGACGCTGCACCCGGGCGTGCACGCCGGCCTGCTGGCCGACCTTGACCAGACCGCGCACCGTGAGCAGCTGGCTGATCTGGGCATCGCCCCGTTCGAGCTGCTGGTGTCCAACCTGTACCCGTTCGAGCAGGCGGTGGCCAGCGGTGCCGGGCCGGCGGACTGCGTCGAGCAGATCGACATCGGCGGCCCGGCTATGGTGCGGGCGGCAGCCAAGAACCACGCCAGGGTCGCGGTCATCACCGACCCGTCGATGTACCAGGCGGTGGCCGCCGCGCTGGCGGACGGCGGTTTCACGCTGGAGCAGCGGCGGCGGCTGGCGGCCCGGGCCTACGCGCACACCGCCGCCTACGACGGCGCGATCGCCTCCTGGTTCGCATCCGCCTATGCCCCCGATGCGGCGGCGGCCGAGACTGGCTGGCCCGATGTGATCGCGGCGTCGTGGGCGCGCAAGGACGTGCTCAGGTACGGGGAGAACCCGCACCAGCGGGCCGCCCTCTACGTGCGCGGCGGCCGCCATGGTGACGGTGCGCAGGCCCAGTCCTCCGGTGTCGCGAACGCCGGGCAGCTGCACGGAAAGGCGATGTCGTACAACAACTACGTCGACGCCGAGGCGGCCCGGCGGGCGGCCTTCGATTTCGCTGGGCCGTGCGTGGCCATCATGAAGCATTCCAACCCGTGCGGCCTGGCGGTCGGCGCGGATCTGGCCGACGCGCACCGCAAGGCGCACGCCTGCGATCCGGTCTCCGCTTACGGCGGCGTCATCGCCGCCAACGGCACCGTGACCGCGGCGCTGGCCGGGCAGATCGCCGAGGTCTTCACCGAGGTGCTGATCGCACCCGATTTCGAGCCGGCCGCACTGGAGATCCTCACCGCCAGGAAGAACCTGCGGGTGCGGCGGTGTCCCGCGCCCGGTGCGGGCCAGGCCGCCGAATGGCGCCCGGTCAGCGGCGGCATGCTGGTGCAGACCGCGGACCGGGTCGACCAGCCCGGAGACGACGCGGCGAACTGGCGCCTGGCCGCGGGCCAGCCGGCCGGCGACGCCGTGCTGCGGGACCTGGCCTTCGCGTGGCGGGCCTGCCGGTCGGTCAAGTCCAACGCCATCCTGCTGGCCGCCGGCGAGGCGACGGTCGGGATCGGCATGGGCCAGGTCAACCGGGTGGACTCGGCCCGGCTCGCGGTGACCAGGGCAGCTGACCGGGCCACGGGCTCGGCGGCCGCCAGCGACGCGTTCTTCCCGTTCGCTGACGGGCTGCAGGTGCTGGCCGACGCGGGCGTCGCGGCGGTCGTGGAGCCCGGCGGGTCGATCCACGACGACGAGGTGATCGCCGCTGCCGACGCCGCCGGGCTCACGCTGTACTTCACCGGCGTCAGGCACTTCTTCCACTAACCCGGCACTTCCGCGCACCTGCGCGACCAGCGCCGGCCGAGCGGCGCCGGCCGAGCAGAGTCGGCCGCGGGCTCGCTGCGCGAAAGGCTGCTCAACCGCGGCAACGCGCCATCGCTACGCAAACAACAACAGCGGTGGCGCATCGCCGTTGTGCAACGGTGCCCGCGGCAGGGCCTAGCCGAGATTGCGAAAGGTCAGCCGCTCAGGCGCGGAATCCCGGGTTGTCCTGCTGCAGGACCCAGCCGTTGCCGTCCGGGTCATCGAACGTCTTCCACCGGCCCCACGGCGCGTCCTGGATCTCGTCCTCGTTGAAGGCCACGCCTCGCGAGGACAGCTCCGCCAGCGTCGCGGAGATGTCGTCACAACCGAGTACGGCGCCCTTCATCGAACCGGCCGGCATGCTCTCGAACCAGGTGACGAGCGTGACCGCGGTGCCGCTGCCCGGCGGCCGCAGCATCACCCAGCGCATCGAGTCGCCGAACGACGCGTCGATCTCCTCGGTGAACCCGAGCTGCCCGACGTAGAACTGCTTGGCCCGGTCCTGGTCGCTGACCGGCACCGAAACGACCTGAAGGTTGGTGAGTGCCATGGTGAACTCCTCGTTACGAATTGGGTTTGGATTATGCCGTTCAACCACGCTGCCGCCACGACGACCGGCTTGAAGTCGTCGGGCATCAGCCACGCGGCCAGCGCGTCGCTCGACGTCAGCGCCGCCCGCACCTGCCCGGCGGGGTGCGGATAGCGGACGGTCAGGTCGATCCCGGCCGTCACCCCGGTGCCTCCCGCAGGTAGTCGCCCAGCGCCCCGAGCCGCTGCTGCCAGAAGCGCTCCAGCTCCTCGAGCCAGTCCCGGAGCTCGGTCAGCCCGGCCGGCCGCAGCTGGTAGTAGCGGTACCGGCCCTGTCTGCGCGCCGTGACCAGGCCGGCCTCGCGCAGCACTCGCAGGTGCTGCGAGACGGCGGCCTGGCTGATGTCGAGCCCGGCGGTGAGCTCGGCGACGGCCAGATCGGCGGCGGCGAGCTGCTCAAGCAGGTGCCGCCTGGTCCCGTCAGCGAGCGCAGCGAACCGGTCGGGCGGAGCCGTACCGGTCGATCCGGCCGGCGCCTTCCTCGGCCTGCCGGTCTGCTGGGTCATGGGCTCAGTCTCATAAGTTTTAATTTATATGTCAACGGTGACATGGTGCCGGCCGATCGGCCTGGCGGGCCGGACCGGGCCGGGCCGGACCGGGCGAGCGGGCGCCGCCGGGCGCTGGGTGGGGCACAATGGGACAGACATGACTGCCACGATTCTTGACGGCAAGGCCACGGCTGCCGCGATACGCGAAGATCTCACCCGCCGGGTGGCCGAACTGGCGCGCCACGGCACCCCGCCGGGCCTGGGTACCGTGCTGGTCGGCGACGATCCGGGCAGCCGGGCGTACGTGAACGCCAAGCACCGGGACTGCGCGCAGGTCGGCATCGTCAGCATTCGCCGCGATCTGCCCGCTGACGCCAGCCAGCAGCAGGTCGAGGACACGGTGGCCGAGCTGAACGCCGATCCCGCGTGCACCGGCTTCATTGTCCAGCTGCCGCTGCCGGCCGGCCTGGACCCGCAGCCGGTCCTGGAGCTGATGGACCCGGCCAAGGACGCGGACGGGCTGCACCCGGTCAATCTCGGCCGGCTGGTACTCGGCCAGCCGGGCCCGATCCCGTGCACCCCGCACGGGATCGTCGAGCTGCTGCGCCATTTCGACGTTCCGATCGCGGGCGCGGACGTGACCATCATCGGGCGCGGCATCACCGTCGGCCGGGCCCTGGGCCTGCTGCTGACCCGCCGCACCGAGAACGCGACCGTCACTCAGTGCCACACCGGCACCAAGGACCTGGCGGCACACACCCGCGACGCCGACATCGTGGTGGTCGCGGCGGGCAAGCCCGGCCTGCTGACGCCGGATATGGTGCGGCCCGGCGCGGCGGTCCTCGATGTCGGCATCACCAGGACGGATGCCGGGCTGGTCGGTGATGCTGACCCTGGGGTCGCCGAAGTAGCCGGCTATCTGGCGCCGATGCCCGGTGGCGTCGGCCCGATGACCAGAGCCATGCTGCTGGCGAACGTGGTGGCGGCCGCCGAGGCAGCTCAGGCAGCACGGCTGGGAGCGTAAGCTACTAGTCAGTAACTTTTGGCGGACTCCGATCAGGTACCCCGGGTGCCTGGCCCGAGCGCCGTTTGGCAGGCTTAAGCTGCCGTGGCCCGGCCAGCCGGCCGGCGCCGCGCAGTCGGCTCACAAGTCGAGACGTTTTGCAGAGAGAGGTCGGCCGCGGTCATGAACATCGTCGTCTTGGTCAAGCAGGTTCCTGACACCTGGTCCGAGCGCACGCTGAAGGCCGGTGACTCGACCCTGGACCGGCAGTCCGCCGACGCGGTCATCAACGAGCTCGACGAGTACGCGATCGAGGAAGGGCTCCGGCTGGCCGAAGCGCACGGCGGCGAGGTGACCATCCTGTCGATGGGACCCGAACGTGCCGCCGAGTCGATCCGCAAGGCGCTGTCGATGGGCGCGGACAAGGCCATCCACCTGGTGGATGACGGCCTGGCCGGGTCCGACGCGGTGCAGTCGTCGGCCGCGATCGCCGCGGTGCTGTCCAGGACCGAGTTCGATCTGGTGATCCTCGGCTCGGAGTCGACCGACGCCCGGATGGGCGTGCTCGCCGCGATGCTGGCCGAGCAGCTCGGGCTGCCGCAGCTGTCCTACGCCAGCAAGGTCGAGATCGACGGCACCTCGGTGCACATCAACCGGCTGACCGAATACGGCTACGACAAGGTCGAGGCCACCCTGCCGGCCGTGATGAGCGTGGTCGAGAAGATCAACGAGCCCCGCTACCCGTCGTTCAAGGGGATCATGGCGGCCAAGAAGAAGCCGGTCGAGACGCTGAGCCTGGCGGACGTAGGCGTCGATCCTGCGCAGGTCGGCCTGGCCGCGGCGGCCACCGAGGTGGCCAGCTTCGCCAAGCGCCCGCCCCGGCAGGCCGGCACGATCGTGCCCGATGAAGGCGACGGCGGAACGAAGGCTGCCGAGTATCTCGCGGCCCAGAAGTTCATCTGACCACAAGCTCAACTGGAGGGCGGCCGGATATGGCTGAGATCCTGGTTCTCGTCGAGCATTCCGGCGAGGACGTCAAGAAAGTCACCGGTGAGCTGCTGACCCTGGCCCGCAAGTTCGGTGAGCCGGCGGCGGTGTGGGCAGGCCCGGGGTCGGCGGGCGGCCGCGAGCGGCTCGCCGAGTTCGGCGCGGCCAAGGTGTATGTCGCCGACGGGCCCGAGTTCGACGACTACGTCGTGGCGCCCAAGGCGGAGCTGCTGGCGGCGCTGGTCGCC
>Ga0181532_10004649_pt1 | contig 11925 bp, 8 predicted proteins | sample PEATcosm2014_Bin_33_FD_119768 | JGI IMG/M metagenome (GOLD analysis project Ga0181532, IMG submission 119768) | Peatland microbial communities from MTU Mesocosm Facility, Houghton, MI, USA - PEATcosm2014_Bin11_30_metaG | ecosystem: Environmental > Terrestrial > Soil > Wetlands > Peat | place...
ACCTTTTCGCCCTGGCCGCCGTATTGCTTTTGTAGCATGTCCCGCCGGGTTAGGCTGGTAGACTGACCTTGACACAAAACGCTCGGTTCCTCCGGAAGCCGGACGCCCAGAGCCCGAAGCCGATCCCATGAACATCGCTGAAGCCATCAAAATCGCACTACGTTCGCTGTGGGCCAATAAGCTGCGCTCGGTGCTCACGCTGCTGGGCGTCGTGATTGGCATCTCCTCCGTGATTGCCGTCGTGACCTTTGTTTCCGGCATCAACGACTACGTGGCCAAAAAGATTTTCAATCTCGGAGCCGACGTCTTCATCGTCCAGAAAACATCGGTCATCGAAACCAATCCCGATAAATTTCTAGAGCAGGAGAAGCGCAAGAATCTCGAACTGGACGACTACATTGCCGTGCGCGATGCCTGCACCCACTGCGCCGCCGTGGGCGCCGAGGAGGACACCAGCGGCAAGGTGAAGCGCAACGAGCAGTCCATCGAGAACACAGAAATCCAGGGCATCACGCCTTCCATGGCGGTTGTGCACGATACCGACCTGACCGCTGGACGCATGCTGAACGAGTCCGACCTGGACAACCACCTGCCGGTGGCTGTGGTGGGCACCGATATTGTGGAGCAATTAATCCCCGGCACCGATCCGCTGGGGCAGGAAATCCGCGTCGACGGCTGGACGTATCAAGTGGTCGGCGTGGGCAAGAAGAAAGGCAAGACGCTGGGCCAGAGCGCCGACAACTACGTGATGATTCCCATCACGGTGTACATCAAGAAATATGGGGCGCACACCAACAGCATCGAAATCTGGGGCAAAGCTTCGGCGACCGGCGCGCCTTTGAACCAGGCAATTGACGAGGCGCGAGTGGTGCTGCGCGCCCGCCGGCACGACGCGCCGGACAAGGACGACAGCTTTCAGGTCGAGACCAATGCCAGCCTGCTCAGCATCTGGGGAGACATCAGCAATACATTCTTCATGGCCACCATCGGAATCGCCGCCGTATCGCTGGTGGTGGGCGGCATCGTCATCATGAACATCATGCTGGTTTCGGTGACGGAGCGAACCCGCGAAATCGGCATTCGCAAGGCGCTGGGCGCGCGCCGCGACGACGTGCTGCTGCAATTCCTGATTGAGGCTGTGATGCTGGCTCTGCTGGGCGGCGTGCTGGGCGTGCTCTCTGGAATCGGTGTTGCCGAAGTCGTAACCGCTTTGATTGGAATGCCTTCGTCCATCAAACTGTGGGCGGTGGCCGCTGGATTGATGGTTTCGGCCAGCGTCGGAGTGTTCTTTGGAGTGTATCCGGCGCGCAAGGCCGCGCGACTGGACCCCATTGTGGCGTTAAGATTTGAAATGTAGGAATTGAGAAATTGGGGAATTTGGTAATTGAGTAATTTGAAAGCCGAAGAGTTTCGGCGATTTTGATTCTCAGTTTCTCAATTACGAAATTACCCAATTACTCAATTTTCTTTCATGATGCGCAAAGACGAATTCGGCGAAATCGTGCAGATGGCGGTGAACACGATCCGCAGCAACAAGCTGCGCTCGGCGTTGACTGTGCTGGGCATCGTGATCGGCGTCGCGGTGGTGATTGGCGTGTCTTCCATCGGCCGCGGCCTTGACGACAACGTTCGCGCCATTGTCAGCAGCATTGGCTCCGACGTGATTTTCGCCTTTCACCTCGAGCCCTTCACCTTCGGCCAGATGACCGAGGAAATGCGAACTCGCAAGGAACTTACCTACGAAGATTCGCTCGCCATCGCCGGCCTGCCCCACGTCAAGGCGGTGAATGCCGGGCTGCGCTATTTCCGGCCGGAGATCGGCGTGGGCAGTTTTGCCGTGAAATACCGGGACAAGAAAGTTAAGAATACGATTCTCGAGGGCGATCAGCCCTCGGCCAAGGAAGTGTTTGATCTGCAAATCGCCACCGGCCGCTGGTTCACCGACGTCGACGACGAGCATCGCTCCAACGTCGCCATTACCTGCGCCGATGTGACTGAAGAACTGTTCGGCAGCGAAGATCCCATCGGCAAGGAAATCACCATCGAAGGCCAGTTGTTCACCGTCATCGGCACCGCCCAGCGCATCAAATCGGTGTTTGGGGGCGGCAAGAATCCGGATGACAACAAAGTCATTCTCCCTCTGGCTACGATGCACAAGCTGCATCCCGAACTCAAGCAGCACTGGCTGAGCATCAAGGCTACTTCGCACGAAGACGTGCCTAAGACGATTGACGAGGTTCGCGAACTGCTGCGCCGGCGCCGCAAGGTGCCCTACGACAAGCCGGACAATTTCGCAGTCTTCACTTCTGATTTCATTTCCACCGCGTGGAATCAGATTACCGGCGCGCTGTTTGTCGGCATGTTCGCGATTTCGAGCGTGGGGCTGATCGTGGGTGGCGTCGGCGTGATGAATATTATGCTGGTCAGCGTGACCGAGCGCACGCGCGAGATCGGAGTACGCAAGGCGATCGGCGCGCGCAAGCGCGACATCCTGCTGCAGTTCACACTCGAGGCCATCATGCTGACGGCGCTCGGCGGCGTCATCGGCGTATCGTCGGGTGCCATCGTCGTCTGGCTGATTCCGCTCGTGTGGCCCTCGTTGCCCGCCCACATGTCGATGTTCTGGGTTACCTTCGGATTCAGTTCGGCGGCCGCGGTCGGACTCATCTTCGGAATCTATCCGGCGTGGAAGGCGTCGAACCTCGATCCCATTGAGTCGTTGCGGTACGAATAGACACCTTCGCACGGCAACGAGGTGCCTTCGGCTCGGCGCTCTCTATGATGCGGCAAAGCGAACTCGGCGAGATCGTGCACATGGCGACGGAGACGATCCGCAACAACAAGATGCGCTCCGGCCTCACTGTGCTGGGGATCGTGATCGGAGTTGCGGTTGTGATCGGCGTTTCGTCCATCGGCCGCGGGCTGGATGACAATGTTCGCGATCGTTTCGCTACCGTCGGCGCCAACGTCATTTTTGCGTTTCATCTTGATCCCCTCACTTTTGGACGAATGTCGGAAGAGATGCGAACTCGCAAAGAGCTGACCATGGAGGATGCAGAAGCTCTGCAGGACCTGCCTCACGTTCAAGCGGTTTCAGCTCTCCTTCGTCTGTTTAACCCGAATGTCGGCGGTACTTACACCGTCAAATATGAGGGCCGAAAAGCGGCGAACACTATCCTTGAGGGCAACACCTCTTCGATGTTGGAGGTGGAGGATCTGCCGCTAGCCGAGGGAAGATGGTTCAGCGCGTTCGATGACGAGCATCGCTCTGCGGTGGTTGTTCTCTGCAGTGATACCAGCGAGGAGTTGTTCGGAAACCAAAACCCATTGGGCAAAGAGGTTACGATTGAAGGGCGGTTGTTTGAAGTCATCGGCACTCTGGGCCCGATCCAGTCGGTGTTCAGCGGGGGCAAGGATCCGATCAACAACCGGGTCATTTTCCCGCTCCGCACATTTAAGGCGATGCATCCAGAGTTGAAGCAGCACTTCATCGTCGTCAAAGCCACGTCGCACGATGCCATGCCCAAGGCCATGGACGAGATCCGGGAAGTTCTGCGGCGCAGGCGAAAAGTGCCCTTCGACAAACCCGACAACTTCTCCCTGTTCACGATCGAGTCCGTCACCGAGGTTTGGAACCAGATTACCGGTGGGCTGTTCATTGGGATGTTTGCGATTTCCAGCGTTGGATTGGTGGTGGGAGGCGTGGGCGTGATGAACATCATGCTGGTTAGCGTGACCGAGCGCACCCGCGAAATCGGAGTGCGCAAGGCGATCGGCGCCTGCCGGGCGGATATACTCCTGCAGTTCACGCTGGAGGCGGTTTTCCTGACGGCGATTGGAGGCGTGGTGGGAGTTACCGTGGGCGGTTTCCTGGTCTGGGCGATTCCGGCCGTGTGGCCCTCCTTGCCGGCGCACATGTCGATGTTCTGGGTGATACTCGGATTCAGTTCGGCGGGCGCCGTTGGGCTCGTTTCCGGCATCTATCCGGCATGGAAAGCGGCTAATCTGGATCCGATCGAGTCGCTGAGATACGAATAGAATCTGTCAGCTCGAGTTCCCGGCTTCGGTTGATTGTCAGTTCCTGTACTCTTTGTCATCCTGAGACCCGCGGTTTTTGCGGGCCGAGCAACCTAGGTACTTCTCGGCGGCTTTGCGGAACGCCAAGTCTGCCGCTCTCGCATGATTCATTCCGTCTTCCAAATCATTGCGGTTCTCGGCTGCCTCTCCAGCAGCGTCTACTACCTGCTGGTTCTGTGGAGCGCGGCTGCATTTTTTCGCGAGATCGAGGCGGACGAGAGTGTCCGCCCCACACGCTTCCTGCCTTCGGTCTCGATTCTGAAGCCGCTCAAGGGCACCGCCCCGGACATCTACGAGAGTTTCCGCAGCCATTGCCTGCAAGACTATCCGGAGTACGAAATTATTTTCGGAGTCAGTGATCCCGACGATCCCGCGGTGGCCAGCGTTCGGCGGTTACAACAGGAATTTCCCGGCCGCACGATTCGCCTGGTAGTCGCGCCGAGAATACTCGGGGCCAATGTGAAGGTCAGCAATCTGGCGCAGATGCTTGCCGAAGCGCGTTACGAATACCTGCTGGTGAACGATAGCGACATTCGCGTGGAGCCCGACTATCTTCGCCGTGTGATCACACCGCTGGCTGACCCGCCGATAGGGATGGTGACTTGTCTGTATCGCGCAGTTCCAGCTCCGACCGTCGGTTCGCGCCTGGAGGCGCTCGGCATCAGCACAGATTTCTGCCCCAGCGTTCTGGCGGCTCGACAACTGGAGGGCGGCATCCGCTTCGGTCTGGGCTCGACGCTGGCCTTTCGCCGCACCGATCTGGCGCGAATCGGAGGGTTCGAGTCATTTGTCGACTTCCTGGCGGACGACTATGAATTAGGCCGGCGCATCGCCGATCTCGGCCTGCGGGTTGTGCTATCCGACGTTGTCGTCGAGACTCATCTTCCGGCCTATGACCTGCGCGGGTTCCTGGACCATCAACTGCGCTGGGCGCGCGGCGTACGCGACGCGCGCACCGGAGGTTACGTCGGCCTGGTTTCCACTTACGGCCTGATGTGGGCGCTGCTCGCGGTCAGCGCTGCATACGGCGCGCCGTGGTCGTGGGCTGTGTTTGGCGTGACCGTTCTGTTGCGTTTGGCCGTCGCTCTAGCGGTGGGAAATTCCGTGTTGCACGATACGCACCTGTTGAAAAACCTGTGGCTGCTGCCGCTTCGCGATCTGGTGGCGGTTGCGGTGTGGATTGCGAGCTTCGCCGGCCATACCGTGACTTGGCGTGGCGATCGATTTGCGCTGAAGAACGGACGCCTGACTCGCATCGCTCCGCAGGCGTAAGGATAACTAGGCGTTGGGTTGGAGCTGCGTCGGATTCTTGCTCTGGCTCAGGGCGGCGCGAATCTTCAGCGAGAATTGTTTCAAGGTGTAGGGTTTCTGCAGGAAATTGGTTTCCAGGTCGAAGACGTTGTGGTCGATCACGGTCTTTCCGGCGTAGCCGGAAACGAACAGAAGCTTCGTGTCCGGCCGCAGTTGCCCGAGTTCCTTGGCCAACTGGCCGCCACTCATGTTCGGCATGACTACATCGGTGACCAGCAAGTCGATGTTCGATTCATGGCTTTTGGCCACGGTCAGGGCATCGACGCCGTCTTTGGCTTCGAGCACGGTGTAGCCCTGCAGGGTCAGGAATTCCGCGGTGGCGCGCCGCACGGCCTGCTCGTCTTCCACCAGCAGAACGGTTTCCGATCCGCGAGTTGCGGGCTCGGATTTGAGGTCCTCGACCTCGGCAGCGTGGTCTCGTCCGCGCACGCAGGGCAGATAGATCTTAAAGACTGTGCCCATCGCAGGTTCGCTATAGGCCCAGATGAATCCTTTATTCTGCTTCACGATTCCGTACACCGTAGCCAGACCCAGGCCAGTGCCTTTGCCGGCGGGCTTGGTGGTGTAGAAGGGTTCGAAGATGTGGGGCAGATGCTCGGGAGAAATTCCATTCCCGTCGTCGCTTACGGCGATCAGGGCATAGTGGCCGGGAGGAATTGCCGCCTGGTGGCAATGAATGTAGTCGTGTTCCAGTCGCACGTCGGAGGTTTCGACTCGCAAGTGACCGCCTTGGGGCATGGCGTCGCTTGCGTTGGAGGCCAGGTTCATCAGAATCTGCTCCACCTGCAGCGGATCCACCCGCACCCGGCCCAATCCCAGGCCCGGCACAAATGTGAAATCGATGTCTTCTCCGATCAGGCGGGGCAGCGTGTTGGTGATGCGGGCGATCACCTGGTTCAGGTCGGCCACGCGCAACGCTTGCGGCTGTTTGCGGCTGAAGGCGAGCAATTGCCGGGTCAACTCGGCGGCTCTTCGAGCCGCCAGCAGAATCTCCTGAATCTTGGCTTCGAGCGGGCTTTTTTGCGGCACGGCGTCCAATGCCAGTTCCGCGTAGCTGGTGATAATGGTCAGGAGATTGTTGAAGTCGTGAGCAACGCCGCCCGCCAGATTGCCGATGGCGTCCATTTTCTGGGACTGCATCAGCTGCGCTTCCAGCCGCAGCCGCTCGGTGAGGTCGCGTCCGTTGCAGATGAAGTGGGTCACGTTTCCCGCGGCATCCCGCACTGGGCAGATGGTTTGCTCCACGTAGTACAGTTCGCCGTTCTTCTTCCGGTTCACCAGAATGCCGCGATACACATTGCCCGCGAGCATGGTCTTCCACATTTCCTGGTAACACTCGGGCCCCTGCTCGCCCGATTTCAGAATTCGTGGAGTCTTGCCACGGACTTCGTCGCGGGTGTAGCCGGTTAGAGCCTCGAAGGCCGGGTTGACGTATTCAATGGTTCCACGAAGATCGGTCACCATCACGGTGTCGGCCGACTGCTCGACGGCCCGCGAAAGTTTTCGCAGAGATTCCTCCGCGTTGTGTTGATCCTGCTGCAGAGAATGGATGGCCAGTGTGTTGCGTATGGTCCGGATCAGAGTCGCCCCATCCAGTTGGGACTTAGCTACGCAATTCCAGGTCCCGCCCTCAATGATCTCTGCGATGGTCTTTTCGTCCGCATGCTCGGTCAGCACGATGAAAGGCACAGAGATGCCGGCGTGGAGAAACTCGGCCACCAAATGAACCGCTTCCGCATTTCCGGTTTCATGCTCGAACAGAACCAGGCCGTAGCCTTTCTGGCGCAGCATCATTTTGGCCTCTTCCAGCGAGTGGGCATGGTCGAGATCCGCCGAGAGCAGGCTGCGGGTGCGCTCCAGAATCTCGCGGATCAGGAAGAAGTCCTCCTCCTGGTTGCCCACCAGTAAAACGTGCAAGGGCGCGACAGCGGGTTGTGCGGCCGTTGACACTGCAAGGGTCTCCGTTATTACCATCGGGATGTCATGGCCCTAACGTTGGGCCAGGGCGGCCGTTTCTTGGCCCCCGACGTGTCAGGATTCCCGAATTGGAGATCGTGCCACAATTGGGACAGGTGTCATTCAGGCTTCGTCGTTAAATCAGGGCACGATTTGATGGACCCCGGTCGGCCGCTCGTTCCGCTGGTCGACCATTCCCTCGCCATCAGGTTTGCCACGAGTGACCCATGATTCGGGGATAATGATCTAGTGGATAATTAAAGTATGCTTTCGGGAAGTGTCACATGACTCGGCGATCAATTCCTCTGCTACTGACTCTGCTTTGCGCTTCTTGCCTGGGCGCCCAGGTGACCTCAAGCGCACAACATTTCACCGTTCAGGTTTCAACGGCGCAGGCCTGGACCGACAGCGGCCTCGACCTGCAATCCGGGGATGTGCTCGATCTCTCGGCCGCAGCGTCGTCCGATCACCCAACTGCTTCCGGCGCACCCGCATGCGATCCCAGGGGCGTGAACGCAACGGCTTCGCAAACCGCCGCCCTGCCACTGCCCAGCGCGCCCGCCGGTGCTCTGATCGCCCGTCTGCACGCTCACGGAGCGGCCCCACTTCTGGTGGGAGCGAGCCGCGAGTTCCACATCGCCGAGCCCTCTCATCTGATGCTGGGGATGAATTTTTCCGGCACGCCGCTCTGCCAGGGAACGCTTGCCGTCGCGGTGCGGGTGATTCCAGCGGGTTCGAACCCCACCAGTTCAAACTCGGCCAGCACGAACTCGGCTAGCATCGGCTCGACTAGCGCCGCCGCAGGCGCAACTGACAGCCAGCCGACCGACCGCGGCCAGCAGCTGAAATCCCAGCTCGCAACCGCGGCGCAAGTCTTCATGTCCGGACAGTTCGGCACGGGCAAGTCGGAGGCAGGCGCCTCGAACGCAACCTCCGCGGGAGCGGATTCCGGCGCAGATTCTGCGACCGCTCCCCTGAAAGTGTCTGACGCCGCGCTCGACGGGCAACTGCGCAAAGGCATCGACGGCCTGCCCCGCCGGGTCAACGATCAGTTCCAGAATCAGGGCGACATGGTGAACTTCGTGATTGTCGGATCGCAAAAAGATGTGCAGGCCGCGCTCGCAGCCGCTACCTGGCACGTTGCTGACACCGACAATACGAAGGCCGTGCTCAACGCCCTGGAGCAAACCTACGACAGCAAGGACTACCTGGCGATGCCGATGAGCACGCTGTATTTATTCGGCCGGAAACAGGATTTCGGCTATGAAATGGCCGAACCGATTGCCATGGTGGCCAGCCGTCACCATTTCCGCATCTGGAAGGCGCCATTTACGTGGAGGGGCAGCGAGGTGTGGTGCGGCGCCGGGACGCACGACATCGGCTTCGCCAAGGACAAACGCAACGGCAGCCTCACTCACAAAATCGATCCGTCGGTCGACGGCGAACGCGACAACATTGGCAGCAGCCTGCAAAAGGCCAACCAGGCCAAGACGCTGACCTATTATTTGCCGCCCGACCCGGTGCAGGACGCCAAGAACGCCACCGGTGACGGCTACCACTCCGATGGCCGGTTGCTGGTGATCTTCCTGCAGTAATCGTCTGCAGTAATCCGTCGTAGAGACGTGGCTGGCTGCGTCTCTGCTCACCTCAAGCTGAACAGCCGGCGGGCGCGAGCCTGCGGTCTGAACACGTTGCCATGCTGGTTACCAGTGTTGTTAACCAATCTGCAATTGCCCCGTCTAATGCCACGAGATCCGGTACGCCCCGGGACGCACCTCCCGCAAGAAATCAAGGGAACGCCGGGACGATGTTCTGCGTATAGATCCTCAAGCGGGATTCTGCCTCTCGCGCGACGGTCTACGCAGAGTTGCCGGGAGGACAAGAACCGCACCCCTGCGGGCATGCGGTTGCTGGACTGCGCCCGTTCATTTCGTGGCGCCAGGGTTGAGTGTGACGAACGCGTTCGAACTTCGAAAGATGGAACATTGGGGGATGCATGGAAACAGGGCAGAAGGGAAATGGCTCGCTCCGGCCGGTCGAGAGATATGATGTCGGCCACGTGCAGGAAGTAATTCGGCAGGCGCATGGGGAACTGCGTGTATTGCTCGAACAGCGCTCGGAAATCATGAAGCGCATCGGCACCGTCAAACAGACCATCTCGGGCCTGGCCAATCTTTTTGGTGACGGAGTCTTGAACGAGGAGTTGATGGAACTGGTTGACCGCAAAAGCAGCGGCCGCCAGCCCGGATTTACCAAGGCTTGCCGGATGATCCTCATGGAGGCCGGCGGGGCCCTGAATGCGCGCGAGATTTGCGATTACTTCCAGCAGAAACTGCCGGCGTTGCTGGCCCGTCACAAGGATCCGATGGCGTCGGTCACAACCGTGCTGAACCGTCTGGTGGATTATGGCGAGGCGCAAGCGGTTGTTGTGAACGGAAGACGCGCCTGGCGCTGGGTTGCGGAAGCGCCCGCGGACGCGCAAGTCACAGGCCAGACTGTGAGCCTGGCGCGTGCGGGATAACAATCTCGCTCCTATCCCGGCGGCAGCAGCATACCCTTTTCCAAATGCCGTGTCACGTGCGCGTACGACGCAGCGTGCGGGTCGTGCGTAACCATCACAATCGTCTTGTGGAAGTCCTCGTTCAGCCGCTTGAGAATCTCTAATACTTCAGTCGCCGAATGACTGTCCAAGTCGCCGGTAGGTTCGTCGGCGAGCAACAACGTCGGATCGCTCACGATCGCGCGCGCGATGGCCACGCGCTGCTCCTGTCCGCCAGAGAGCTGCTTGGGCAGATGGCCGACTCGATCTTCCAGCCCGACCAGCTTGAGCGCAGTCAACACGTGGTCGCGGCGCTGCTGCGACGTCAGCTTGGTCAACAGCAGTGGCAGTTCTACGTTCTCAAACGCGGTGAGCACCGGAATCAGGTTGAACGTCTGAAAGACGTAGCCGATGTGCTCGTTGCGCCAGTGCGCAATCTGCGAGTCGCTGAAGCGGAAAATATCCTGCCCCTGCACCAGCAGTTCGCCCGCGGTCGGCCGGTCGATCGCCGCAATCATATTCAGCAGTGTCGTCTTCCCCGACCCTGACGGCCCCATCAGGGCGAGGAATTCGCCTTTGGCGATGTCAATCGAAACGTCGTCGAGCGCCGTCACCTGAAAAGCATCGCGCTTGAAAACTTTGCTGACTCCGCGAACCTGCACAACTTTTGTGCTCGTGGATACGTTCGGCTCTGCAACTGTGCTCATGGTTACCCCTCTTAGGATCGTTCTTTAAGATTAAGATTGCCCCTTGATTTTAATTCTGTCTCCGTCCTTCAGCGTTGACGGGGCCGTGGTGATGACGCTTTCGCCTCCGACCAGACCGTCGACCAGCGCTCCATCGCTGCGCTGGCTGAGTGTGTGCACTTCGCGCGCGATGGCCTTTCCGTTATAGGCGAGGAACACAATCTTCTTCCCATCGCGGTCGCGGATGGCGGTGGACGGTACGTACACGCCGGTCGGTTCCTGCGCAGTCTTATTCGCTGTCTTGGGCGCTTCGTCGGCCAGGAATTTCACCGTCGCATTCATCTCCGGCCGCAGTTGAATGGTGGGATACTTGTCCGGGTTCAGCACCTGCACCTTCACCTGCACCGTCGCCTTCTGGCGGTTCGCTTCCGGTGAAATCTGCGCGATCACGCCGTCATATTCTTTGTCGGGATACGCGTCGGTCGTGACCTTCGCCTTTTGCGTGGGACTCAGTCGGGCGAAGTCCGCCTGCGCGATATCGAGCTCGACTTGCAAATCGTTCAGGTCGGCGAGGGACACGACCGATCCTTGCGGTCCGCCCGCCGCGGCGCTGGCAAACTGCGCGGTAATCAGTTCGCCCTTTTCCGCAGTACGGTCGAGAATCGTTCCCGTGACCGGGGCGCGAATCACCGTCGCGTCGAGTTGCGACTGCGCGTAATCAAGCTGGCCCTGCGCCTGCATCAGCGCGCCCTGGGCGCGCGCGATTTCCTCCGCGCGCGGACCAATCTTCATCAGCTGGAATGCCTTTTCCAGAGAATTCACCCGCTGCTGGTCCGATTCAAATTTCGCCGTTGCATCATCGAGTTGCTGGCGTGAAACCACGCCGCTGCCTGCCAATTCTTTCGTGCGGTCCAGCGTCAGCTTGTCGTTTACCAGCGTGGCGCGGGCTTCATCGAGATTGTGCTGCGCCTCCTGTACTTCTTCGGGCCGCGAGCCGTTCTGCAGTTCGTCAAGATAAGCGCGCGCATTGGCCACCGCGCCCTTGGACTGTTCATACGCTGCGCGAAATTCCTGATCTTCCAGGCGCACCAGCACCTGGCCTTCTTTCACTTTGTCGCCCTTCTCCACCCCGATCCAGGAGAGACGGCCGGTGACCTTGGAGTTCACGTTGATGGTGTGGTGCGCCACGATGTAGCCCGTGGCCGAGAGCACGGTGCCGCCCGCGTCGTTGCTGCTGGTTTGGGCGGCGGCGCGCACCACCTCGACTTCCGGCGTGTCCGATGCAAACATGCGGTAAGCCACCGTGACCACGCCCAGCAACACCACCACCGCGATGCCCCCCAGGATGAAGCGGCG
>Ga0181532_10004650_pt1 | contig 11924 bp, 10 predicted proteins | sample PEATcosm2014_Bin_33_FD_119768 | JGI IMG/M metagenome (GOLD analysis project Ga0181532, IMG submission 119768) | Peatland microbial communities from MTU Mesocosm Facility, Houghton, MI, USA - PEATcosm2014_Bin11_30_metaG | ecosystem: Environmental > Terrestrial > Soil > Wetlands > Peat | place...
ACTGCAGCAGGAAATCTCGCTTTCCGCCTGGGCTCCAGATCGGAGCGAGTCCGGGTTTAACAGCCCCTGGATCGACGACGAGCGCGAGTTCTTCGTCGGCACCGTTCCCATCGCCAACGGAATCTTTCGCAAGATTGTCGTCCGCAAGAACCGCATCGCCCAGGTCGATGTCCGCGACCTATCCATTTTGCGCTGGACCGACCGCTACTATTACGAAGTCTGCGCGAACCCCGCAGTCTACGCCGTCCTGCAAGGCGAAAAATCGGCGAGGGCTTCGCGCTAGGATTCCGAGGATTTAACCCGCACTTGCAAGTTCAGAAATTCCTTCGCACCCGAAACGGAATCTCCACCACCGCTTCAAGCGCCACCGGTTTCCCCGCCTTTTCCGCGGGCACGAACTTCCAGCGGGCCAGTGCCTTCGCCGCATAGGAATCCAGACGCTCGTCGGGGCTGTTGAGGACGCGAATGGCGCCCACTTTGCCATCCGCATGAATGACCGCATAGAGCGTGACCGTGCCATGCACGTTGGCGCGAATCAATTCAAGCGGATAGCCGGGGTCCGATGTTTCCGTGGCAACCGGCTCCAGCAGTTCCCCTTCTCCGCGCCCGCCGTTGAGTTCCGCAAACTTTATTACCCAGCTGCCCGTCGAGGAATTCAGATTCGGCATGTTCAGCGTCCGGCCATAGACGCGCTTGCCGCGAAAAACCTCGCGATCCATGTCGGTGATTTTATCTTCGGAAACCGGAGACGCAGCGCGCGCGCCCGAATGACCGCTCGGCGTTCCCGACGACGACGAAAGGCTGGCCATCTCGCCCGCGTCGTCCGCCGCGCCAACATGCAGGCCCGTCGGCAGAGAGCCGTTGCGCGTTCCTCGACTGCCGGCTGCCGATTTCGTCCCCGTCACGTCCGGAGTTCCCGCAGCGCCCGGTTTTCCCTGCGGAGTTGCGGAAAATGTTCCCCGGCGATTGCCCGCGGGAACAGCCACTGGTCCCGTGGGCGCAACCGGATGAATCCCCAGCGCGATCAACCGTCCGCCCGCGCCGCTGTGGCCCGCCGCAGCCACGCTCGGCGGAGGTCCCACCGGTTGTACGCCACCGCCCGGCACATGTCCGCGGCTGCGCGCGGCCAGCGTATGTTGTTCATCGAGCGTGATCTGCGGAGCCGGCGCGACCACGTCACTCGGGCCAATATTCACGGCCCCGACGCGTCCCCTGGTTGATTTCGTTAGCTCCGGAGGCGGCGCGATCACATCCGATTTCATCGCCGCGCTGACCACACGGTCTGGCGCAAACGCCACGTCCGGCGCGGGTGCCACGACCTGCATCTCCGGCGCGACCATATGCGCCAGCGGGGCTCGCGTCGCATCCAGCGGAATTGCCGGCGCGATCGCTCCCGTGGCCACGATGTTGGGCAAATCGACGTCATGGTCGAGCTTGAGATCGGGCGGCACAACGATGGTTTGGGACCGGTTGTCCGCTTCCCGCGGAACCGAAAGGATGGGCTGCTTCGCGTAGACGGGGTCGCCCTTTTGCGCCTTCGGCGCCTCAGGCACACCCGTGTCGAGCCGCGGCAGATATTCTTCGGGGGAATAAGTTACCAGCGACGACCGGTCAAACGCGGCGTGAGCCAGGATATTTTGCTGTCGCATCCAGGCCAGCGAAACCGTATAGATGAGGGCAACTGCCCCAGCGTGCAGCAGCACGGATTGCACGAAACGTCCCCACGGTGGCGGCTGGTGGACAAAGACGTCGTGCCACAAGTCGAATTCGCCGTCGACGGGCGCCTCCGCCGGGCCGGCCGCTGGGCCAAGTGCCGCCTTAACTCCGCTCCGGAATTCCGGGCTCGCGGGATCGTGTTCCACCAACAGTTTCAACAGTCTTTTCCCCGGGGATTCCATCTCTGGCTCCAAATTGCCCCCTAGCCAACTCCTGCGACATTCCCCGAAAGGCGCGATCCGAGGCGCTTTAGCCGACTCGTCACGGACGGCTACTCTGTAGCAAGATTATAACTGACATCGAGAGATTGCTCGCCCGCATCGCGTACCAACTACGGAACTAATCCTGTCCGGTCCTGTCTGGTATATTCCGCCCGATAGATTCGGCCCGACGGAGGCTCGTGAATGAACTCAATCCCCCCAATTCGATACCGAGCTGGTTGTGCCCGATTTCGTGTATTCGAGGCCTTAGGACTCAAAACCCCTCAATGAGCGTTATCGGGATGTTTCGAGAGCTACGGTTCATCGCTGGCACCAGCTAACCTTCCTTATTCCCCCAACTCGGCAAACGGGCTGCCGTCACTTGCCACAGTGACCTCTGACACAGCCAAGCGGTTGACCGAATCGCGATGCTGTTTCTGCGACCCAGGGTGTGAAAGGGGTAGATTGGCTCTACAGGCAACTCAGAATCGCGCTGTCAACCCTGCCTCAGAACGCGTGGACAGCGCAATATCCCGCATCCCCGCGCTCGACGGCCTTCGCGGGGCAGCAATTCTACTGGTCATGCTCTGTCACACCTATATCTTTGAAGACGTTAGGGCCTATTTAGACTCTACTTCCTTGAAGCCGCTTTGGGGGATGGCTGAATTTGGCTGGTGTGGGGTTGAACTGTTCTTTGTTCTTTCTGGCTTCCTGATCACATCGATCCTGTTCAACACGAAGGAGTCCCCACAGTATTTCCCGTCCTTTTACGGCAGACGGGCGGTCCGAATATTCCCTTTATACTTTGCTGTGCTGCTCGTCTATTTTTATGGTCCTCTTTCGTTTTTCCACTCTTATCCCTTTGAACCGACCCATAAAATCTGGTTCTTTACCTATCTTGCAAACTGGAAGGCCGGTTCTTGGCCGGTTAACGAATTGACTCTCTTCTGGTCTTTGTGCGTGGAAGAGCAGTTCTATCTTGTGTGGCCGCTCGTTGTCTGGCTTACTGGGAGGCGCGCATTTCCCTGGTTGTGCCTGGGAGTGATCGTGGTGTCGCTTGCGGCGGGAGTGGCTATTGAATTTGCCCCAGTCCCTGAACTTGTGGTCTGGTGCACTTCCGTCCCCCGCTTGCAAGCGATCGTCTTTGGCTCATTGCTCGCTTGGGTCGTTCGTCAGTCCTGGCTCGAGAAAGTTACTGGGCATCTGAAACTGGCAATACCTGCGGCCTTTGGCCTGATGCTTGTTTGTGCATTAAAGCCCCCATATTTCCGCTCTTTCCACACGATCGAGTTTCTAATATCCGCTGTCGCTTGGTCTGCGCTATTGCTCCACTGCTACACGCGCACTGATGGTCTTGCTGCCCGCATCATGAGGAACCGTATGCTACGCAGCTTTGGCAAGTACAGCTATGCTATTTACGTACTTCATGCATGTATCATGTTTTATGTCGCTAACTTCACAGCGAGGGTGATTAAGCGATACATCTCATCCCCGCCACTGATTCTTATCGCAACCTTTTTCACCGTCTTTGCCGCTAGCTACCTTGCAGGGTTTCTCTCCTGGCACCTGTTCGAAAAACACTTCCTGCGTTTGAAGAAGTATCTTCCCTACATGGTCGATTCGCCAGTTTCTCGTAGACCGAATCCAAGAGCATCGCAGATGCCTTCGCCAGTCCTGGAATAAAATTCCTTATCAACTGCCGAAACCAGGCGTTAGCGCAAGCTTGCGCTATCTGTTCGCCTTTTCGGGGTCAATGAGCGTTATCGGGATTTTTCAACAGTTGAGGGCTACGTGGCAGCGTTTGCGCGGTTCGGGTCGGCCTGATTTGAGGAGTCCAATAGTAGTGTCAATGCTGCGAGAGTCGCGATGGCCAATCCGAATGCGCCGACATGCCTAATTGCAAACGCCCACTGCGGTAGAAACATTTTTGCAGGCCACAGCAGAATGTCCGTAAACATCCCAACCATGAAGAGACGCTCCCGCCCCATTGTGCGACGAATGCACCAGAATGCCATCCAGCATATCTCGCCGTAGATGAGGACGTTGAAAACTATAAGCACCCATCCGTGGAAGAGAATGCTCTGAGGTACCAGCCAAGCTGCGTGACTGCGTCGGATGATGCCCCGGATTGCTAACGCGAGCAGATAGGCCGTCCAAACCATTGCCAGCGCGATTCTGAGGCGCGTGGTAAGTAGCCAAGTTGGCTGCGATTCCGTCAAAGTACTCCTAAAACTCTCTTACCGTCATTATCCGACAAAGCCTCACCTGTTGAAAACAGGCGTTAGCGGATGATTATGCACTTGACACATCACGCCTTTTCTGAGAGAATGGCTGCATTGGAGATCAGCCATGAATCTCTTAGACATTTACAAGGAACTGAACACCGAAGAAAAGTGCCTCACTTTCCTAGAGCATATGCGCTGGCCGGATGAAGTCAAGTGCCTCTCCTGTGAATCGCTGCGGATAACGCGGATAACTAGCAAGGGAAAAACCAACAAGAAAACGGGCAAGACTGGCCCGGATCGACAGCTCTACCAATGCAATGAATGCCGCTTTCAGTTCACCGCCACTACGGGCACCGTCTACCATGACACCCACCTGCCCCTCAGCAAATGGTTTCTCGCCATCGCGCTGATCACCGAATCCAAAAAAGGCATCTCCGCAAATCAGCTGTCTCGCGCTCTCGGTGTGCAATACCGCACCGCGTGGTATCTGGCGCACCGCATCCGCCAATCAATGCTGCAAGCGAACCCTACCAAACTCACGGGCACGGTCGAAGTGGATGAAACCTACGTCGGCGGAAAGCATCGAGGCAATCGCGGGAAGTTTCTCAATAAAGAAGTGGTGATGGGAATCCGTGAACGCGGCGGTGATCTTCGGCTCATCCATATCGAAGCGGCGACAGCGAAGAATCTCGGAGAGCAGATCAAAGAGCACATCGATCCGAACGTAAAGATGGTTGTCACGGACGAATGGCAAGCCTATCCAGCCGCCATGATCAGCGCTGGTATTCGTGGCAACAAGCACGAAACCATCCGCCATCGCGACAAGATTTATGTGCGCGGCGACGTTCACACGAACACCGTGGAATCGGCCTTCTCACTGTTCAAGCGCGGCTTGACTGGAGCCTTCCACAAGGTTTCCTTAAAACACCTGCAACGCTACTTGAATGAATTCTCCTTCCGGTTCAACAATCGGAAAGCGGCTGATCTGTTCGGGATGACTGTGCGGAGAATGGCGCTGGCGGGGAATTTGCCTTATGCGAAGCTGATAGAGGAGAATGCGTTCACGTCATTTGTGAGGCCATAATGACCAACGAAGAACGATGGAAAATTGAGGGTCGTACCCGCGAGGATTTGCGAAACGCGAAGCAGAACATCGCCGCTCTAAAGATTTCCATTGAGGACTATGCCAGGCAACTGGAGGAGGCTGGGGGGAATCTGCGCCATTTCCTGACTAATCCTGTCGGGGCTGGATCCACGGGCATGACCAGCCTTCAATATATCCTTCATTTCTTCCGTAGCACCATTCCCGCGAACATCGAGGACAAGCTCAAGGAATTTGAACGTGAATCGGAGCGGCTGCAGGAACTAGAAAAACAAGTTGCCCAATTCGGGGGATAGCTAATACTTATTTCTGCGGCGGAATTAACTTCTCAGGTTTCTTCTTGCTGACCTTCACATCTTCCCGCTTCAGGGGCTTGGAGTGGAGCAGATTTTTGACGATTCCCTCGAATTGAGCGCGGTCAACCAATAATTTTTTTTTGGGCATGACCTAATCCATTGTGAATGGTCTGTGAAAATCGCAGTTCTTTTGATCTGGCTCTGTGAGCCATTTTTCACACCTTCATTTTGTTAATAAGCTGTTTAACCCTGTTAATTGTGCCCTGAATTCAACATTCTCGCCCCACCTTTTGCACAATTTGCGCGACACTGCACAGCTCGAAAATATGGTACATGCCATTACAGTAGTGCGATCTGAACGGAGGCGACGAGCAAACCGCTAGGCTCAGCGGACTTAAAATCCGCCAAACTCCTGACCGAGTTTTGTGGGTTCAACTCCCGCCTTTCCGCGCCTACGGAAAGGAATCGCATCGTGAGAAGCGAAACCAATGACATAGTACTGCAACTAGTGGAAGCTCTCCAAGAGCAACAACGCATGATCTGCGATCTGGCGCGAAATGATTTACTCCTCATTGAATCGCGCCTGTCGGAACCTTCGCCAGAACAGCTTGTTGTCGCTGCCGGAGTAGTGCGCTCAACTCTTTATTCTGTTGACGCACTAGCTGACAGAATTCGCCTACTCGACTCGCAAGTTCGGAATTGCTGATCCCTTTGGGCCGGGACTTCTTTCCGGCCCCCTTTTTCTCCCTGTCACGGCTGCCCTTCATTCTTCCCCCTTTGGCGGTGCTGCGTCAAATGCACAATCGTGCGTTAGCGCAACTTTGCGCCGTTTGTTCGCCCTTTAGCCATTACGGTCAAAACCCCTGCTACGGTCTGACGGTAGCGACCCCGTCCGACAGCGTGATGTGCGGGGTCGAGTCATGGCTGTTACAACTGAAGTCGAGCCCTTCCCGGGACCTGCCCGAGCAGGCGTTTTCTTACAACCTGTTCAGGCGTGCCGTAAGTGGTGCTTTATGCATGCGCCTCAGGCGCTGGGAAGACGATCCGGGTTTCACCAAAGGCTCCTAGAACGTCACGCGCACTCCCAACTGCGCCGCGAACGGAATTCCAACCGTCGTGCCGGGGCCGAAGAAGTCTCCCAAAGCGCCCTCCGGTATCTCGAGTTGCTTCAGGCTGGTGATGGGCACGGAGGAGGCGGCTTGCGTGCAGGTGCCCGGCGTTCCACTATCTGGCGATCCGCCCGGACAAAAACTGCTGACGATGGTCTGACCATATTGATTTGGCACCGTCTGGGGCCCGGGTACCGGCAGCTGGACGACATTGACTGCGTAATTCGCGCCGGGATTGTTGCGGTTGAAGATGTTGAAGAACTCGGCGAACGGATTAATCTGCCAGCGCTCGCCGATCTTGAAGGGTCGCGTGACGCGCAGGTCCGACTGAATGTAAGGCGTGCCGCGGAATATGTCGAGGCCCGTATAAGCCGCCGGCCCGTTATTGAGCGCAACCCAAATGCGCCCGGTGTTGTTCGCGTTGGTGATGGTGATGGGACGCGCGCTCTCGACCTGATTGATGGTGCTCAATTCAAAACCGCCGGGAATATGCACCGTCCCGGCGAGCACAAAGCGGTCGCGAACGTCTTCGCCGGAGGGACCGTAGTCGCCCGGTCCGAAGGCATTCAGGGCTCCCGCATTGGGATAGCCATGCGGTACTTGGCACACGCCATCCACATAGTCGAAGAGTTCGCCGAGCAGGCAGCCCCACGTCTGCGCCTTCGACAGCGTGTAGTTCGCGACCAGATCAAAGCGGCGCATATTGCCCTGCACGTGCAACATCAGGGCGTTGTAACTGGAGCGGTTGTCAGATTCGAAGACGGTGGCAGCGGGATACGGGAAAGCGCGATAGCCGTGGTTTCCCTGCTCATGGGTGTAGTCGGCGCTAGCCATCCAATGCTCGTTGAAGGCATGCTGCACTCCGCCGGTAATGTGAATGGCGTACGGCGTTTTGTAGTTGGGATCGATGAGCGACGGCGGCGCGGCGGGATTCGGGTTCACCGCTTCAAACGCGGTAGCCCAGCCGTTTTGCGCGAGGTCGTTGTAGTACATGCCGAAGCCTGCACGAATCACGGTCTTCTCGCTGTTGCCCGGTGAGTAAGCGATTCCGAGCCGGGGCGCAATTTGCTTGCGGTCATCATGAGGAACCGCTTCGGGGTATCCCAGCGATGGCAGCAGGCTAAAGCTAGGATTCGCGACCTGGCTTAGCCCTGAAGCCTCGAAGAGCCCGAACGTTGTCTGATAACGCAGGCCGTAATTGACTGTCAGATGACTCGATACACGCCACGAGTCCTCGGCGTACAGCGCAAGACGTTGAACGTTTTGCGAAAAGCTGCCATCGCCGGCGGGAGTGTATGTACAGGTTGAGCCGTCCGAAGCAGGTACACCGAGACACTGTGGGGCGAAGGTTCCGAAGACGCCGGGGTTCTGCACGTAGTAGGTCGGATCATTGAGGTACTTGGCAAGAGTCTCCGCCGTCGACGCAAACGCTCCGCTGAGCACCGGCTCGTGAATGAAGTCGACTCCGAACTTGAGCGCGTGACTTCCCGCAACGTGGCTCAAGTCGTAGCGAACCTGATATTTGTCCTGATTCCGCAGGTCAGGAAAAAGAGTGATGGGAGTGGCGAATTGGTTGTCGCCGAACGTCTCGAATCCCGAAATCGTCAGCGCCGTGGAGCTGAAAGGAAACGCCAGCGCGAAGCCCAGATCCGAGTTGCGCGTCTGGGTAAGGTGCAACAGGCTGGCGCCCAGAACTAGATTGCCGAGCCACGTCGGACTGAAAGTATAGGCATTGCTGATCACGGTATTCCAGTAGTTGTTGTGCGTGAGCAGTCCGGTGGAGGGCAGCGTACCCTGCTCCACCAGCGCGTTGCGCGTGAGGTAGCTGTCCATTGAAACACGCATGAACCATTGCGACTTCGGAGACTCGGCCCAGTCAAACCGTGACGAGCCAATGTAATCGCGGAAGGGAATGGGAACAGTTGCGGGAACGTCGATGGAAGGGACTCCGGTAATCAGACCGTCCGCCGCTAACTGCGCCAGCGCATTGAACTGCGTGATGCTGGCCGGGCTGCAGGCGATGCTGGCGTTCTCATGCACATTCTCGAACGAGGTAAAGAACCAGACTTTGTTCTTCGCGATAGGACCGCCGAGAGTGCCCACATAGTTCTGCCGCGAAAACGGCTGCTTGGGATTGGGCGCTGGATTCTCAATCGGGAAGCGGGCGTTGAGATCTGCCGCACGTTCGTAAAAAGCTCCGTCGCCGTGCCACTCGTTAGTGCCGTGCTTGGTGGTGATGACCACAGACCCGGCCGTGGTCCAGCCGGTGTCCGCGTCTTCGTTGGAGGTGCGCACGGCAAATTCCTGAATCCCATCGGGCGAGAAATTTTGCAGAAAGCCGCCGATCCAGTCGTCGGAATTGTCCGCTCCATCCACCGACAATTCATTGTTCAAGCCCGAGCTGCCGCCGGTCGATACCGCCGTAATGCGCGCCTTGGTGGGGTCGGAAGGCTCCACTGGCTCCGTTCCCGGCACCAGATAAGCGATGTTGGCGAAACTGCGCGCCGGCAGTGGAAGAGTCGCCAGGTCCTGGCTGCCCACCACGCCCCCACGCACCGCGCTCGACGTGTCAATCGTTTCGGTCGTAATCGAGGACGGTCTCCCCTGCACCTTCACCGTCTCACTTCCGCTTGCGGGTTTGAGCGTAACCGCGATGTCGCGCACCACGCTGACCGCGACATCCACATCGGCCGTAGCCTCGGCAAAACCCTTGGCATTCACGGTGACGCGATACGAGCCGGGCAGCAGGCCCTCAACGCGAAACTCTCCCCGCTCATTCGCGGTGGCCTGGCGGGTGATCGAAGATCCCTTTGATTGCACCGCGATCTGAGCACCGGCCACGCGCGCGGCGCTCGCGTCCTCAACCTCTCCCCGAAGCGACCCGTTCGAATTCTGCGCACGCAGCAGTGAAGGAACGGAGACGAGCAGCAACAAGATCGAAAGAATGGCAGCGCGGTTCAGCGAATTCGATCTCCGAATTTCAGAACGCAAAAACCTCGCGAACATGAAAAAAACACCCCGTGAAACAAAGCGCTGCCGCGGTTCGAGATTGCTAAGAACGCGATGGCTAAAGCTAAAGAAGATGGCCTGCCTCGCTGAAGCAGACTAGCTCAGCGAGAGTACCCGGGCACGCCCGTTACTACCAGCGATAGTGGTGGTCTTGTGTTATTAAGGCGTGTTCTTAAGGGTGTGCTGAAAGAGCAATCGGCGGAACGGAAGAAGAGTTACCGGACAAGCCATTCCGTGATTTCATGCGTCAACGCCAGAACCGGGCCATAGGTCGCAAAGACGCACGCCAGAGCCGCGAAAACGGGCGGAATGACGTACCACGGGCGAATTCGCATCGGTCGGGCTTTCTCGCCCTCATCCCACGAAAGCAGCCTCGCCACGCGCGCGCTGATGGATCCAGTCACGAAGCCCACCGTGCAGACGGGGGCGGCTTCAACCGGAACGAGGCGGGAGAGTTTAACCAGCGCTGCGGCCAGGTCAACGGCGTCGTCCTGGTTCGAGACCGCCGCATCGTCGGCAGCCAGTTCCGCGGCTTGAGACCAGATACTTTCCAACTTGGCCATGCCAGGAAAGGGACAAAAACGCAAAACGAGTTTCTTCAAATTGTCGCGAGACTGCATGTGCGCCAGCTCGTGCTTGAGAGCGATGCGCAGTTCTTCATGACTCAGAAGCGCAACCGTAGATTCTGAAACCAGCACTCTCGGCCTGCGGATACCGACGAGCGTGAGCGGCGGAGCCTCACGTTTCGACTGGAACGTCACGGTTTGGGCACCGGTCGGCGTCGCCGCAACCACATTCAGAGGATGCGCACCTTCCAGCCAGCGCGCCACCACGCGAGTCGTCCTGGTCTGGGCGGCGATCACGCGAAAGCAGCCGCACGCAATCAGCGAGAGAGCGCAAATGCCCAGCGCGAGCGGCGCCGCGCCCATACCCTCGTCAATATCCATCGAACGAGGTTCCAGCAACTGGAACGACGGCACAACAAAAGCGCATGTAATAACCACGGAGGCCACCAACGGAAGAACGCGACATGCGAAGAGCAATGCGGCCACACTCTGTTCCGTCGCGCGCAGCCACCGTAGCGAGCGCCACGCCACCACTACCAGCGCCGACAGCACGCAGTAGAGCAAAACGAAGAAAGTGAGCGAGACGGCGACTCCGCGCAAGGCAAACATCAGCGTCCCTCCCGTCCCTTCTTTTCGCGCCCTTGGGTTCTCTGACTCAGTTCGCGGCGTTTACGTTCGACCAGCAGTTGCAGTTCATCCAGCAGCTGCGCGTCGTGTGTGCTGAGCGCCTCGACCAGATACGAAAGAGGCAGGGAGGAAGCGTCGCCCGATCCCAGCAGCTGCCGTATGCTCTCCAGCGCCGTGACCCGCTGCAGCTCTTCGGAGGTGTGGCGCGGCGTGTAGCGGAACGCCCTGCCTTCAGAGACACGGTCGAGCAGGCCCTTCTTGTAAAGACGGTCCATCGTCGTCATCACCGTGGTGTAGGCCTGATGAATCTGGCCATCGGCAAGCAGTTCGCGAACCGTGGCGCTGCCCTGCGACCAAAGCTTTTGCAGCACCAGCTGCTCGAAAGGACCCAGCTGAGGCTGTGACCCGAAGATGGAATACGATTTTGTCATTCCTGATTTGCGATCTAAAGGTACGATCTAAGTGCGATGCAAGATGCGACCGTCGCAAGGCCCTGGTCGAAAAAGAATAGCATTCGGACCGCTTCCCGTGCACTATCGCGAGGCAACCACCGGCAGAATCTCCTCCACGTCGATCTTGGTGGGGTAATTTCCCGTATAGCAGGCAGAGCAGTACGTGGTCTTATCGCCGTCCGCGCAAGCTCTCTTAAGACCACTCAGCGAGAGATAGGCAAGTGAGTCGGCAACAATAAAATTGCGGATCTCCTCGACCGTCTTATTTGCCGCGATAAGTTCTTTTTTTGAAGGCGTATCCACTCCGTAGAAACAAGGCGAGATGGTTGGCGGGCAGGAAATCCGCATGTGGACTTCCTTCGCGCCGGCGTTCCGAATCATGCGCACGATCTTCTTGCTGGTGGTGCCGCGCACGATGGAATCGTCGACCAGAATCACACGCTTGCCCTCGATCAGGCTGTGAACGGGATTCAGTTTCAGCTTCACGCCAAAGTCGCGAACCGACTGTTGCGGCTCAATGAAAGTGCGTCCGATGTAATGGTTGCGGATGAGGCCAAGGCGAAAAGGGATGCCACTTTCGGCGGCGTATCCGATGGCCGCCGTATTGCCGGAATCAGGAACG
>Ga0181532_10004651_pt1 | contig 11924 bp, 13 predicted proteins | sample PEATcosm2014_Bin_33_FD_119768 | JGI IMG/M metagenome (GOLD analysis project Ga0181532, IMG submission 119768) | Peatland microbial communities from MTU Mesocosm Facility, Houghton, MI, USA - PEATcosm2014_Bin11_30_metaG | ecosystem: Environmental > Terrestrial > Soil > Wetlands > Peat | place...
AACCTGTGGGAGAGCGCCAGGAAGACCTGGGACGATTGCCTTGGGAACGGAATGAAATACGGCTACCGCAACGCCCAGGTGACCGTGCTGGCGCCCACCGGGACCATCGGCTTCATGATGGATTGCGATACCACGGGCGTTGAGCCTGACCTGGCGCTGGTGAAGATCAAGAAACTGGTGGGGGGCGGCGTTATCAAGATTGTGAACAACGTGATTCCCGCGGCCCTCTTGAAACTCGGCTACACTGCCCAGCAATCCTCCGACATCGTAAGTTACATCGACCAGCACGGCACCATCGAGGGCGCGCCGGGCCTCAAGGCGGAGCATTTGCCGGTTTTCGATTGCTCTCTGAAACCGGCCAACGGCAAACGCTCCATTCACTACATGGGACACGTGCGCATGATGTCGGCCGTGCAGCCGTTCCTGTCGGGAGCTATTTCTAAGACAGTTAATATGCCGGAAGAGGCGACGCCCGATGAAATCGCGAACGTTTACGCCGAAGGCTGGCGCCTTGGGCTGAAGGCCATCGCCATTTATCGCGACGGTTCCAAGCGCGTGCAGCCGCTGAATACTTCCACAGGGAAGGATTCAGGATCCAGGATTCAGGATTCAGGGAGCGTGCAGGCCGTGGCCTCGAGCCTCCAGTCCCCAGCCCCTAGCCCCCAGCCCCTGGCCCCTAGCCGGCCTTACCGCCACAAACTGCCGGACGAGCGCCGCGCCATCACTCACAAGTTCTCCGTGGGCGCGCATGAAGGCTATTTGACCGTGGGCCTTTACGACGACGGCCCGCCGGGAGAGATCTTCATTACCATGGCCAAAGAAGGCTCCACAGTTTCCGGCCTGATGGATTCCTTCGCTACCGCCGTTTCCCTGGCCCTGCAATACGGCGTGCCGCTGAAAGTACTCTGCGACAAGTTCAGCCACATGCGCTTCGAGCCCAGCGGCTGGACCAACAACCCCGAGGTCCGCTATGCCAAGTCCATCATGGACTACATCTTCCGCTGGATGGCTTACAAGTTCCTTCCCAAGGATGCGCAGCCGAGCGAAGACGCCACCGTCGCATCACTGAACGGCTCCGAAGTCGAAAAGGCCGCCGGCCTCGCCTCGCAGTTCACCCAGGCGGCGGGCGGGACGGCCGTTCTTCCTGCAGAGAGCGGACAGGCCGGCCTGGCGGGCGTCGTCCACAGCGAGGACGCGCCAAGCTGCTCCGATTGCGGCGCCATCATGGTCCGCAGCGGCGCCTGCTATAAGTGCCTGAACTGCGGCTCCACCAGCGGGTGCTCGTAGGAGTCGAGTAGGCAGAAAGCAGGAGGCAGTCGGCGTGAATCTTTTCGGGGGTAGCCGCGGGCGAGACTTCCGGGGGTGCGGGGCTGCGGGAAGTCTGTTAGTATCGTGTCATGCAGGCATTGAGTTATTACAGCCCGGAGATGCGGTCGGCGGTCGAGCCAGCGTTAAGCTCACTAGAAGATCGAGCGCAGCGGCTCACCGCGAATAGTCACTACTGCGAAAGAGGTATGTTTGGTTGCTTCGTCTGGCCTGACTGGCCACGGGCACTCGCGAGTGAATTGGGGTCGCGAGTGGACGCGTTCCACACGCAGCATCCCGGCCTCCGGCCCGTTCAGGCGGGAACGCCCGAGTGGGACGCAGTGTTCCGCGGTTGGCGGAGTGACCCAAGATCCGCTCTGGCAATCGCGGGGGCGTTCACAAAGCACTTCGGCGACCGTATTCTTTGGGTCGAATCAGAAAAGGACACAAGAGGGAGGATCGCGGCTAAGCTCAGGATAGAAGGGCTTGGAGAGACAACTCCTCCTCCGCCCGAAACACCACCTTCCCTACGCGCTGGCTGGCGTGCCTCCTCGGGTGAGGTGACTCTCAACCTCTCCTGGAAAGACTCAATCGCCATTCCGCCCGGCCCTCTTTCGGACGCAGACCTCGAGGCATTTGCCGCAAGCGTCAAGGAGATATCCCATTGGGCGCAGCGGCGGATTCAGCCTATCCTCGACATCCTGCAAGAGAGGCTTAAGGCGCTTTATGGCGAGCGTTTCCGGGGCCTTTACGTTTTCGGATCCTACGCTCGCCCGGATGCCGGGATTGAGTTACCGGTGAGCTCGGACCTCGATCTAGCTTTGGTCCTGTCGGATTTCGACAACCTTTACGAAGAGCGCGCCCGGTTCGGCGACCTTGTCGCCGACCTCTCACTTGAACACAGTCTGGTTATCTCTGTAGTTCCGGTTAGCGAAGCCGATTTTCGAGAAGGGCGAACAAACTTCAGCCGCGTAGTCTCCGAGTACGCGGTTCCCGTGAAATGAACGCGAACGTTCGAGCCCATTTGCGAAACGCGCATGAAAGGTCTGAAGATGCCAAGGGGATGCTCTCCCTTTCTCGTTACGCGGGGACCGTAAACCGGACCTATTACGTCATGTTCGAGGCGGCCTCGGCGATGCTCGCGGGTGCAGATGTTGAGGTTGACACGGACCACGGCGTCAAGATCAAATTCGGCGAGATGTTTGTGAAGACAGGGAGGGTAGACCGAGGTTCGGCCGTGATCTCTCGCGGGCTTTGGACCTTCGAGAGGACGCTGACTACGCGATTGATTCAAGAGCTGAGGTGCCTAGAGAAGTTGCCGAAGAGCAGTTCCGAAAGGCGTCCGAGTTTCTCGAGATGGCCGAGGGTTTTCTGAAGGCAGCAGGAGGTAAGCATGAGGCTGGTCAAAGCGAGTAAAACTTCTGACCTTGACGTTAACGGTGCTCTGCACGCGATCTGTTCGACGGGCAGGGGGCGGTGCTGGCATTGCGATCGTAAGCTGCCTGCCGCGGAGGAAGCCATTAGCGCGGGATGGTACGTGCAGCGCGTTGACGGCCAGCGCGTGGCCAACATCATCCTCGTGTGTCCGAAATGCCGGCGCAAGAAAACCGAGGCAAGCCGAAGACAATATCTGCGCACCCTCTCCCCGCCAGCCTGCGACGCAGTCCACTAGTCACCGCCCACACCTCACTGGCAGCTTCGAAACAGGATGTGCCGAAGGCGCATCTTCGCAGACGGTTATGGCTCGCACGGTACAAAGCGGGAGGTGATCTGAGCCTGCACCTTTGCGGCAAGGGTGTCGACGTCGTCGCGCCTGAGCGCACTCGTGACGATCGGAGGGTGAACGATCATCTCAGTCAAGCCAGGCCTTACGTGGTAAGTGTCCGGTTTCAGCACGCCGCGCGTTCCGTTCAAGGTAATCGGAACAATAGGGACACCGGATTGAATGGCGAGGTAAAAGCTGCCGGACCTGAACGGCAACATCTTTCCGTCGCGGCTCCGATGGCCTTCGGGGAAGAGTACGACGGAGCTTCCCGCACGGATCCTCTCCGCGGCCGCATCCAGACTCATCCTCGCGCCTTTGGGGCGTCCTCTGTCGACGGGAATGTGACCTGACCGCGTCAAATGCCAGCCCAGGAAAGGCAGCTTGAACAGCGATCGTTTGGCGACAAAGCGGAACTGCACGGGAAGATTCACGAAGAGGATGGGGATGTCCATGGCGCTCTGGTGATTCGCGCAATAGATGGCAGTCTTTAGGCCGGCGAGGTTTTCCAGGCCTTCCACGCGAGTCCGGATGCCGCTGGTCCTCAAGATCAACCACGACCAGAGTCGTGCGAAGGAGTGCTGCCATCTCCCCTGGCTGTCGAACAAAGAGGAGCACAGTGAAAGCGTTCCGCAAACTGCGGTGTAGAAGTAAATCAGCAGATTGGTGAAGAGGAGAGAGCGCAGATAGCTGAGGTAGTACGAAACGCCTTGCTGTTTGCGGTTCGTGCCGCCGGGCACGGCTGGAGGAGTTCCCATGATCGTATCACGCCGGCCCTTCGCCAGGGCGCGGAACGGCTCGGTTCGCGAGCTGGAGCTGACCTTCCAGCAGTGCCCTCTTGACGGCCCCCACCAGATAGAGGGAGCCGATAATGATTACCACATCGTCTTCGGAGCTTGCCCGGCAAGCCCGCGCCACAGCGACGGAAGGCTCAGCTTCGATGACCAGCCGCTTGGGGCGAAACCGTGCCGTCGCGAGTATCTCTTCCGGCGTGGCCGCGCGAGCCAGGTGAGGATGCGTTACATAGACCTCTTCGGCAAGCGGAAACAGAATCTCGCTGATTTCGCCGATCGCCTTGTCGCGCATCGAAGCATAAACAAGCCGCAGACGCCGCCCCACCAGATCTTCCTGGATGAACTCCGCCAGCACGCGGGCGGCCGCGGGATTGTGCGCCCCATCGAGCAGGACCAGCGGATGTTCCAACACCCGCTCCAGCCGCCCCGGCCACGAAGTGCTTTCGAGGCCTTTGACAATCGCGCTGGGGGTGATTCGGAAGCCATCCCGGCTGAGGCGCCAAGCTGCCGTCACCGCGGCCACGGCGTTTTTGACCTGAAACCTTCCTAACAGCGGACAACTGAGGCCGGAGAAGCTTTCCGCGCCCAGAGAGAGGTTGAAAAGGTAGTGCCCCTGTGAGCTTTGCAGCCCGGAAACTCTGCCGATCTTGTCCGTCTCAAATAACTCCGCGCCCATTTCCGCGCAGCGCCGCCGGATCACCTCAGCGGCCTCTCCCGGTTCGCATCCGCTCACAACTGGCGCCCCGGGTTTGATGACTCCTGCCTTCTCACGCCCGATTTCGGCGAGGGTAAACCCGAGAAATTCCATGTGGTCAAGCCCCACATTGGTGATCACCGCCACGCGAGGTTGAGTAACGTTGGTCGCATCCAGCCGGCCTCCCATGCCTACTTCCAGCACCACGAAGCCGGCTTCGGCCTGGGCGAAATAATGGAAGCCAGTGGCCGTCAGAAACTCAAAGAAGCTCGGCACTTGCCCCAGTGCTTTCTCCTCCAGCAGGCTTTCAACAGCCTGGCGGACTTCAGAGAAAGCGTGAGCGAAGTCGTCTTCGCTGATTTCAGCGCCGTCGACCCGCATCCGCTCGTTAACTCTAACGAGGTGCGGAGAGGTGTAAAGACCAGTGCGGTAACCGGCTTGGGTCAGAATGCTGGCCAGCATGGCCGCAGTGGACCCTTTCCCATTTGTTCCGGCAACGATGACAGTAGGGTATTTCAGGTGAGGATTCCCAAGGCGGGTGAGGACCCTCGTTGTCGTCTCCAGCCCCCATTGCAGGCCATGCAGCTCCTGGGCGAGGCTGTCCAGGTATCTCAAACACTCGACGTAATTCATCGACATACGAGGAGTCAGGTGTCAGAATGAGGTCAAAAGGGTAAAGTCAAAAGGGTAAAGTCTAAAGGATAAAGTCCAAGCTCACCGCCCACCGTTTAGCCTTTATCCTTTAGACTTTACCCTTTAACCTTCACCGTCCCTTCTGAACTTTGAATCCTGACTTTTGCTAAACGTCCCACGCCCGCAGCAGGCGCGCGGATCGCGCCAGGAAGCTCTTTAACTCTTTGCGCGGAACGATAGCGTCCAGCATGCCGTGGGCTAGCAGGAACTCCGCGCGCTGGAAACCCGGAGGCAGTTTCTGGCGGATCGTCTGTTCGATGACCCGCGGGCCCGCGAAGCCGATTAGGGCGCCGGGTTCCGCAATGTTAAGATCCCCTAGCATGGCGAAGCTGGCCGTCACGCCCCCCGTGGTCGGATCCGTTAGCACGGAAATATAGGGCTTCCGCACTTCATCCAAGCGGGCCAGCGCCGCGCTGATCTTCGACATCTGCATCAAGCTGATGGCGCCTTCCATCATTCGCGCGCCCCCCGAACACGAGACGACAACCAGGGGGAGTTTCTGGTCGATGCAACGGTCGATGGCCCTCGTCACCTTCTCACCCACCACCGCACCCATACTCCCGCCGATAAACTGGAATTCCATGGCGCAGATGATGGCCGGCTTGCCTTCGAGTTGGCCTTCGCCGGTGATCACGGCGTCTTTGAGTCCTGTGTTTCTTTCCGCCTGCCTTAACCGGTCGCTGTAACTCTTGGTGTCCTTGAATTGCAGCGGGTCGGTGCTGGCCAGTCCAACATCGTGTTCCGTGTAGCGCCCATCGTCGAAGAGCATCTCGAGGCGGGCGCGCGAACCCATTTTAAAATGGTGGTTGCATTTGGGGCAGCAGAGGAGGCTGTTCTCCAGATCTTTCTTCCAGAGTATCTGCTTGCAGTCCTCGCACTTCACCCAGAGCCCCTCCGTCTGGATGCGCTTCTCTTTGGGCGATTCGATCGGTTTTTTGCCTTTTCGAAACCAAACCATGGTTTTATTGGTTCATTGAATCATTGCGTCATTGAGTCATCGTAAGCACTTAAGAATCTACCAACTTAGAAGTGGCTAAATGGCTCAATGGCCCAATGACTAAATTTCAGTACTCGATTCCTTTTTGGGCCGCTTTCCCTTTCTGGTACGGGTGCTTCACTTCCCGCATCTCGGTAACCAGATCCGCAAGCTCCACGATCGAGGGGTGGGCGTTGCGCCCCGTCAGAATAACATGGAGCGCTTCGGGTTTCTTCTCTAAAGCCTCCACCACCAAACCCGGATCAAGCATCTTGTAGCTGATGACATAGTTGATTTCGTCGAGGACAATCAAATCATATTCGCCGCCCTCGATACTTTGGCGGGAGAATTCCCATGCCGCTTCCGCCAATCGCATGTCCTCCGGGTGAGGCTTTTCAGCTCCCAGCTTCACAAAGCCGCGACCCATGGGCAGGATCTTAAATCGATCCTCTCCCAGCATGCGGGCCGCCTCGAGTTCCCCATAGTGCCAGGAGCCTTTTATGAATTGTACCATCAACACCTTCAACCCCTGCCCTACGCACCGGAGCATCGTCCCCAAGGCCGCTGTAGTCTTCCCTTTGCCGGGCCCGGTGTAAACGATGATCAGTCCTTTTCGCGTTTCCGGCAAGCCAACCTCTGCCTGAATCCGGGGTTTGTTGTCTGTCATTCTGAGCGAAGCGAAGAATCTCGGCAGTACCCGATTGATCGACTACAGAGATTCTTCGCTTCGCTCAGAATGACAGACCTAGCGTGGATACGGGTATCCGCGCAGGATAGTGAATCCACGGTAGATCTGCTCGAGTAAAAGCGACCGCGCCCAATCATGCGTCAGGGTCATGCGTGATAGCGCCAGGAGCACATCTGCTTCCTTCCTGAATGCCGCCGAGAATCCGTCCGGCCCTCCGATTAGAAAAACCAGTTCCCGCGTTCCCCGCAGGGCTTGTTGCCCAAGCCATTCCGCGAATTCCGCCGAAGTCCACTCCCGCCCTCGTTCGTCCAGGAAAACTCTGGTGCTCCCTCGCGTTTTCTCCAGCAAGTTCCGTTCGCCGGTGGTGAGTCCGGCCTTGCTTCGCCGGACCGCTTCGCGCACGGGCGGAATCTCTTCCACGGTCAATCCGGTAAAGTGTTCGATCCGGCTGGCCAGGTCAGACTGTATAGCTCGCAGGTGTGGATCTTTCGTCTTACCTTCCCAGAGAATACGAATTCGCATGCGAGTAAAGTCTAAAGGGTAAAGGATAAAGTCTAAAGGGTAAGGGCTAAAGGGTGAGAGACGAGAATCGGATATTCTCTAGCCTTTATCCTTTAGACTTTAACCTTACTCCGGAATCGGCAGCCGCGGCGCGCTCCGCCACAGGCGTTCAAGATCATAGAAGTGCCGAGTGCGCTCCAGAAAGACATGGACGACAAAGCCCATGTAATCCATCAGGATCCACTCCGCTTGCGAATAACCTTCGATGTGCGCCGCAGTCAATCCTGCCTTCTCGAGCTTTTCCTTAATCGCGTCGCAAATCGCCTGCGCATGCCGCACGGAAGTGCCGGAGCAAATCAAAAAATAACTGGTGAAAGAGCAGGTTCGCTCCAGGTCCAGGACGCTCAGGTCCAAGGCTTTTCGGTCTTGAGCGGCGCGAACCGCGGCCTGCAATTGCGGGGTCATCATCCTGGCTACTTCCCGCCACAGCCGCTCTGTAGGGGCGCATGGACTGGCGCCCGCACTTCTGAGGTCAGCCGATGCGGACCGTAGAGGCCCTCCTTCAGAATGTATTCTTCCACAAGCCGGGGAACAAGGCCAGTGACAGTTCGGCCGGAGCCGATGGCCTGCCGGATAGCGTGGGAAGCGACATGCATCTGGACGCCTCTGAGGACGTAAAGGGTGCTGTGGCGCAATCGAATGGTATCAAGCCGTCCCGCACCGCCCCTTAATCCCTTCCTCGCCGAAGAAGAAGTTAGTGGTTGAAGGTGCGCGGCAGCGGGTCGACTCATCTCCTCCGGCACCACTTTCCGGATCTCATCAACATCAAAGCCTGGACGTGAAACGACGATGAAGTCAACCAGGCTTAAGAGGCGGCGATACTCTTTCCAATGGGGCAAATCCAGGAAGGCATCGACTCCGATCAGAAAAAAAAGGCGGTCGTCCTTACGCAGCGAACGGCGCACTTTGCGAACCGTGTCGATCGAGTAGCAAGGTTTGTCTTCCGCGGTCGGCGCTTCCAGCAGTGACGGGATCAATTGCCGGTCGCCAGCGCAGGCCAGCACCGTCATCCCATAGCGATGCGGGAAGGACGTTAAGTGGTCGCCGTGCTTGTGGGGCGGCCTTCCCGTGGGAACAAAGAGGACCCGGTCCAACTTGAACATGCGTGCCGCCGCTCGCGCCGCCTGCACGTGCCCAGTGTGGATAGGATCGAAGGTTCCGCCGAATAAGGCAATATTCACGCTCTTAGAACCCTGTCAGAAGATCCGATGATCCGGAGATCGGGAGATCGCGTGAACAAAGATCGTCTGCAAACTTGAGTCACTCGCTGAATCCTCCGCTCGCCTGATTCATCCGTTACATGCCCGGCCACTCGAGTCGCCCCTCCGTTCCATGCTCTCCCGATCACTCGATCTCCCGATCACCCGATCTCCTCGGTATCTGCTCCAGCATTGCCCAGGTACGCCGCTTCAATTCCTCCAATCCTGCGCCGGTTACACTGGAGATTTCAAGCAGGACCTTGCCTTGGGCATGGCAAAACTCTCGCAACTCAGCCAGCCGCTCGCCTGGGCCCGCAGCATCGATTCGCGACGCGACCAGCAGCATAGGCTTGCCGGCCACGACCGGGCTGAAGCTCTCCAACTCTTCCATGATCACCCGGTAATCGTCCAGCGGGGACCGGCCGGACTGCTCGGCGGTGTCGATCAGGTGAAGCAACAACCTGGTTCGCTCCACATGCCTGAGGAATCTTATGCCCAACCCTCGCCCCAAATGGGCGCCTGCAATCAAGCCGGGAATATCAGCCATGACGAAGGAATGTTCTTCATCGACAGGGACTACGCCGAGGCACGGCTCCAAGGTGGTGAAAGGATAATCGGCAATCCGCGGCCGGGCGGCACTCAGTCTGGAAATCAAAGTGGATTTTCCCACGTTGGGAAAGCCCACCAGTCCCACATCGGCGAGAAGCTTGAGCTCAAGCCTTAACTCCCGTTCCTCGCCTGCTCCGCCAGGGTCGGCCCGGCGCGGCGCTTGATGCGTGGAAGTGGCAAACTGGGCATTTCCGCGGCCGCCCCGCCCGCCTTTGGCTACCAGGTAACGCTGGCCGGGTTCGTCGAAATCCCACAGCTTTTCCTTGGTGTCGTACTCATATACCACCGTGCCCACCGGCAGCATTATTTTGAGGTCCTCACCGTCCTTACCGTGTCGATTGGAACCTTCCCCGTGCCTTCCTCGACCCGCGCGAAATAGGCGGTCGTACCGGAACTTCAGCAGCGTGTTCATCTGGTCCGAGCTTTCCAGAGTAACATCGCCACCCTTGCCACCATCTCCCCCGCTCGGTCCGCCCCGCGGAACGAACTTCTCACGCCGGAAAGCTACACAACCGTTCCCGCCATTGCCGCCGACAACGTGGATTCTGGCTTCGTCGATGAACACGCTAAGCCCACCGCCCCTATTTTCGCTTTTCTGAGAGAGTCAACCGCTCGATTAATCCGCTCCGCCGGGAGGAGGGAACACCGCCTCGATCCGCTCCTCCGAAAGGAGGGGAATAAGGGGAGGTCCGCACGGTCGGTATGACAACTGGATGAATCGTACGCGCCACCGCCATCCCAAAACTGGCTGGCCGCTTTGTGGGGAAATAGACGAGTGTTGGTTGCCGCAAGTCCGTTCGAAGCACTGCCGGCCGCGTTCTGCGAAACCGGCACCTGCCAGCCCTGTTGCTGCGGGGCCGGCACTTCGCCTAATTCGTTGAGGGAACCAGAATACTCACAAACCGGCCAGAATGGCCCTTATCCTCAAACCGGACTACGCCTGATACCTTAGCAAAAAGTGTGTCGTCCTTGCCGACGCCCACGTTATCTCCAGGCTTCAAGCGAGTGCCGCGCTGGCGAACGAGTATTGAGCCGCCGGTTACAAATTGGCCGTCAAAGCGCTTCACTCCCAACCGCTGCGCATTGGAATCTCGACCGTTGCGAGAAGTTCCCTGCCCTTTCTTGTGTGCCATGTTGAAATCCCGTTCACGGGCCACCACCCCTTGGCGCCCTCTTCAACGAGGAGCGAATAAAAGGGGTGTTGCAGCCCCATCAGTTGATTACGATGTCGTTGATCAGTATTTCACTGAAACCTTGGCGGTGCCCCAGGGTGCGGCGGTATTGCTTCTTCCGTTTATACTTCAAAACGCGAACCTTGGGCGCACGGGCGCTTCGCACGATCGTCCCCGTAACTTTCGCGTTCTCAACCAGCGGCGCGCCTACCGTCAGCCCCTCTTTTCGTACCGCAAAGATGTGATTGAATTCGATCGTCGAACCCGACTCGCCGTCCACTTGCTCGATTCGAATCACATCACCGGGCGAAACCTTGTACTGTTTACCACCTGTCCGCAAAATCGCGTACATAACTATTCCTCTCCTAAGCTATTGCAGAACCTTAATTATATAGGCGTGTTCACTGATCTGTCAAACTGCTTTAATTGTGGGTAGTGGGGCAGTTTGATGTGCAGGGGGATTTACGCCGCCATCCGGCGAGGTAAACTCGCCGCTACGACATCAAACTGCACCGCTACCTAATTGAGGATTGGAAGGGTACATCGTATCCTTTTCTGGAGTTAAAGTGTTTTGAACGAACACAGCGGGGGACAGATTGCTGGCCAATCTCAGCTCCCTCCCGCTCACTTTGGTTTGTCACGTTGTATGCTATATTCCCACTATCGGGCTGGTGGGCTGACACTCCAGGTGCAACGGTCCGACAATCGGAGGCCGGTATGCTGTTTAGAGATCAGGTAGCATTGATTACCGGCGCGTCCAGCGGCATTGGGCGCGCCACCGCAGAAGCTATGGCAAGAGAAGGCGCGCGAGTAGGGGTCAACTATTGCAAGAACCAGGCCGGGGCGGAACAGACAGCGGAATCCATTCGCAAAGCAGGGGGAGAGGCGCTGGTGTTGCGTGCCGACGTTACACATGCCGCCGAAGTGCAGGCCATGGTCGATGCGGTGCGGAAGGAATGGGGGCGAATCGATATTCTGGTTAATAATGCCGGAGATCTTCTCGCCCGCCGTTCGCTCACCGACATGACAGAGGAATACTGGGACCAGATCATGGCGCTCAACCTGAAGAGCGTCTACCTGTGCGTCCGCGCCGTGTGGCAGGAGATGGCGGAACGCAAAACGGGATGCATCATCAACGTTTCATCCATCGCCGGACGCAACGGCGGAGGGCCAGGCGCGGCGGCTTACTCCGCTGCCAAGGGAGGTCTCCTTACCTACACCAAGAGCCTCGCAAAGGAGTTGGCGCCGCATGGCGTCAGGGTGAACGGGATCGCGCCCGGCGTGATTGCCACGCCCTACCACGAACGTTACAGCCCCGGCGAGGTTTTTCAGAGGTTTATCGCGTCGATTCCCTTGGGCCGGGCAGGAACTTCAGAAGAAATTGCGGACGTGATCGTGTTTCTGGCTTCACCGGCAGCCCGTTACATTACCGGTGAAACTATCGAGGTCAACGGCGGGATGCTGATGGATT
>Ga0181532_10004655_pt1 | contig 11913 bp, 6 predicted proteins | sample PEATcosm2014_Bin_33_FD_119768 | JGI IMG/M metagenome (GOLD analysis project Ga0181532, IMG submission 119768) | Peatland microbial communities from MTU Mesocosm Facility, Houghton, MI, USA - PEATcosm2014_Bin11_30_metaG | ecosystem: Environmental > Terrestrial > Soil > Wetlands > Peat | place...
CGGCTTATCAAACCCCGCAATCTCCGCCCTGGATCGCCGCTCAAAATCCTTGTCAATGGCGGTGTCCGAGGCCAAATCGTCAACCCACGTGAGCGCAATTTCATAGATCGCCTCCTGTCTCGCCTCGCCGTATTTCTCAAACAGCGGTTTCAAATACCGCCGCAACGGCGCAAGCCACCCCGCACAGATAAAGCGGAAAGAATAAAGGCCACCGCAGGCTTGCCGATAAAGCTGAGTCCGAAACGCGAGCGGAGAGTTCGCCGGGCCATCATCAATAAATACTTCCAGATCACCATCAAAGGTCCCGATGTACTGGCGAACATCATTCCTCACCTGTTGTGCATCGTTCCCCGAAAATGGGCCAACCTTGGCCTCCGCGCAGGCTGCAATGAACGGCGCATACGCTTTCTGCAATTGGAGTCGCTCCCGCCGACTCGCTCCCAATTTCGCGTAGCCGCGCGCCAATAATTCCCTGAACGCATCCGCCTCCACCTCGTCGGGGATAGCCTTTGCAAGCCTGGCTGCTTTCTGTCGCCCATCTGAAAAAATAAGGACCTTGCGGCCCTGATTGGGGTACACATCCGGACTCTTTGTCTCGTCCGCAGTCTGCGCAAAGAGCTGCCGCTTCACCAGTTGGCCAAAAGGCTGTTCGCCTTTCGTCCGCAAATCCATGATCCGGCTCGGCTCGTTGGGCCCGGTGCGTGTCCTTCTCTCGCACTGTGGGCACGTGTTGAACACATGCGAAATCTCAGCGGTCAAGTTAGCCGAACCGTCTGGGGCATACGTCAGGAGCCACCCATCCTTCTGCCCCGGCTCCTCCCATGAGAGTTGACCAGACGTGGTGTGCAGCCAGACAGATTGCTTCGGATGGCGCGACGGCTCCGGCGTCACCAGCAATTCCATCTCTTGCAAGGCCATTTCCGCACCCGATGACTCATCGCCGATGCCGGTTGTTGGCTCGTGCCATAGAAAAGTCGGCCGATGCTCTCTCGGCACGTAGCCTCTTAGGAACAATGCGCCGCAATCACGGTGGGTCAGAATTTCGAACACCCGCGCCCCACACTCACAACTCACCCGAGGCTCTGGATACAGCTTCCCTAGAAGTGTCGTTTTTTCGGGGTCACGCCTGGCGCTGCACTTCGGATTGATGCAGCCATAAAGCCCCGACAACCCCCTGAAGAAAAGATGCAACCGTGCCGGCAGGAAGACTTTCTCCGTCTTGTTGTCCCGGGCGAAATTGCAAATTCGCAAAAGTGTGTCCATCGCCCGCCTTCGCGTCGCTTCGCCCGGAACGTCCGGGAACAGTTTCGCTGCCACCTGGTCCAGCACCACCGCATTTCCGCTGACCGCAGTGACCAGCAGTTTGGCCGGACCAAGCTTCGAAACGACCGGATATAGATCGTTTGCGGGGTTCCCCCCTGAAATAGATGGCCATCCAAGTTCCGTTCCCAGCCCATTCAGCGCGGCCGCGGCCTTCACCGCGTCATGCATTTCTGCGGAAAACTTAGCTCCATCAAACTGCGCGAGCGCAACGGCCTCCTTCCGGGTCGCCGGACTCGGGGCCGCCCACTCCTCACGTGTTCCGCATATGAAGGCGATCTCCTTTCGCTTGGCCCTCGGCAGCCCCGTTAAGTCGCACGCAAAATCCCGAGCACACTCCTCGTCAGCAGCGGTGCCGCCCACGCTCGCGGTTGTCAGGATAAACCGGACGCGATCCCGCTTAATGCCGAGACGCGCGAACAATCTCCGCAGCAGGAATGCGACCTCCGCCCCAGTCGCGCCACGATACATGTGGGCCTCATCAAGCACCACGGTCAGGTACGTGCCCTCATTCTCCAGCCATTTTGCGGTCTGCTCGAATATGCTGCGCTCGATCGGACGGAGCATCATATACTCAAGCATCGAGTAGTTGGTGATGAGAATTTCCGGACACGCGGCTTGGATCTCGTGCCGCATCAGCAACTCGGCATCATCCGCGCCCGTCTTTAACCGATTACCCCACTGCTGGCCCTCTTTGCCGAAAAAACGCTCCACGTCTTTGGCCGGCCATTTGCCCCGGGCCTTCAACTCGGCCAGCAGTGTTTCATTTTCAAGCAGCGGCTGATAAAAATTCTGTAACAGTTCCCGACAGCGCCCCTTGTTCAATTCAGAAGTGATCTCGCCAGCAAACGGCGTCCGGCTGGTATACATACCGAACCGAACATGCCTGCCACGCTTCTCATGCAGCACCGCTGCGACGTCATTATTCCCGAGAATTCGGCGCATGCGGGCCAACTGGTCCGAAACGAGCGCGTTCATCGGGTAAAGGATCAAAGCCCTGCATCCGGTGAGTTTCGTCACGCTCTGCCCCAGGACACATTCCTCAGCCAGGCTGCCCAGAATAGACAACAAGAAGATCTCCGTTTTACCCGAGCCGGTACCCGTGGCGGCCAGAATATCGCGCTGCTCTTTCAAGAACGCCGTAAGCGCTAGGGCCTGATGGCCATAAGGCCTTGGGAAAATGCCACTCTTGGGGATTTGGGCCAGTGCGCACAGAAGCCTTTTCGCGGCAGGCGGCAAATCGAGCTTTGCGTATTCATCGGCCAGGACATAAGCGGGGGTGGCCTCGAGAAAAGGCTCCTGTGCAATGGTCGCCCCATCCTGCAACAGCAATTTGCGCTCGTGGAGAACGGATTCGTCGCGCACGTGGTATTGGGCCTCAAGATAGGCTCTGAGGTCATCCCCAAGCCCTTGGATTACGCTTTGAATAGTCTGCTGCTCGCTCATATCAATTCGATGTTTGCGCTGCGAAGTAGGATCTCCAGCAACGCCATTGCCTCCGTGCCGACATCCAGTGTCCATCCCTTTTCCGCAGGGATCACCCTTGCGGCACACGCGAACAGGCCTGCCAGCCACGCCCTCGGCAGCATGTCGGGCAAAAAGAACGAAACGCCATCTCCCTCCGCCCTCGCTGAAACCCGATTCGTCGCGTTCGCGGTCTTTTCCGCCAGCAACACCCACTTGCGGGCCTCCTCGCGTGATACTTCAAACCATGCGGCGCCTCTCTGCCCCTCCCGTCGAACCTGGACGCTATAATGGGCCGGCTGACTTCCGGTCCGCGCGACTACAAATGCACCGCTTGGAAACCTGCTCTGCCACCGGTCACCACGATTCCGAGCCCTCTGGTGCTGAGAATTGTAATAAAGCGTGATGTCCTCAGGAGGCGCCGACGCGACACGGTTCGGCAATCGCTCGCACAACTCCGTAAACAGCCCGTCAACACCCTTGGCTCCCCATCTAAACACCTCAGAGTATTCCGTACCTTGCTCCTGTGCAGCAAAGTCGAGCGCCATTTTTACAACCCTGCCCACCGACTCGCCTCCCAGAGACTCAATGCCGTCTTCCGGGTGCTCGCTCAGTTCGAGGGGCAATCCGCCAGCAACTCTCCCCCAGCATTCGGCCAGCCGAACAACCCTGGACTCGCGAGGCAAATAGTAACCAAAACCGATGTCCGCCAGGTCCTCAAGATAAACCAGCAGGTCAATTGCCCACGAAACTGACAACTCCGGGGCGTTTTGGTCAAAAAGCGCACCGAAGATTTTATAAACCTGAGCTGTGAGCGCTCCCCTGTGAACCGCGACCGTCGATTTGTTCCCGCTCTCGTCGCCCTCCAGGCCTGCCTGAGCAAACATCCTTGTCGCCGTCGTCCGCGTCACGTCCGCTAACCACGCCTGCGTGGGGCGCCACTCCTTGTAGGTATCCGAAACCGTAATCACCGATCCCCCGGATGAGATAGCCATCTTGGTCATTCTCCCCTCAAGCCCTCAACTAATTCACTGAGCACCTTGTCACCTTCCCAAGCCTTCTTGTGCTCCTCCAGAATTCTCCTCGCGTCGTCCGAAGAAATCCGCGGCAAACACCAGTATTTGAAAAACAGCCGCCCGGCCTGCGCCGCCTCTCCAGTCTTTCGCAGTGCCCCATAAGCCCTTCGGAACACCAACTGCTGCGCCGACGACCCGAATAGCGGTAACGAACACACGGCCTCCCCTAGCTCCCGAAATTCGTCCTCCGCTACTGGGGTGAGTTCCGGAATATCCTTCGCGTAGCCTGCAAAACCGCTCAAAGCCGAAACCGCTTTCCCCGGCGTGAATCTCAGCACACGGTCATCAATCAGCGACCCGAACTGCAAATCCGGCTGCACCTGCATGTCTCCACCGGCCTCCAGCGTTAGCAGCACTACATCCCCGGGCTTTTGCAGCCCAAAGGCACGCCGCAGAATTCCCGACCGCAACGAGCCCAGAACAAGTTGCAGGTCGGACCGATTCGCGGCCTGAATAACCAGCGGCTGCCCCCTGTCCTCGCCGCGAATAAGAGGCTCCCAGTCAACAGAATCAAGCAAGCCCGCCGGCACATCACCCCACACAACGCTCGCTCCACCCAGTGCCGCCGCCACAGCCTCAGCAAGCAAGTCCGCACAAAGGGACCTGAACGCGATGGGCTGACCAGCAGCCAAAGTAGCGGCGCAGACACCAGCGACCTCCGTGGCGCTGCTGGGCGACAGTCCGCAGCTCTTCAGATTACCAACAAGCGCAACCACCAAATTCGTCGCCGCTGACCGCTCGCTGCCCCAGCGCTGAACCCTTATCAGCGGTTCGGCGCGGTCCGCACCCTTGTTCCCACCGGAACTCCATGCCCCGAGCAACGCCAGACTCGCCGGCGACTGTGCCAAGCGTTTCAACTCAGCATCAAACACCTTCTGGGCCTCGGCCTTCGCGGCATCAATCTTCCCCCTCAGTTCGGCCAGCGTGTTCTCAAGGGATGTCTTTTCCTCCCGCATGCCAGACAACTCCTCGTTCAAGCCCTCGATCGACCTCCTAATCCCAGCGGCCGTGTTTTTCAAACCTTCGATCTCGACCTCAGCCTTCTTCACCGCCTCGGCATGCTTCTTCTTCCACGCCTCCTCCAAGACATCACCGACGGCCTTGACCTGCGCAATTGCCTCCGCCAGCTTCCCATCAAGGCCCCCCGACGAACTGAGAACCTCCAATGCGCGCGGCAAGCTGTCCATGACCCACTCTGAGCCATCAGAAGCGGTCACACCTGCCAGCGCCGCCGACAACTCTTGCATCTTTGCTCGCGAGAGCCAGTCAAGGTGGCTTGCCTCATGGGCCAGTTTGAGCCGGCGGTGGATCGCATCTTTCGGGTCCACAATTACAGGACGACCCTTCTCAAGAATCTCCGCATCGACAAGCTCCCATCGCCGCCCCGCAACATCCACGCTGAAAACCTCAGCGCCATCAAAGCAAAAGACCTGCTTTCGGGAAAGCAGCTTGCCGTCCGCTCCAAAGAACAACGGGCCAACCAATTCACCCTTCCCACGCCGCACAAAGACAGTTCCATCGCCGAGCAAGATATTGCACGTCGCACCATCCTTGTATGCGTTCATCCATTCCCAAAAGGCGAGTTGCACCGAATCACGCTCCGAGAGCGGGCAGTTGACCACCCGGGCAAGATGATTGGAGGTACTGACCACCTTCCACGCCGCCTTTTCCCCTGGGGATGGCTCACAGTCGAAAAGACCTATCTGATGCTGAACGGGATGCTGGCCGCCGCATGCAGACACGTGCAGAAAGACCGTGCCTCGGTCCGGGAACAGTTGCCTAAGCCCGCGCGTCTCACACCCGCTTGGGCTGTCAATCCAAACGCGAACCGAAGGGAAGGACACGTCCTTCTTTGCAGGTAGTTCATCAATAACGCCAATGATTCTACGGATCTCCATCATAACGGAATGGACCTTACTGTGTACGCAGAAACGCGACGCCGCCCAAAAGCGCTCAGAAGCCGCGCTTGTGCCCGTGAACGAGGAACGGCCGCCCTCGCCGCACGCACCGAAACAACTGGTCGCCGCACCATCGGCCGTCGCCCCGGCAGAAGAACGTCCGGATACCCAGTCGCAGACAAAATGCAGGGAAACCGAGCCCGCCGCAGAAAAGTCAGCATTTTCTCAACGGGCGCCGCTTGCGGTATCGTGACCGGCGGTTGGCCGCTATGGTCGCTCAAGGTCACCTCAAGGGCCCTCGGCAGGGCGACCGAAAGTAATGAACCCGAACCGCGGCTCACGCCCACAAGCGCCGCTGGCAGTTCATGCGCTGTCCACGTCAGCCGCGTCCGAATGTCCGCACTAGAGGCAAACTTGAAAAAGATATTGGCGCATTGCGGCAGCACCACATCCTTCGTGAAGCGCACCTCGAACAGAAACTGGATTGGGTGAGCAAGCCCAAATCGAATCAGATCCGGCCTTCCGGGTCCGGGTTTCGAATGGATCACGAATTCATCGGCGTCCTCCCTCCAGGCCAGGTAATCGCTCGCCAGCCGCCCAGAACGCCGCTCCTGCACCAGCAACTTTGTGTACCTCGGCACCAAGTGCCTTGCGACCCGAACGAAGATCGCTACCTCCGCATCTTTGGAAATTTCCCAACAATCCGGCCCCACCTCGTAGGCGCTCGTGGGCGACAGGAATCCCCAATCCGCAACCCTCGCAGCGATGTCAAAGCCAAGCAGCGACTTCAGATTGCCCTGCACCCTCCAGTCCGGGTCCTCGGGTATCTCGATCAACGCTGCGTACAACCCGGTTATAGTTTTCAACGGCTGCGCCTTGACCTGAGCAGGGAAGTCATGAATCGGCTTCCTGCTGACCACGACATAGCCCCCAGGCTTCAAAACTCGATGCCTAGGAATTCGCACGGCCTCCCGATCAGTGGCCCGGAACACCACAGGCAAGTCCTCAAAGCCTTCAACGATATGCAACTCGTGATCCCGGCCCTTAAGCTGTGCCTTAATCAGGTAATTTTTCTCAGGCGTGGCGATCCGGAAATACTGCTGCCTCAGGTTCGGGTGGATCGTGTACGGCGTTGACGTGTCCCCAGCAATGAAATTTACGAATCCTGCCTTATACGCGGGCCGGAACCTCGCCGCAAAAGTGACGACGTTTCCCTGCGGACCAGCCGTCTGCAAGGCGACCAGAACAGCATCCAGGTGCTCGTATTCATGCTGCGAAAGCGGGACATCCCGATGGAAGTTCTTAGCCTTTCTCTCGCAGTCGTCGCTCTCCTCCCCAGGCCGATGGCGGAAGTGGGGCGACTGGTATTCACCCGCAGCATAAAAGACCTCAAACTGACAGACTGGGCACAGGTAACGGTCTGGAAACCGGGCTGCGGAGGCGTTCACAGCCCGGACGCGTTGGTTTCTGACCGTGTCGTATGCGTCGTCCATCCGGGCCAGAGCATGCACAAAGTTCTGGGAGCATGCACGCCCAATCCAACGCTTCCATCCGCCTCCCGCTTCCCGCTGCCGTCACTCTCGCCCCCCAACCAGCCGGCGCCGTGCTGCTCTTTGCGGGCAGAGGCTGCGTCTAGTATTACCGGGGCATCACCTCTTGAAGTGGACCATACCTGAAACGGACCGCTAGAAAACCGACATTGCTTTTCCCCACCACACTGCGGACGGGCCTGTGGAACCTCGTGCGGGGGCGACTTCGGGCTGGGTCAGGCACTGCGCGTACCCTGGTCACAAACCTTCCGCGACGGCGAGCGACTCGAATTCAGTGAAGATGTCGGGATGGTTCGCGTTCAGGAACCGGACCACCTTGGCGTTGTCGAGCAGCTTTTTGATGTAGCCGCGAGCGCAGGTGAGGCTGAGCATGTTGTCGCCGTAGGATTGTTCCACGGCTTTCAAGTCGCGTTCGAGGGATTCCATCTCCTGTTCCATTTTGGCGATTTCCTCGCGGGACATGCCCTCCTTCCTTTTTGGCTCATTGGGATTGGCCAGTTGGTCTTTGGGCGTGCCCAGCACGAGGGCTTCGGCGTAGCCTTTGGTGAAATTGTTGGCGCTGACCATCAGCTCGGCGATCTCGATCTGCCTGACGCCGGTGACTTTCCTGAGCATGCGGATGGCTTTTGGCGAGATGGCTTTGTCTTTGAACAGGTCGGCGGCTTCCTCGTGGATGCCGTCCAGCAATGACATGGAAGCCTTCACGTCACGGACGCTCATGTTCAGCGCGGCGGCGATGCGCTCGGGCCGGACGCCGTTATTGACCGCTTTCATGATCATCTTGTGCTCGGCGATGGGGTTAAGGCGGTTGACGCGGGCGTTGTAGGTGAAGGATTCGTCGTCGTTGGCGATGATGCAGTCGGCCTCGGTCTCGCCAAGTTCCTGCAGGGCTACGTAGCGGAGGTGGCCGTCCAGGAGCAGGTACTTTCCCGGGGCCCCCTTTTGCGGGTGAACGACCAGAGGCTCGATCAAGCCGACTTCTTTGATGGATTCGCGGATGGTGCGGTATCGGCGGATGTTCTTTTGGGGGTCTTTGACCTGGCGCACGGGGAGAATGTCCGCGAGTGGCACTCGGATTTTGCGCATTTCGAACCCGATTTTCATGTCGCTCATGCTGCTTCCTTTCTTTTGGGGTTGAGTTTGTCATGGAGGTATTTGGGCATGGTGGCGAGGGACTCCGCTCTCAGCAGATTCAGGAAATTGTCGTCGGCGAGGAGTTTGTCAAACGCGGTAAGGACAAAAAGGAGTTTGGCGTCGCACAGACGGGCCTTCTTGACGAGGAGTTTCTGGCGCTGGCTTTCTCGCCGGTAGGCGCTGATCAGGCTTTCCGCGCTGGTGCGCTTTTGACGCTGGCGGGTGTCGGTGTCGCGCTGCTTGCCAATGAAGCGGCGTTGGTCCATGAGGCGCTTGACCGTGCGGATGGAGACCTGGTTGAGCTGCTTGGTTTCGTACGCTTTGAGCAGCTCGCGCTGCATTTCCGGGCTTTCGGCTTTCGCGATGTCCATGGCGACGCCGAGGGGGATTCTGCCGCTGACCGCGGCATCCAGCAGGCGCTCCTCGCCGGCCTTTTTCAAGGCGATGTAACCGCCGATGGTGGTATCCGGGATGTCCAGCTTTTCGCCGATCTGGACATTGGTGTAGCCCTGCGCCTTGAGGCGCTCGATTTCATTCATCAGTGCCAGCGGGGACGGGAGCCGGCGGGCCATGTTTTCGACCAGGCTGCGGAGCAGGCGGTCTTCCTTGGGCACTTCAACTACTATCGCCGGAATTTCTTTGTGGCCGAGAGCGATGAAGGCTTCTATGCGGCCCTGGCCGCAAACAAGATCGTAGCCTGGTTCATCACCCTCCTGCGAGGAACGGAGACTGACCTGGATCGGCTTTTTCAGGCCGAGGTTTTTGATGCTTCGGAGGATTTGCTCGAACTTTTTCCTTTCGCGGTGTCTCGGGTTGATAATGCGAATGCGGTCGATGGGGATGAGCTTAACTTCGTCGTTCATGCGGCTTCTTGGAGTTTCACGCGCTCTGCCATGCCGAGAAAGTAATCGAGTGTCTCGAACCGGTAGGCGTCCAGATAGACGCCGTTCTCCTCGGCAACGCGAAGGTTTTCCCAGGTCATGTCGATGCCTGGCAGCAGATAGTAATCGCGGATGCCTTCGTTGGTTGCATCCATGCGGACAGCGATGGTGATATCGGGCTTCAGGCCGGCATCGAGGCGTATGAGCCAGCGGGATGAACCGGCGGCGGTGATGGCGTGGCGGCAGAGCACGATGGACACGCGGAGCTCGGCGTTGAGGTGAAGCAGGTCTGTATTCTCGTCAAAGGTGGCGGTGGCGCCCAACTCCTGGACCTGGCGAACCACTGACGCGACGATTTCCGGGTGGCGCTCGCGCAGTTTGCGGTTGGCCTCAATGAAGCCGTAGTCGATTTCTGGGTCGTAGCCGATGAGGCGGTAGGCGGAGACCAGACTGCCGAACCGATGCCGGAAGGCGGTGCTGGAGGGAAGATCCGGCGCCTCGTCGATCAGGATGCCGCTGATCCGGCCATGCTGGCTCAGGAGGGTGCGCAGCTTCTCCAGCATTTCGTCATTGGTGAGTTTCACGCTCCGCGCGAGGATTATTTCGCGCGCCTTGAAAAAGAGGTCAGGGGCGACGATTCCCTGAAATGCGCTGTCGCGGCGGATCCACTGGTCGGGCGGATTGGTCACGTGCTTGCGCTTCAGTTTGAAAGAGGTGCGGTGATAGACGTTGTTGCCGATGTACTTCTCGTTCGTGAGGACCTGGTGGACGGTGCCTTTCGTCCAGGCCCGGCCGAAATCTGTAAGCATGCCCTGGGCGTTGAGCAGCGCGGCGATTTCTGACTCGGTTTTGCCGTCAATCAGAAACGCCTGGTAGATCCAGCGCACCACCTTGACCTCCTCCTCCGGCCCGGGAACCAAGACAACCCGGTCGGTCTGGATGCTCTTTTGCTCGCCGATCTTGAGCATGGCCTTGTGCTGGCCGTTCACATCCACCAGCATCCGCCGCAAGCCAAATCCCGCCGTGCCCCCCTGCTTGAAGCCGCGTTGAATCAGCTTGCAGGCTCCCTGAAACACCTTCGAGGAAAGCTCTCGGCTGTATTCACCCGCCATGGCTCGCTTGACGCCTTTGACGATGGTGGAGACCGGGCTGCCGTCGTTTTCAAACTGCTCCGCGCAGTAGTGGACGGCCACGCCAGCCTGGCGGCAGATGTATTCATAATAGGCGCTCTCGTCGGCATCCTGGAACCGCCCCCACCGGCTGACGTCGTACACCAAGATGCAGGTGAACTTCACCGTGCCGCTTTGGACATCTTTGATCATCTGGGCGAGCGAATCGCGGCCCTGGATGTTCAAGCCGCTTTTGCCCTCGTCGGAATACTCTCTGATGATCTGCATGCCCCGGCGCTTGGCGTAGTCCTGGATTACGTCCATCTGGTTGCTAGTCGAGTATTGCTGGTGCTCGGTGGACATGCGCACGTAGGCGGCCGCGAAGATGGGCTCTGGTGGTGTGTCGCCTGGGGTCATGCAAGAAGGAGGCGGGCGGACCTGGTGCTCGGTCGGTCAGCGGTGGAGGGACGTGGTCCAATGGAGAACGGTGGTGGGTGGGTTACCTGGTGCCTGATAACGAGGCGGGCACTGAACCAGCGCCGGTGGCCGGCGCCGGCTTGCGGCGTGCGTAACTGTTATGTGCATCATGCTTCGCTGACTTTCTACGAATCGTTTTGGCTCCGTCCATCATGGCGCGGATTTCCAAGCCTTTGATTATCAACGCGGGAATGATCTTTTCGACGCAATCTTGTAGCGTACAGCCGAAGACATGGGTTATGAGGCCGAGTATCAAGGGGTTGCGCTTGATGGAATCTTGTAGCGGTGGGACGCCGTCTTGTAGCGGTAGGGCGGGATCGAGTTGGTGGTTTTTCGCCGGCAGTGGTAGGGTACCGCGCTCGGGCCGGGCCGGCTTGGACCTGGCTTTGGACCGGCGCCAGTACCCGGGATGGAGGGCGCGCCATTGCCGGACGTGGTCCACGTTCCACTCACCTTTGAAGTGGTTGGGGTTCTTGGCGCGCCAGATTCGGTGGCTCCGGTCCTTCCGGGCCTTACGACAGGCGGGCTTGTAACAATAGTGTTGGCGTGCGCGGTTGCGCAGGTCAGGGCGGAATGGTTGGCCGCAATGGCGACAGGTTTTTTCGTGTTTTGATAAGTTCACGAAAACACCAGACTAACGGAGAGAGGCGCAGAAAAGGAGGGACGGGGGCTGCTGGACGAGCCGCGAAACGACGCTCGGCCAGGCTCAAACACGCAGGAAGTGCGCGTCTTCGTTCAAATAAAACGAAACCCTTTCGACCTGCCCAACGCCCAGGCGAAGCAGCACCCTGACTTGAACTGCTCCTACGCCTTTTCGGTGTCCGAGTCGATCAGCGAAATGCTGGCGGAGTTGCGCGTCGGTTCCGCAGGGCGTCCTGCCCCTCGGCGCGCAGCCCAAGACTGTGCTGGTACTAGCGGCAGAGGGAGTGTCAAGGGTGAAAGAACTGACACCGGCCCGACCAGGGGTTTGGGGGACCAACAGAATACGGGGGGGTTAATTAGAA
>Ga0181532_10004657_pt1 | contig 11911 bp, 10 predicted proteins | sample PEATcosm2014_Bin_33_FD_119768 | JGI IMG/M metagenome (GOLD analysis project Ga0181532, IMG submission 119768) | Peatland microbial communities from MTU Mesocosm Facility, Houghton, MI, USA - PEATcosm2014_Bin11_30_metaG | ecosystem: Environmental > Terrestrial > Soil > Wetlands > Peat | place...
AATTACCTACGAAGACGCCAAAGCCTGCCGCTCCGACGTCATCATGTGCACCGGCCGCTCCGATTATCCCAACATGGTGAATAACGTTCTCGGCTTCCCCTTCATTTTCCGAGGAGCCCTCGATGTGCACGCTACCGCCATCAACGATGAGATGAAGCTGGCCGCAACGCGAGCCCTGGCTGCACTCGCCAAGGAGGACGTGCCCGACTCGGTCTGCCGCGCCTACGGAGTGGAGAGACTGACGTTCGGTCCCGATTATCTGATTCCCAAGCCCTTCGACCCGCGCGTGTTGATCTGGGAGGCCTCCGCCGTGGCCGAAGCTGCCATGCGCACCGGCGTAGCGCAGGAACCGGTCAACCTCGCCGAGTATCGCGAGCAACTCGAGCGTCGTCTGGGCAAGGCCCACGAGATCTCGCGGATCATGATTCGCAAAGCTCAGGCCAAGCCGAAGTCTGTCGTCTTTCCGGAAGGAGAGAATGAGAAAATCCTGCGCGCATGCTACACCCTGACGGAGGAGAAAATCGCGGTTCCCATCCTGCTGGGTAGCGCTTCGGTGATACGCGCAAAAGCACTCGATCTCGGGTTAGATATAAAGGATGTGCGCGTCGTTGATCCCGCCGATTCTCCGCTGCGCGAAAGCTACATTCAGGAGCTTTGCCGGCTGCGGCAGCGCCGGGGTGTAACCGCGAGCGAAGCGCGCAAGCTGATCATCAATGACCGCAATGTTTTTGCGTCCATGATGGTGCACAAAGGCGATGCCGATGCGCTGGTTTCCGGGGTCTCGCAACACTATCCGGATGCCATCCGCCCGGCGCTGCAGATCGTGCGTATGCGCGAAGGGCTGCACACGGTGGCAGGGTGTTATGCCATGATCACACGCAAGGGAGACATTTACTTCCTGGCCGACACCACCGTGAATATCGATCCCACGGCGGAAGAGCTGGCGGAAATTGCCCTCTGCGCAGCCGAGGCGGCGCGGCGTTTCGACGTCGTACCACGCGTCGCGATGCTTTCGTTTTCCAGCTTCGGGAGCACCAAACACCCGTTCACCGAGAAGGTCCGCAAAGCCGTCGAGCTGCTGCACAAGGCGGACCCGACGCTGGTGGTCGATGGCGAGGTAATGGCTGACGTTGCCCTCTCTCCGGATATGCTGGAGGAAATGTATCCATTCAGCACGCTCAAGGGCGGCGCCAACGTGCTGGTTTGCCCCGACCTCAATTCCGCCAACATCGCCTACAAGTTGCTGGCCAAGATCGGTGGCGCCGAGATGGTTGGCCCCATTCTCATGGGGATGAGCAAACCAGTGCATTTGCTGGCGCGAGGCGCGGAGGTGGAGGAGATCGTCAACATCGCCGCCATCGCGGTGATCGATGCCCAGGAACTGGAACACTCGGATTGGCTGCCCGAAGTCCCCAAACCGGCCGCCGTCGCCGACTGAAACTAGCCGACTGAAATTGGCCGACTGAAACTGAAGAAGAAAGCAAATTGGCTGTGTTGACCTGTCAGCACAGCCAATTCCTTCGTCCGCCGTCGAACCCCCTCAAAATCAGCGAGATGAGACCGGGAAACAGAATCTGACGTGCTATGCCGTTGGTGATCTCCCCCCCGGACAAGAACCACTTTAGGATTAGAGTTCAGTTTGGACTCTCCCGACTCCTCCCGGCAGAGACTTGGCTGAGGACTGGCGCGAAGGTAGTCGCCAGAGCAAGCGACAAGGTTATCAAAATTAACTTCTAAGAAGAGGCGATACCATGGCTGCTGGAGCTGCTCCCGCCCCCGAAAAAAAGGCGGATACAACCATTGAACCTACGGAAGCTGGCCACGCGCACGTAACTCTGAAGCAGCGCATCCAAAATCTGATTCATGAGATTTTCAAAGGACGCGAAGAGCACCTGGGCTGGCACCAGTAAAGCCTGAGGCCCTGAAGGCTATGTCCGGCGTCCTCGAACCCTGCGGGGAATCTCTACCTTTTCAACCAAGGCGAAGGGCACGAGTTTTACTCGCCATTAAGTCGTTGAAAATGTATCCGCGCTTCAGCGCCTGAGGTGTGCCTCTCGCACCCTCGACTGGTTTTTTTCCGCAAGCTTCCTAAGGTGTATTAGTTTGAACTCGACCTTGCGGACAGGGCTGGCAAGACTCCACGTATCGGGCACAGCCTGGTATCCGGTTTGGGGGGATCTTGAGTGTAATCGCGTTGAGCTGCCCTGACATCTTTCAGAGCGAACTTATTTTACGGCGCTGATTGCGGGTGGCTTCCAGGAACCGTCGATGATAGAAGGCGGAGTTTCTTTCGGCCAATACAGACGCAACATTGGGATGAATTTCGCCTTCGGAGCGGGAAGCCAGTTCGCCTCCTTGCCCTTCCCCGGAGAGTCTGCCTGCAAGTAAAGATCAACCGAGCCATCCGCGTTCGTTACAAATTTGTTTCGCGAACTGAGTGTATAGCGGTTGAGCGGGTTGGGAACGAAGAAGTAACTGGCATCGTACATGGTGAGTGACCAGAAGCCATTGACCGGAGGCAAATCGCCCTTACTGATGTGCATGACGTAGTTCTGGGAATCCCCATTGTATTCGCTGTCGGCTGCATCTTTCTGCGATGTAGGATAGATGGCGTCCTGGGGGCGATTGGCTCCGAGGCCAATGGCCGTAACCAGGGCGCGCTGGATATAGTCAGTGCCGTAAATGCCGATATTTTTCGTTAGGTATGTCCAACCATTGACAGGCACGGCGGCCTTTTTGAAATACTCCATGATTTTCACTTGCGCCAATTTCGGAACCGCCTTGATTGCCTCTTTGTCGAAGGCTCCGAGCTTGCTTGGGTCGAAGTCTTGTCCCGGCACGAGGCCGATCTTCGCCATCTTGGCAACCATGGGCGCATCATCGGCTGACGCAGGGTTGGTCTTCATCAGCTTGGCAAGGTAGTTAAAGTAGTTGTTCACTTCCAGGTGGTCCACCTGATCGCGAACGGCAGTCTTCATGTCAAGATTGTCGTCCACTTCACCGGGGAGAGGCGTGTAGGGTTTTCCGTAAGAACTGAGCGGAACAAGCGAAAATTTGTCCTGCAAAGCGTGCACTTTCGCATAATCATCTGGTGTCCCAGTGCAGTAAATTCGGCCGAGAATCCAGACGATGCCTGTGGGCGATTTATATTCGGTGACTCCAGCCGGCAGAGTGCCCGTCCAACCGGGTCCGGTGATGGCGTACTTCTGCGCTTTGCCTCCCGTGGTGCGCTTGCCGGGAACCTGGAAAACATCGGTCCAGCCATCCAGCATGGGCATGAGGTAGTAGCGGTCGCCCATGTCGGGAATGCTGAAGACCCAGGGTTCCTTCGAGACATCAATAAAAGCCGTAGTGTAAAGAGTGTCAGCGTTGGGAGCAGTGACCGCGTGGTCGTCTACGGCGGGGTAGGTACGCAGCTTGACGATTTGCCCCATCGGCCCACGACTGCCCTGGACGGTCGCATAATTGGTGATGAATTTGCGGGTCATGTCCATGGTCACAAGCGGGTAGCCGTAGATGTAGACATCGGTGGCGTCACTCACCGCCTGTTCGACTCCCGACTGAGCGTTGCCGCTCGGCTTTGTTTCTGGACCCGAGCAGGAGATCAAAACCAGAACGAGCGCAAACCACAAGCCAGCGATTGCGGATGACTTGCTTCCTGCCATGAATCTCATATTTCCTCCAAGGGCTGAGATGGACTAACGCTTCTTGCTGCTTTCCGGGATAGCGAAAGTGCAATTGTCACAGAACGGCGCGCTTGAGGGGGACTGTCAAAACTGACACATTACGGGAAACACTTGCCGTTTAGCGATCATTGTTGTTAACAGGCGTTAGCACAACTTTGCGCCGTTTGTTCGCCCTTCAGCCATTGCGGTCAGAACCCCTGCTACGGTCTGACGGTGGCGACCTCGTCCGACAGCGCGGTGTGCAAGGTCAAGTCTTGGCTATCACACCTAAGGCCTGCTCGCTGGCCACCATCATTGTTTCCGCATTTCTTCTTTCATCCTGCCCGCTTGCTCGGTAAGCTCAAGGGCCGCGCTGGCAATCTGCGCCAAAGGCACCACCACATTCACGGCGCCGCGGGCAATCGCTTCTTTCGGCATTCCGAACACCACGCAACTCGCTTCATCCTGCGCGATCGTAGCGGCTCCGGCTTCCTTCATTTCACAGAGGCCTTGGGCGCCGTCGTCGCCCATGCCGGTCATGATCACGCCCACCGCCCTTTCGCCAACGGAAATGGCCACCGAACGAAAAAGTACATCAACGCTCGGCCGATGGCGAGAGACCAGCGGCCCATCGATGACTTGGACCACGAGCTCTTCGCCGCTGCGATTAACCAGCATGTGCCGGTTACCCGGGGCAATCAGTGCGCGGCCAGTTTGCAACCGGTCGCCATCCCGCGCCTCCTCGACTTCTACCGCACATTCCCGGTTCAGACGTTCTGCGAAGGCCCGCGTAAACACTTCGGGCATATGCTGCACAATCACCACCGGCGGGCAGTCGGTGGGCAGGGCGGTGAGAAACACGCGCAGAGCCTCGGTTCCACCGGTTGAGGCGCCAACCGCAATCACTCCGCTCGGCGCTCCGGCACAGCGGGACTTGCCTTTCCGCGGCAGTACCACATCGGCCGTCAGTCGAGGCACTGCAGCGATCGGCCGGGGCCGAACCTGCGCCTGAGACGCACTCCAGACCGCATCCAGCAGGGTCACCGCCGATTCGTGCAGGAAGTCTCGCACCCCAACCTTGGGCTTGGTGATGACCTCGACCGCCCCTTCTTCCAGCGCGCGCAGTGCGAGTTCTGTGCCGCGAGCCGCCAGACCGGAGCAGACCACCACCGGCGTAGGCATTTCCGCCATGATTTTTCGGATGAAGGTCAGGCCGTCCATGCGCGGCATTTCCAGGTCCGTAATGACCACATCGGGAGGTTCCTTCAGCATCTTCGCCCATGCAATCAACGGATCTGCCGCGGTCCGGACATTAATCCGGCGATTGATGCCCAGAATGGCCTGCATCACTTGGCGGACCATCGCCGAGTCATCCACCACCATGACGTTCAGATCATCTCCATGCATACGTGGCACGCTCGTTTCGTCTCGGGCTCTTCAGCGGCCCTCTTGGTCTCCGGTCTTGGTATTGCCCGTATTTGTATGGTCTGTACTTGTATAGCCTGTCGTTATATAGCCTGTCCTTGTATAGATGGTCGGCTCCAGGCTCCGCAGCTCGGAACACATGCTGCTCAAGTTCTCCGCGTGGCCCACGAACAGGAGACCGTTGGCGGTGAGATGGCGCACCAGGCTCGCAACCACCCTGCGCTTTGAAGCCAGGTCAAAATAGATCAGGACGTTGCGGCAAAAAATCGCGTCGAATGGACCTTCGCTGAGATCCGAATCCTGGTTCAGATTCAGCCTTCGGAAGTCGACCATCTGCTGGATTTCTACTTTCACTTTCATCTCGCCTTGTCGCTCCGCCATTCCTCGGAGCATGAAACTGTGCAGCAAGTCGTTGGGAATCTCCGCCGACTTCGCGATGGAATAAATTCCCTTGGTTGCCTTCTCCAGCACGCGGTTTGAGATGTCGGTAGCCAGAAGCCGAACGTCCCACCCAGCCTCCACGGGAAGATGCCTGGCTAGCAGCATAGCCACCGAGTAGGGCTCTTCCCCGGAAGAACATCCGGCGCTCCAGATCCGCACTCGCTTTCCGTTAAGACGCAATCCCTGTTCGGCGTCCGCCCGCCAGCGAGGAAACACTCTTTGCACCATGAAATCGAAATGCCTGGGCTCGCGGAAGAAGCGGGTTTCATTGGTGGTGATGGCGTCGATCATCCGGGCGCGTTCCTCATCCTGGTCCACTCCGGAAACGCGCTCGTAATAATCTTTGAGTGAAGTGATCCCCAGCGTCCGCAGCCGTCGAAAGAGCCGCCCGCACAACAAGGCGGTTTTCGAACTCCCCAGCCAGATGCCGGTTTCGGAGTAGATGAGCTTCTGGAATTTTTGGAACAGCGCGGGACTGACGGAGAGCTGAGAGGGCAACCCAAGGCATGGGTCAGAGGAGTCAACGTCAACGTCGACATTAACGCCGGTGCCAATATTGCGGGATTTGCCCGCATCCTTGCCGGCAGCGGTCCCAGCGGACACAGCTACGCTCCAGCCTCGAAGTGCGCCTCGTTAGCGGATCCATCATTAGCCGCGTCGGCGGCAATCGACTCGGTCACGGCAAGAAATTCGTCGGCGGAAAGTACTTTGTCGATATCCAGAATCAGGCAGAACTTCTTGCCCAGTGCCCCCATGCCGAGCAGGTATTCGGTCTTAACCCGGGTGCCGAAAGGTGGGGTCGCTTCAATTTCGTCAGCGGAAAGCTCAATCACCTGGCTGACCGAGTCAGCCAACACACCCATCGTCAGATTCTCGCCCTGGAACATCACTTCGGTGATGATGATGCAGGAGAACTTGGAGATCTCACTCGCGGGCAATCCGAACTTCACCGCGAGATCGACCACGGGCACAACCCTGCCGCGCAGGTTCGTGACACCGCGGATCCAGATCGGAGTGTTGGGCACGGTGGTGACTGCCTCGTACTCAACGATTTCACTCACCTTCACAATACCGATCGCATATTCCTCGCCCGCAGTAAAGAAGGTAAGGTACTGCACCGTGCTCACCGGGAGTTGGCTCTTTCCCTGCTTCAACGTCCTTTGGTCCGACGCTCCCCTAGTTAAACTCATTTCGTCTCGCTCCTCTGATCTCACTGCTTGCGTTAGGGACGGACAATACGTCCACCTTAGAACGGAGAGAAGTTAGCTTCCTCCGCCAGCTTGCCGTGGACCGGCTGAGCGTGGGTAAGTTGTGCGTATTCCTTACTCAGCGTTCGCCGCTGAGGAGTGACCGCCTGCTGTTTGCCGTTACCGCCGCTCTTGGTCGGCTGTTCTCCGGCAACGCGGAAGAAAGTCATCAACTGCTGCAACTGCTCGGACTGTGCCGCCAATTCTTCCGCGGTACTGGAAAGCTCTTCCGCGGACGACGCGTTGCGTTGCGTGACCGTGTCCACTTGCGACATCGCTTTGTTGATCTGCGTCACTCCGCCAGACTGTTCGGTCGATGCCGCGGCAACGTCCTGCACCAGTTCGGCGGTCTTCCTTATGGATGGCACCAGGTCGGACAGCAACTGACCAGATCGTTCGGCCACGCTAACGCTCTTCCCGGCCAATCCACCGATCTCCTGCGCCGCCAACTGGCTGCGCTCGGCCAGCTTTCGAACTTCGACTGCGACCACCGCGAATCCCCGGCCCTGGTCGCCGGCGCGCGCCGCTTCGATGGCGGCGTTGAGCGCCAGCAGATTGGTCTGGTAGGCGATCTCTTCGATCACCCCGATCTTGGCCGCAATTTGCTTCATGGCTCCGACCGTCTCTTTGACCGCCTCGCCACTCTCTTCCGCGGCGGAGGCACCTTTGGCAGCCGCCTGCTCCACTTGCCGGCTGTTGTCGGCGTTTTGGGTAATGGAGGCATTCATCTGCTCCAGGCTGGAGCTCATCTCCTCCACCGAAGCCGCCTGTTCACTGGTTCCCTGCGACAGACTCTGCGACGAGGCGGATACCTGCTGCGCCGCGGAAGCGACCGCGGCCGACCCTTCGCGAACGTCCCGGATGATGCCCGACAGCCGGCTGCTCATTTCTTGCATGGCCTGCTGCAGTTGGCCGGTCTCAGAACCGTTCGTGACCCGTATCTCCCTGGTCAAATCGCCGGCGGCGATGCGTTCCGCGTGCGCGACAGATTGCTGGATAGGAACGGTGATGCTCTTCGTGACGCTGAAGGCCGCAAACGTGGTCAGCATCAGCGTGATCGCCAGTATCACCAAGGCGACCCCGCGTCCTGTGGCGTAAGCGTCCTGGCTCTGCTTCATACTTTGCGCCATGGCGGCGGTCTGGAGGTCAATAAACTTCTGCCACGAAGCGCGGTACTTGTCGAGCGCCGGGATCACCTCGGCGCTCAACGCCGCCAGCGCCAGGTCGCGCTTTTTGTCAGCCAACAGCGCCTTAGCCCTGTTCCTGGCCGCGATATAGGCTTGCCGGTTTTGGGTCACGATTTCAAACTGTTCCCGCTCCTGCGAGGAGCTGAGACTTTTCTCGATCTCCGCGACCTGCCCGCTGATTTCGTGACTAATGGCCTCGTTTTCCTGGTTCAGTTTTTTTTCGTCATCGAGGTTCGTGGCCTCGAACAATTGCAGCGTGATGCGCGCGTTGGTGATTGAGTTCTCAATGGTCTGGTGGGTCGACTCAACCGTGTTGTAACGCTTCTGCAGCGTGGCCGACATGTTGGAGTTCAGATGACCGAGCCAGCTCAGTCCAAACCCTCCGATCGCAATCACGCCCAGCAGAATTGCCCCGAAGACGACCCCAAGTCGCGTCCCTATTTTCCGATCTTGCCAAGTTTTCATTGTCCTTCACCTTTCGATAGTGACTGCCCGATAATGACTGCCCGATAGTGACTGCCCGATAATGACTGCCTTGTAACGACTCGCTATAGCGACTGCCTTGTGTATCTAAGCTTGTGCCTGCAACGCCGACTGCATCACTCCGCGCAGCAGGCTGGGAACGTCGATGATCAACCCGACCCGTCCGTCGCCCAGAACCGTGGAGCCGGCGATCCCATGCACCCCCCGAAACGCCCTGCCCAGCGGCTTCACTACCGTCTGCATCCCGCCCAACAGTTCGTCGACTGCGATTCCGGCATGGAACTCATTGATCTTGACGACAACGATGTTCTCCTTCTGGGGAGTCGCGCCCGACAGGCCAAACGCGCGCCGCAATCGCACGTAGGGAAGGGCCGTTCCGCGCAGACTAAGGATCCCGCTGGCCTCCGCGTTGCTCTGCGACGCCGGCAACTCCGTACACTCGATCACATGTTCCAGAGGAACAATAAAAGTTTCATTCCCCACCCTCACGGAGAACCCTTCGATGATGGCCAGAGTCAGCGGCAATCGGATGGTAATGATGGTGCCTTTGCCCGCTGTACTTGCTATCTCCACCGTCCCACGCAAGATGTCGATGTTGCGCCGGACCACATCCAGGCCAACGCCGCGCCCCGAAAGATCGGTGACCGATTCCGCGGTCGAGAATCCCGCGTGGAACGCCAGGTCGTAAATGTCACGGTCACGAATCTCGTCTTCGCCAGACACGAGTCCAACCCGTTTGGCCTTTTCGAGGATCCGTGCCCGGTCGAACCCGGCTCCGTCGTCTTGCAGCTTCACCACGATGTTTCCGCCGCTATGGGCGGCCGATAGCCGGATCAATCCGCAAGCGTTCTTGCCTTGACTCTGGCGCACGGCCGGCTTCTCCAGACCGTGATCGACCGCATTACGCACCAGGTGCAGCAACGGATCTTTCAACAGTTCGAGCACGGTCGTGTCCACCTCGACGTCTTCTCCGGCCACTTCGAGACGAGCCAATTTTCCATGGCTCTTGGCAAGGTCCCTGACCGAACGGACAAACTGGCGGAACAGGGGGCCGATTGGGACCATGCGGATACTCATCACTTCACTCTGCAGGTCCATGTACAGGCGTTCTGCCTCGCGATGCATCTCCAGGATGGCGCGTCCCTGCTCGGTGCCGACCTTCTCAATCATCTGGCGCAGGCGGCCTTGCGCAATCACAATTTCGCCGGTCAGATTCAGCATGTGGTCCAGCTTCGCGACATCCGCACGCAGCGTCCGAGGACTGCTGCCCGGGAGCGCGTCGACCTTAGCCGCTGCGCTCGATTCCCCCGGCGCGGCGCTGACGGCGTCGACTTTCTTTGCCCGCTTTTCTACTTCGCGCGCGATTTTCTTTTTGAGGTTCTGTTGTTCTGCGGTTAGTCCCGCGGTCAGTCCTGCGGTTAGTCCTGTGGTTAGTCCGGCGTTTGGCTCGCGCGGCCCCGTCGCCGCGCTTGCGACCATGGCACGAAGTTCATCCACAGCTTTCAGCAGCAACGAAATCAAGTCTGCGGTCGGCAGCGCCTGCTGCTCACGAAAGACGTCCAGCAGATCCTCGACGACGTGGGCAAATCCTGCCAGTTCCTTGAGTTCCAACGAGGTCGCGTTTCCCTTGAGGGTATGCGCGACGCGGAAAATCTTGTGCAGGAGTTCTGGGTCGGAAGGACTCGATTCCATCTGCACCAACGCCTGCTCCATCAAGTCCAGGCCCTCTTCCGACTCGACGAGGAACGACGCGAGGACCGCGTCACGGTCAAAGTCCGCTAATTCCACTGTTCCTCCCCTCGTGGTTCGCGCCCCTGGGCAGCGACCCGTGTCTAACTACACTGGTTCTCACTACAAAGTTGCTCATTACAAAGTTACTCACTGCGAAGTTGCTTACTAAACCTGATCAAAATTTCTGATCGTCGTCGCACCATCGAAAATCTGAAAGGCCAACCTGCGGCCACGCTTCCCCGAGATATCTCTTTCCACTATCGGAATGCCCGCCGAGTGAAGAAAATTTTCAGCAAGCTCCACATTTCTCGATCCCACCGACAGGGCTGGGTTCGAACCAAACGCGCTCGACCCGCCGAAGATCTTGGCCTGCATATTTCGGACTTCGCACCCCAACGCCAGGACCTGTCTCAGCAGTTCAGCATTCGCGGCGCTGCCATAGCGCAGCCGGTTCGGTCCCTCGCCAGCCCCGTCCGGCAGCAGATAGTGGTTCATTCCTCCCGCCCGCTTGTGCCGGTCCCAGAGGCAAACGGCGGCGCACGACCCGAGGATGGTCGAGATGGTAATCGGATCGCAGGTTACGAACACCTGCCCGGGATAGAGGAAGTGCCGAGGTTCTTTCGTGTCCGTGTGTTCAAAACGCTTCATGAACTCCGCGGGCAGAACGGCCGGATTAAACTTGGGGGAATTCTCTTTCATGCTCTCATTCCTGGTTCATCACTCAAACGTTCATCGCTCAAACGCTCATCGCTCAAACGCCCGCCAGTCATGCCAAACAACGGCATCGCCGCTTCGTCGGAAAGAAGCTTGAACAGTTCCATGTCCGACACGTCGAAGGAGGTCTTTTGCGGCAGCAAACGCAATATCGCAAGCACCCCTACCGTTTGGTTGGCCAAGCGGATCGGAATAAACGCCTGGACCTTAGCCACGGCGCCGGAGTGGTCGCGGGCTGCGAGTTCAACATGGCATTCACCGCCCATCACCCGCCGCAGTCCGGCATCACCCAAAGCCAGCAGCAGGTCGTACTGCTCGGGGTCGATTCCAAAGGACCAAACAACCTGCAAGGTCGCGCTGGTTTGATCGACCCTGAGCAGGCCGATTTCCTCGGAACCAAGAAAGTTGGCCACGATCTCACGCAGGCCCTCGATAGCATCTTCCTGACCCTGGCTCTCGGCCAGTCTCTTCCGCGCCGCAACCAACCGCAGCTCATTCGTCGCGCCGGCTCTGGAAGCCTTCGGTCCCGATGCTTCGCTCTTGCTATCGCTCATAGAAGTCCTTACTTGCCTGATTCGTCTAACCGGAGAAAATACTCGGAACCCGTGCTTCGCCGCTCTACTCGCCCAAGTAGCTCTGTATCAGGGCCACCAGTTCAGCGCCGTCCACCGGCTTGGTGATGTAGTCATTGCATCCGCTCTGGAACCCGGCCTCCATGTAAGACTCTTCGCCGCGAGTGGTGACCAGAACAATGGGAATCTCGCGCATGCTCGTTTGCTGGCGCATCATCTTGCAGGCCTCAAATCCATTCATGCGGGGCATCACCACATCCATCAAAACCAGGTCAGGGTGCTCCTGTTGCGCCTTTTCAACCGCTTCCCGCCCGTCCGCCGCAGTCACACACTGGTAGGTCGTACGCTTTTCCAGAATCTCGCGCTCCATCATCAAGGCTGTCTTGGAGTCGTCAACCACAAGAATTTTCTTGGACATTGTTCTCCTCGAACCGTAGTGCCGAAAG
>Ga0181532_10004658_pt1 | contig 11909 bp, 12 predicted proteins | sample PEATcosm2014_Bin_33_FD_119768 | JGI IMG/M metagenome (GOLD analysis project Ga0181532, IMG submission 119768) | Peatland microbial communities from MTU Mesocosm Facility, Houghton, MI, USA - PEATcosm2014_Bin11_30_metaG | ecosystem: Environmental > Terrestrial > Soil > Wetlands > Peat | place...
AGGGCCGCGATACCTGACCCCGTCGCCCAATGATCGGCGTGAGGCATCAGTCGCTTGGTGCCTTGTAGCCGAGCGATGAGTGTGGCCTTTGATCCGACCGCACACGCCGATATGCTCCAATCTCACGCGCCCCAAGTTACGGGGCATCTAGCGTGGCTGATGATGCCGAGCCGGATTACAACATTCAGGGGTCCAGCTGCGCAGTGTTTCTTCGGAATCATTGCGCTGACAGTGGTGACCTTTGCCTGCTTCCAGCTTAAGGCCGACCTCGCAACGACGGCCTTTATTTATTTGGCCGTCATCGTACTGCTCTCCTTGATTGGCAGCTATTTTGCGTCGGTGGTTCTCATTCTCATCGCTGTTGCTGGCCTGGATTTCTTCTTTGCCCAGCCAGCTTTCAGTTTTGCGATCGACTTGCCGCAAGATGTTGCACTGCTGATCGTCTTTTTACTGACCTCATTGACGGTGACGGGCTTGGTCAGACGTGTCCGCAAGCTGACGCCGGCGCTTCAGGCCGAAGCAGTAGCCAAGCAAGCGGAAAGGGAACTTCGGCTCGTCACCAATACAATTCCTGCGCTGGTCTGGAGTGCTTTGCCTGATGGCTCTGTGGATTTTGTCAATCAGCGTTGGGAAGAAATCGGCCTTTCCTTGAAGGATCTGCAAGGCTCCGAATGGGTCAACATTCATCATCCGGACGAGCGCGTAGAAGTGGTGGATAAATGGCGCACCGCCGTGGAAGCTGGGATTCCGTATGAGAACATGACCCGCATAAGGCGGGCAGACGGAGAATATCGCTGGTTCTTGGTGCGCGCGCATCCGCTGCGTGACGAGTTCGGAAAGATTGTGGAATGGTACGGCGTCCTGTTCGACATCGAAGACCAGAAGCGGGCCGAAGATGCGCTTCGAGAAAGCGAGCAGCGATTCCGCGATTACACCGAATCGGCGTCCGATTGGTACTGGGAGACCGGCCCTGACCACCGTTTCATCGCTCACCTTGTGTCCGAGCAATTACTCAACACCATCGGCGTCTTGCCCGACAGCCGGATAGGCATGCTGCGATGGGATTTCGCCCGCGACCTCGAGGAGGAACCGGAAAAGTGGCGCCTTCATCTCGCGGACCTCGATGCGCACAAGCCATTTCGCGACTTCAGATACAGGGCCGCTAGCAAGGACGGCTCCGAGGTCTACATTGCCGCGAGCGGCAAGCCCCATTTTGATTCGGACGGACGTTTTCTCGGTTACCGGGGGGTAGCCAGGCAGATAACTGCCGCGGTGCGCGCGGCGCAGCTGGAGGAAGCGCTGCAGAAGGCGAAAGTGGTAGGCGACAACATCGCGCATGATCTGCGCACGCCGCTGACCCGTGTGCGCATACGCCTCGAGCGCGGCCGCGAGCACGCCACGACGCTGGAGGAGTTGCGCGCCGTTGCCGATCGGGCGATCGCCGGTCTCGACCAGTCGCTGACCACCATCACGGCGCTGTTGCGCATTACGGAAATCGAGCACAGTCGCCGGCGTGAAGGGTTTAGTGAGGTCCAACTTGCCCCTCTGATTCGCGAAGCGGGCGATCTCTACGATCCGATCGCCGAGATCAAAAGTGTCACCCTTCGCGTCGAAGCCGCCGATGGTGCGGCTGTGCGTGGCGACCGCGATCTGCTTTTCGAGGCTGTCGCCAATCTGGTCGACAACGCCGTGAAATTCACTCCCGAAGGCGGCAGAGTGGAGCTCGCATTGCTTTACCAGGAAGGCGAGACTGTCATCCGGGTGAGCGACACCGGACCCGGCATCTCCGAGGCGGAGCGGGAAGCCGTCACCCAGCGCTTCTATCGCTCAGACAAAAGTCGAAACATAAAAGGCCTGGGCCTCGGCTTGAGCATGGTCGCCGCGATCATCAAATTGCATGGTTTCCGTTTTAGTATTTCCGCCGGCACCGGTTGCACGGTGGAAATTGCCTGCCCGAACGTGGATCGAAGTCACACTGAGTTCGGCGATCGAGGCGGTCGGTGATAAGGCGTTGTCGAGAGCCCAATCAGCAGAAAAACAACAGCGCCGGTGATGGCGGCGAAGCCGTGTAACATGTGAACGCGCGTCGAGTCCGCGGCATAACCCGGCAAAAATGTCGGCAATGCGCCCCCGGGCAGCGCGTAATACATTGCGCCGACGACAACGCAAACAACGGCCAGAAGAAAAGCTAGCGTTTTCATACTTTCTCCCATCAAAAATGTTGGCGTAGTCGCGCCACTCCAAATGGTGTCTGTACCGTAAAAGATAGGACGACGGCCGGGCGACACCATTAAAATGCCGTTTAGAATACTAAATTCGAATTTATGAGGAAAAACATGGCATAGAGTGTCTACGTCGCGACAGGACAATGTTCGGCCGCGTCTGTAGCGCGCCACCCTATTCGCACCGAATTTAATTTTCTGAACGGTAATTTAATAGCGCAGGCGGGCTGTCTGCTTATTTTGGGTCCAAGTTTGATCTAGGAGAGTCGCCATGCAGTCTCGTATTTTTGCTGTCGTCGTAACAGCAGTGATAGTGTTGACCGCCGGTAACGCCTTGGCTGTGGGCTCCATGCAACGTCCGCCAGTCATAGACCTAGGCATCACTGCTCCCATCTCGCACAGCTCTGCGCTGCAAATCTTCCCAAATGAAATACTCCAGGGATGCGGTACCCATCGGCGCTATGACCCAGTGTCGCAAACGTGCCGCGGTCCCGCGGATTTCTAACTGCCGAGGCCAGAATTGGCGGCGGTGAACGGGCAAGCTAGCGCTGATCGCGAGGCATGAAGCCGTCCGTCAGCGTCTGCATAAAACTCACCAGCGCATCCTCCTCTGCATCCGAGAGGCCCAGCCGCCCGACGCGCTTGGTGTTGATATTGTCGGTCGATTCCGGTGCCGGCCAGCACGTTGTGCCTTCGCCTGGATCATTGGGCTGACAGCGCGGCAGGGCGTCGCGCGTGTTGTAGAAATGAACAATCGACTTCAGGCTGGTGAAGTATCCATTGTGTCCGTATGCCTTCACGAAGGTGGGATAAGGCCGCTCGTCCACATTGCGCAGCGTCGGCACCTGAAAGCGCGCTTGGTTGCCCGGCGCGAACTTGACCCATTGCGCGTCCGCCACTGACGGCTGGCTCAGCGGATGGCCCTTGGTGAGGAAACTGCCAACGCCGCCATCGACGAATGATGGTCCGGCCGGATTGGCGACGTAGCCCAGCGCGTCTGGTCTGTTCTCCACGTAGTAGGGCAGCCGCGGATTAGCGGGGACGCCGATATTGCTGGCGGTGAAATCGGTGAATAATGGATCTTCGCCGGGTCCGCCGTCACGATGACAGGCATTGCATTGCGCCTTGCCGCGGAACAGGTCGTAGCCCTCCTGCTCCTGCGCCGTGAACTGCGCCTTGCCCGCGAGCACAGCGTCGTACTTCGAGGTAAAGCTTGTCACTTCGGCAGAGGCCTCATAGCTGGCGATTGCCTGCGCCATCTGATCGAACGTAGCGCCGGCCCGGCCGCGATCCGTCGGGCTGAGATGGACCGGCAGGGGATCGTCGGCGGGTGGCGGCCCGGGCCGGTCACAGACCTGCTTCACGTCGCTCGGCCACGCGATCGCGAAAGCCTGCCGGCCCCAAATATTTTCGAATAGAGCGCGATACGGCTGCTGCGAGGCGCGGTAGACCGCGCAGGCAATGTCGGACAGGCCCATTTCTACGGGATTGGTCGGCGGCCCCTGCGCCTGTTCGGCTGCCGGATTGCCCAGGCGGCGGCCGGTCGCGCGCATGTCCCAAAAATTGCCGCCGACGAGATCTCCCTGACGGGGATTGTAGTGCAGAACGGGCGCCAGCGGCGCGTAAGCGTGGGTCTGCGGCTTGCGTTCGCTGTATCGCGTGCGCACCGAGCCCGGATACGAACCTGTCGTCCGGTTCAGTTCCGACACCGGACCGGTAAAGCCGGTTTCCGGCATGTGGCAAAAAGCACAAGCTTCATTACGATTCATCGAGAGCTGTTTGTCATACAGCATCAGCTTGCCGAGCAGCTCGATCTGCTGGACCTGGTTATCTGGCGGCGCGGCCAGCAGCTCGCGTGTTTGCCCCTCGATGCGGTCGATCTCGGCCTCGACCTGCGCGATTTCCACAAGCACTTGCGGCGTCAGCGTTGCCGCCGTCTGCTCCGCAGCCAGCACATCGCCGCGCAGCGTGGCAATGACAATGACAGTTCCCAGCACGAGCCTGGTAAACAAGCGCGACCCCCTTACTTGGGACCGACATTGCCCAGATGTCCTTCGCAACTGCCATCTTCATGTTTTTGGGACGAAAATGAAAGTGGCAGCCAAGGCCCGCGACTTCACGTCAGGCGACATAGAGAACGAGCCCCGGCAGAGATGCCGCGGGCTCGTCGTCTCAGCGCGCAAAAAACCTTCCGTGCTCAGCGACCCCAAGTGGAGCGGCCGTAAACGTGGCCCGGGGCGTAGTCGTAGAGGCCGCTACCGTATCCATAGGGGGACGGGTAACCGGCGGCGGCTCTGCTCGCGGCAGTGCCTGTCGTATAGGCGCTTTGCGCCAGCGCGGCCGCGGGCAGCGCGATACTCGCCGCCGCAATGGCGGCAATCAGCGCCAGTTTGGCTTTGTTGATCATGATCTTTCTCCTGAGTTTCGTGGCAAACAACGGCACCGCGCCGTATAGTTTGGTGATCGGGAAATGGGTTCGATGCAGGGCATCCTCAATTAAATTCTTTTTCATCACTCCATTCATGGAAATTGAATAATCGATGTCGTCCGAGCCATTTTCGACCAAGCTCTTGTTCAAGAAGCTTTCACGGAGACGTGTTTGCCCCCGGGATCGCCTATTCATTCATGCCAACATACAGTTCACGCAGGCGGACAAGAGCATCATCGGACCTGCCTGCATAAACTTGAATTTAGTTTTCTGAACAGCAATTTAATGGCGCGGACAAGCCGATTATTTATGTTTAGCTGCGCGGCCTTCCAATGATGGAGGAGGACATGTTCGGATCGATTCAGGGCGGCATCACAGAGACATTGCTTTTCCTGGCAATCGTTGGCCTCACTGTGGTGTCGACGATCGACCTTTCCATTCAGCCCGTCAAACAAGGGAAAAACCCCGATAAAAAACAGTGACGTGGTTGACCGCCATAATATGGAACCGATGCGGTGACCCATGACCGACACGACGAGCCCTGAAGAACTCGACGTCAATCGTCAGCTCGCGCTCAGCGACGCAATGCTGGTGCCGGTTGCATTCCGGGAGCCGTTGGCGCGCAAGACAGCACCGCACCGGCTCAATAGGCGCTTGATCCTGACGCTCGGGATTGCGCTCATGTTGGTTGCCGCCGCCGCGGCATATGGGCGATATTACTGGGTGACCGGGCGTTTTTTGGAATCAACCGACGATGCCTATGTGCAGGCCGATTCCACGATCATCGCTCCCAAAGTGTCTGGTTATTTGAGCGAAGTGCTGGTCGAAGACAATCAGCCGGTGAAAGCCGACCAGCAGCTCGCCAAGATCGATGACCGCGACTATGTCGCGTCGCTCGACCAGGCCAAGGCCGACGTGGCAACCGCGCAGGCCGATATTGCAAACGTCACGGCCGCGCTGCACCAGCAGCAGGCCGTCATCGCCCAGGCCCGCGCCACCGTTGCGGTCGACCAGGCCAATCTGACCTACGCAGAGCAGGAGAACGCACGTTTCGGCGGCCTCGCCAAAATCGGCGGCGCCAGCGTGGAGGCAGCGCAGCAGGCGGCATCGAAGCGCGACACCGCGCAAGCCACGCTGACGCGCGACACGGCAGCGGTCACGGCCGCCGAGGAACAGGTCGGGGTGCTGCAGGCGCAGCTCTCAAAGGACAAAGCGACCCTGCAGCATAACGAGGCCGTGCAGCAGCAGGCGCAGTTGAACCTCGGCTATACCAATATCGCGGCGCCGATCGACGGTGTCGTCGGTAACCGTAGCTTGCGCGTCGGTGAGTACGTGCAGGCCGGCACCCAGCTCATGGCCGTGGTGCCGCTCGCTGCGGTTTATGTGGTCGCGAATTTCGAGGAAACGCAGCTTGCCGGCATGCGCCCGGGCGAGCCGGTCAGCATCGTGGTCGATACCTATTCGAAGGCGACCGTCAAAGGCCATGTCGACAGCATCGCCCCGGCCAGCGGACAGGAATTTGCGCTGCTGCCGCCCGATAATGCCACCGGAAATTTCACCAAGATCGTGCAGCGCATCCCGGTGAAGATCGCGATCGATCCGAACGATCCGTACCGTGGCAAACTCCGGCCCGGCATGTCCGTTACCGCGACCGTCGACACCAAGGAACCGGCGCCGGCCGCCAACCCGGTGCAGCCCGCGGCGGTACACTGAGAAAGCAGGCGTGCATCATGGCCGCGTTGGATGCAATTGCCAGCCCACGCGACTCGGCCGACCGGGCCAGCTTCTCGACCTGGGCGATGGTGCTCGGCGCGCTTCTTGGCGCCTTCATGGCGGTGCTGAACATCCAGATCACCAATGCATCGCTGCTCTATATCGAAGGCGGGATCGGGACCGGGGTCGACAACGGCGCCTGGATCTCGACCGCATATCTCATCGGCGAGATCATTGTCATTCCACTGTGCGACTATCTCAGCCGCGTATTCTCGTTCCGGCGCTATCTCCTCGCCAACACTGTTCTGTTCCTGGCCTTCTCCGTGGCCTGCGCCTTTGCGCATAACCTTGGCCAGATGATCGTTTTGCGGGCGCTGCAGGGGTTCACCGGCGGCGTATTGATCCCCATGGCCTTCACGCTGGTGCTGACCAAGTTGCCGAAGGCGCAGCAGCCGATCGGCCTGGCGCTGTATGCACTCACCGCGACTTTCGCGCCGGCTATCGGGCCGACCATCGGCGGCTATCTGACCGAGACCTATGGTTGGCAATACATCTTCTTCGTCAATTTGGTACCCGGCATAGGCATGATCGCAATCCTATGGTTGACGCTTGAGCGCGAGCCGATGCGGCTTTCTCTTCTCGAGCACGGCGACTGGTTTGGCATCGGAACCATGGCCATCGGCCTCACGGCCTTGCAGACCGTGCTCGACGAGGGCAACAAGGATGACTGGTTCGACTCCGTCTTGATCGTGCGGCTGGCGCTGATCGCCGCCATATTTCTGTCGCTGTTCGTCTGGATCGAGCTAAGGTCGGCCAACCCGGCCGTCAATCTCAGGCTTTTGGGCCGCCGCAATTTCGGCTTCGGCACGCTCACAAACGTCATCGTCGGATTCGCGCTCTACGGCACCGTCTATATCCTCCCCCAATATCTCGGCCAGGTGTTCGGCTACAACGCCGAGCAGATAGGCTTTGTGTTGGCTTGGACCGGCCTGCCGCAACTCCTGATTATTCCTTTCGTACCTTGGCTCATGGCGAGAATAGATGCGCGCCTCCTCGCGATGTGCGGGCTTGGCGTGTTCGCTGTCAGTTGCTTCATGAACGCCTATATGTCGCCCGACTATGCCGGCGATCAACTATGGCTGCCCAATATCGTGCGGTCGATCGGCCAGGCCGTGGTGCTTACGCCGCTCACCAGTATCGCCATGGTTGGCATCGCCCGGCAGGAATCCGGCGCCGCTTCCGGCGTGTTCAACATGCTGCGCAATCTCGGCGGCGCCTTCGGGACCGCTTTGCTGGCGACCATCGCGACCAAGCGCGAGCAGTTCCATTCCAACGTCATCGGCAGCGACGTCACCCTGTTTCGTGACAGCGTCCGGGAGCGGCTGAACCAGCTCTCTGCCTATTTCATGAGCCACGGCGTCAGCGATGCCGCCACGGCGCAGCGCAAGGCCATCGTCGCGCTCGGCGACATCGTGCGCAAGCAAGCCATGATCATGGCCTATTCCGACACCTTCGCGGTGCTCGGAGTGTTGCTGCTGCTGGCCGCCGGGTTGCTGCTGTTCACGCGGCGCGGGCAGGCAAGCGGCGCCGTCGCACACTAAAGTTGTGCCGCCCAACACGTCATCTCGCATCCTGCTGGTCTACCTCATTGATAAATCGAATTTAGTTTTCTGAACAACAATTTAGTGGCACCGATCGTTTGTCTGCTTATCTCCAAGTGTAGTCGATAGGCTCAACGGAGATGACAAATGCGCAAGAGAAAAATCGAGCGTATGGCGCTGGCGACGTTTTCCCTGTCCGCATGCGTGGCCTTGTTCGGCGCGTTGGCGGCAGGACAGGCCCAGGCGCGGGGCGGAGGTGCCGGTGGCCACGCGCTGGACGCGATTCGCGGCCTCTCCGGGCCGCCACTGCTGGATGGCGCCCCCTCAATTCAGCCGCACTTCAATCCATCGGTTCCATACACGGTGCCGCAATTGCCCGAGACACCCGTTTCGCCGGGGAGTCCGGGATCGGTATTTGGGCCACGCTGAGCACCGGGATCAATAGGGGTTCGCACTTGGATCGCTTCGTCGGAATGGCGGTATTCGCGAAAGTCGTCGAGTCCGCCAGCTTTGCCGCGGCGGCTCGGCACTTCGACATATCGCCGGCCATGGTGAGCAAACATGTACGCAGGCTCGAGGAGCGGCTCGGCGTACGCCTGCTCAATCGCACGACGCGCCGCGTCAGCGCCACCGAGGTCGGACAGAACTACTACGAGCGCTGCCTGCGAATCCTAAGCGAAGTGGAAGACGCCGAGCGTGCCGCCGGCGATTTGCAAGCCGCGCCACGTGGCCTGCTCAGGGTGACCACGTCGGTGTCGTTCGGCGCGCATCAGCTCGCGCCGGCGATTGCCGATTATCTCGTCGCCTATCCCGACGTCTCGGTCGACTTGATCCTCAAACATAACTTCCTCGATCTGGTCGAAGAGCGCATCGATCTGGCGATCCGCCAGGGCCAGCTGTCAGATTCAAGCCTGATCACCAAGAAATTATATGCGGTCGAAATGGTGCTGTGCGCTTCGCCGGGCTATCTGGCGGCGAACGGTACGCCGCAACAGCCGCGCGATCTCGTCAAGCATGACTGCCTAATTTACACCTATGCCGCGTCGGGGACCTGGACCTTTACCGATCCGAACGGCAAAGGAGAGGTCGTCCGAATTTCCGGGCGCGTTCTGGCAGACAGCGGTGACGCGCTACTGACGTTTGCGCTCAAGGACACGGGCATCGTCCTCGCCCCAGACTACCTCGTCGCCGACGCGCTGAGCGCCGGGCGACTGATCCGCCTGTTGCCCGAATACAAGACGCCGGCAACGCTGGTCTATGCTGTCTATCCGCACAGCAACTTTCTGTCGGCGAAAACCAGGACATTCATCGATTTTCTGGCGGCACGCTTCGCGCAATTGCCGCAGATGAAGCGCGGTTTCAATGGCGGCCCGAACGCGGGCGCGACGCCTGACCTTCGTGAGGTGGCCTGACAAGATGCCACGTCCGTTTGTATCAAGCGGCCGACGTGAGCGCAGACATGGAAAACGGGGGCGGGGAAAGGCCCGCCCCCGTTTTCGCCTTTGTTTCAGTCTCTAAGAAGCCTTCATTACACCCGGTGCCGCGTACCGGTACCGGCGAATCTGGCGTGGCCGTCGTGATGAGCGGCAACCTTGCCGGCATTGCTCGGCCGGGCGGCAGCTTGGCCGTTCTGAGGCGCGGCGGTGCCGTTCGATTCAAAGGCATACGGCGTTACATTGCCGGTGCCATAGCCCTTGCTGAACGCCTGAGCGAGCGCCGGCGAGGCAGCGCTCATCGCCACCAACACGGCAATGAGGACAAGCTTCGACTTGTTGATCATGGAAATTCTCCTCGTGATGCAGCCGATAACGGCGTGCACCGGTATCGCTGTTGGCAAGGAAATAGGCCCGCTGCGGGCAATTATTAATCGGCGAAACGTCGAACAGATTATCAATGAAAGGTGCATAATCTATCGGGCAAAGCCGCCGGATTGTGTGCGGATCGCGGCCGCCTCGGCTTTTGACGTGTCGCAACGTGCTGGCATGCCGCGTGATGATTTCATCGGTTTGGGTGACCAGCGCAGGCTGTGTAAACTCTGCAAGGGTTTGGCTCTAAACGGCCGATTAGAGAAGTGGACATCGGCTGCGCGTCTAATATCCCTGTTATCGGGTCGTAGTTTCCCTGTTCTGCGAAATTTATTCCCTGTTAGTTTTCACAGGGAATATCGATAAAGACCCCCAAGGATGCTGCATTAAGCGAGGCTCTCGTCGTCGCCCATGGCTCTCTTTTTGCAATTTTCCCTGTTTATTTCCCTGTTAGCAGGGAATTTGGGGCAGAGACCGGTTCGCGTTGGACTGCGTCGTCAGCCAGTGCGGTCTCTAGGGGGTGTTTCCTGGTTACAAGAATTCGCGCGACATTTTCGGGCAGTTAGCGAGACGCAGCGCGGTCTCTGCAACTCAATTTCTTGGATATTAGGCCACGACCGCTCAATTTCACGCGCCAGTCTCCGGTCGCCATTTTTCAATATCCGTTTTCTGGCGGCGAAGACTCGGTTCGACGTAGCATGAGACCAGTTCGATGCATTTCCTCTAAGTGCGGCTTTGGTGGTTCGATACTCATGAAGGCAGCTTAAATCTAGCGGATTTTCCGCTGACGCGCTCTACGCGAACGGAGCGTTATGTTCGTGGCGAAAGGCATTGTCGAATCGAAAGTGGACTTAATTTGCTTTAGCTCGAAAAGTCGACATCTGCTTTCCAGAAACGTACGGTCGCATCGCGGCGTAGCAGCTACGCATTGGCCGAGGCGCCGACGCTTGGGCATGCACTCCGCGGAGCAATTTAGGGTTTACATCACTAATTGGAGAATAAGCATTTCCTTATAGGTCAAAAGGTTCATAATGGGGCGATCGGTTCTTCAATTAGCGGTCCAAGGTCCAGTGCTGCAGCCAAGCAGCGGACGGATGCGAACAGTTCGCGTCGGTTGCCCTACCTCACCAAAGGGCAACTATTCGGGTGAGACGTATTGCCCGGTTTGTCACGGAACGCGCTCGCGGTAACGTAACGACTATAGCGAACCCGCTCCCTAAATAGGGGCGCGCGCTATCGCCAAGCTGAGGCGCAAGAATTCGGGCCAACAGATCGGTGGCGGCGCCGGCGCCCGTCGGCACAACGAAGATGACGTTTCGCGTCGGATAATCTTGCGCCAGCGCGGTTGACGAAGCCGCCAGAACGAGAAGCAATGCCCACAATAGTCTCATGCGTCTTCCCCAATCGCTTTCAGAGGCTTTCCCCGTCAGAGCCGAAAAAGCCGTTCTGCGTTGCCGTGCGCGATGCGCTCCTTATCCGCGGCACTGACGGGAATTTGCTCCAAGAATGCGCGCGCCCACGACATGGATTGGTATGGGTAGTCGGCCGAGAACATGATCCGGTCGACGCCACCGAGCTCAAGCAGCAGATCGAGAAAGGTCGGTGGAAAATTCATGCCCGAGAAAGTGTAGTGAACATTTTCATTCAGATAGGACAGGATCGGCCGTTTCAGTTTCGTCACCGCCATGGGAATGATGTCCAACCGTTGGAAGAAGAAGGGCAGACCCTCACCCATGTGGCCGATCACGAATTGTAATTTCGGAAAACGGTCGAAAACGCCGCCACAGATGATTCGAATCATATGAACCGCGGTTTCCATGTGCCACCCCCAGGCGCCGCCGGCGAGCATGTCGGTTACCATCGGTGCAAAGCCGCCGTATGAGATGTCGATCACCGGCTGCGGCGGCGGGGTAGGATGGAGATAGATGGGAACATTGAGAGCGTCGGCACATTCCAAAATGGGCCAGTAAAATTGATCATCAAGATATCGTCCGCGGTTGTGACCATTTATGACGAGACCTTTGAAACCGTCGTGGCGGACACGGCGTTCCAATTCTTCAACGGCCTGGTTTGGCGTTCCGGTCGGCACGGCCGCCAAGCCGGCAAAGCGCGTCGGGTACTTCTTCACCGCGTCGGCGAG
>Ga0181532_10004659_pt1 | contig 11907 bp, 8 predicted proteins | sample PEATcosm2014_Bin_33_FD_119768 | JGI IMG/M metagenome (GOLD analysis project Ga0181532, IMG submission 119768) | Peatland microbial communities from MTU Mesocosm Facility, Houghton, MI, USA - PEATcosm2014_Bin11_30_metaG | ecosystem: Environmental > Terrestrial > Soil > Wetlands > Peat | place...
GGCTCAAACTGCCCGGACTCGGGATCGCGTCCCAACGCCGAGCCAGCGGGGGCATCAAGAAAAGGCATGATGTCGGGATCGAGATTCGCGATCTCATTGACGTCGCAGACCGCGAAGTTGCGGGAATCGTCCATGGTTTCCTGCGTCTCTTGGCCGCCGAGGAAAACCCAGCCGCTATCCGTGGCGTGCGCCGGCTCCCTGCGGTACATGTAACCGACCCTTTGCCCAGCGACCGTGATCGAATTGCTGACGACACAGGCGCCACGGCCCGGCGCCGGCGGCTTGAAGGGACGCTCTGAAAAATGATGATTGTCGGCCATCGGAGCAGTCTCCGCGCACATCAATACGTCGCCCGCCCGCCTGAAATGTCGTAGCACTGCCCCGTCGTGAAGCTCGCCTCCGCGCTCGCCAGGTAATGCACCAGCGCCGCCACCTCCTCCGGCTTGCCCACGCGCCCCATCGGGATCTTCGAGACCATGTAATCGACGGTGAACTGCGGCATTCCCTCCAGGATCGGCGTCGCAATCACCGCGGGCGAGATCGCGTTGACCGTGATGTCCCCCTGCCCCGCCAACTCCTTCGCCAGCGATTTCGTGAAGCAGATCACCGCCGCCTTGCTCGCGGAATATGGGCCCAAGGTCGGATTGCCTTCCTTGCCCGCAATCGACGCGATGTTGACGATGCGGCCATACTTGCGCTCGCGCATGCTGTTGATGACCGCCTTGCAGCAAAGGACCGGGCCGACGACGTTGACGGCGAGCACGCTTTCCCAGTCGCTTTTGGAAAGCTCCCAGAGCTTGCCCGCCTTGCCGGTGATGCCCGCGTTGTTGACGAGGATATCGATCGGCCCCAGATGCGCGTGCACATCCTCGATGGCGGTCTCGACATCCGCCTCGGAGGTGACATCGCCGGCCACCGCATGCCCGCCGATGGCATGGGCGACTCGGCCCGCGCCGGCGGCATTGCGATCGAAGACGCCGACCTTCGCGCCGGCCAAAGCGAGACGGCGGCAGATCGCTTCGCCGATGCCTTGCCCGCCGCCGGTGACGAAGGCGATTTTGTTGTCGAGACGAAAGAACTCACTCACCATTTGCTCCTTTCATGACTCGGTTTGATCCGGTATAATCAAGGCAAACGCAACTGACCGGAGAGCCTACCATGCTGACAGGCAATGACGTTCGTGAACGACTGCAACAGAAGCCCTTTGTGCCATTTCGTGTCGTCATGAGCTCGGGGCAGTTCTACGATATCTATCATCCCGAGTTGGTACTGGTCGGCAAGCGCCACCTCTTCGTCGGCACAGCGAGCGAGGACAATCCAACCGAATTCGACCGCTCGAGCCTCTTGTCCGTTTTGCACATGGCTGCCATTGAAAACCTGCCGACCGAAAAAGCGTCGACATCAAGCAATGGGCAGCAATAACGCCGCCGTCACTTCGTCGGCCCCGCTCCCACGTGCTTGTCCAGCCACGCGAAAAACTCCCGATGCCACAGCCGCGAATTCTGCGGCTTCTGCACCCAGTGGTTCTCGTCCGGGAAATAGACGAACCGCGTCGGCACCCCCTTGATCCGCAGCGTGTTGTAATACTCCATCCCCTGCGTCACCGGCACGCGGAAATCCTTCTCGCCGTGCATCACCAGTGTCGGCGTCTTGAAATTCGCGGCGAACTTCTGCGGGTTCTGCTTGTCGATCTTCGCCTGATCGCCGAACGGCAACGCGCCCAGGGGTCGTTCGCGCGCCCGCACGAAATCGGACGCCATCATGCTGTGCCAGTTGTAGACGCCGGCGTGGCAGATCATCGCTTTATAGCGGTCGGTGTGCCCGTTGAGCCAGGCCATCATGTAGCCGCCGTAGCTCGCCCCCGCCGCGGTCGTGCGCGTCTTGTCGATGTACGGCTCCTTCTCCAGCAAATCGGTCGCCTTCATGATGTCGATGAACGGCTTGGTCGCCATGTCGCCGGTGATCGAATCGGTGAACTTCTGCCCGAAGCCGGAGGAGCCGTGAAAGTTCGGGATGGCGACGACGTAGCCCCTGGACGCGAAGAGGTGGGCGTTCCAGCGATAGTGGAAATCGGTGGTGATCGCGTTGTGCGGCCCGCCGTGGATCATCATCAAGAGCGGCCATTTTTTCGTCTTGTCGAAATTGGGCGGATAGACGATCCACATCTGCACGTCGTCATCGTCGGCGCCTTTGTAGGTGATGTTCTTGACTTCGCCGAGGTCCCATTCGGCGCGGAGGGCGTCATTGAAGTGGTCGATGCTGATCGACGTCTTGTCGCGCCATGAAAATAAGGAGGCGGGCATGTCGAAGCTTGAACGTAGCCAAATCGTTTCCTTATTCTTCACGCTCATTATCGGGGACACGTCTGAAAATTTGCCGCCGAGGCGAAGGCTAATTGGGTCCGAGGGCCACCGATTTTTCAAGTCGACTGAGTGAACCCGGTGGTAACCGCGCTCCTCGCACTCAAAGACAAGGGTGGTGTCACTGCCCCAGTGTACCGAGGCGCAGGATTGGTCATATTTGGTTTCCTCGCGGTTCTTGCCGCTTGCTCTATCGTGCGTCATGATTCGCACACGATCGGCATAAAAGAACTTCGTTGTTTGGCGTGAAAATGCAATCATCTTGCTATCTGGCGAATACACCGGCGCGAAATCGTTCGCCGGATTGTCGGCCGTGATGTTCTTCGGCTCCGCCCCCGCTCCCTTACGGTCGCGGCTCTGATCGATTGGCATCACGTACAGATCGAGGTTGTAATCTATGCCGAGCTCCTTGGCGGACTCGGACGTGAAGCAGATTTCCTTGCCGTCGGGCGACACGTCGTAATCGGCGGCCGAGCCGCCGCTGGCCGGCAGGGTGCGCTTGGTGTGGGCGAAGAGGTTCGTGTGCTTGCCGCTGGCAGTGTCAACCGCGAAGACGACGGGGCGTTTGCCGTCGGCGATCCAGTGGTCCCAGACGCGGTAGAGGGCGTCGTCGATGACGTAGGCCTGCACCTTGTCGTCCTTCTTCGCTTTTTCTTTCTTGAGATAGCTGGCGTCATCGGGCGTGTCGGGCCAGCTCCAGACGACGCAGTAGATCGTCTTGCCGTCGCCCGGCCACTTGAGGCCCGACGGCGTCATCGGCAATTTCGAGAGCTGCGTCGCCTCGCCGCCGCTCAAGGGAATGACGTGAATCTGCGCGACGTCGCCGGCGCGCTTGGCGACGAAGGCGATCGATTTGCCGTCGGGGGCCCAGACGGGGCTCGAGGCGCCGCCTTTGCCGGCGGTCAGTTGTTTTTGCGTTTTGCCGTCGGTGGAGCAGAGCCAGAGGTGCGTCGTGCTGGAGTTGTCGTCCATGTCGAACGCCGTGACCTCGACGGCGACCCACGCGCCATCGGGCGAGATCGCCGGTTTGCCGAGGCGTTTGACCTTCCATAGGTCCTCGAGCGTGATGGGCCGCTTGACGGCTTTTTCGCCGGCGTGCAGCGGAGATAGAAAGGCGAACAGGATAAAGGCGGCAATGGCTGTGCGCATGCGGACCTCGTGGTGCAGGGATTGGGCGTCAGAGATGAGGATAGGGGAGGCGAGACGCGGACTCAAGGGATTTGTTGCCCCAGGGTCCTCGTTTAGCGCCCGCGCGGCGCCGCGCGGGCGCTAAACGAATACCGTCAAGGCAGCATCAAGCCGAGGTCGAACGTGGACGAGACCTTGCGGTAAATCCACCAGGCACATGAATGGTACTCGCAATGGATCTTCACCTGGGCGTACGAGTTGATGGCGATCGAGTCGTCCGGATCGATGAGGTCGATGCCGACCAGGAACACCTGGTTCTGCGGCACCAGCTCATTGGGCCCCTTGCCCGGCTTCACCGCCAGCGGGCCGCCCGCCTTGGTCGAGAGCTGGATCGGCACCGTGCTGGCGTCCGATTTCGGCATCACGCCGATGCGGCCGTGCCAGGTCTTGCTGTCGTGCCCTTGCACGCGGATCGTCGCCGTCAGCGGGTGGTTCGGCCTTTCCTTCTTGAGGTTTTTTTGCAAGAGATCGTAATCGTCCGGCGCGAGCGGCACGATCACGCGCAGCTTCGTCTTGTCGCCGATGCTGCAAAACAGCGTGTTCTGCTCGCGGTCCCAGCGCTTGCCGATCTCGTCGATTTGCGGCAAGCCGATGACGACGCCGTCGCGCGGGGCACGCAGTACCAGCATCTTCATCTCCTTCGTGATATGTTCGTTGCTGGCGATGGCCGACTTCCATTCGCTCACGGTCCGGTTCCGCTGCTCGCGCAGCCGGCTGGCCTGGGCGGGATCCTGCTCCTTGGCGATCTGCTCGTCGTAATAGCGCACCAACTCCTCCTTGATGCGCATCTGGGCCTGCGCCTCGTCGCGCTTGGTCTCGAGCTCCAGGCTGCTGAAGCGGGCCAACTCCTTGCCCTTCTTGACGAACTGCCCCTCATTGACCAGCAATTCCTTGAGCAGGCCCGGCACCTCGACCGAAACGCGCGTGATCTCGGTCGGCTCGACATAGCCCGACTGGCGGATGCGCGACACCGGCAGCGGCACGAACAGCACCACCAACAGAACAATAGCCACCAGGCACGCGCTCAGCGTCACTCGTATCGGTTTCATGTCCGGCAACCTCCCACGTTTCTTCACGTTCTTGATCAAGCGGTACAGCGGCCAGCCGAGCATCGACCCCAGCGCTCCCACCGCCAATAGCTCGCTGATCACTTCGAGCTTGTACGGCTTCAGGAACGTGGCCATGAATTTCAGGATCATGAACGTCACCACCCAGCGATAGACGTAGCTGATGACGGCGAACAGCACGAACCAGATGCGCCGGCCCAGCTCCATGTACTGCTCCGGCGGCACCTCGATCCCCAGGCAATATTCCATCGCCAGGTTTTGCAGATACTTGTTGGCCCGGTCGCGCAGGTTGGGGATTTCCAGCAAGTCGGCCAGCATGTAATAGCCGTCGTAACGCATCAGCGGGTTGCCGTTGAAGACGACCGTGCTGACCGAGCAGATCACCATCAGGTGCAAGCACATGCTGTTGACCCACGGCACGCCCGGCGTGTTCCACCAGATCCACGTGGCCGCGGCGGCGATCATCAGCTCCACGTAAATCCCCGCAAAGCTGATGATGATGCGATGCCATTTGCTCGGCAAGCGCCAGGCATCGGAGACGTTGCAGTACATGGCCGGCGAGAAGCACAGGAGCAAGAAGCCCATCTCGTGGACCTCGCCCCCCAGCGCCTTGCAGCTCAGCCCGTGGCCGAACTCGTGGATCACCTTGACGACGCCGAGCGCCATCCAGACGTACATCATGTTCCACGGGTTATTGAAATAACTCTCGAACGTCGGCAGCCGGTTGTAGAACGTCTCGAAGTGCAAGAGCACCTGGATGCCGGCCGAGAGCATGAAGGCGATGCTGAGGAACAGGAACGTCTGCGTGAAGATCCACCACAAGAACGGCAGCATGTGCGTGAGCACTTTTTCCGGATCGAAGATCGGAATCTTGATATAGAGGATGTTCGTGAGGGTCTGCATCCACTCCATGCGCACGCGCTTGGTGCGGTTGTCGTAGAGCTGCTTGCCGGCTTGCGGCGCTTCGTTTTGCACGAGCCCCATGGTAAGGAGCTGCTGGCCGAACTGCTCGAGGTCTTCGAGCTTGAGCCGTTCGGGGCGGAAGCGGTCCTCGAAGGATCTCTGGGCGGCATCGAGCGTGTGCTTGCCGTTCATGAGCATGAGGAGGAAATACTCCTGCTCCTTGAAGCGGTAGTAGCGCAGGCTGACGGGGTCCTTGACGACGTAGTAGGTGCGGCCTTCGTAACGCTGCGGCACGATGCCGAGGTCGGCGCGGCGGCGCAGACGCACCATCTTGCGTCGTTCCAGATCGCTGGCAGGAGCGGCGTTTTCCATATGAACCTACGTCACTGGTTTTCCCGTCCGGGAGGGCGAGGCCCCTGTCGAGCCGGAACCCGCGAGATCATAATGCGTAATCAGGGTTCCGGCTCGGCAGGAGCCTCGCCCTCCCGGACGGCTGCGGTTCCAAATTTCTCTAATCAATCACAATCGTCACCGGCCGGCCCGCCTCGAAGCGGCCATTGGGATAGCGCGGCGGCTCCGGCGGGTTCGCCACCTCGAAGCCGATGCGCGTCGTCCGCGTGCTGGTGTCGAGTGTCTGGCTCTTGATCGTCAGCGGGATGTTTTCGAGCCGATGCTTTTTGACCTCGTCCTGATCCGGCAGGTTCCACAGGTACACCTTCTGCCCGCTGCCGGACACGGCGAACGGTTGCACGTCGCCCAGGGCCTTGGCGGGGGAGAAGGCGGCACAGGCGACGGCGCGATCGCGCTCGCGCGGGGCAAACTGCCGCACCTCGAAGGCGCGGGCCGGCGCGTCCTGGCCGCCGGCGCTGTTTAGCGGGGTGCGCCAGAGCTGCAGCCGGCCTTCCGGGGCGCCGGCAGTCAACAGCAGCGTGCCATCGGGCGAAAATACCGTCAGCGTGTCGAACGGCTGCGCATTCGGCGGCAGGTTGATCGAATGCACCAGCTTGCGATCCTCGACCGACAGGAAACGCAGCGTGCGCCCCTGGTCGAAGAGCATCCACTGCCCGTCCTGGCTGACGCCGAGATTGCGGACGTTGCCCTCGCGGTCGCGCAACGGCTTGCCGTCCGGCGTCGCGCCGTCCTTCTTGAGCACCCAGACACGCAACGTCTTGTCACGGCCGGCGGAGATCAGACGCGATTGCGGCGTGAAGTGCAACGACGTGACGGCATCCTCATGGCAATGCTCGACGCCGTTCTGCGGCACGAAGGCGTATTTCAGCTCACGGGTCGCGGTGGTCCACAAGCGGATCGAGCCATCCTCGGCGCCGGAGGCGAAATACTCGCCGTCGGGGCTGAAGGCGACGGCGGTGATCGCGGTGTGCCCGTGCGGTTTGTCGAGCTTCTTGATGGGCATGTTCTTGTCGCCGTCGAGGTCCCAGAGCCAGATTTTGCCGTCGCCGCAGCCGACCACGCAGAGATTATCCTTGGCATCCTTGGGCGAGCAGGCGAGCGCTTTCACCGGTTCGTCGTGTTCGAATTTGCGCTGCATGGCGACTTCATGCGCCTTCCACACGCACACGGAGCGATCCTCGCTGCCGGAGACGATTCTCATGTCCCTGGCGACCGCGACGCAGGTGACGTCGCCGTCGTGCCCGTGCCATTCGTGGGTCGGCGCTTCCAACACCGTCGGCTCGATGGTCGCAGTGACGTGCTTCCTGTCCTTGAAGCGCGTGTAATATTGCTCCTCGATCGAGGCCTCCGCGAGCAGCCGTTCCAGGCTCTGCACGGTCATCACGACCGGGTCGAGCTGCTTGAGAAAGGTGCCCGCGGGGCGATGAATCGTCTTGATCGTGTAGGTCTTGTACGGCAGGACGGCACGCAGCTCATGCATGCGCAGCTTGACGTCGGCCTGATCCTTCTCGATCTCGGCCAGCTTCACTTTTTCGCGTGCGGAGATCATCTCGTTCTTGAGCTTGATATAGGTCAAAAGAGCGGCCCCCAGGTCTTCCGCGGAAATCACTTTTCGCTCGTGGAGTAATTGGGCACGCCGGTAGCGCGCGTCGCCTTCCTTTTCCCCGGCGATGGAGGCTTCGTAATCGGCCTCCGCGGCCGCGATCTTGGCGATCTTCTCCAGCACGCCCCCAAGCGCCTCGGGGGGATCGACCATGCCCAGCATCTGCCCTTGCTGGACGACCTGGCCCTCGTACAGCCGGCGATAGAATTTCACAAACGTCTGTCGGCCGGTGAAGACGGTGGCGAAATAATAGGGCTCCGCCAGGAACGCGGCCGAGCCGGCGACCAAGACTGCGCTGTCGTCCACCTGTTCGCCGATGAACAGGACGGTCCCCTGCACCTTGCTCGGCACTTCTTCCACCTCGAAGGCGTTCATGACGCCGTGCAGCACGATCGGATCGGTGCTGGCGCGCTTCTTCGGCATCTCGATCGGCTTGAATTTGCCGAGATCGTAAAGGTCGGGGCCCAGCTTGGACACGGGCACGGTGTCGTTCGGGGGTAGGGGTTTTGGCAGCGGGTCTGTGCGATCGCCGGGGAGAAGGTCGAAATGCCAGGCCGCGACGATGGCCAGCGCGACCCCTAGAAAGATGACGATGATTGCACGTCCCATGGCTGAACTCCTTTAACCTTTCTGTGCCTGACAGGCCGGTTGATCTCGTTTTGTTTCATTTCGGTTCGTTTCGTTTCATTTTCGGGCGTGTCGTGAAATGAATGAAACGCATTTTCGCAGACGCGGACAGTCATGGCATAACCGGGAAGACGACTTTCTCGTAGAGGAACTCCCACACACCATAGAAGAGGGAATAGCCCATCGCGTGGTTGCCGCAACGGATGCGCGTGTGGACTTCCGTGCCGCTCAACAGCAGCGTGGGCGGAATCTGCAAGTTCGCCGGGATGTCGTCGCCGTGGATGCGGGCAAAGGCGATGACCATCGGCTCGGATTCGTTGTTGTCGTCCTTCTGCGGCTCGGCTTGCTGGGCGATCATGTCCTTGCGCAGCTTGGCGCGGAACGAGCCGGCGTCGGGCTGCGTCATGATCAGCACGTCCACGTCCAGCTCGCCGTCGGCGGGCAGCTTTTCGAAAGCGCGGCGAACCTGGCCGACGTGCTTCTGCGGAATCTTCAGCATGATCTCCCAGTCGGATACCTTCGGATGCTCGATGTCGGTGGCGCCGATGCGGATGAGTGGATCGCTCGGCTTGACGGTCTTGCCGATCAGGTTTTCGCGGAAATCGGCGGACAGGACGATGCCGGCGCGGGGCGCGACGATCTTGAAATAGCCGGGGCGGGCCAGGTCGGCGTTGGTGCGCTCGCGCAGCTTGGTGCGCACGTCGATCTTGTTGCGCAGCGTGATGGTCGCCTCACGCGCCGACATCGCGTCGGCTCCCTTGTTGTCGCCGGGGTCGCCGGCCTTGCCGCCTTGCGGGCTGATCCGGCTCTCCAGCACGGCGATCTCCGTTTGCAGATCGTTGACCTGCTTGAAGAGATCGGGATCGAACAGCGTCATCAGCGTCTGCCCCTTGGCGACCTTGCTGCCCGATTTTAACCCCGGCATGATGTCCTCGACCTTGCCCGGAATCGGCGAATAAATCCAGTTGCGTTCGCGCGGCAACAGAGGCCCATTCGCCTCCATGCGGAGCGGGAATTGCACGAAGACCATGGCCAGGACCAGAGCCGCGACGCCGGCCACGACCGCGGTGATGATCGCCTTGGTCTTGCCTCCCAGCCCGTCCTGCACGTAGGCCAGCGGCAGCCAGAGGAAGCGCATCGGGATGCGGCGATACTGTCCGGCGTTGTAAAGGGCCGGGGCGGCGTGCCGGCCGACCACGTCGAGCCGGGCGATCAGTTGCTCGGGCTGCAGGTTGGTCTCGAAGCATTCCATCAAGAGGGCAGAGCGGGCCGGCTTCTTGCTCTCCTTGTCGCGCTCGTCGTGCAATGGCATCACCACCAGAATCTTGCTGTTGCTCTCGCCGAGATAGGCGTCGAGGGCGTGCAGCACCTTGGGAGGCAGCGCATCGTCCTTGACGCCGGCGTAGATCAGCTTTTCGCCCCAGGCGATGACGGCGTCGAAGAGGGCGCGCATGAGCTGGACGAGGTTGGAGCGTTTCTCGACGACGTCGGCGCCGCTGATGGCCGCCACCTCGCATGTCGCCGCCGGCCGGACGGCGACGCTGACCCGATCGACCTCGATCAGGCGGCGCGCCTCGTTGGCGATGAGATAGGCGACCTCGGTGGTGTTCAGGCTGCCGTGGATTTGGCGGGAGAAGGTTTCGAGCTTGAGCCAAAGCTCCTGCTGGCCGAGCATGGTGCGGAGCTGGTGATTGCGCTGAAAGAGCGACACAAAGGCGGCCATGCGGACGAGGAACTGGTACAGGCTCTGCACGACGTTGGCCTGGCGGTTGGGATCGATCCAGAGCTCGACCAGGCCGATGACCGATTTTTCCATCATGATGGGGACGAGCAGGATGACGTAGTCAGTCGGATTGCCGGCGACCTGTTCGGGGCCGGTGCCGAAGTTATGGCTGAAGTGAGGCCGGACGACGCCGCCTTTGCCCTGAAGGGCGGCCTGGCGCAGCAACTCGTCATGCATGGGCCGGCTGTCCGGGGTGCGGTCCAGGCCGAGCTCGCGCAGGTTGATCTGGCATTGCAGGACGAGATTCCCCTGCGGCGTGCGAATCCAGACGGCGGCGGCGTAGGCCTGCATGGCGAAGTAGACGCGCTGCAGGAATTCGCTGTAATACTGCGCCGGCTGCACGTCCTGCTCGGAAAGCTGGGCGATTTCCTCGGCAATCTGGTTGACTTGCCGACGCGCCTGCTCGACCTGCTGGGCTTCGAGCGGATTCATGGAAGAGGCGGCTTGCGTTGGGTCGCTGCTCATCGTTACCTCGGCTGGGAAGAATATTGCGGCGAGCCGAGCCCCGTAAGGGGCCGGTTACGGAACGCACTTATGTAACCGGCCCCTTACGGGGCTCGGCTCGCCGCAAATACACCATGCTACATCAACGTGGCAGAACTGAAGTCGTGACGGACGAAACTTTGCTTCCTTGATGGTATAACAAATGTTTAGGCATTCCAAGCGCACTTGTCGAAGTTGCCATGAAGAAACCGCAGGCCATCGAGCGAGAGTTTGGCGTCCCGGTGCCGGGGAAGATTCTCGATCCGGCGCAGTGGACGCAAACCGCGCTGAAGAAGCTGCCGGCGCCGGGACCGCTCGATCGGGTAGCGCTCTTCGGCCGGGTGGCGCCGCTGGTGGTCGATCTGGGATGTGGCAATGGGCGCTTCTTGATTGGATCGGCACTTCGTCGGCCGGAATATGACCATATCGGCATCGATATTCTGCCGATGGTGCTGCGCTATGCGACCCGGCGCGGCAATCAGCGCGGGCTGGGCAATCTGCGTTTCGCCGCCATCGATGCCCAGCGCTTCCTCGCTCTCTATCTTGCCGTTTCCAGCGTGCGCGAAATCCATTGCTATCATCCGCAGCCTTACCACGATCCCCAGGATGAGAAAAAGCGCCTGCTCACGCCGCTCTTCCTGGCGGTCGTGCATCAGGTCCTCGAAGCAGACGGGAAATTCTTCGTGCAGACGGACAACGCCCCCTACTGGAAGTATTTGCAGGGCACGCTGCCGACCTTTTTCGATTTCCAGGAGCAACCTGGTCCCTGGCCCGAGGATCCGCTGGGGCGCACGCGGCGCGAGATTATCGCCCGACAACGGCGTTATCCCATCTATCGCGGCTGGGGAACCAAGAGAGCGATGCCGAGCGACGAGGCACTCGATCGCGCGCGCGAATTGCGGCTGCCCGATTTCAACGCGGGACCGCGCCATCGGGACCTGGACCGCCTGGAGCGCGAAGTGTAGTCGTCACGCTCCGCGAGAAGACATGTCCTCACGCGGAGCGTGAGGACTACGCTCATACAGATTTCGCCGGCTTGCGCTCCACGATCGCGACCGCGACGCCGAGGGCGATCCAGCCTGCCAGACCGCAGACGAGCACGATCAAGCCGCACAGATCGCCGGCGGCGAACGGCGGCTCGAATTGGACCGGCCCGGCGGCCATCTCGGGCATGTCGAGCGGTTCCTGCACCTTCGGCTTGGGCTTGGGCAGCAACGGATCGCCGTCGCCGGGCTGATGCTCTTGGCCGAACATCATCTGCACGAAGGCGACGGTGTGTGGGTCGAATGCATCCAGATCGGGCGTGTCGCGCTCGGGCTGAGATGCCGACGCCAGGCTGCCGAGTAGAAGAAACAGGGTAGAAAGTAGAAGCTTTTGCATGGTGATACCTTGAGGTCAGGCTGCACTTCCATTATCAGACATCGACCGCCGCCCCGAAAGCGGGTTTCGGATTCTTTTTGAAAAAGTCGCATCGGGATTCAA
>Ga0181532_10004663_pt1 | contig 11899 bp, 13 predicted proteins | sample PEATcosm2014_Bin_33_FD_119768 | JGI IMG/M metagenome (GOLD analysis project Ga0181532, IMG submission 119768) | Peatland microbial communities from MTU Mesocosm Facility, Houghton, MI, USA - PEATcosm2014_Bin11_30_metaG | ecosystem: Environmental > Terrestrial > Soil > Wetlands > Peat | place...
CGGTTCGGATTATTCACATCCCCGGAATCTCTATTCACATGCCCGGAATCCTTATTCACATCCTCCCGGAATCTTTATTCACATCGCCCCGGAATCGGTATTCACATGCCCCGGAATACGCACAAAAAGCACTTCCTCGCGGAGTTGGCGAAGGAAACCGAAGAACTAACCGCAAAAAAAAGTCAGATCGAAGAAGAAGTGTCTCAATGGAGAAATGACCAGGTCGAATGTTCAGTAATCCCATCGAAGGATGCTCTGGACCGAATCCTTCGGTACGAGACCGGCAACGTACGTCACCGCTATAAGGTGGAGGCGAGGCTCGACCAATTACAAGCGCGGCGAAGGGAGAATGCGAAGGCAGATTCCGGAAAGAGCAGTGATGTGGAGATCTCGCAGGACCGTCAATTTTGCGAAACGAAGCCAACTGGTTCCGACGACGGGGGATTGCGCAAGGGCCCTCACAGCGTCGGACTGGCAGGACAAACATCGAACGACAGCGCAACTCCACCAGTCAACACGGATGACCCGGCCGTCGAACTGGCGATTATCGACACAATTTGCGAAACGAAGCCAACTGGTGACGACGACGGAATGGGCAAGGGACCTCACAGCGTCGGACAGACGGGACAAGCGTCGGACAATAGCGCAATTCCGCCAGTCAAGAAGGACGTCCCAGCTGTCGAACTAGCCGTGGTCGACGCGGATTTGCGAAACGAAGCCAACAAGTAGGCATGTTTTCAAATAGGTGATGTGCGCGTGCGTGCCAGGAACTAGGTTTCGAAGCACTACGCGCACTCAAGGGCGGCACGCGGAGCTGAACGTCCGCCCTGGCTTCCTCGCCGACACCGATCGGGCCCAACGCTCCTCAGACCGGTACTTGTTTCTGGAAGATGAGGGCTTGTAAAACAGGTCGGTAGCCTCTCATCCGGGCTCTCCTTATTTCTTTCCGACGGTGGACTGAACCTGCCGCGAGCGCGATAGTCCGTGATTACTTCACGCCGCTCATTTGTTACAATGCTTACAATAGTTACATTTGGGAGATTGCCATGAGATCAACTCATTCGATGGTCATCAGCATGCGCCTGCCGGCGGACAGCGGAAAGCGTCTTAAGCGCATGGCGAATCGGCATGGCTGGACCCCCAGCGACACCAGTGCGCGCCTGGTGGAGGAAGGCTTGCGCCGGTCGGAATTTGGATTCATTGACTTTCGAGACTCGCCCGCGGGCCGGCAAGCCTGCCTTCAGGGGAGCACGCTCGCGGTTTGGGAGGTCATGTTGCTCGTCTATAGCTATAAGAAAGATGTGTCTGCGGTCGCAAGACACCTCAAGTGGCCAGAAGTGAAGGTCCAGGCGGCCGTCAACTATGCTGGGGCGTTTCCCGAGGAAATCAACGAGGCAATCGCTGAGAACGAGACAACGGATTTCGAAGCGCTGAAGCGCATGCTGCCTCAGGCGGCCGAATTCGTTCCCAGGAAGGCGGCGAAAAACTGAAATGCTCAAGCTTCTTCTCGATGAGCATATCTCACCGGACGTAGCGTACGGTCTGCGTCGCCGCAATCGTACGATAGAAGTTCGTTATATGGTGGAGTGGGAAAATGGGCACTTCCTGGGACAGGAGGACTCCCCTTGTTTGCGAGAAGCCGCTGCACAGGGACTAACGCTTGTTACTTATGACCGGAGGACGATTCCTCCCCTGCTCAAAGCTTGGGCAGAAGAAGAGCGAACCCACGGTGGTGTGGTCTTTGTGGACGAAAAAACGATTTCGCCCTCGGATGTCGGCGGTTTGGTCTGGGCCCTGACCAGACTGGCGAGAGAAACTTGGAATTGGGACTGGACGAATAGAATCTATTTCCTGCGGCGCTGATGCCGATCGCCCCTATATGATCGTGAAAGACAAGAGCGAGCCGTGGAGAAGCTGAATCGCAGCGCATATACGGGTCAACTTCACCCCAGGGTCGCGGCCGGTCTGGCACCGCTTTTGCATTTGCGCCTGCGTGCGATTGAGCCGATGGAAATGGAGCGGCGAGTGACCAAGCTGGAGAAGCAAATGGCCACAGACGAGGTGGAACGTGCTACGGGAGAAGGGAACTGCGACGTCGAAGGCCGAGATTAGATAGGTTCGCCCCTCTACAAGATCGAACAGGAAGCAAAGCCGTGAGGCGTATCGCTAGGATGATGGCGAGCAGCTCAATAAATCATGCCTTCTGATAGCCGAAGCAGTGAATTGTCGATGAAGCCATCGACCAGATAGTTGTGAAATGTTAGCGCAATGGTTTATGTGATATGACGTATACATCATGATGGCACGAACCCAAATTACACTTGAACCTGAGATGCAACGTCGAGCCCGCCAACGCGCAAGCGAACTCGGGGTATCTCTCGCTGAATATTTCCGCCGCTTGGTGGCGCGCGATCTCACTCGCCCTAGAGCCACAATCAAAGTAGATCGCATTTTCGATCTTGGCAACTCAGGTGGCTCCGATGTCGCGAAGGACAAGGATTCGATGATTGCTGAATCTCTGGATGTCTTACACAGGAGAGGCCGGCGTCCCTGATCGTCCAATGAGCTTATTTATCGACACGTCAATCTGGTACGCAGCAGCGGATTCGGGCGATCACAGCAACTCTCGCGCCAAAACCATCCTGAGGGGGGCGAAGCATTAGTCACCTCGGATCATGTTTTGGTCGAGACATGGAGCTTGCTTCATCACAAGCTTGGGCGCAACGTAGCTGAGCGATTTTGGGAGGGTTTACGAAGCGGCATCGCAGCCATTGAAGCAGTCGGGCCTGCGGATTTAGAGGCCGCATGGGAGATTGGGGTTTCCTGGCGTGACCAAGACTTTTCCATCGTCGACCGCACTAGTTTTGCCGTCATGCGCCGTCTCGGTATTGAACGTGTCGCGTCGCTCGACGAGGACTTTGCCGTATTTCGTTTTGGACCCAAGCGTCGTCAGTCGTTCAGTGTAATTCGGTGGAAACCGGTTTGCAGACGAAGCGCAGAAACCGACCTTCACTCGCGTCTCGGTTCCACTGCAGTGCCTCAATTCTCCAGACGTCTTAAGGTACCAGCGAACCTGAGCCTGAGCTGACTGAGTCGCCAGGGCCCCCACATGAGCCCGAGCAAGCCCCAGTCACGCCCATGAGCATCCCCGATTACATTTCGCCGCTCGTCGGCTAACCTGTGGGGACGGTGTGGACGTGGGGCAACATGGGGTTAAAGTCGCTCTGTGGGACGCTGTGGCATCCTGGCCAAGCGCTGGAGGCTCGATGCAAGGCTTCTGCTGTCGTCGGGACCATCGTGGGTCGCACCGAGACGGCGAATGATACTCACGATGCCCCAGAAGCGAATTGCACCTGTGGTATCTATGGAGCCAAAGGGCTCCACTACTTTCGCAGCGCGGGGTACGACTAATCCAATGATTCGACTGGGATAGATGGTCGGCCTTCGCAGACGATTTTCGAACTTGGTCGACCCTGAAGGAGCAGCGAGGGCAGCGTCGGCTAGAATTGACTCTAATCGCACCCGAGCGCGAAGCGCAAAGCTTCGCAGATCTCCTCCATCCGCAAGGAAGTCAGGTGCGCAATCCGCCGGCCCAATCGATTCTGAGAAATAGTAACCGCATTGTGCAGGTTTTCTGCGCACGGCGCTTTCATGCCATCCTCTTCACTCAGAACTACTTCGGATGGTACGCCACGGATCGTCGAAGTGATAGGTGCTACTGTTACAGTGGAGGGTTAAGCGATCGCGCTGTCGCGAGTTAGCACCACCACAGGTCTTCTCTTGTCTGGTGGAGCGAACTGGTAGAGTCGGACGTCACCTCGGACTATTCGGCCGGCCACGCAGCCTCCGCCTCCCAAACGAGCAATTCATTGCTCGACTGGGGCCGCCTTGAATAGCCCTGACGGTCGCGCTCTTCTCTGGCACGGACTTCCAAACTCCGGAGGTGCTCTCGCAAGGCGTCACGGACCAAGGCGGAACGATTCCGTTTTGTTCGCCGCGCGGCTTGGTCGGCGGCCTGCAAAAGCTTTTTGTCGAGAACAATCTGGATGGTTTCCATATGTCGAATCCGTTCCACATTGTACTCCACATTCGACGGTACGGATTCAATAGCTAGAATAGCGTGCATCACCAGCTTAGCGCTCTACCAGTTCTGAGCGGCCCTCCATTTCCTTCTCTCCAATAGGCCGACGTGAGTCTCGCCCAACCCTGCTGTGGCATGGAACTTTTTGGGGCATTTTTCCCAGACCTTCCTCTGTACGTAAGACATGCGGGAACGCTTCTGAGTATGCCGGTTTCAAACAATCGGGAATGCCTGAAACGGGTCGTACCAAGCACTTCGTCGGTGGCTGAGATGTGGTGCCCCGTTCTAGCTGGCGAAACGGTTCCACCCTCCGAACGGACCGGATCCGCGCCGAATCCACTACAGTGGTAGATCCCGGGTCGGATCCGAATCTGGCTTGCAGCCTGGAGGTGGCGTCGCAGAACTCCTCCGAGGGCTGCATGACGACAGCGCGAAAAAGATTAGACTGCCGAGAAAGAAAGACGATGGAATTACATGTGCAGGCTCATGCGGCCGAGGAGATCGGCGTAGCGTGAATCTGAGTGCAAGAGATCGAAGGCAGGATCGACTCGAGCCTACTGCCGGGGGGGCGGGTGTTTGAGCGGGACGCGGTCGCTTCGTGAATGCCGCGTGTTTTTGTGGGCCCAGATTCGTTGGCTCAGATCCAATACCAGACCGGCCAAGGACCGCGCTTCAATGAGGCGCCGAGCTGCCCTTTACTGCTGTCCCGAGCGGAATCCCATACGTTCCAACGGTGATAAAAACCGAACTGAAATCGTGTTTCGTAATGACGGGTTGATCTTACGCGCCAGAACCTTCAGCGATGCTCATGATACCTTCTCACTCAGGCCTGCAAGGAATGCCTGCCGCTGCTCTCCGGGCAGGAACTTGAAGAATCTCGTCATCGAGAACAGTAGCGTCCCCGGATCCCCGTTGTCCAGGTTGGCGCCGGCCAGAAAGTCCGCGCAGATCATTTCCAGACAATAGCCCCGCGATCGGTCGCTTCCCAGGATCAGAGCCGCGGTTTCGATCGCTTTCTCGATGACCGGTACGATCTTCTTAAACCCGTAACGAAGGTCGCGCACAGACGCTTTCTTCATGTGATACATATTAGCATCACATCACGCATTTTAGCAACCTTCCACTCTCCATCGGCCTTTGGTTGAACCGCGGACAGGATGCGCGATCCAACTTGTGGATCGTGACCAGAGCGGCTACTACCCGGTGGCAACGAGCGCCTTTACGACCGGTCGGGAAGCAGCGCAGCACATACCGCCGCAATGTAGATTTCACCTACGACCACAACGGCGTCCGTTTTGGAAGTGGTAACCGGCTGGCAGGCCTGGTCAGAGAAGAAGAACAGCTCGGATTAAGGAGGATGGAACGACCGTAGTCGCCCGGCCCGTTGCGTATGCCCTGACCGAGGTTGAACGCAAGCCGGATTCGCGTCGCTAACCATCCTCGTCGTGCAGTTGGATCGCCTTGGAAGCGGGCATGCCGGCATAGAGGAGAACCTCTCGGTAGAGACAAGTCCCGATTCGCGCGAGTAGCGGAGTCGCGGGTGGCGCCTCCGAAGTGTACTCGGCTTGGCTGGCGGCGAATGACCGCCGTTCGCCAAGCCGCTTTATTTAGGTGTGGACTAGTTGGTTAATCCCAGATCGTCGGTTTTGACGAGATCGACCGTCATGGTGCAATTGTCCCCGAGGGTGCAATTGCTATCGTGGCACGGGCCTTTGACCGTGGCTTCGGTAGCAAAAGCAAGGCTCCCACGGGCTGCAACATGGACCGCAGAAGCTGCTTCGAGGGTAAGCGTCAGAGGAATCACACGGTTGACGGGTTGAGTCCGCACCCAGCATCATCCGCTTTGGTGATTTGAGGGCGGTCACTCGGAGCTGCCACGCAACTTTCCTCCGAGGGACCGAGGCAGGATTTCCCCGGTAATAAGTTTACTGATGATCCCGTAATATCCGTTCTCACTATTCGTCATCATCACACAACCGGACTTTAATTCGACAGACGCTGCGACCAGACATTGAAACCCAGGGTTACCTCCGCCATGCCTGATAAAGTTTGCGTTTCCCGTGTGGTCTATCTCCCACCCCAGTGCCCATGAACTCTGAGCATTCCTTTTCACCTGCGGGCGGAGCATTTCTGCAAGGCTGTTATTGTTGAGCCGAAATACATCGCACGCTTTGGGGTCAATGATTTCGGTTAGAAATTGGGCATAGTCCGTCGGGGTCGTGAAAAGACCGCCAGCCATGCCATATCGCGCCACAGAGGGTCCTGTCGGCTTCCTGCTAGTTTCAGACGGGCGTCCCTTCTCGTCATGGCCTCGTGCCACATGGTTCTCAATTCTGTCATTCCAGAGGTAACCGCTGGAAGTCATCCCAAATGGCCCTAGAACGTTTGCTCTCATGTAGTCGTCCATATCGGTTGCGCAGAATCTTACGCCTGCCTCAAACGCGGCACACTCTTTTGGGTTGACTTTACCTGTCAAATGCGTGACAACCGATTGCAGATAACAGTAACCCTCACCGGAATAGGACCATCTTTCACCAGGAGTGAAATGGAGCTTTAACGGTTCTTCTGTTGACCGCCAGTTTGGGAAGCCACTGGTGTGAGAAAGCACGTGACGGGCGGTAACGAGGTCGAGCCGCGGGTCACCCTTAAGGAATCTTCGGCACTCGTCAGAAGTGTCCCAGTAACGATTGTTTAGAGTGATCTGCACTGAGTACAGGATCGAGAATGCGGAGGTGTGCGTTGTCATCATCCGCGCCGGAGGCGCGTGTTGGCTGCTTGAAGATTGAGGGGAACAGTCAGCATCATCCACGCCGCAGGCGTGCCTGCAGTCAGACAGAGGAAGACTACTTGGCCGATGGGAAGGTTGCGATGCGTTGGCGCAGATGGCGGAAGTACTCGGGACTAACCGGAAGACTCAGGACCTCATCAATCACGGGCGCGAAGTAGGCCAGGGAGCGAATGATGGTGAGAGGTGGAGCATCGACGGGGCGCGTCAGACGGCGCGCGGCGGCCAGAGTCAGCGCGTTCTCCACCGCCTCGATGGGCACGCCGCGTTGGTGCAGTTGGGCCGCCAGCAGACGATCCGGGCGACGGACAGCGCCGCACGTGCCGGGAGTGGTACGGTAGGCTTCCAGAAGCCGGTGGACATAAGCGCGTTGCTCCATGAGTTCAGCCTTGCGGATCGCGCAGCGAATCGCCGGTGATGGTGACGGTGTGGCAGTAATGCCGCACCCGGCTCAGCAGCGCCTCCACCATGGATTTGTTGCCCAGAAAAGTCTTCCATTCGTCGTAAATCAAATTCGTCGTGATAATCGTGGAGTGGCGGTGATAGCGTTCCTCCATCAGCTTGAAGAAAATGTTCGATTGTTCGGGTCTGAGATTTAAGTATCCGAATTCATCGATCAATAAGAGATCCAAGTTAGCCAGGCGGTTCAGTAGCTTGCGGGTGGAACGGTCGGCCAGCGAGGCGTACATTTCGTCGAACAGATCCTGAGCGCAGATGAACTGGCAGCGATAGCCGTTCTGCAAAGCTTTCAACAGGAGGCCGGTAGCCAGACCGGTCTTGCCCACGCCAGTTTCGCCGACAAACACCAAGTTCTCGTGCTTGGCGACGAAGTCGAGTTCGGCAAAGGCGCGTATCTGTTTGCGATTCACGCTGGGTTGGCGCGACCAGGGAAAGGTTTCCAGGGACCAGCGGTCTGGCATGTCGGCTCGGCGGATGCGCCACTCCAGCGCACTTTCCTGCCGGTCGTGCCATTGCGAGCGCAACAGTCCGGCGACGAACTCCGAGTATGAAACTTGGGCTTTCTCGGCCGCGTGCAACTGTTCGTCGTAAACGCTCAGCATGCGCCGCAGCTTGAGATTCTTCAGCAGTTGTTCCAGTTCTTCAGTCATGGGGATCCAATCGAAAGTAGTCGTGCGCCACCCGGCGCAGAATCATTCGTTCCAGCCGGTCGAGATCGTAGAGTCCATACTGGGCGGCTTCCTGCACCGCGGCCAGGAAGGGTTGGCGCGGATATTCCTTTAACAAGCGCAACAGTTGCCGCAGGGCAAGCGCCACTACTTTGCGACCCTTTTGCTTGAGCGCCGCCACGTAGGGTGCGATTTCGGGCGCGGCTTGTACGATGGCCTGTTCTTCGGGATGCGGGTCGCTGCGCTTGACGCCTTCCCCGCGCGGCGGCCGATGTTCAGCGAGGGTGATGCGCTGCGACGGAGGAGTCAAGACGCGGATATGGGTGGCGATGTGGCGCGCGTCGAGTTCGATCTCGAACTTGTCTCGGGTCTCGCGCACTTCCACGGAGCGGCCGATCCAGGCGACCGGAACCGAGTAGCGAATGGAGTTCACCGAAACGTATCCTTCCACGTCGACCGTGCGCAGATGCAGGCGATAGACTTCGGGAATCCACGCCGGCAGTGGTTTTAAATGCAGGCGCTCGACCGCATAGAGCTCGCGCGGCACGGCGCGGATATGTTTCTTGTAAGTCGAGTTGATGCGGTCGCACCACTGGCGCGCCTGTTGATTCAGATCCTCCCAGCTGCCGAACTTGCGACCCACCAGAAAGTTCCGTTCGATAAACCAGAACGGACGTTCGACCCGTGCTGAGCGATTGGCGTCGCCGCGCTCATGCGCCACAAAGTGGAATCCGAAGCGCTCGGCGAACGCTTCCATTTCAGGAACGGGAATCATTTCCCGGCCCGTGCCGCGCAGCACCACGACATGCGTGTTGTCGATCATCACGCGCTCCACCACGCCCCCCATGTAGCGCAACGCGTCGCTGAGAAACACCTTGCAGTCGAATCTCTGGAACCTGGGGTTGATCTGGAAGAACAGCAGGCGCGAGTAGGCCAACACCGCCGAAGCGGTCTGCGCCTGGTAGTTCTTGCCGCCCACTTCGACCGTGTGCGGAGACGTATCGTGCTGCATCTCTACCCCCGGTTCGAACTGATAGTGGCCCGCCGGCACGACCGGAGTCTGTCCGATACCTTGCCGGCGACAGAATGCGGTCAGTGCCGGATAGGACAACGTTGCGCCGCAGGTTCGAAGTTCTTCATGGACTCGTACCAGATTCCCCTTGCAGGAGATCCAAAGCTCGAGGATCTGTTGCCGATAAGGTTCGGCTTTCTCCGCCCGTTGGATTACCGGGACCTGGGTAGAGTTGGAACGTAGCACTTTGCGCACGCTTAGGCGCGACAGTTGCAACACGCGTGCAATCTCGTGTTGGCTCACTTGCTTCGCACTCAGTTCCAGAATCGCGGTTCGTTGGGCTTGGCTCAACATGAGGGGCTTGCTGTTCCTTTCCGATTCGCGTCGCCATCCGTTCCAGTTCCTGGCGCGCGCTTGCGATCTGGCGTTGCGCTTGTTCCTGGCGCGGACCATCCATCTCCGGCAGGGCTGCCGCCAGTCGCCGGCCGGTGCGACGTAGAATGGCCAGCGCCATTTCCAGGTCGCGCTCCACTCCGGCCGCCGCCGGCCGACTGGCCGGTACCTGCCGTTGCGTTTTCAAAAACAGTTCCGGCTCGGCCAAGATGCGCTCGCGGACCACGCGCGAACCCTCCCGCCAGGCGGCGTAGAGTTGTCCCGCCTCCCGCGCATTGCAATGCTGCTGCACCAAGGCGGACGCCATGCGCACGCAGTCTTCTCGGCTGACACGCGCCACCGGCACCAGATACTTCATAGCCAGTTGCGCCCCCAGCTTTCCTTCCCGCACTTGCTGCTGGATGCTTTCCGGCAACAACTCCACCAAGGCCAACCGCCGCGACGCCCAACTCACGCTGCGGTCGAAGCGACGCGCCAACTCCTCTAACCCGTAGCCGAAACTTTGTTCCATCTCCACCAACAGCCAACCTTGTTCGAGCGCACTTTCCTGGGGAGTGCAGCGCAAAGTCCATTCCAGGAGAAGAGCTTCGGCGGCGCTCATCGCCCACACTGTGGCTTCGATCGTGTCCCGGCCCAGTTGCTCCAGCGCGGCTATCCGCTTGTACCCATCGATGACCAGGTAGCGCTCGCGCTCCCCGCTACTGAGCACCACCACGATCGGCGTCTGTTGGCCCGATTCAGCCAACGACGCCATCAGCCGCCGCTGCCGCTGCGGTTGGCGGACCCGCAGATGTTCCCAGCGCCGCTCGAGTTGGTGAAACTCCAGTTGCATCGTCGCCTGCGGGTTCACTATGCCCCATTGCCGATCTCGTCTTTCGCGACAAGCGGCGAAGTGTGCCTGGAACTATCGTGGGATCAATGAGATAGGCCCGGAACTCGTCTTTCGTGGTGCGTACCAGAAGTGCGCCCAGAACCCCCATGAAATCTGCTTGTTGAGACCCGAACTCGTCTTTCGCGAACTCCCAGGGTAGTCGGTTCAAAGGCGCGGGTACCCGCAGCACCGCAGGCGCTTCGGTTTGTGCCGCCCGCTGGTCGATCCGGTAAGCGATGGCATAACCCGGATTCCGGCGGCGCCACCGGGCTTGCGTCTTCTGCCGCTGCACTGCCCGGCACTCCGCTCTGCCGCAGGCCCGTTGCCGGGCTCCTATTCGAGGATCGGGACGGAACCAGTGGCGGCAGATACTGCAGGGTTTCTTCCGGGCTTCAGGCATCGGTGACTTATCATCACCGCTCCTTCAACTCCGGCGATCCCTCACTACAGAATAAGGTGGGGTATTTCTGACAAGCAGCGGTGGGAAACTCCTCGCAAGCGCCGAAGGGAATCGATCGGGAGTGTAGTGTGTCAGGGGCGTATCGAGATCCAGCACTCCTTTTTCACACAGTTTCGTTACGGCATAGGCAAAGACCGGTTTGCTCGTGGAGGCCGCTTCGAACACAGTGTCGTTATCAACGGGCTCTTTCGACACGCTATTCTTTACGCCGAAGCCTCGACGCCAAACCAATTTCGCATCAGCAATGAGGGCGATGGAAAACCCCGGAACCACCGCTTGTTCCATCAGTTCCGGAATTTGTTTCTCCAATGCAGAAATGCATTGGTGAAGTTCGGCGGCCTCCCGATTCCCCCTCGAACAAGCCAAGAATGGGAGAACCGAGAAACCTAGAGCTGCCCGACAGCTCCCTATTAGAAGTTCTCTCCGTCGGATAGACATAACCTTTCGACTCGCCGCCGGGCAACACGTTATCAAATGTCCCTTGGTTCAATTGGCGTAACATCGCGTTCACGCCAACCAACCGGTCGTTGGAGTCTAGGAACGCTGAGCGACCCAGGCAGCGGGAGTAAGTTCTGGTAGGCGCTGGATCGGGAGATCCGCGAGTCCGGGAAGAACTGCGACCAGATATTCGCGCACTGGGAGTTTTAATCTGCGGCAGCTTTCCACCACCGAAAGAATCGCCGCGATCTTTGGTCCCGCTTGCGGGCTTCCGACGTGGATTGAATTTTTTCGCACGATTGCGACTGGACGCATGGAGTTCTCCGCGAGGTTATTACTCAACTCCAGTTCGGGATATTCCAGGAACCGGTGAGTTTTTTGCCACCGGGTAAGCGTGTAGTGCAGGCCTTGGCCAGCGCGCCACCGGGCAGTGCGGCGGAGCGTGCCGTTTCGATCTGCTTCCGGATCTTATCCAGTAGCGGTCGCGATTGTTGCTGACGCAGAGCATCGCGTGCCTCCAGACTCAGTCTTTGGCTACGGGCCTCGGCGTCGATGGCAAACAACTCATCGATCCGCGCTACAATCGCGGTGGCTATCGGATCTTGGGGACTTAGGAACTGTTAAATAATAACGTTGTCATTTTCGCGGCAGGATCTCATAGTTCCATTCGCCGTGAAATGCTTCTCGCCGCAGTTTGATCTCCGCCATCTCCGAGTCTGGAACCTTGATGCC
>Ga0181532_10004665_pt1 | contig 11897 bp, 9 predicted proteins | sample PEATcosm2014_Bin_33_FD_119768 | JGI IMG/M metagenome (GOLD analysis project Ga0181532, IMG submission 119768) | Peatland microbial communities from MTU Mesocosm Facility, Houghton, MI, USA - PEATcosm2014_Bin11_30_metaG | ecosystem: Environmental > Terrestrial > Soil > Wetlands > Peat | place...
ATGAGCGAATTGAACATTGCGACCTCCGACCTCGATGCTGCAGCCGAAACCGCACGCGCGGGTGGCGCGACCGCGATTTTCGTCGCGCGTGATGGCCGTGCCGCGGGCGTCATCGCGATTGCCGATCCGATCAAGGCGTCGGCGAAAACAGCCCTTGCGGCACTGCGCGCCGATGGCCTGCGCATCGTGATGCTGACCGGCGACAACCTGACGACCGCGCGCGCCGTGGCTTCGCAACTGGACATCAGCGAGATCGAGGCCGGCGTGTTGCCGGAGCGCAAGGGTGAGGTGGTGCAGCGCCTGCGCCAACAAGGCCGCCGCGTCGCCATGGTTGGCGACGGCGTCAACGATGCGCCGGCGCTCGCTGCCGCCGATGTCGGGATCGCCATGGGCGGCGGCACGGATGTGGCGATCGAAAGCGCCGGTGTGACGCTATTGACCGGCGATCTCTTAAGCCTGGTGCGGACACGGCGATTGTCGGCCGCCACCATGCGCAACATCCGCCAAAATCTGGCATTCGCTTTTGTGTACAATTCCGCCGGCGTGCCGATCGCGGCGGGTGTGCTCTATCCCGTCTTCGGTATTCTGCTGTCGCCGATGGTGGGCGCGGCCGCGATGGCGCTGTCCTCGGTCAGCGTGATCGGCAACGCGCTGCGGCTGGCCCGCACCAAACTCGACTAGGCTTGCGCGGATTCCCCGGCGGCGTGTTCAGACCACTCCATCAGTTGAACTGAACCCGACGGTTTGAAAGATGGCCGGCCCGCCGCGCGATCTCGGCATCGAGCCGCGCCGCAAGTTCGGTTCCCACCTCCACCATCGGCAACCGGACTTCGGCGCTTTCGATCAGCCCCGTGCGCGACAGCCAATACTTCGCCGGCGCCGGGCTTGGCTCGGCGAACAATAGTCGCGTCAGATCGGACACGCTTTCCCAGCGCATCCGGGCGGCGTCGGTCTTGCCTTCCTTCAACAGCGTGCGCACGGCGGCGAAGGCCGCGGTCTCGATATGGGCCGACAGCAGGATCGCGCCGTCGGCGCCGTCGGTGAGCGCATCGAAATATTCGACGTCCTCCCCGGTCAGGACGCGAAAGCCGGATGGCCTGCGCCGCAACAGCTCGATCGACCGCGCGCGGTTGGCGCCGCAGTCCTTCATGCCCACGATGTTCGGATGCTCCGCGAGCTCAAGCAGCGTCTCGTTCTCGAGATTGACCCCCGTGCGATAGGGGATGTTGTAGAGCACGATCGGCCAGGAGGCGTGGTCGGCGAGGGCCGTGAAATGCTGCTTAAGGCCGCGTTGTGACGGCCGCGAATAATAGGGGCTCGAGATCAGATAGCCGTCGATCGGCCAGCCGGCCGTCTCATCCAGGGTGTGGCACATCTTCCTGGTATGGCTGCCGGAAATTCCAAGACAGATCGGCAGATCACGCTTGCCCTCGGCGATCACCTCTCTTGTCAGTGCGACGATCCATTCGAGTTCGGCCATGCCGAGCGTCAAGCCTTCGCCGGAGGTAGCGGCAAGGATCAAACCATCGACGGGTAGCCTCGCGTAGTGGCGCACCAGCCGCCGCAACGAGGTCTCATCGAGCACGCCGTCGCGAAACGGCGTAATGAGCGGCAACCAGAGGCCGCCGAGGTGCGATCGAAGGCCTGATGATTCCGGGTTGGAAGTTAAGAGGTCAGTCATGGTCCATCTCCTGATTGGCCGGAGACGGGACAAGAAAAAACCCCACCTCGCGGCGGGGGTTTTGCAGATCGGGCGTGAACTCAAGAATTCTATCGCGCGCGTCGATCCGAAGCCCCCGGAAGGGAGGCTTTTTTCGACAGTGCGGCGGTGCACGGATTCGTGATCATTGGAGAATGATGCGGTGCGCCGGTTCCGCTGTCAACGACGGCCGCGGGTCTTTCTCATCGTGAAAACGGAAGCTGGTGAGGGCCCTGCCCATAAAAAAAGCCGGGCTCGTAAGAGCCCGGCTTTGAGTATTGGCCACGTGGGGCCGACACAATCACCTTCCAAGAGGGATAACTGAGCACCCGCGCCACTGGAGGAGGGGGACATGTGCGCAGCACGAAAGCTCAGTGTAGAAATAGTATGGGCTGTACCACCGCCTTGCAGCAACCGGGGGGACCGCATGTCAGACATGCGCAGACCAGTTATCGAGCGATAATTAGGACGGCCAGCGCTGCGCCTTGCTCACCACGAAGTCGCGGAATACCTGGACCCGGGCGACCGTCTTCAGCTCTTCGGGATAAACGAAGTAGGTGTCGAGCTGAATGGAATCCGATTCTCCAAATAGCTGAACCAGGCGGTTATTTTCCTCCACCAGGTAGTCCGGCAGCGCAGCAATACCCAGGCCCTGCTGGCAGGCGCGAACCAGTCCAAGGATGTTGTTGACCTTGAAATAGGCCTCGCGCGGGCCACTGCCATTGCGGCCGGCCTCGATCAGCCAGTTCCGGTTTTGCAGGTGCGGGGCGACTTGCCCGTCGGCGAGCGTAATGATCCGGTGGGCGTCGAGTTCGTCGAGCGTGCGCGGCGTGCCAAAACGCTTGATGTATTCCGGCGAGCAATAGGCATGAAAGCCCATCGCGAACAGCTTGCGCTGGATCAGGTCGGGTTGAGTCGGCTTCCGGGTGCGGATCGCGACGTCGGCCTCGCGCATCGAGAGGTCGAGTTCTTCGTCGGTGACGATCAGCGAAATGCGGATCTCCGGATAGAGCGCGGTGAATTCGCCGAGCCGCGGGATCAGCCAGTTGATGCCGACGCCAGGCGTGGTGGTGATCTTGAGGTCGCCGCTCGGCCGCTCGCGGCTGTCGGTGAGCTTCGCGCGGGCGGCCTGCAATTGCATGAACACGTCATGGGCGGTTCGAAACAATAGGTCGCCCTGTTCGGTCAGGATCAGGCCGCGGGCATGGCGGTGGAACAGCGAGACCGACAATTCCTGCTCGAGCGCGCTGACCTGGCGCGAAACGGCCGATTGCGACAGGCCGAGCTGCTCGCCGGCATGCGTGAAGCTTCCCGCTTCGGCCGCCGCGTGAAACACCTTCAGCTTGTCCCAATCCATATCCGTAAATCCATCGCGGGTTCGAGGCATGATTATTCCGCTGCCGCGCGGTCGCTCGCGCGAAGCGCAAGAAATCGTTCGGCTTCAAGGGCGGCCATACAGCCGAGGCCGGCGGCCGTAACCGCCTGGCGGTAGGTTTCGTCGGCCACGTCGCCGGCGGCGAACAGGCCGGGCACGGAAGTGGCGGTCGAGTTTGGCGCCACCTCGACATAGCCGGACGGTTTCAGCTTGACCTGGCCGACGACAAGATCGGTTGCCGGTGCATGGCCGATCGCGATGAAGACCCCATCGGCGGGGATTTCCGTGACTGCGCCGGTCTTGACGTTTTTCAGCCGGACATGGGTGACCTTGGCCGGGTTCTCGCTGCCGCGGACTTCGTCGATCGCGCAGTCCCACACCACCTTGATCTTAGGATGCTTGAACAGCCGTTCTTGCAGAATGCGCTCGGCGCGGAAGTGATCGCGGCGATGCACGACAGTCACCTTCGAAGCGAAGTTGGTGAGGAAGAGCGCTTCCTCGACCGCCGTATTGCCGCCGCCGACCACCATGACTTCCTTGCCGCGATAGAAGAATCCGTCGCAGGTCGCGCAAGCCGAGACGCCAAAGCCCTTGAATTTCTCTTCCGAGGCAAGCCCAAGCCAGCGCGCCTGGGCGCCGGTGGCGAGAATCACGGTTTCCGCCAGGTACACATCGCCGCTGTCGCAGGTCAGGCGGAACGGCCGCTGCGCAGTTTCGAGTTTGGTGACGAGATCGGTGACGATCTTGGTGCCGACATGGGCAGCCTGCTTCTCCATCTGCTCCATCAACCATGGGCCCTGGATCACGTCGGCGAAGCCCGGATAGTTCTCCACGTCGGTGGTGATGGTGAGTTGCCCGCCGGGCTGAATGCCCTGGATCAGCACCGGTTCAAGCATGGCGCGCGCCGCATAGATCGCAGCGGTGTAGCCGGCCGGGCCGGAGCCGATAATGACGACCTTGGCGTGAATAGGAGCAGGCATGGACTTAATCCCTCTCCGAAGGGAGTTTGATGAGCGCTTAAGCGGAATTCGCACGGGAAGGCGCCGCGATGACGCCGAAAGTGCCGGAACCAAGTCTAGGGCATCTGGCGAGCCATGCAAGAATTGCAATCCAAATGAGCAAAATTTCCCGTGAGCATGAAAATTGGCGCAGCGCACGCGCAATAAAATTGCGCCTATCAGGCGAGCTGGGCTAAGAGTGTTACCGCCGAAGCCCGAAGGCCTTCTCAAGTCCAACCCTCAAGCTTGGAACCTCAACCCGCGTGCCGAAGAATCTTGACGAAATTGACCTCAAAATCCTCAGCGAAATCCAGGCTGATGGCCGAATCACCAATGTCGAATTGGCCAAACGTGTCGGCATTTCGCCGCCACCCTGCTTGCGGCGGGTACGAACGCTGGAGGAAGCCGGTTACATCCAGGGCTATCGCGGGCTACTGGATCCGCGAAAGCTCGGCTTCGACGTCACGGTGTTCGCCTCCGTGCATCTGTCGAGCCAGGCCGACGCCGACTTGCGCGCGTTCGAGGATTTTGTTCGCGCCGAGCCATTGGTGCGGGAATGCTGGATGCTGTCGGGCGAAGTCGATTTCGTTCTGAAATGCGTCGCCCCCGACATGGCGACGTTTCAGGATTTCGTCACGCACCTCACGGCAGCGCCGCACGTTCGCAACGTCAGAACGTCGCTGGTGCTGCACAATTCGAAATACGAAGCCGCGGTGCCGCTAGAGGTGAAGGCGCGGGGGTAACGACTATTGTTCCCCCGTCATTGCCTGCGACAAACGCGAAGCGTTTGCGCACGGGAGCGCTAGCGACGAAGCAATCCATTCTTACTTTGTGGTCCGATGGATTGCTTCGCGGAGTTTATCGTCGGGCCCGCATTCGCGCGACCCGTTGGCTCGCAATGACGAACTGCGGGTCAGCTCTTCTTGCCCATCATCGCATCGACACTGTACGGCCCGCCGCCCGAAGTTGCGAGATAAAGGCAGGCAAAGCAGAACAGGATCGCGGCCGTGCCGTTGTTCAGCACCGGGAAAAATCCGCGCGGAAAATGCCCGATGAAATAGGCAAAGGCCATTTCGCCTGCCAGAATGAAGGCAACGATCCGCGACCACAGGCCGATCATCAGAAGCCCGCCGAGCACGAGTTCGAGTGTGCCGGCCGCACCGATCAGCGAGAACAATTCGACTTTTTCGAATGGCGTACCGGCCGGAAATTTCAGGAGCTTGGCGACGCCATACTGAAATAGCAAGAGGCCGGTAATGAAGCGAAAGAGACTGAGCGCGATCGGCTGAAATTTCGAAAACATCTGGTCCATGTCATAGCCCCCGTTTGACACACTTTGTAATGGTTGGATTGGAATGCTCGGAGTCTCGCAGGCAGGCTAGTCCAGTCCTGCGGCCCCTACGGCTAACACCCTCCCATGAGAAACATTCCGGCGTCACGCACAAAAAAGCCGCGCCAGTGTGGCGGTTCAGAAGTTCGCATCATTGCTGCCGCGAGTTCGTCATGCGGACTTCTGAACCAAAGCCACACTAGATCAATAAGTTTGCTAGTGTCCTTTCGATTCCAAAGTCCGTAAACGAGGGGCCGCACGACCGTACGGACTTCGGAATCGGGACGCTAGCGGCGCGGCTTTTCTACTCAAAATTGTTTAGAGGTGTGGCCGCAAGAATTCAGCGCCACTCGACCTTGGTGATTTCATAGGCCTTGGGGCCACCGGGGGCCATCACCTCCACCGAGGTTCCCTTCTTCTTGCCGATCAGTGCGCGCGCCAAGGGAGAGGTGATGGAGATCTTGCCCTTCTTGGCGTCGGCCTCCGGCTCGCCGACGATTTGCCACACGGCCTTCTTGTCGGTGTCTTCGTCAACCAGCGTGACAGTGGCGCCGAATTTGATGGTGTCGCCGGAGAGTTTTGAGATGTCGATGATGTCGGCGCGCGCGAGCTTGTCTTCGAGCTCGGCGATACGGCCTTCATTGTGCGACTGCTCTTCCTTCGCGGCGTGATATTCCGCGTTTTCGGAAAGGTCGCCGTGCGAGCGCGCCTCCGCGATATGTTCGATGATACGCGGGCGCTCCACCGACTGGCGCTTCTTCAATTCATCCTCGAGCGCGGCATAGCCGCCAGCTGTCATCGGAACCTTTTCCATCATCTTTTCTATCCCTTGTTCGCGCGGGGCCAGAGCGAACATGCACGCCACGCGCGAAACGTCTTCCAGATCAGGCTTCCCGGCTGAAACATTCCGAAAAGCTCGTTAAACTTCGGCACCTCAAGAGGGCCGATTCAAACATCGATACAGGCGGAGAGTTCCCAGCACTTTGCGGGCGCTTTGTGGCCCGCTAATGATCAGTTCTCGGAAAAGTAACTCTGCAGGGTGCGGACCTCAAGGTCTCCGCCCAGATAAGCGCGGATGCCTTGGGCAGCCGCCACGGCACCTGAAAGAGTGGTGTAATATGGCACTTTATGCAAGAGGGCAGCGCGCCGCAACGAGCGACTATCGGCTAGTGCCTGCGGCCCCTCGGTGGTGTTAAAAACGAGTTGAATGTCGCCATTGGTGATGGCATCGACGATATGCGGCCGGCCTTCCAGCACCTTGTTAACCTTCTCGGTGGGCACACCCTGGTCGGCGAGGAAGCGCTGCGTCCCCGACGTCGCCATCACCTTGAAGCCAAGCGAGAATAATAAGCGCACCGCATCGACGATGCGGGTCTTGTCGATCTCGCGTACCGAGACGAACACCGTGCCCTTGCGCGGGACGCGGGTGCCGCCGCCGAGCTGGCTCTTGGCGAATGCGATCTCGAAGGTGCTGTCGATTCCCATCACCTCGCCGGTCGATCGCATCTCCGGCCCCAACACGGTATCGACGCCGGGGAAGCGGGCGAACGGGAATACCGATTCCTTGACACCGACATGGCCGAGCTTGCGATTCGTCAACTTGAAATCGGCAAGCTTCTCGCCGGCCATCAGCCTGGCTGCGATCTTGGCCACCGGCATGCCGATCACCTTGGCGACGAACGGCACCGTGCGCGAGGCGCGCGGATTGACTTCAAGGACGTAGATATCGCCGTCCTTGATGGCATATTGCACGTTCATCAGCCCGACCACGTCGAGCCCGAGCGCCAATTCGCGGGTTTGCCGCTCGAGCTCGGCGATGACAGTGGCATCGAGCGAATGCGGCGGCAGCGAGCAGGCGGAATCGCCGGAGTGAATCCCGGCTTCCTCGATATGCTCCATGATGCCGACGATGAAGGTGTCCTTGCCGTCGCAGAGGCAATCGACGTCGACCTCGGTGGCGTCGGACAGATAGCGGTCGAACAACAGGGGGTTGGTGCCGAGCACGGTGTTGATCTGGCCGGTCTTGTCGTTGGGGTAACGGGCCTTGACGTCGCCCGGCACAAGTTCGGGCAGGGTGCCGAGCAGATAATCGCTGAGCTGGTTGTCCTCGCGGATGATCTGCATCGCGCGGCCACCAAGCACATAAGACGGCCGTACCACCAGCGGCAGGCCGAGGTCGGCGGCGACCAGGCGCGCCTGCTCGACCGAATAGGCGATGCCGTTCTTCGGCTGTTTCAGCCGCAACTTGTCCAGCACGCGTTTGAAGCGGTCGCGGTCTTCGGCAAGGTCGATGGCATCGGGTGAGGTGCCGAGAATCGGCACATCGGCTTCCTCCAGCGCGTGCGCGAGCTTCAGCGGGGTCTGCCCGCCGAATTGCACGATCACGCCGTGCAGGAGGCCGTTCTGCTTCTCGGTCTCGATGATTTCGAGAACGTCCTCGGCCGTCAAAGGTTCGAAATACAACCGGTCCGCGGTGTCGTAGTCGGTCGACACCGTTTCCGGATTGCAGTTGATCATGATGGATTCGTAGCCGGCGTCGTGTAGCGCGAAGCAGGCATGGCAGCAGCAATAGTCGAACTCGATGCCCTGGCCGATTCGATTTGGGCCGCCGCCGAGAATGATGACCTTGTCCTTGGCCGAAGGCGCGCTCTCGTCCACCACCTGGCCCGCAAAAGGCGCCTCGTAGGTCGAGTACATATAGGCGGTTGGAGAAGCGAACTCGGCCGCACAGGTGTCGATGCGCTTGAACACCGGGCGGACGCCAAGCGCATGGCGGCGCGCCTTCACCTCGGCCTCCGTCGTCTCGGACAAGACCGCAAGCCGCGCGTCCGAAAAGCCCATCGCCTTGAGCGTACGCAGGCCGAACGCATGCGCCGGCAAGCCGTCCTGCTTGACCTTGGCCTCCATTTCGACGATCTCGCGCAGCTCGGCCAAAAACCACGGATCGATCTTGCAGGAGGTGAAGATGTCTTCATCGCTCCAGCCAAGCCGCATCGCCTGCGCCACCTGCAACAGGCGATTCGGTGTCGGCGTGCCGAGCGCGGCGCGGATCGCATTCTTGTCGTCGCTGCGCCCCAGTCCCTCGATCTCGATCTCATCCAACCCGGTGAGGCCGGTCTCGAGCCCGCGCAGCGCCTTTTGCAGGCTCTCTTGAAAAGTGCGGCCGATCGCCATCACTTCGCCGACCGACTTCATCGAGGTGGTCAGTGTGGTGGACGCGCCCGGAAACTTCTCGAACGCAAAGCGCGGAATCTTGGTCACGACGTAATCGATGGTCGGCTCGAAGGAGGCCGGTGTCGCGCCGCCGGTGATGTCGTTGGCGATCTCATCCAGCGTGTAACCGACGGCGAGCTTGGCGGCGACCTTGGCGATCGGAAAGCCGGTCGCCTTCGAGGCGAGCGCGGACGAGCGCGACACGCGCGGATTCATCTCGATCACGACCATGCGCCCGTCGGCCGGATTGACGCCGAACTGCACGTTGGAGCCGCCGGTCTCTACCCCGATCTCGCGCAGCACCGCGATCGAGGCGTCGCGCATGATCTGGTATTCCTTGTCGGTGAGCGTCAGCGCAGGCGCGACCGTGATCGAATCGCCGGTGTGAACGCCCATCGGGTCGAGGTTCTCGATCGAGCAGACGATGATGCAGTTGTCCTTTTTGTCGCGCACCACCTCCATCTCGAACTCTTTCCAGCCGAGAACAGATTCCTCGATCAGCACCTCGTTGGTCGGGGAAGCGTCGAGCCCGCGCTCGATGATGTCGATGAATTCTTCCTTGTTGTAGGCGATGCCGCCGCCGGTGCCGCCCATGGTGAAGGACGGGCGGATGATCGCGGGCAGGCCGATTTCGGACAATGCCATCAGCGCTTCGGCGAGCGCCTGCTGCTGGTAGCGCTTGCGCCGCTCGTTCTCGCCGAGCGCCCACTGCTGCTCGAATGCCTCAAGCGCTGCGCCTTCGAGCTTCTCGTGGTCGGCGAGGTATTTGTCGCGGTCGGATTTTTTCAGCGCGGAGGCGTTGGCCAGGCGCGACTTCGGGGTCTGCAGCCCGATCTTCTCCATGGCGTTGCGGAAGAGCTGGCGGTCTTCGGCCTTGTCGATGGCATCAGCCGTGGCGCCGATCATCTCGACGTCGAATTTGGCGAGCGTGCCCAGCCGGCGCAGCGACAGCGCGCAGTTCAACGCGGTCTGCCCGCCCATCGTCGGCAACAGCGCAAAGCCGCCGGGAACGACGTGGCGTTCCTTCTCGATGATCTTGGCGACGATCTCGGGTGTGATCGGCTCGATATAGGTGGCGTCCGCAAGCTCCGGGTCGGTCATGATCGTCGCCGGATTGGAATTGACCAGGACGATGCGATAGCCCTCTTCCTTCAGCGTCTTCACCGCCTGCGTTCCCGAATAATCGAACTCGCAGGCCTGGCCGATCACGATGGGTCCGGCGCCGATGATCAGGATGGTGGAGATGTCGGTTCTTTTGGGCATCAAGTCTCGCGAGCTGCAGGAAAATAGGCACAAAAAAAGGGCGCGCATTCCGCGCGTCCCTCTAAACACTGCGTGAGGCAGGCCCTCGCGCGCAGGCGGTCTTTAGACTAGATTCCGCAGCCGCGAAACCCCCAAAAACGGGCCGTCAACCGGCATTTCGCCGTTCTGGGAAGAGGCTTGGGGCTGGCCTGCCTAGCCGAAGCTGCGTGAGCAGCGAAGGCTGGAGGCCCGGCCTGGATTTGAACCAGGATAAAGAGCAGTGCAATGCTCTCGCGTCGACGCTTTCCGCCACCGGGCCGTGTCCATCTTCCCCCGTGGGCGGGCCGAGAGCTACTCCTTGCCGGGATTAACCCTAATTAGGTGGTTACGTCAGGACGCCAGCGCCTGCCGCGCGACAAAGGTCATCCGCCACGGATTGTGGCCGATATTGACGGGAACGCGCGAGGCGGTAAATCCGCATGCGGTCAGTTTGGCGAGCATGTCGGCCTCGTCGTAACGCTGCAAGCCGACGCGGCTACGCAATTGCCGATAGTCCGACAAGGCGGTCGAGATCAGCCCGATCAGCGCGTCGCGCAGGAAACCGTGATGAGCCGCGAAGCGTAACAGCGCGAGTACATCGCGGAATATGCCGACTTCCGGGCGCAGCACGTCGCCCAATACCAGCCGGCCGCCCGGTTTGAGCAAGCGGCGGATCGTTGCGAAAGCGGAATCAAGTTCGGTCGGCGTCATGTATTGGGCGACCGAATTCATCACCACCAGATCGATGGAGTGCTCGGTCATTTTTCGCAAGTCGTCCAGCGAGCGCACCCGGATCTTGGTGTTGGGCGCAAAGCGCGCGATCAGCCGGCCGCGCACCCCGGGCGCCGGCTCGGCCAGATAAAGCTGGCCGCAGGCGTCTGCCACCTTGGCCGCCGAAAGCGCCTCGCCACAGGCATAATCCAGCACCACCGCATCGCCTGAGCCGATATAGCCAATGATGTCGCGCGCGATCACCTGAAAATGCAGGTCGCGGTGCAGCTTGCTCGCATAAATCGTATGCGTGGAATCGTAATAATCGATCCAGTCGTCCATGACTCGCAAAGATCCCGCAAAATGGGTTCCGGCCGGCGGAACCGAGGCGCTGAAAAGGCGTTAGATGGTCTCCCGACCGATGTCCATTGCCGCCGCGTCTGGTTTCCGAGAATTCCCGGTTCGTAACAGGAAGGTGCATCGTGAGCAAAGCCAGCAAAGTCTCCCCCGATCTCGACACCCCGAGCGATCTGCCGCAAGCCGCCGCCGAGAAGATCTCGGCCGCCCTCAATGTGCTGTTGGCGGATGCTTTCGCGCTCTACCTGAAGACCAAGAATTTCCACTGGCACGTCAGTGGCCGGCACTTCCGCGACTATCATCTGATGCTCGACGAGCAGTCGGAGGCGATTTTTGCCACCACCGACCAGCTCGCAGAGCGGGTGCGCAAGATCGGCGGCACCACGTTGCGCTCGATCGGCCAGATCGCGAAGCTGCAGACCATTCAGGATAACAACGAGGCCTATGTGCCGCCGCACGAAATGCTGCGCGAGCTGATGGAAGACAACAAGCACATGGCAGCCGCGATGCGCAAAGTCCACAAGCTCTGTGACGATCACGAGGATTCCGGCACCGCCGGCTTGCTCGAGACCTTCATCGACGAGACCGAACGGCGTACCTGGTTCCTGTTCGAGGCGAGCCGTCGGGAAGGCAGCAACGCGGCGTAGACTCTAGCCGCGTCACATACCCTTAGCGTCGGGACCCGGAATTTCGAACACCAGGCAGGTCGTCGTGGCATGTGCCAGCAGGCGGCCCTTGGCATCGGTGATGCGAGCTTCCGCCGTGGCGGCGCGGCGACCGACGTTGAGCGTGCGGCCTTCGGATCGCACCGCGCCGGTATCTTTCGTCATGCCGCGGATGAAGCTGATCTTGAATTCAAGCGTGGTGTAGCCGGTGCCCGCCGGCAGCATCGAGTGCACGGCAAGCCCCATCGCGGAATCGAGCAGGGTCGCA
>Ga0181532_10004667_pt1 | contig 11893 bp, 11 predicted proteins | sample PEATcosm2014_Bin_33_FD_119768 | JGI IMG/M metagenome (GOLD analysis project Ga0181532, IMG submission 119768) | Peatland microbial communities from MTU Mesocosm Facility, Houghton, MI, USA - PEATcosm2014_Bin11_30_metaG | ecosystem: Environmental > Terrestrial > Soil > Wetlands > Peat | place...
ACACCGCCTGGTCGCTGATTCCGAAGCTCAAGCAAGCCAACGCTCAAGGCATCGTCGAATATCCGCTGAACAAGGTGGTGATGTGATGCGGAATGATGCCATGCCCATTCTCGAAGGCGTCGAGCAAACTCGTCTTGTGACTGCGCTGGCCGGGCGCGGTGCGACCGATCTGGCAGAGGTCGAGCCCGCAGTTCGCCGCATCGTGCGTGATGTCCGTCGTAACGGCGATCGCGCCGTCCGCCGCTACGCCACACGTTGGGACGGATTAGGCAAGGCCGAGCCACTCCGTGTTCCCGAGGCCGATCTTGACCAGGCTTGGGAGAAAACGCATCCGGAACTGCAGGACGCGATCAAACACGCTGCGCGCAATATCCGCCGCTATGCGGAGTGGCAAGCGCCCCCACCTACAAACGAATGGCGTCGCGAAATTCAGCCTGGCGTCAGCGTGGGCCAGTTGGTGCGCCCTCTCGAATCGGTGGGATGCTACGTCCCGGGCGGCCGCTATCCACTGCCTTCCACGTTGCTCATGACGGTGATACCCGCGCAGGTCGCCGGCGTCAGACAGATTCGCGTGGCATCTCCGCGCCCGGCGCAGGCAACTTTGGCGGCGGCCGCCTTCCTCGGCGTGCGCGAGTTCTACCGCGTCGGTGGAGCTCAAGCCATTGCCGCTCTCGCCTATAGCACAGAAGAAATTCCACGCGTGGACAAGATCGTCGGGCCCGGCAACCGATACGTGACCGCAGCCAAGAAGCTGGTGGCATTCGATTGCGCCATTGAATTCCTGGCAGGCTCTACCGAAGCCGTCATCATCAGCGCAGACGGCGATCCGGCTTGCATCGCGTCCGACCTCGTGGCCCAGGCGGAACATGATCCCGACGCGCTGTGCATTTTCATAACGACCTCGCGAGCTTTAGCAAAAAAAGTTCAGCAGGAAGTGCGAAAGCGCACGCGCGCAAACAAGATCGCCGCGCAATCGCTCGCCCGCCGCGGCGCCATTCTTCTGGTCGCTTCGCTTGAACAAGCCATCGAGATATCGAATCGCATCGCGCCCGAGCATCTCACGCTCCCGGACGAACTCGTGCAACAAGTGCAGCACGCGGGATCGGTTTTTCTAGACGACTTCACACCTCAGGCCGCGGGAGACTACATTTCTGGACCGAACCACGTGCTGCCCACAGGTGGCATGGCCCGTGTGCGAGGCGGTCTCAGCGTGCTCGATTTCGTCCGTGTCATTGCCTGCCAGCAAGTGTCTCGTGCAGGAATCCACCAGATCGCGCCCTCGGGCATTACGCTGGCCAATGCCGAAGGCTTGCAGGGACACGCGGAAGCATTCCGAGTGAGGTGCTCCCATGCTTGAAGCTCGCGCAGCGGTTAAAAATCTGCGCGCTTATCATCCCCCGTTGGCGAACCGAACCGGACTGCGTCTCGATTTCAACGAGAGCACCGTGGGCTGCTCGCCGCGCGTGCTGGCCCGGCTGCGCGCGCTCGATTCGGAACTCTTGGCGCGCTATCCCGAGCGCGAGCCGGTTGAAAAGGAGGTCGCCGGTTTCCTCGGACTCGACCCCGCGCAGGTTCTGCTCACGAACGGAGTCGACGAAGCGATTCATCTGTTGTGTGCCACCTATCTCGATCCCGGGGACGAAGCGCTCATCGTCGTGCCCACCTTTGCCATGTATGCCATCTTTGCTCAAGCCGAAGGCGCGCGCGTTGTTGAAGTGCAAGCCGGCGACAACTTCAGCTTTCCAGAAAAGGCCGTGCTCGCTCAACTCAGCCCACGCACCCGGCTCATCGCGGTGGCGAATCCGAACAATCCGACCGGAGCGGTGGTCGCGGGCAATGTCCTGATTCAGTTGGCGCAAGCCGCGCCCCAAGCTGCCGTGCTTGTCGATGAAGCGTATTTCGAATTCCACGGAGAAACGCTTCTTGACCAAACTTGCCAGGTCGAGAATCTTTTCATGGCGCGGACTTTTTCCAAAGCCTACGGCCTAGCCGGTTTGCGAATTGGTATTCTTGCCGGAGACGCCCGGCAGATGACGATGGTCCGCCGCGTTGCTTCGCCCTACAACGTCAACGCGGCCGCCCTCGCGGTTTTACCAGACGCCCTTCAAGATCAGGGCTACGTCGGCCGCTATGTCGCGCAAGTGCGAAGCAACCGCGCGAGATTGCAGCAGGAACTTGGCAATCTCGGCCTGCATTACTGGCCAAGCCACGCCAATTTCGTGCTCGTGCGCGTGGGTTCAGTTCACGCCGAGTTTGTTCAAGCCCTGCGCGAGCGCGGAATCCTGGTCCGTGACCGCCACACCGACCCAAGCTGCGAAGGCTGCGTCCGCCTGACCGTCGGATCGGACCAACACACCGAGACTCTCATCGGCGCACTGCGCGAAGTGGTTGAGCAGCTTGGATTGCGACGTGAGGTGCGAGCGTGAGGAAGGCCAAACTCCATCGCAAGACCGCGGAAACAGAAATTCAAATTTCGCTCACCATCGAGGGCCGTGGCAAGTACGAAGTCTCCACCGGAATCCGTTTTCTCGACCACATGTTGGAGCTGTTTGCGCGTCACGGCGGCTTCGACTTGAAACTCGCCGCCATCGGCGACTTGGATGTGGATCAGCACCACACTGTGGAAGATGTCGGCATCCGCCTGGGTGAGGCGTTCGACCGCGCTCTCGGCAACCGCCGCGGCATTCTGCGAGCCGGCTATTTTCTAATGCCCATGGACGAAACTCTCGCTGTGGCGGCAGTGGATTTTGGCGGCCGCGCCGTGGCCGTGGTCCAGACCAAGGTTAAAGCGACGCGGGTCGGCGATCTCCAGGCGGAACTGGTGTGCGACTTCTTCGAGGGCTTCGCCCGCGGCGCGCGCGCCAATGTTCATGCCCGTGTGCTCTACGGACGCTCCAGCCATCACAAGATCGAAGCGCTCTTCAAAGCTTTTGCGCGTGCGCTTCGTGTGGCCTGCTCGCGCGACCGCCGCCTCGGACGCATGCTGCCGAGCACCAAGGGACTCCTATGACCGGTCCAAAGATGATTGGCCCAAAGATGGTCGAACCAAAGATGACCGGTCCAAAGATCGCGATCGTGGACTACGGCGCCGGCAATCTGAGTTCGGTGAAAAAAGCGTTTGACCATTTCGGCGCCGAGGTCGTCCTGACCGCGCGGCCCGAAATCGTCGCATCCGCGGACAAGATCGTCTTGCCCGGCGTCGGCCACTTCTCCGCGTTGAGCGGCCTCGATAACACCGGATTGCGCGACGCCGTGCTGCAAGGCGCAAACGCCGGCAAGCCTTTCCTCGGAATCTGCCTCGGAATGCAGTGGCTGTTCGAGGGCAGTGACGAGGCTCCCGAATTTGCGGGCGCGGGATTTTTTGCGGGCAGATGCCGGCCATTTCCGTCTTCGGTGAAATCGCCGCACGTCGGATGGAACTCGCTCGCGCTCCGCGAAGGCTCGCGCTTGCTGCGTAACGTCGCACCCGATTCCTTTGTCTACTACACCCATTCTTTTCAGGCGCCGGTTGTAGCCGCGACCACGGCGGCGACCGAATACGGAGTGCAGTTTTCCGCCGTCGTCGAACAAGACAACATTTTTGGAGTGCAGTTCCACCCCGAAAAATCGTGGACCGTGGGGATGCTCATTCTCAAGAATTTTTGTGAGGTCAAGTGCTGACCAAGCGCATCATCGCCTGTCTCGATGTGGACGACGGCCGGGTCGTGAAAGGCGTGCAGTTCGTGAATCTGCGCGACGCCGGCGACCCGGCGGAATGTGCCGCCAATCACGCCCGCGATGGCGCGGACGAGATCGTTCTGCTCGATATCACCGCCACCAGCGACAAGCGCAACACCATGCTCGACGTCGTTTCCCGCACCGCGCGCGCTTTGTTTATCCCGTTCACCGTCGGCGGAGGAATCCGCGAACTCTCTGACGCCGAAGCTGTGTTCGAGGCCGGCGCCGACAAGATCGCCATCAACTCGGCTGCCGTAAAAGACTCGTCGCTGATCGGAAAAATCGCCGCGCGCTTTGGCTCGCAGGCGGTAGTCGTAGCCATTGACGCCCGGCGGGGCAAAGGTGGTTTCGAGGTGTTCGTCGCCGGAGGCCGCACTCCCACCGGCCGCGACGCGATTCTCTGGGCGCGGGAGGCAGCCGCTTGCGGCGCCGGAGAAATCATGCTCACCTCCATGGACCGTGACGGGACGCAAGCTGGTTTTGATTGCGAGTTAGTGCAGCGCGTGGCCGACGCTGTTTCCATTCCTGTGATCGCGTCGGGCGGTGCCGGCTCGCCGCAACACTTCATCGAGGTGTTTCGCGACGGGCGCGCGGACGCAGCGCTGGCCGCTTCCATCTTTCATTTCGGCATCGAGAACATTGCGCAATTGAAACGCGAACTGCACGCTGCTAACGTACCGGTGAGGTGGCCATGCTGATTCCGTCGATCGACTTAATGGGCGGCAAGATCGTGCAGTTAGTCCAGGGCGAAAAGAAGAAACTCGAGTTCGATAACTTCGATTACTGGATCGAGCGTTTCTCCGGCTATCCAATAGTCCAACTTATCGATCTCGACGCAGCGCGCGGCGCGGGTGACAACCGGTCGCTCGTGAAGCAGATCGTCGGCCGCCTGAACTGCCAGGTTGGCGGCGGCATTCGCAACCTCGAAACGGTACAGGAAGTTCTGAACCTGGGCGCGAGCAAAGTGATTATCGGATCTGCATTGTTAACCGAAGGCCGGATCAACCAGGAGTATGCTCGCACACTGGCAGATATTTTCCCGAGGCCGGTACTAATGTTTGCTCTCGACTCCCGCCGGGGCCGAGTTGCGATTAACGGCTGGCGCCAGCAGACAACTGTCACTGCCTTCGACATGATTCGCGAGTTAGAACCCTTCTGCGAAACCTTTCTCTATACCCACATCGACACCGAGGGTTTAATGGGCGGAATTCCGATGGAGACAGTTCATGCCATCCGACGCGCCACCGAACGGCACCTGGTGGTCGCCGGCGGCATCACCGAACAGCAGGAAATCGACAGCCTCGATGCGCTTGGTATTGATGCCGTGGTGGGAATGGCGCTGTATACGGGAAAAATTCATGCCGGAAAAATTCGCGGTTGAACAAGGCCCTATTTCGCCGAGCGCGTGAGCTTCGTTCTGCGACTTTCGATTCAGCCCTCCTCTCGCGTCAATCTTGAACGTTTGTGATCTGGATCACGGCGGATCACGCCAGTTCGTAACAGAATTGCAGGTTGTCTCGCGCCGGCCCGGGTTCGTGCAAGCTGCTTCTCGAATCCGAATTAACGGGTTGGCCGGGACCGCCGGAGGATGCCAATGGAGCCGTTTCGCCACCACATATTCGTCTGCACGCAGGAGAAACCGGAGGGAGTTACCTCATGCCCCGGCAACGGATCGCTGCGGATTTTGCACGCTCTCGAACGCGAAATAGGTTCCCATGGGCTCGACAACGAAGTTCAGGTGACGACCTGCGGCTGCCTCGGCTTGTGTGACGACGGACCAATCATGATCACCTATCCCGAAGGTGTCTGGTATCACAAGGTCAAGGAGGAAGATGTTCCCGAAATCGTGGAGTCCCACCTGCGCTCCGGTCGCGTGGTCTCGCGCCTGGCGTGGACCGATTCGGAGGCGATGAAAGCGCAAGCGGCCGAGCATCGCGACCGCTATCGCGCCATGGTCAAGGCCAGAGACGAGGCGGGCGTTTTTCCGGACGATCTCAACGAGATGATTCGAGCGTTCATGTCCAGCCGGACCGTGCTCACTGCGCTCGAACTGGACGTATTCACAGCCGTTGGCAATGGCACGCGCGCCGCACAGGTAGCCGAGAGCATCCACGCTGATTCACGAGCCACAGAGATGCTGCTGAATGTTCTGGTCAGTCTGAGGCTGCTCGACAAGAAAGACAGCACGTTTTTCAACACTCCGGTAAGCGCCCGTTTCTTCACGCAGGCCTCGCGCGACCAGGCCCGCAGCGCCTTTATGCACACCGTTCACCTGTGGCATCGTTGGTCGTCGTTGACCGAGTGCGTGCGCGCTGGGACGTCGGTCGGAACCTCAGTCGGAACCCCGGCCGGCACCCGCAGTCGCGAAGACAATTGGGTGCCGGCTTTTATTGCCGCCATGGACCGCAACGCCAAAGAGCGGGCTGGCGCGGTAATCAAGGCGCTCGGGACCGCCGGAATAAAACGTATGTTGGATCTGGGCGGCGGATCGGGAGCGTATTCCATTGCTTTCGCGCGCGCCATACCTGGGCTGAACTCGGAAATTCTCGACCTGGGCGAGGTCGTTCCTATCACCCAGGAAAACATCCGGAAAGCTGCCTTTGCGGACCGCATCACCACTCGGGTCGGTGACATGCTGCGCGATCCGCTGGGAAAAAATTACGACCTGATTCTGGTCTCCGCTATCTGTCACATGTTCTCTCCCGAAGAAAATCGCGAGCTATTCGAACGGGCCCACAACGCACTTGCTCCCAACGGGAAGGTGGCGGTGCAGGATTTTATTCTGGAACCAGGCAAGACCGCCCCTCGTTTTGCCGCCTTGTTCTCTCTGAATATGTTGGTGGGGACGCGAGCGGGCAGCAGCTATAGTGAGCCGGAGTACGCGAGTTGGTTGCGGGATGCCGGCTTCTCCGATGTCCGCCGCGTCCGCTTGCCCGGCCCCGCTGGGCTGATGATCGGAGTCCGCGCGCCATCATGATGCGACAAGCTTAGACCGACCTGTATGCCCACCGGTTTTGTCATCAGCTTCTGAAGAAGCGTCGCTGCGGCTGTGTTCCACGACGCAGACAGCGCTCGCTTCTCCCCGCGTACTGCGCCTCCTCGCAACCAGAAAAGTGTTCAATTTTGAACAGACGCGCGTGCTTGCGCTAATTACTTTGTTGTCATGGACGGCCCGTAGTAGAGGGCCGTCGCAGCTTGCATGCGTCATCTGGTCGTGGCCGCCGCGGTGTGTCTTGCGTTTTACGCACGTCGGGCAACAGCGAGCCAATTACAGTTTGTAACCATCCAGAGGAGATGTGGCCATGGACCCTCCAACTGTGTTGTGTATTGACGACCTTCCACAAGCCCTGGAGCTTCGCAAATCGACTTTGGAATCTCATGGTTATCGCGTCAAGATCGCGTCCAGCGGCCAAACCGCGATGAAGATGTTGGAAAAAGCGCCGGTGGCCGTGGTTCTACTGGAGTACAAACTGGAAGGCATGGACGCGGAGGCCGTAGCCTGGCACATCAAGCAGCGCTTTCCCCACCTGCCAATCATTCTGCTTTCGGCTTACCACGAGATGCCTCAGCGAATCTTGTGGTTGGTGGATGAATACGTGATGAAGAGCGAGGTGCCGGAACGGCTGGTGCCGATCATCGAGCGAGCATACAAGCTCGCGCCACGTTCGAGCGAACGGTACCGACGTAGCGCAGCAGCAGCGTAGGGAGTCTGCCGCTTTCCAAAGCTGGTCTTATAAATCGTTTTTTGGATAGGGCCCGCTTCAAGAGCCTGCCCTGAGCGAAGGCGAACCGTGCCGTTTAGGCCGTGGAAGAATGCGGGCTTTAGCCCCTGAGGGGCGCACCTTCCGATCGGAGAGGCATTTGCGAAACCAGCTTTAGCCAGGCACGGGTCTTCAGGAATCCTAAACTGCGTCTGGATCATCTATCCATATTAGTAGGGGGCTTGGGCGATGAAGGTACAGAGGAGGTTCAAGAACATGAACATTTTCGGACGTGCCGCAGGGTTCGCAGGGTTTCGACCGGGCAAATTGACTTTGGCTTCCCTGTTGTCGTTGGCTCTGCTGTTCGCGACTTTGCCTCAGAGCCTGCCAGCTCAAGACGCTCCCGCCCCGGACACGCAGGCGCAAGCGACGCCATACGCGCAACAAACTCCCGGGCAGCTGCAGCAGTTGGTGGCGCCGATTGCGCTGTATCCGGATTCGTTGGTGGCGCAGATCCTGGTGGCGTCCACGTTCCCCGAGCAAGTCGTCGAAGCCGACCGGTGGGTGCAAGCGAATCCTGATTTGAAGGGCGAGGCTTTGGGTAAGGCCGTCGACCAGCAACCCTGGGACCCGAGCGTTAAGGCGTTAACTGCATTCCCAGCCGTCCTTGGAAATATGGACAAGAATCTCTCCTGGACGTCATCGTTGGGCGACGCCTACTACAACCAGCAAGCAGATGTGATGGATGCCGTGCAGGTGATGCGCCGCAAAGCGCAAGACGCCGGCAATCTTAAGACCACGCCGCAGCAAACCGTTTCGGCGCAGGGCCCGGATATTGATATTGAGCCCGCTGACCCCGATGTCGTTTACGTCCCTGCGTATGATCCGTGGTTGGTTTACGGATATCCCGTGGTGGCATGGCCGGGTTGGTACCCGTATCCCGGTATCTGGTTTGGCGGCCCGTATCTCTCGTTCGGAATCGGCTTCCCAATCGGTTGGTTCGGAGGTTTTGGATGGGGTTGGGGTCATTGGGGATTCAATTGGGGTGGCCACTACGCAATGTACAACCACGTCAGATACTACTCCGGGAGCAGAACGTTTTATAACCGCAGCAATGCCTACAGGGCGGGAGGCGCGCGTGGCGGAGTCTACAACCATCCCGGCGCAACCACCAGACCTTTCGACGGAAACAAGCAAGCGGCTCGGGGATACGCTGAACCCCACGGTCAGAGTGGCGTCCACTCGGGCGCCTTCAGTGACTACGACCATGGCGGGCAGACCAAGAGCTATTCGTCACGCGGAAGCGCCAATGTTGGCGGCGGTGCAGCGCACAGCAACGGCGGCGGAGCGCATGGTGGCGGCGGTGGTGGAGCGCATGGCGGCGGTGGTGGCGGCGGGCGTCATTGATCCACGACAATGATCGACGAGTCATCGATGGGCGAGTCGAAAGATCGAAAGTCGAAGATCGAAGTTTCGTCATGTTCCTGATGTTAGTTTGAAAATTTCGAAATGGAGAAAGCCATATGCGGCGAACGAAGCTGAACTTTGACAAGTTTCATTGGGCCAGTCTTCCGAAATTAGCCGTGGTCGCGCTCCTTTTGACGGTGTGTTTTCCCACCCGTTCCACAGCGCAGCAACCCGGCCAGAAAACGTTTTCATCGGCGGAAGAGGCGAGCAACGCCCTGCTCACGGCGGCGCAGAGTAACGACGAAAAGGCGATGCTCGAAATCTTAGGACCAGACGGAAAGCAAATCGTCTCCTCGGGAGACGAAAATGAGGACGCCAACAGCCGCGCCAATTTTGTCAGGAAATATCAGGAAATGCACCGTCTCGTGAAGGAACCGGACGGAAGCACTGTCCTGTATATTGGCGCGAAGAATTGGCCCACGCCCATACCGCTCGTGAGCAAAGGTAATTCCTGGTATTTCGATACCGAGGCGGGCCGAAAAGAAGTTTTGTACCGGCGAATTGGCCGCAACGAAATGTCGGCCATTCGCGTTTGCCAGGAACTGGCGGCGGCGCAAAAGGAATACTCCGCCCAGTATAAGGAGTACGCCCAGAAAATCTTCAGCGATGAAGGGCAACACAATGGCCTTTATTGGAAAGCTGCCGATGGCGAACCCCAGAGCCCCATCGGGCCGCTCGTGGCATCGGCCGTAGCCAAGGGCTATACCAAGACCTTAGAGGGCGCTCCCACTCCTTACCGCGGTTACTATTACCACCTCCTCACGCGTCAGGGAAAAAATGGCCCTGGCGGCGCGAAGAGTTACATCATTAACGGCAAAATGACCGAGGGCTTCGCTTTCGTCGCCTATCCCGCGGAATACAGATCGTCTGGCGTGATGACATTTATCGTTACCGAGGATGGAGTCGTGTATCAGAAGGATCTCGGCAAGAAGACCGAAGTTCTCGCCACAGCGATGAAGGAATACAACCCCAATCCGGGTTGGCAAAAAGCTGAAGAGCAGCAGCAGGAGACGGCGGACGAGCAGAAACCCAAGTAAAAGACACCGTGTCGCTGCACTCGCTCCACCGGACTGTGTGCAAGTTCGTCGGGCCCTACTGCATCGCGTTGCCGTACGTCGGTACTCCCTGCTGCACCAGGAAGAGCAGCGTTTGTCCGCGCGACGACCAGTCGCTTTGCGGATACTTGGAGACTAACTCCTGGGCGAGCGAGATGGCTTGGCTCTTCGCTTGCTCGGATTTCTTCAGTTCTTCTTCGGTCTTATAAATCTCGATCAGGGCAGCGCGGCGGGAAGCGGCGCTGTACAGCGCCTCCGGTGCGGCGGGAGATTCCGGATATTCTTTCACATATTTCTCGTAGAGGTCGGCTTCCTTGTCGGGGCACTTCGAAGACCCCTGCCAGTCTCCGCACAGTTTGTTGTCGAGCAAGTGGAAGGCGGCGAGCTGGGCCCACTTGCTGTCCGGGAACTTTTTCATCACCTGCTTCATCAACCTCTCGTCGATGCCTCCGCGAAGGTAGGCTTCTTTCTCGCGCGCGGAGGGGCGCGACTGCATGTCTGATTTTTCGATCTGCCATCGAATGTCAGCCGCACGGTACAGGCCTTCGCCGGCCAGCGGAGAGGTCGGGAACACATCGTAGACGCGGTGATAGAGGCGCAAGGCGTCCTGGGCTGCGCCGCGCCGGCCGTGGCGGCGGCTGGCCTCGTCTTCAGAATCCACGGCGGCGCCGAACAGAATGCGGTCGCCGCTCGGAGTAGACGCCCAGACAACGCCGTTATCGAGAACCCAGCCGCTGATCGTCTTGCCCTGGTCCTCATCGTCTAAAACGAAGGCTGGGTCGGGAGTCTCCGCCATGCCCAGCAGAGCTTCGACGTGCAGCCAGTTGTGGCTCTTGTCGAGCAGAATCAGTTCCCGTCCACGTTCGACCTGTGCGAGCTTGTTGGAAGTTGTGTCGGGAGACAGGTAGATGACGGCGTCGCGGACCAGCGTGCCGCGATCGGCGGCCAGCACGGACTTTCCCACCACCATCAGAAAAGTCAAAAGCAGAAGCTTGGTAATCGGTTTCACGGTAGTATTCGTCTCCGGCTTCGAGGGTAGCACGTAGGGCAAGATGTATGGAATGGGCGGCGTTTTGGGAAGGGCACGACTTTACAGGCTGCGGAAATCTAAGGTTTCGTATCAGGGTATCGCTTTAGCGTTGCCGTAAGCCCTTCGCAATCAGACGCCCCTTTAGGGGCTGGGGCCCGAAGTTACACCTTTTCCGCAGCCTCTTCAGCCGTGCCCTTCCGCATCCAGAAGAATGAGGACCTTAGCCCCTGATCGTCGCGCCTTTTAAGCTGAAAGGACTTATGAAACACACTTAGTAACCTCTGCCCGCACTCCAGGTCGAGCTTCTACGTAACCGCCAAAATTGTAACCACCGTGATCTATACATCTGCGCTGTCTGAGATAGTCTTAAGATCAGAAACGGTGGAAAACCGGCTCATCGTCTGATCCGCGCAGCGAGGGCAGTTCCTCCAATAGATACATGTGGGCATTCATGCGCGCGACGCGCGCGCAAACCGTTCAATAGCCTGCCAACCAACGTCGTTGTTGAAACGCCCGGAAACCAGGAAATAAGGTCTCTCAACAGCCACTAACCGATCTATCTCCTGAACTAACGAGGAAACCTGATATATGAAGTTATTTTCGGCGGCTGCTCTTACTGTGTTGCTCATTACAGCAAGCCTCGCTCCGGCTCAGATGAGGCCGGCCAGCGGCAAGATATTTACTCCTGATTCCAGCATTGAAAGGCACAGCGACATCGGGATACGCGCTCACACCAATATCCATGTCTTCCTGCCCACCAAGCCGCTGCAGAATCTACGCCCCTTCGGCGCGCCCTATTCCGGCTATTCGTATGAGACGCCGGCATCGCTCGGCTGCGTTTCTAGCTTGGTCAAAGTGGTTGCGGGCTGCGAGCCCAATTCTGACACTTCAAACCCCACGGGCGGCGCCCAAATGATCGCCAA
>Ga0181532_10004669_pt1 | contig 11887 bp, 14 predicted proteins | sample PEATcosm2014_Bin_33_FD_119768 | JGI IMG/M metagenome (GOLD analysis project Ga0181532, IMG submission 119768) | Peatland microbial communities from MTU Mesocosm Facility, Houghton, MI, USA - PEATcosm2014_Bin11_30_metaG | ecosystem: Environmental > Terrestrial > Soil > Wetlands > Peat | place...
GCATTGCTGACATGTCCATTTGCTGAGCCGCACCGTTACACAGGATGGAGCAGTCGTGACCATCATCTAGATCAACGTCGCAAGATTCGCTCAGAGACAGACCATTGGGGATTGCTCCTGGTTCAATCCGAGCGAAACGCGCGTACGCTCGCCAGCTCGCCGCTGGCTCATCACCAGTGGACAAACCTCTGGGCAGGTTCAGCGGCGCCAGCCTACTTGTCACCGGCAGGTCGGATTTTGTCCCAAGCCTGCTTCAGGTCGTGGGATGCCTTCTCGAACGAGATCTTGGCGCTCTCCCAGCCTTCCGCGCTCGCGCTCTGTAACTTGTGTTGCTCAGCCTCGACTTTGGTCCAGGCCGCCTTCAGCTCATTCTCGGCCGCGTTGCCTTCCTGTTGCCCCTTGACCTTTGCTTTCTCACTGAAGTCGTGCAGCTTTTGCTGCCATTCGTCCACGGAGACCCGCGCCTTCTGAGTGTACGTGTCCCTGTCCGCCGTCGAATCGCCGGCGGCGGCCAATTGAATGGGACTGTTGGAAGAGATCGACTGACCTGCAGCGGCGGGCAGTGCGCCTAACAGCATGAGTGGTCCAATTACGATCAAGGCAAAGAATATCCTCATAGCAACCTCCTCTGTGATACGCGTCCGTCCATCTCTACAATTCAGCCAGCCGCAGCGACGAGATGATCAGCCGACTTGGCCGCTTTCGCGCCTGCATGCACATCAAGGCGTGAAGGGTTGGCCGTGCCGAGGATAGTTTTCGCGCGAGCCACTTCCTCTGCCGCGCCGTGCGCCATGACCAGAAAGCTATCGGCTTTCAGGGCGGTCTCGTATTGAATCACGCTGTCCTTCGGCACGCCAATGCCATAGAGCGCTGCACCGAGCGCACTCATCCCACCAACGACGATGGCATTCTCGATGCCGTAAATCGCCATGGAGGCCAGATATCCGAGCACGACGACATGTCCCACTACGGGAATGGTCAAGAACAACCCGCCAAAGAACATGCCCCAGAGACCGCCCCAGAACGCACCCCGCGTGCCCCAAAACTTGATCCGGTCACCCGCGTTGTAGAAGCCGACGACCTTTTCGTCCGTGTGGTATCCCTTGCCGACAATGCTGAGATTCTTCATCTCGAAACCGGCTTCGGTCAGCTTTTTCACGGCTGTTTCCGCTGCCTTGTGGTCTGCGAAGACGGCGATGACTGTGTCAGCTTTTTCCACTTGATTCTCCTTCGGGACGGGGCGGCACATAGCCGGGGTGGCACATAGCAATGGGCTTTTGCATCGCCCACGTCGGGGCCAAACACGTGCCAGGGACCGTCGCGTCGCCAGTTAAATATATTGATCCTTGGCTCGGTCATTTACTGAGCAATATTGCTCACACAGTTCTTCAAGCGCACCAATGCGAACTCCGCCTCTGGCTCTGTTTTCATGTTCGCTCACGGGATACCGATTCACTCGATGTCCCCATAAACGACGGACTATTGGGGAAGACCAACGCGTAGCACACGCAAACGTGTCCGCGGCTTCGCTGATTCGAGCCAGTCATTCACATTTGGCTGCATCTTGTCGTCGGTCATAGTACCTGCCGAGTGCATCCTCGATTGCTCCAGCAACACTGCTCTGGCCGCCACATTGGTGGGCGCGGCCCCCGGTCTAGAGAGACTTTCTCGCAGGAATGGCGACCAGGGGCCGCGTGGGTCCAGTACGCTGGACGATTGACTCAACAGCCGCTCATCATTTCTGTTCCATCAGCTGCGCGGGTTGTGCAGTGCGGGATTGCCGCAATCTCCTGCGTCATTTGGTCGTAGGCGGCCGCGCGCCTGCAACCGCCGCTCCATTGGAGCATTGTGCAAATGCGATTGGGGCGACTGCCAGAAGGAAGAGGAGAGACTCCGATGCGGAGTAAGGTTCTTGCGCTGGCCGCTGCCCTTGCGATCGGCACGGCGACGATGACCACCGGTGCGCTGGCATTCCATGGCGGCGGTGGTGGTGGTGGCGGCGGAGGCGGATTCCATGGCGGCGGAGGCTTCCGTGGTGGGGGCATCGGAGGCGGCCATTTCGGCGGAATGGCGGTGAGCCACGGCGGAATGGCGGTGAGCCACGGCGGAATGGCGATGGGCGGCGGTGCCCATGGATTGACGGCGGGCCCCGGCAGTTTCGGAGGGCACGGGATCGCTATGGGCCACGGCCACTTCGGCCACGGCGGTTTTAGAGGCGGTCACTTTCGTCGAGGCTTTGGCTACGGCGGTTTGTATGCATACGGCGGCGACTGGTGGCCCGATTACGATTATGGATATTGCAGCTGGCCCTATACCGACTACGACAGCTGCTACAACTACGGTTGGTGAAGAATGACCGCGATCAGCCGAAACGGCCGCGGTCATGCGGCGGGTGAAATCGAACAACGGCCCGATCGGCGCGTAGCCGGTCGGAAGGATCTTCCTGCGTGGCGGCCAAGCCGGCTTAATCTGTACCTATTGCTTCATCAACGCTGACGCCGCCGGACTGGTCGAGGCGGCAATCGCCAAATCACTGGATGCCCTTGGCAGAAGGACTGGCCACAAATGATTGGGCGATTTGCGAGCACGCAGGCCGACCCCCAGTGGGTGAGCAATATAAAACAACCTTTCGAGCTAATTCTTGTTGTGATCGTTCTGGCAGTAAGCATCGGTGCGAGCTACGCTGAACCGAAGAAACATCACTTCATCGCGGCCCGCGGCGAGAGGCACAGATCCCATCAACTACAACAATCAAACAAAAACGATGGCGTCGGCTGGCACATTGGCGTTGGCGCTGGTTGGTACTATGGGGGGCCGTACGTCGGCGGGCAATGAGCTATGACTACTAGCGCCTTGCCGGGTCCGCCAACTTGGCCAGGATCCAACGAACGCCGCCCGGAATACCGCGCCATGCCCTTACGGCGGCCGCTGGCGCGTTTAAACCCGGGCGGGGCCACCCCCCCCGGGTGCGTCCAAAGGGCTGGCCGCTACCCGCAAGCAGTCGAGGAGTTCCACAAAATGGCTTGCAAGATAATCACCGCGGTGGCGGGGGCGATTCTGCTCGGTTGTGCGACAATCGCTTCCGCGCATGCGCCGGTATTTCCGCAACTCAGCCACGCTTATCGCCACTTCCGACATTCTCCTAGACTTCCGTACTACGGCTACCACGGACACGTTCCGATCTTCCCGCCCGCGATCGCGTCCGGCTATGCGCCACTAGGCGTAACGGCCGGCGTGGTCGCGTCCGGGTATGCGCCGCTAGGCGTAACGGCCGGGTACGCGCGGGGACGTTACTGACCCTGATTCTGGCGCCGTCGGCGCCACGCTGCGATGCCGCGGGCTGCGCAGCTCGAAGCTGGCCTCGAAATTGCTGATGCGGATGCGTGTGGTCACGCTCAGCCGCACACCGGAAAACCTGCAATCCACACATAGAAGCCTCCGCAGCCTCCACATGCTCCGCAGCCCCCGCATCCTCGGCGATCGGCCCGGCCAAGCACAGCGTCACCAAACATTCGTGTCCGCAGTCGTGCCGCGGCTGATAGCGGCCGCGATGCAGATGTGGTGTGTCGGCGTCGATGCTGACGCACTTGTCATACGGCCTTCCCACTCAAACCGCGAATGGAAGACAGAGCGGACAGAAAGAGATCGGCGGCGGAACCAGTTGCAATTGCAGGGCAAACTCGCGATCTGTCCAATCTGTCTGATCTGTCGGAAGATGACTTGGCACCTGGCGGGGACGCGGTGGCATGAGCGTGGCACGCGAGGTTCTTTCCCACTTGGAGGACATCGGTGCGACGATCGAGCCCGCTGGCGATCGTCTGCTTCCCGCGGCAAAGCCACAGGCCGGCAAGGCCGCCGAGCACGATGCTGCCGATCTGCGCCAAGGGCGAACCGCTGAACAAAATGATCAGCGCCGCTACCAAGGCGATCAAAGCGCGCTCGCGGTCCGGGCGGAGCGTGCGCGCCATGCCCCACACCGCCTGCGCCACGATGGCGACGGCAACGAGCTTGAGGCCGTGCAGCAAGCCCGATCCGGCCGGTCCAGTCAGAGCGCCGGCACCGTAGGCGAAGACAACGAGCACAAGAGAGTCATGATTTCATCCTTTCGAGGAGGTGGCTGCGCCCATTTTATGAACGATCACGGCGTCCAAAGACCATGTGCCGGCACCTTCGATCAGCAGATAGATCGATCCCAGCAGCATGCAGACGTCGGTGCGGGCTTCGTGCGCCATGCTCCAGAATCCATAACGCGTCAATTTCGGCGCATGAAAGATCAAAAAGTCGTGCCCGAGCAGAATCGGCACTTTTGTGGACACGATTGCGACAATCATGATGACGATCAACGGGATCGCCGCGAGTCTGGTAAGGAGGCCGACAACGATGAATGCGCCGCACATCGTTTCGACCACACCTACAAACGGACCCATGAGATCGGGATAGGGGATGCCGATATTGGCGAAACGCCCAGCCCCAAGAATTTGCGGAAAGGTCAGTTTTTGAATCCCTTCGGGAAAAAAGACCACTAGGCCGACAAGAAGGCGGATAAGAATCGACCAGCCGGGTGCGCGCGTGCCGAAAACAACATTCCGCCAACTGGTTTCCTCGACAATCACGGTCCTTCATCCTTTCTGGGAGCAACAGCCAGGCAGGTTGGGACTCTAGCGGCAGCGCCGTGCCGATTTCCCTGCGCCCCCCGAGCTTAGCAATTCTGGCGACGAGCTTGTAGCCGCCCTCCATCAGGAGCCGATGTCTGAAGTGTCATTAGCGCCGGATTGAGGCGGTCGATGACGAGTCCGCTTTGACCTCAACTCCAGACATATCGCTGCACCGCACTACCCGACGCGGTGGGCCATATGCAGACGTGGACTACCTTGGCTGTCGCCGCCTAATTAATAAGGATCGGCCGATGTGCTATCAGGACTGCTGGGTTGATCGTCAGGAACGATGCTCGGCTCACTTTCGGGAAGCACAGCCTTCATTGTGCAGATAAGTCCATCCGGTTCAAAAATCGTCTCTACTGCCCCACTGAATTGCTCCAGCGCGCGGGGTAATAAGCGCAAACCGAAACCGTGATGCGTTGGTGGGTCTATCGGTGGTCCGCCCGCTTCACGCCAATTAAGGTTCAAAGCTCTATCTACAAGCGACCAGTGGACTGATAGCTTTCCAGCAGGGCGGGAAAGCGCGCCGTACTTTGCCGCGTTGGTAGCGAGTTCGTGAACAATCAATGTCATCGTCAAGGCAAATGTTGGACTGAGAATAATATCCGGCCCCTCCATAGAAATTCGTGCCAACCCATACGGCTTGAGTTCAGTAGACAGGATGGCGCGAAGACTGGCCCCTCGTCCCTGCGCCGCCATTATCAGGTCGTCAGTCGCCGACAACGCTACAAGCCGCGCAATAATATCGTCCCGAAGTTGAGGTTGTTCACGGAGTTGGTAACTTACGATGGACTGGATCGAAGCTATTTTGTTTTTTAAACGATGTGCAAGCTCCTCAACCACCAGCACGCGTAATCTCTCCTCCTCTCGGAGCCGCTTCGCGAGCCTGCGATAGCTATCGGCACCCCAGATTATCAACGTACACGCGACCGCGTATGTCAGCAATTCAAGTTCACCTGAGATGTCAATTGGAAAAAATCCGACATGTGGCAATAGAAATGCCCACCAAGCAACTAATCCGCCGGCAATGGATGCAAAAACGCCAACTCGTGGTCCACCGAAGTAAGTGGCAAAAAGCACCACCGGGTAGAACGTTGTAAAGGTCAGAAGCGTCCCGCCGAGGAAACCAAGTCCCCAACGGACTAGAGAAGCTACGACCACAAGAACCGTCGCGGCGAGATAGGTTTCGACGCTCCCCGGCGAAGCATGAAACTGCTCGCCGAAATAATTTTTATACCACGCACGCACGACAGCTAACCCCCTTGAATGATGTCGCGGGTGGTGCAACGCCGCGGTCCGGCCCTATTCGGCTCACAAAATACGCAAAGTATATCATGAATCCGGTTCTATGAGTCGCTGAGCCTGCGTCCGCGTCAAAGGCTTTCTCCCGGGAGTGAGGCGACGCATGTCGCAAAGTGACGCTATGGGGTCATCTTCGACGTTTCGAGCGAGCGCGCCCACTTCCGCAGTTCCCCGAGAGCCGACATTCGCTTGCGCCGCAACATCGGACGCGCCGGGCCATTAAAGTGAGTTGCAGCCGTTCGCCTCGTCGATTCGGCACCAAGACGCTCGACTTTGTCGTTAGTCGCCGTCGCTGACACGGCGGCAATGTCCGAGACCGCGGCTGTCAAACTTATAATTGGGCAGACGCCGCTGGCGGGGAGCCAACGGCAAATTCGGCGCGGTCAGAAGGCGCATTTAATCGACGGGAAGTGAGCGAGCATTCACCTGCGCTGCGCGTCGAAATAGTGTGGTGCACTGGACGACCGTTCGCGCTATTGGATCACCGATGTCCAAAAGGCGACCCGAGAAAACAGGCATCGCGCGCCGTAAGTTGCTCGCTGGCGGCGTCGTGCTCGCGGGCAGCGCTGCTTCGGCAGCTCTCCCCGCAGCGTCTGCCGGCGCTGCCGACGACAATCTGCCGCCGCATGTGCCGGCATGGATGAAGGAACAGGGCGCGCCGTTTCTCAGCCCGCCTTATGGTCAACCGTCCCCATTCGAGAAGGACGTCATCCGCCGGCCCCGCGCTCCGACGCCGACGAACACTGCGGCCTCGTCGATGACGCCATGGCAGAACCTGCATGGGATCATTACACCGAATGGTCTGCATTTCGAGCGACATCATGCTGGAGTGCCGGCGATCGATCCGGATCAGCATCGGCTAGTGCTCCACGGTCTCGTCAAGCGGCCGCTAATCTTCACCATGGACGACATTGTTCGCTTTCCATCGGAGTCGCACATTTATTTCCTAGAATGTTCGGGTAACAGCTTCTGGACCGGCAACACGCCGCAATCGACGGTCCAGCACACTCATGGAGAAATGAGCTGCTGCGAGTGGACCGGCGTGCGTTTGTCGACGGTGCTAGCCGAGGCCGGCCTCGACCCTCAAGCGACGTGGATGCTCGGCGAAGGCGCCGACGCTGCCGGCATGGCCCGCAGTGTGCCGATAGCCAAAGTGCTGGACGATGCGCTGCTCGTCTACGCTCAGAACGGCGAACGGCTGCGGCCCGAGCAGGGCTATCCGCTGCGTCTCTTCCTTCCGGGATACGAGGGCAACACCAACGTTAAATGGCTGCGCCGCCTCAAACTCGGCGACCAACCGTTTCAGACGCGGGAGGAGACGTCCAAATACACCGATCTCATGCCCGACGGCACCGCGCGCCAGTTCACCTTCGTGATGGAAGCCAAGTCAGTCATCACTTTTCCGTCCGGCGGCCAACTTCTGCGCGAGAAGGGATTCTACGAAATCTCGGGGCTGGCGTGGTCCGGCCGCGGGCGGGTCACGCGCGTCGACGTTTCTACAGACGGTGGCGCGAGCTGGAAAGAAGCTCGCCTTCAGCAACCCGTTCTGACGAAATGCCTGACCCGCTTTCGCATGTCCTGGAATTGGGATGGTGCTCCAGCGCAATTGCAAAGCCGCACCGTCGACGAGACCGGGTACGTACAGCCGACGCGTGCGCAGCTTGTCGACGTACGCGGGCTTCATTCCAGCTACCACTACAACGCCATTCAAACATGGCAGGTCGCGCAAGACGGAGCAGTGACCAATGTCGTATAGCCTGCGAACGATCCTAGTCGGCGCCGCGGTCTCCTTTGCGCTGACGACGCTCGCACGCGCCGCCGATAACGGTCCGCTTGGCATCGGCCACGTGGCATCGCCGTCCCAAATCGCTGGCTGGGACATTGACGTGCGCGCCGACGGCCAGGGCCTGCCGCCGGGCCATGGCAGCGTGCGTGAGGGTGAGAAAATTTTCGCAGAAACCTGCGCGGCCTGCCATGGCGCTAAGGGTGAAGGTAAGCCTGCGGATCAGCTGGTCGGCGGCTTCGACACTCTCGCAACGTCAAAACCCGTGCGAACCGTGGGCAGTTATTGGCCCTACGCCAGCACTTTGTTTGACTACATCCGTCGTGCCATGCCGTTCAACTCGCCGCAGTCGCTAACGGCCGACCAAGTCTATGCGGTATCGGCCTACATTCTCTATCTGAACAACATCGTCACCGAAGACACTGTCCTCGACGCCACCTCGCTGCCGAGGGTGGAGATGCCGAACCGCAACGGTTTGACCAGTCCGGACCCGCGACCTGACGTACCTTGACGATCTGAAGACCGGCCAACCTTTAGGGTTCGATTCAATTACCCGCCGGCAATCCAGAGCTGGGAACGGATTTACGCGAACGTCGGATAAAATGCCGACTGTCATTGATCATTTCGGACGGGAAGGCATTTAGAACCGCTTGGTTGGAGATAGCATCCCGGGGGCGTCATTCGGCTGCGGCGTTGTGTTTGCGGGAGCGCAAGTTCGTCTTGTAAAAAGGCTTATCGCCCTTCACGGTCACCCGGTCGCCGCTGCGCACCGCCGGGAAGTAATCAAATACGGCGTAGTGCTGAACGCAGCGGTTATCCCAGAAGGCGATCGAGTTCTTCCGCCATCGCAGCCTGCAGCAAAACTCCGGCCTCTGAATGTGCTTGAACAGAAAGTCGAGGATCGCCTGGCTGGCATCCGGCTCAAGTTCCTTGATGTGGGTGGTGAAGCCAGCATTCACATAGAGAGCGGTCCGCTTTGTTTCCGGATGGGTCCGCAGCACCGGATGCTCGGAAATGGGAAACCTGCCTGCACGTCGGTAGCCATAGTCGCTGCGATCTTTCACCTCATTGTTCGGATATCGTGCACGGTAGATGTGCTCGCCTGAATGAACGGCCGTCAATTCCTCTAACAGGCGTTTCATTGGCCCGGACAGTGCTTCATAGGCTGCGTACATGCTCGAAAACAATGTGTCGCCGCCGACCTCGGGGACCTCGCGAAGGTAAAGGATGCTCCCGAGTGGCGGTTCGGGGTCGCACGATACGTCGGAGTGCCAGAAATTACCCGCGACCGCGCGCTTACCTGCCTTGAGCTGATCAAGATTAGCGGTCGAAGCCGCGTCCGCGTGGATCCGCATTATTGCGGGATAGCCTTCGGGCGAGGGAGCGGCCGGATGAATATGGAGTTCCCCGAAGCGGCGACCGAAAGAAAGATGCTGCTCGCGCGTGAGCTCCTGGTCTCGAAAAAACAGCACTTGGTGACGGAGGAATGCCTCGTGGATTTGATCGAAGGTTGTATCATCCAGCTTTGTCAGGTCGACGTCCTGAACCTCAGCACCGATGTTGGCGGACAGTGGCTCAATCTTGATCCTATTGAACTCCATTGTTTCTTCCTCGCACACCAGCCACCCGCCGGCACTCTCAATCGTTCAATGGCGCGACCGCGGCGGTTGCGCCGATCTCAGCAAAACACTCAGATCGGCATCCGGTAACCGTAGAACTCATGATCTTCGTTATAGCCACCTTGGCCGGCGCCCAAGTGAGCGAAATCGTGCACGAACTCGATCGCCGCGATCCACTTGACCATCTTGAAGCCCAGCTCATTCTCGTTGCGCAGCCGCAACGGTGCGCCATGAAGCACGCTGAGCGGCGCTCCGTTCATTTCATAGGCGAGGATGGTCAATTCATGGCGCATGTTCTGCATCTTGTGAACGTCGTAATAGCCGCCGCCTGCCGAGCCCTCGGAGAGCGAATAGAACACGGCGTAGCGAGCATCGGCTGTCGGCTTTACGATACCGAGGATGTGGCGCATCGGAACGCCGCCCCATTTAGCGACGCCGGACCATCCCTGAATGCAAAAATGTTCGGTGATCTGTTCCTGCTTCGGCATCGCCTTAATCTCGGCATAGGAAAACGTGTTTGGGTTCTCGACCAGCCCGCTCACGCGGAGTCGGTAGTCCGTGAAGTCGCTCTTCACGAATGAATCAAACTCTTCGGAGTTTGGCAATGTGCCATTGGGCCACAAATACGACGAGATCTCTGATCCCGTGTATTGAGTCCTCGGGTTCCCCCATTCCCCGATAGCCATCAGGGGGCCGACCACGGTTTGGCCGATCTTCTGAACCAGCCGGGCGTGGCTGATCGTGAAAGGCGAAGCAAGCCACCACGTCACAACCACCAGGACCATAGCGCAGCCCCAGATCAGAAGTCCGTTACAGGAATTGTCGTTCACACCGGCCCACATGTAGTTCAAATTCTGTCGCGCCCCGGTGATGAACACCAGCGTCACATGGACGAAGATGAAAAACAGGAACCAGCACAGCACGCCAAAGTGGATGGTGCGGGACGCCTGCCGATTGAGAATTCTCGCAAACCAGCCCATATGATTGGCGATCGCCGGACCCTGCATCAAGCCGGTAACGACCGCCAGCGGAGCAGCAACGAACACCGTGATGAAATAGGTAAGTTGTTGCAGGCTGTTGAAATTCGTCCAGCTATGATCGGCGGGAAACTGCAGCGAAAAATACTGAAGCAACTCCGAAACGGCGTTGGGGAAAACTGCCCAGGTGGTCGGCACCAACCTCTGCCACTGGTCGGTCGTGAACAGCAGCGCGTAAAAAATCGCGCCGTTGATCACCCATAAAAGATCGAAGGAGAAATGCCACCAACGAGCGAGTCCAATTGAATGGCGAACGCCGGGAATGCCGAGCCATTTCGGGATGGTCACGGAATCGTCTTTCGAGGTCCATACCCGGTCTTTCGGAACGTCATGCTGGAAGCGAAACCAATCCGTGCCCGGCGTGCAGTCCCGCCGCCAATAAAGACGCGGATGATCGGCGAGAATCTGGATGCCTGCGCGGATGATGAACATCATCAAGAAGAAATTGAAGAAATGCAGCAACCGGAGCCACAAGGGGAAGCCCGAGTAAACCGCCTCCGAGGAGGGGGTCTCACCGGGGTAGCGCGCGATGAATTCCTGTACGCTGGGCATCGTCCGTAGTTGCTGGGCCACGGCGATTCCGAGGATCAGGAAAACGACGATCAGCGGTATGGCCCACAACACATTAATCGACCGGCCGCCCAACCGGATGCGCGGGATTACGCCCTCTTGCGGAGGCAGCCAGTCGCTCTGACGAATACGGTCATCCGCGGCACTCAAGCTTGTCGCGTCGTGCGGCTGCGGAGCTTGGCGAGGCTCCTCCGCACGAGCCACCGCCGTCATACGAGCCTCCTTCACGCGAGCCTCCTTCATAGATGCATCTTGCGCCATTGATGAAACACCGACGCTCGCGCGAGCGCTAAGCTGCCGGCGTGGCCGTTGCGTACTTTCCCTTCGTCTGTCGTCCCAACAGAAAGTCTCTTAGTGCAACGGCGTGGTTATGAACCTCATCGTGAGCCGAGTACACGAGCGTGATCGAACCCTGCCTTGCCAGGGCGCGTAGCCTGTCGAGCTGTTCAGGATGCGCGTGGATCTCCACATCGTAGCGGCTGCGAAACTCCTGCCAGCGCGCGGGATCGTGGCCGAACCATTTCCGTAACGCGGTGCTGGGCGCGATATCCTTGGCCCATTGATCGATGGCAGCGTCGACTTTCCTGACACCACGCGGCCACAGCCGGTCGATCAATATCCGAGTACCGTCGCCCGCAGCGGGGCGCTCGTAGGCTCGCTTGAGTTTGACATTATCCGCCGCAATTCTTTCGTTCATCAGCGTCGCTCAGAATTACATGTCATCGGCTCGCAAGGTTGTCGCCGAGGCCCAGGATTACGATCTTCCCAGTCACAACTTCCGTTGGCCAAAGGATCGACGTAAAGCCGGTCGCTACAGCAACTCGTTGCGCACCGTCCGCGGTATAGGTGATGACACCGCCGCCGATCGCGCCGCCGATCTTCTGACCCCATAGCCGCTGGCCGTTGGCGGCATCCAGC
>Ga0181532_10004670_pt1 | contig 11886 bp, 9 predicted proteins | sample PEATcosm2014_Bin_33_FD_119768 | JGI IMG/M metagenome (GOLD analysis project Ga0181532, IMG submission 119768) | Peatland microbial communities from MTU Mesocosm Facility, Houghton, MI, USA - PEATcosm2014_Bin11_30_metaG | ecosystem: Environmental > Terrestrial > Soil > Wetlands > Peat | place...
ACCAGCCGCTCCTCCTGCCAGAAGCGAAACTCGAAGCGCAGCACAACCCGCTTCGGCCCTTCGCGGACCTTGGTCTCTTTGGAATGGAGCCGCAGCGGCGGTCCAATGGTTACCAGGCTTCGGAAATCAGCACGATGGATGCGGTTGCCGAACCCGACCCATCCCTCCTCCCAACGACAGCTGTGCAGGAAGTAGGCGTGAAGGCAGCCGACATTGCCGGTCAGCAGTATAAGATCGGGCCCCGATACGTGCCGAGGATGGACGCCTGGATCGCCCACTTGATACCGCCCGACGGGCAGCGGGCGCGTCGTGTCCATACGCGCTTCGATCTCTCGATCCGCGGGGTCAACAGACAGCACCTCGTCGACCAGGAATGCCTCGCTCGAATATGGAAACGTCGAGACGAAGCGCTCGAGCTCAAGCTTCGAAGGTGCGCTCACGGCGGCAGATCATTTCAAGCGTGATGAGAAATGACAAGCGGCGGACCAGACCAACGGGCAGGGATCACCGCTAGCTGTTGGCACGGCTGGCCAGTATGATGACGCGTTGGCCCGGAAGGCCCGAGAAGGGAATCATTCAAATGCAATACTCGAGAAAATCTGAACCGGTAAGGTCGTTCGCGCTTCGGCGCGCGTTATGGGCGCTGCTGATCTGTTCGGCGCTGGTCTGTGTTGCCGCGCCGGCCGCACGGGCCGCGTCAGCCGCTCTATGGATCGTAGACGACGACAATGACCGGGTTGACGAGTACTTGCCCAGTCAGCTTAAGAGCAGCCACACGCCAACTCCACTCACTGTTTCGATTGGCGCTGCGCCTTATGGGGCATGCTTCGACAAATCGCACAATCTCTGGGTCACGGATAGCGATGAAGAGATCCTCGGCTTTACTGCCTCGGAGCTTAAGAAACTCCCAACCGCTCCCAGCCCCGCAGTAACGATCAGCAGCTCGTCGTTTTCCTCCATCTTTGGCTGCGCCTTTGACAAGCACGGCAATCTCTGGTTGGTGGACCGTAACAATGACAGTCTGGATGAGATCTCTACGGCGCAACTGAAAGCCGGCGGCAGCATCACTCCGGCCGTCATCATCACGGATTCTGTGGAGATCTCGTCGGCTGCTCCGGGCTTCGTTACGTTCGACAAATCGGGAAATCTGTGGATGGACGGCCGAGAAGATGATGAGCTTTTCAAATTTTCTGCTTCTCAGCTCACCTCCACCGGCGACCAGACCGCGGCAGTCGTCCTGGGGGGCGGCGGGAGTTTGGACGATCCGGGTCAGATCGGATTCGACGGCCATGGCAATCTCTGGGTGACCAGTTACGACGATGATACCGTCGTGGAATTCCCGAAGGGCCAACTCAGCACCTCGAACAACGACGCGCCGACCGTAACGATTAGCAGCTCAAGTCTCTACGGACCATGGGGCCTCGCTTTTCACGGCAGCGACCTGTGGGTGATGGACTACTCTGATGTCAACGCACAGGAGTTTACTCCCGGTCAGATTAAGGTGACTGGGTCGCCTGCTCCGAAGGTTCTCTTGACCGGTGCTGCAGCCAAATATTCGTGGGGAATTACGTTCGGTCCCGCGTTCGGGAAGCTGCCCTAGCGAACCCGGTTGATTCTTCGGGTGGAGCGACGCGGGCGAACTCACGCAGATGGACCTGGCAAAATCGCGGGCGGACAGGTTTTGCCGGGTAAACATCTTGACGATTCGGTTCGATTCGGACCGAGCTTCCTTGATCGCGATTGCGGGTCTGCTACGATTGTCGCCGCGATGGGCGCCTCACCACCAACCGGGAGCAGTTTCAGGCCGCGACTGACGCAGGACGAGAAAACCGCGGAAACGCGGCGCCGCCTGCTCGACGCGGCGATTGTGTGCCTGATCGATCGCGGCTACGCGAACACGACGACTTCCGAAATCGCCGAGCGCGCCGGTCTTTCCCGCGGCGCGCAGCTCTACCATTATCCCAAGAAAGAGGAATTGCTCACCAGCGCGATCGAGCACTTGTTCGAGTTGATGTTCGGCGAGATGAAGGAGAAGGTCAGCCGGCTGACCAATGAGAACGATCGGCGGGCCATGGCGATCGATTTGCTGTGGGAAATTGCCAACGGCCGGCTGGCGACCGCGTGGCTCGAACTGGTGGTCGCGAGCCGCACCGATTCGTACCTGCGCGAGTCGGTGAGCGCGGTGAACGATCGGATGTCGGAATTTATCGGCCAATCCTTCAAGGAACTCTTCCCGCGTCCCGACGCGGCCAGCGCGGAATACGAGCTGATCCCGCAAATCGTGTGCCTGATCCTCGAAGCGATGACGCTCAAGGGTCAGACGATGAGCCCGAAGCTGACGGCAAGAATCCTGGACGCGCTCAAAACTGTGAAGCTGTAGCCGCGCCGCCCGGGCGCCGAAACTCCCTTACCCGGGAAGCGCCGGGCTTGCGCCGCCGCCGAGGTCACCGGCTCGCGCCATGTAGCGCGCGGGGAACCGGCTGTTGAAGACGAACCCGGAAATCAGCAATGCCGTCGGCAGCGCAAATCCCAGTCCCAGCTTGCCCAGGTTGCCGCCGATGATGACGCCGGTCACAGCCAGGCTGACGTTGACGGTCATCAGTCCGCACCAGACAAGAGTCATCACCAGGTTAAGCCGGATGAAGACCGGATGATCCCAGAACTCCCGCGGCGCGTTTTCCCGCCCGTAGGCAGTGGTGAACGGATGGCCAATCGCGATCGAACCCCACGCCGCGGCCGCGAAGCATGACCAGATTACGACCGTGTTGTAGGTCGGGAATACGGCCGATCGCAGGCCGATCGTCAGGATCGAAGCGATCGCGAAGAAGGCGAGCCCGGTCCAGTCCATCAGTCTGATCGCGACGCCGCGGCGCGACCGCACGGCCATAAATGCCAGACAGAGGATTAAGCCGCCGCCGGTCGCCACGCGCCAGTGATTGGCGGCGGAAGCGAAGCCGTACAGGACCCAGGGCCCGAACGTCAGCAGGCCGATTGCAACGCCCGAAAGTTTTTTATCCTCCGCCACGCGCGCGTCCTCCTTCACTGGCAATCGCGCCAATCAGCGCCCAGCCGATGATCGGAATCCCGACAGGATTAAGGATAGAGGAACGGCGCTTCGCCGCCAAAGGAGCTTGATGAGCCGCAATGTCCAGGTTCACCGACCGGCGACGCTCGAGCGCAAACGTTGCTGCGGCCCAAGCGCAAGGCTGCCGGGAATCGGGATTCGCAGAGATGGCGGGTTGGTTTGCTTCACCAGGCTGATATTGGTATCAGTATCATTACCAGACACAAGGAACCGGACGCGGATGAAACCAGAAATGTCCCCGGGCTCGGAGCCAAAGCGATTTGCGCTCGGCGCAAGCGCCAACCATCGAATGGTCACCGTCGAAGGCGTCTCGCTTGCCTACGACGATCGCGGCGAAGGATTTCCAATCATCGGCCTACATGCGATCACGCATGGCAGCCGCGACTTCGAGCACGTCGCGGGCAGGCTGGCCAGCCGATGGCGTTTCATCACGCCCGATTGGCCCGGCCAGGGCCGCTCGGGACCCGACCAGCATCCGCCGCGGCTCGCGCGCTACACGGCGATCCTCGCGGGATTCCTGGACTCGCTCAAAATCGAGCGCGCCGTGTTGATCGGAAATTCGATCGGCGGTTCGGCGGCGATGGCTTATGCGGCACAGTTTCCCGGCCGCGTAGCCGGCCTGGTGCTCGCTGATCCCGGTGGCCTGATTTCGATGAATCCGCTCGGGTATCGGGTCTGCGGCTTGATGGCGGCGCTGGGACGGGCCGGCCAGCGCGATGCTTTTTACTTCAAGCCCGTCTTCTCGATGCTGTATCGGCAGCTTCTGAAGACCTCCGCCGCGCGCGCGCAGCGCCAGCGGATTGTCAGTGCGGCGGCGGAATGCGCCGCAATCTGGGAACAGGCGTGGCTGGGCTTTCGCACCCCGCAAGCCGATCAGACGGGCGTCGGTCCGCAAATTCATTGCCCGGTTCTGTTCACCTGGGCCGCGCGTGATCCGTTCGTCTCGTTGGCGCGCAGCAAAGATGCGATCGGCCGGTTTCCAAATCATTACGTTTCGCTCTTCGGCGGCGGCCATTGCCCGTTCCTCGAAGAGCCCGAAAAGTTTCTCTCGGCGGTCGAGCCTTTCCTCGAAAAAGCAACGGCTGAGAAGCCCGCATCGCGGCCGCTCCCAGCCGTGGCGAGATAGAAGATGCGAGCGAACCACCACGGCTCTGATGTCGTCCACCCTCCTGGAAAGTTGACCGAGAGATCAGCTACCCAACGGCGGGATCGGACCAGGCCGGAGCGGCAGCGGCAACCCGATCAGACGCGCCGCGCGCTGATCGAGGCGGCCGCCAAAATTTTCAATTCGGCCGGCTATCACGGCACCGATTCGAACCGGATCGCGCGCGAGGCAGGCTACGCTCCCGGCACTTTCTACATTCATTTTCCCGACAAGCTCGCGATCTTTCTCGAGGTCTATGAGAAGTGGGTAAGCGCGGAGTGGTCGTCGATCGAGGTCATCCTGAAATCCGGCGCGAGCGCACGCGCCATCCGCACGCGGCTCAGCCGCGCGATCCTGGAGCACCATCGCAAGTGGCGGACGTTTCGCGCGAGCCTGCGCGCGCTGAGCGCCACCGACGATTCCGTGCATGCAGCGCGGCTGGCCTCGCGCGATCGCCAGCTCGACACGATGACACGGCTGATCCGCGCGCGGCGCACTCCGGTGCCGAGCCGGGCACGGATGCTCGCGCAATTGCTGATCGCCGAAGCGCTAAGCGAGTCAGTCGCCGAGGGCGACGCAAAGTCGTTGGGCATCCGCGAGGAAGAGATTATCCGGTTGCTCGATGAAAGCTCCCGCGACCTGCTGTCGTGACGGACGGTGCCTAATTGGGCGCGGGGGCGGGCAGCTGCGCGCGGCGCGCGATGTCGGCCATCAGCAACAGCATCGCAAGCGGTGCGATTGGAATCATCGCGTGACCCGCCAGTGAGCGCGCGAACAGCGGCAGCAGCCATACGAATGCGAGCAGCGATTTTTCCCACGGGAGGAAACCCGAGCGCCGCCCTTCAATCGCAACCCATGCTATGGGCAGCGCAAGCACGACCAGGTCGTAGTCCATCATGTAGGGCGTCGCCAGCAATATGCCGGTTGCGAGCGCGGCGGCGCGAAGCTCAAATTTGGCGGTTCGCCGGCATATCCAGATGAGAGCGGACACGGTTATCAAGCTTACCGCGAATTGGAATGAGTAAGCGGTCGCGACGCTGAATCCCCACAGGCGCGCGGCCGCAAACGCGCTCTGCAGTTTCTCGAATCCACTGCCGCCCTGCTCGAGCACGACATGGCGGGTGAAGCTGACGCTGGTAAAAAAAGCCTGCCAGCTTTGCTCACCGAATATCGCCAGCGACAGAGCCGCGAACAATACCACCGTGACCGACGCCGATCCGATCGCGCGCCAGCGGCCGTGGTCGATGGTCCTGGGCGGAGATTCAAGCGAGGCAGAAGTGGCGATTAAAAATACAGGCACGAGCACGCCGTACTGCGGCTTGTAACTCATCAGCCCGAACATCACGCCGGCGAGAATCGGGCGGCGCTCAAGCGTCAGCAGGGCGGCTGCGAGCAAGCCGAGAGTGATAAATCCATTCTGTCCGTTGGTCAGATTGACCATCGCGCCGGGAAAAGCGATCGCCAGCCAAAGCGAATCGCGCTCGGGATCGATCTTCCACATGACCCCGAGATAAACGGCGAAGGTTGCCGCGGTCCATGCGAGCAAAGACCAGACGTACGGCGCAAGTGCGAGCGGCAAGATTGCCAGCAGATACATCGGCGGGTAGTGGAAGCCGGCGAAGCCAACCGCCGGGTCGGCGACCGCCCAGCGTTCGACGGACCACAGGCGTGCGACGTCGTAAACGGCGGCCGGTGCGCCGTGGAGCGTCAGCCACGAGGCAGACCACGGGTCGATAAAGTCGGCGCCGATGGGATGCCCGGCGGGATCGACGAGACCCTTGCTCGACATCAGCCAGGCGATGGCGCTTGCGAGGTAAACCGTGAGGAACAGTTTCGGATATACGACGAGGCGCCGGCGCGTGAGCCACGGCGCTCGTCTGAGGAAGTCGAGTATCGAACTACCCACTAAGCTGCGCGCGAGTCTCCCCCGCAACTGCAATCGACGGGGATCGGCTGCGCTGCGGGCAATCTAGCGCAAGACGCCTCCCTTCCAAAGCGCCACGAGGGGGCCAGCGCCGGCCAGGCGCCCGTTGCACCGGCGCGGCCGGACCAAGTCAGCGGCGGGCGTCTGCGTCGCGGGAAACCTCCATCCAGGCGTTGATGAGATCGTCGGCCTCGTCGGGCTCGAGGCGGCCATCTTTCACGGCGGCGAGGATTTCAAGGATCGCGTCGTCGCGGCTGAGTTTTTCAGTTGCGCCCGGCGTGAACCGCGACGACTGACTATCAGAGGCCGGCTTTTCAGCGGTGGACTGAGTAGTTGATTGAGTAGTGGACTGAGTAGCGCCGCCGGCCCGATCATGCGAACGGTTGCGCACGTTGCGCGCGGCTTCGCGGATCTTGTCGCGCATCTCGCGCGCGGCCTGGCGCACCCGCTCGCGCATCTCATGGCGCGCCTCGCGCGAACCGCCGCGCACGGCGTCGGCCACCAGGTCGCCGACTTCCTTGCCAAGCTTCGAGAGCCGCTCGCCGACGTCGCCGGGGACCGACTCCTGGATTTCGGAGACCGCACGCTCGACTTCGCGGAGTCCCTCGCTGACGCTGCGTTTCACGTCGCGGGTAACTTCGCGCACGATGGTGCTGGACATCCCGCCGTTCTCGGCAACGAACTGGCCGGCGGCGTCGAGCACGCTGCGCACAAAGGCGGGGATCTCGCCGCCAAGCTCGTCGGCGAGATCCTCGAACGGGGCGGAGAAACCGCCGCCCATGCGCGAGCGGTAGCCGCGGCCGGAGAAATCGCGCTCGCGCGCGTCGGCGCTGGCGACAATCACGTCGGCGCCGCGAGTCTCGACGGCAAGTTTCAGGCGCGCGCCCGAGGCCGGGTCGGGACCGATCGGACCGCGAACGTGATTGCGGCCGAGGCGCTCAAGCCCCGCGGCGTCGACGCCGTAGGTGCGGATTCGGCCCCATCCCGCGGCGGCGTCGAGCTCGAGCGAAGCGTTGGCGTCCACCTCGGCGCTGACCCGTCCACGGCTTCTAACGCTCCAGGTTTTATCGGCCGGAAACGGACCGGCGAGATAGACCGCGCCGCCCACATCCTCGAGATTGAGCGCGCCGCCGAGGCGGGCGATACGCACGCTGCCGTCGACAAAGCCCACTGCGATTTCGCCGGTGACGCTGTCGGCCGCGAGCTTGCCGCCTATTTTGCCGATCCGGACTGCGCCGGACAGGTTCGCGGCGCGCACCTTGCCGCCGACGACGCCGGCTTCGACGTCGGCGGCGTCTTCAATTTCGAGATGTCCACCGACGACGCGGGCGATGAACGGCGCGCGCAGGCCCCGCAGCCGCGCACCGCCGGCGATTTTTTCGATCGCGACTTCGCCGTCGATGGCGCGGCAATCGAATTCGCCGGCGACCAGGCTAAACGTGACCGCGCGCGCGGATTCGACCGAGAGCGCGCCGCGGACTTTGAGGCCTTCAACCGAACCGGCTTCCTTGATGGAGACGTTGCCGCTGACGGTGTCGCCAATGGAGATGGCACCGAGGCGGCGCGCGTGGAGATTGCCGCGAACGCGCTTGACGACGAAGGGGGTGGCGAGATCGGAGACGTCGAGGTTGCCGGCGAGATCTTCGATTTCGACCGCGACGCCGGCGGGGACGTTGATGACCGCGTTGTCGCGTAGCGTCACTTCGGCGACGCCGGCGTCGCGAGTGATATCCGGCGCGGTGTTCGAATCGATCTCGACGGCGGCATGATCGGGGCCGACGCCGGTGATTTTGAGATTTCCGGCTGCGCGCAGGATGCGGATTGATTCAACTCCTTCAAGCGTCGAGATAGCCATGGCGGATTTCCTCCGTTGATTTTTTCAGTTTTTCAATTGCTCAGTCGTCTTTTGCGCGGGGCTGGTTGAGCGCAGCGAGCGCTTGCTCGGGGGTGAGCTTGCCGCCCTTCAGATCGGCCAGGACCGAGCGGCGCCGCGAGCCGTCGTCGTCGGAAGGCGCGGCCTCGGGAGCGGACTTGACGGAGTAGCCGAGCGCGGTGATGACTTCGTCGAGTCGGGCGCGCACGGTCGGGTACGAGACGCCGAGTTCGCGCTCGACTTCGCGGATTACGCCGCGGTTCTTGATGAAGACCTCGACGAAATCGATTTGCGCACCGCTGAGCTTGAGCAGGGCGGGCGGGGCGAATTCGCCGTCGATGGAGATCGAGCAATCAGGGCATCGCAGGCGCGCGACTGTCAGATTTCCATCGCATGATGGGCATTTAAGAATTATTGGCCGCATGGGGGAGAATATTGACCTAAATATTAAGATTGTCAAGTCTGAAATTAAGATTATTAAGACAGGAACTAACCAGCGACATGACGAAGTGAACGCGGATTGTCAGGCGGTCGGGGGCGCGGGGTGCTGCTGGCTCAGGCAATGAACGGAGCCGAGGCCCCAGACCAGGTCCGCCGACGGGACGCCGACGACGCGGCGGCCGGGCAAGAGCCGGGAGAGCGTCGAGGCCGCGACGGAATCGGTGGCGGCGTCGAAGGTCGGCATCAGGACTGCGCGGTTGGCTATATAGAAGTTCGCATACGAAGCTGGCAGGCGCGTGCCGTCGTAGATGACGGCCGGGGGCATCGGGATAGTTTCGATTTTGAAGGGACGGCCGTCCTGATCGCGCATCGCGCGCAAGCGCTCGAGGTTGTCGCGCAGGACCGGGTAGTTCACGTCGGCGGGATCGTCCTCGAGAACGGTCACGATAGTGTCGCGGGCGACGAAGCGCGCGAGGTCGTCGATATGGCCGTCGGTGTCGTCGCCGGCGATCCCGTCGCCGAGCCATAGCACGTTGGTCACGCCGAGATACGTGCGCAGGTAATCCTCGATGTCGGCGCGGCTGAGCGTGGGATTTCGATTGGGGTTGAGCAGGCATGACTCGGTGGTGAGCACGGAGCCGGCGCCGTTGACGTCGATCGAGCCGCCCTCGAGCACGATGCCCGGCTCGATCACTTCGAAGCCGTAGCGGCCCCCAAGTTTTTGCGGGACGACGTCGTCGAGATCGAAGGCGCCGTACTTCTGGCCCCACGAGTTGAAGCGCCAGTCGAGCGCGATCTGATTTGGGCCGGCAGACGAATCGGTTGCGAGGCGGTTGACGAAAATCGGGCCGTGGTCGCGCGCCCATGCGTCATTGGTGGGCAGAAAAAATATATCGACAGCCCGATTCGCGGCGTCATCGCTATCGCCCCGGCGGCGGGCGGCGTCGCGAATCATCGCGCGCACTTCATCGATCTGCGTTTCGTTGTTGACCATCAGGCGGACGGGCTCGAATCGCGCGATGGCCGCGACCATGTCCGCATAGATCGGCGGGATGACGTCGAACTTGCCGGGCCAGGTGTCAAGATTGTGCGGCCAGGCGAGGTAACAGGCGAGATGCGGCGCCCATTCGGGCGGCATCCGGTAGGCCGAGAGCAGGCGGCGATGCTCAGGTGAAATGGGATTCACGGCTACGATCGAAAGCGGCGGGTCAGGTCGGTGTAGGCGTCGATTCGGCGATCGCGCAGGAAGGGCCAGTTGCGGCGGACTTCCTCGATCCTGGCGAGGTCGCATTCGACGACCAGGGTTTCCTCGGCGCTGGTGCTGGCACGCGCGATTACTTCGCCAAACGGATCGGCGACAAAAGAATCGCCCCAGAACTCGAGTTCGCCCTCGACGCCGACGCGATTGACGGCCGCGACGAAGACCCCGTTGGCGATTGCGTGGCTGCGCTGGATCGTCTCCCAGGCATTTTGCTGTTTGGGGCGGACTTTTTCCGGCTCGCCATGCCACCATCCGATCGCGGTCGGATAGAACAGGATCTGTGCGCCGGCCATCGCAGTGAGCCGTGCGGCTTCGGGGAACCATTGATCCCAGCATACGAGCACGCCGAGCGGGCCGCGCGAGGTGGGGTGGGCGACGAAATCGAGATCGCCGGGGGTGAAATAATATTTTTCATAATAGCGGGGATCGTCGGGGATATGCATCTTGCGGTAGTGGCCGACGATTTTCCCGGCCTCGTCGATGACGGCGGCAGCGTTGTAATAAACGCCCGCCGCGCGACGCTCGAAGATCGACGCGACGATGATAATTTTCCGCGCCTTCGCCACGGCGCCGAGCGCTTCGGTGGTGGGGCCGGGAATCGGTTCGGCGAGATCGAAAAATTTCGGGTCCTCGGTCTGGCACGGGTAGTGCGCGCCGAACAGCTCCTGGGTGCAGACGATTTGCGCGCCGCGCCGGGCGGCCTCCTCGATTTTGGCGATTGCCTTGTCGAGATTGAGGCGTGGCTCGGGCGCGCAGCTCATCTGGATGAGGCCAACGGCGACCTTGTCGGCGTGCGATCCCATGACAATACTGTGATAGCAACCGGGCGCGGCGCACGCCATCACCCATAGCCTGTTGCGACACACGGAGACTCGCGTCGTTGCAGTGCAATCGAGTTACATGGGGCACGAAACATTTTCTTAATCAGCAGTTGCATGAGCAGCGCCGTGATATTCTAATAGAGCGCGCAATAGGAACGCGCGCTGGAGCAATATATCGGGACTGCCCGCCGCTGATAGCCGGGTCCTGCGCAAGGGAAGGCCGCGAACCCCGCCAGGTCCGGAAGGAAGCAACGGTACCGGCTGCCACCCTGTGCCGCAGGGGTGCCTGGCTATCATTCGACGGGCAGTTCCAGTGCGAAACGATATCGCGATGGCCGAATCCCAGACGACACATCTCGTACTTGCGCGCAAATGGCGCCCGGAGCGCTTCTCGGAGCTGGTGGGCCAGGAGCACGTGACGCGCACGCTCGGCGAAGCGCTGAAGCGGGGCCGAATCGCGCACGCGTTTCTGTTCACCGGGATTCGCGGCGTCGGCAAGACCACGGCGGCGAGAATTCTCGCGCGATGCCTCAATTGCGAGAAAGGACCGACCGCGGAGCCGTGCGGCGAATGCGCGGCGTGCGTGGAGATTCGCGGCGGCCGCTCGCTCGACGTCAGCGAGATCGACGGCGCCACCTACCGCAAGATCGAGGACGCGCGCGCGATAATCGAAAATCTGAGCTACCGCCCGGCGCGCGACCGTTTCAAGATTTACATTATCGACGAGGCGCATCAGCTGACCGATTCGGCCTTCAACGCGCTGCTCAAGACGCTCGAGGAGCCGCCGCCGCACGTCAAGTTTATCCTCGCGACGACCGAGCCGCAGAAGATGCCGGAGACGATCCTATCGCGCCTGCAGCGCTACGACTTTCGGCGCATCCCGTACCTGACGATTCTCGAACGGCTGAAGGATCTCGCAGGGCGCGAAGGGCTCGAGGCCGAGGAGGGCGCGCTGCGGCTGCTCGCGCGCGAGGCCGGCGGCAGCATGCGCGATGCGGAGCGGATGCTCGAGACCGCGATGGCAACGTCGCCGGAGCAGGTGACGGAGGCCGCGGTGGCATCGTCGCTCGGGGTCGCGAGCCGGACTACGGTTTTGAAACTGGCCGACGCGATTCTGGAGAAGAACGCGGCCGCAGCACTGGCGCATGTGCGTGAGCTCAAGAGCCGCGGCGCAAACCTTGAATCGCTGGGGCGCGATTTGCTCGAAACGTTCAGAAATCTCGCGGTCGCGAAACTTCCCGCCGGCGACGCGGATAGCCCGCTCGACGATATTCCCGATCACGAAGTGACGGAGCTCAAGCGGCTGGCCGCGGGCGCGAGCTCACGCGACATCATGC
>Ga0181532_10004671_pt1 | contig 11884 bp, 4 predicted proteins | sample PEATcosm2014_Bin_33_FD_119768 | JGI IMG/M metagenome (GOLD analysis project Ga0181532, IMG submission 119768) | Peatland microbial communities from MTU Mesocosm Facility, Houghton, MI, USA - PEATcosm2014_Bin11_30_metaG | ecosystem: Environmental > Terrestrial > Soil > Wetlands > Peat | place...
ACGTCCCGGCGCTCCCAGGTCACCTCGTCATAAGGATGGACACCCTCGCGAGTGTGGATGCGGCGCATCGTCAGGCCTTTGCGCGAGCCCTTGGCACCTCGCCCGCCGCCCTGCGCCGCCGGTCCGCTGCTCGCCGTCTCGGTCATGTCCTCCCCCTCCAGGATCCGCTCGGACCCGTTGCGGGCCCTCCGGCCCTCTCCCGATGTTTTTGCTGTGCCGCCCGGTGCTCACCGGGCCGATACGTGCTGCTCACTCTCGACGCCGCGCGGTCCCTCGCCCGCCGGCTGCGGCCCCTGGTTCGGGCCCTCGTGCGGCCCCTCGTGCGGCTGGGCCTGGCCGTCCTGCTCGCCGGGGCGCCAGGAGCCAAGATGCTCCGAGCGCAGTGACGCTATCTCTTCCTCGAAGTCCGCCAGCGACTCGAACCCCCGGTACACGGAGGCGAACCGCAGGTAGGCGACCTCATCAAGATCACGGAGTGGACCGAGAATGGCCAGCCCCACCTCGTGTGAGGGCACCTCGCCGAAGCCGCGGCTCCTGATGGTGTCCTCGACCCGCTGGGCCAGCTTCGCGAGCTGATCCTCGCTGACCGGCCGGCCCTGGCAGGCCCGCCGCACGCCACGGACGATCTTGTCCCGGTTGAACGGCTCGGTGACCCCGCTGCGCTTGACCACCATCAGGATCACTGTCTCCTGGGTGGTGAACCGGCGCCCGCATGCCTGGCACGACCTGCGGCGGCGGATCGCGGCACCTTCCTCGGCGGTCCGGCTGTCGATCACCCGGCTATCCGGATGCCTGCAGTACGGGCAGTACACGCGACCACACCTCCCCTCGCGGGTCGAGCCCCGGCCAAGCACAAGCACAACCTATAGAAAAACTACAGCGGTGTAACTACTAGATATTGTGGTTCACCTAGCGGCCAGACGCAAGCTCTGCGGGGAAGTTCGCTGAAGCCGCTGGTGGCGAGCGGCCAGCGGGTGCGGCCTCGGCGTGTCCGGCTTCAGCCTTTCGGCACCCACAGCAGCTGGCCGACGTGGATTGTGGCCCCGCTCAGCGCGTTGGTCTCGATGATCTGCTGGATCACGACGCGCGGATCCGCCGATGGCTCCGCCGCCGCCGCGATCGACCACAAGGTCTGGCCGGGCCGGACTACCACCTGGCTCAGGCCCTGATAGGCCGCCCTGGCCGGCAGACCATGATCAGCTGCCGCGACGCCGCCTGCTGCGGCCAGCCAGATCAGCACCACTACGGCAGCGGTCAGCGCGAGCGCTAGCCCCGCCACCACGCGGCGCCCCCGCCTGGTGAGCCGAACCGCGGCGGGCCGCGGCTGCCGACGGCGATCGGGCCTGGATCCGGTCGCGACGGTGTGCTGCGTGACGGGCTCCGGCCTGACCCGCGACTGCATCGCCGTTACCTGGCTAGCGGATGCCCGTACCGCCGACGCCCGCACTGCGGACGCCCGTACTGCCGACCCCCGCGCCGCGGACGCCCGCACTGCCGACCCCCGCGCCGCCGACCCCTGCATCCCCGATGCCTGTACCGCTGACGCCCGCACCGCTGACGCCTGCACCGGTGACGCAGGCCTCGCCGGCCCAGGCACCATCGGCCCAGGCAGCCTCGGCCCAGGCAGCCTCGGCCCAGGCTGCACCGGCCCAGGCTGCACCGGCGTATTGCTGGCCGGCTCCCGGTCCGCCTCGGTCCTGTCAGCCGGCCTGCCGGGACCATCCGGGCGCAGCCCTACCGCCGCCGCGGCCCGGACATGCGTCATCCGCAACTGCGTGATCTCGAGCCCCCGCACGTCAAGCTCTGTCACTATCGCAGGCCCGCCGTCACCGCGCCGCGACCGTCGGGTGCGCCGCCGCGCACCCGACGGCGGCAGACCTCGGGCCTGCTTCGTCGCGCCCCGTGATCCATGCCCGGCACTGAAAGGCTCGCCCTGGCCCGGCGCCCAATTGGCCGCCCGTGGCCCCGGTACCGCGCTCTGATGCCCTGCCCCGGCCGCCCGCCGCGCTTCCGCTGCGTTCATGACGCTCACCCCGGCCTCCCTCGACCTCGAATGGCAGTTCGATAGTATCTCTGTTCTATCGTACTTCCGTTCGATCGAACGAAGATACGGTACAGTCTTACCGCAAGGCTCCGACATTTTCGGCAACGGTCGAACAGATGTTTGAGATCCACCGCCGAAACCGCTACCGTCAGCCTTGACCATGACCACCGAGCCGGAGGCCGGATGATGAACAGCACGAACGAGGACGGAGGGACACGGGGGGTCTCCACCGAGGCCGGCGCCGGAGCGCCCGCCGGTGAGCGGCCTAAGGGCAAGCCGGGCCGGAAACCGAAGGGCAGCGTGCCCGCCATCGTCACCGAACTGCCCGAGCGCCCTGATCCGGGTCACGTACTGACCTGGCGGCAGCGCAAGGTGCTCCAGGTGATCCGTGACTCAGTGCAGCGGCGCGGCTACCCGCCCTCGATGCGCGAGATCGGTGAGGCGGTCGGCCTGACCAGCACCTCCAGCGTCTCTTACCAGCTCTCGACCCTGCAGAGCAAGGGTTACCTGCGCCGCGACGCGGGGCGCCCGCGTACGGTCGAGGTGCGGCTACCCGGCCACCCGGCCATTCGTCCGGACGCGCCGCCGGACGATGACGCGCCGATGGACATCACCTCGCAGGAGGCCGCCTACGTGCCCCTGGTGGGCCGCATCGCGGCAGGCGGCCCGATCCTGGCCGAGGAATCAGTCGAGGACGTCTTCCCGCTGCCCAGGCAGGTCGTCGGCGAAGGCACCCTGTTCCTGCTGAAAGTGGTCGGCGATTCGATGATCAATGCCGCGATCGCGGACGGCGACTGGGTGGTCGTGCGCCAGCAGCCAGTGGCCGAGAACGGCGACATCGTGGCCGCGATGATCGATGGCGAGGCGACGGTCAAGACGTTCAAGCGTTCTGACAGCCACGTCTGGCTGATGCCGCACAACCCCGCCTACACCCCGATCCCCGGTGACGACGCGGCGATCCTGGGCCGTGTCGTGGCGGTGCTGCGGCGCGTCTGAGCGAGCGCCGCCCGCGGACCACGGGCCCGGGCCGTTACTCAGGAACGATATTGACGAGCTTGGGTGGTCGCACGATGACGGCGCGCACGCCGCGCCCGGCCAGCGTCCGAGCGACGCCTGGCGCCGCCAGCGCCAGCTCGCGCAGCTCTTCCTCACTGATCCCCGGCGGCACCTCAATCCGGTCCCTGACCTTTCCGGCCACCTGCACCACGCAGGTCACCAGGTCCTCGACCAGCAGCGACGGATCTGCCGACGGCCATCCAGCCTGAGCGACCGAGGGCTCATGGCCCAGGAGCACCCAGCACTCCTCGGCCGTATAGGGCGCGAACAGCGAGAGCAGAACGGAGAGTGTCTCGGCTGCCTCCCGCACCGCCGGGTCGGCCGGGCCCGCCCCTGAGTCGATCGTCCGGCGCGCAGCGCTGGCCAGTTCCATCAGCCTGGCGACGGCGACGTTCAGCCGCCTGGACTCGACCAGCCTGGTGACCTCGTCGATGGTCCGGTGCGTGACCTTCCGCAGCTCCAGGTCACCCGTCACCGTGGCGCTGGCCGTGAAATCGGCACCGACCTCGGCAGCCAGTCGCCAGCAGCGGCCGAGGAACTTGACCGACGCCTCCGGGCGCATGTCAGCCCAGTCGATGTCGTCGGCGGGCGGACTGGCGAAGATCATTGTCAGCCGGATCGCGTCCACCCCGTGGGCGGCCAGCTGCTCGCCCAGGTTAACGCCGTTACCCAGCGACTTCGACATGGCCCGGCCATGATTGATCACCTGGCCCTGGTTGAGCAGCCGGGTGAACGGCTCGGTGAAGTCGACCATCTGCATGTCATGCAGCACCTTCACGAAGAACCTGCTGTACATCAGGTGCAGGATGGCATGCTCGCTGCCGCCCACGTACAGATCAGCCGGCGCCCACCGGCGAACCGCCTCGACGTCAAACGGGCCGTTCTGATAGGACGGCGAGCAGTACCGCAGGAAATACCACGATGAGTCCACGAAAGTGTCCATCGTGTCGGTGTCCCTGCTGGCCGGGCCGCCGCATTTGGGGCATTCGGTGTTCACCCAGTCCGCGGCGGCCGCCAGCGGCGAGATCCCTTTGGGAGCCAGATCCTGGCCGCGCAAGTCCGGCAGCTTTACCGGCAGCTGCTCGTCGGGGACGGGCACCTCGCCGCAGGACGCGCAGTAGATGATCGGGATCGGCGTGCCCCAGAACCGCTGCCGCGAGAGCAGCCAGTCGCGCAGCCGGTAGCCGACCGCGGCGCGGCCCTCACCGCGTTCTTCCAGCGCGGTGGTGATCGCAGCGATGGCCTCGGTCTTGCTCAGCCCGTCGAGCGGCCCCGAGTTGACCAGCATGCCCTCTCCGGGCGTCGCGACCCAGGTCTGCGCGGGGTCCGGCTCGCCGGTCTCGACGACCACCCGGACCGGCAGGCCGAATTTCCGGGCGAAGTCCAGGTCGCGCTGGTCGTGGGCGGGAACCGCCATGATCGCGCCGGTGCCATAGTCAGGCAGCACGTAGTCGGCCGCCCAGACCTCGATCCGTTCACCGTTGACCGGGTTCACCGCGTACCGGCCGAGGAACACTCCGGTCTTGGGGCGCTCGGTCGACTGGCGCTCGATGTCCGTCAGCTTGCGCACCTCAGTCAGGTACGCCTGCAGCTCCGCCTGCCGCTCCGGTGCGCACACCTCGTCAGCCAGCGGCGAGTCGGCCGCGATGACAAAGAAAGTGGCGCCGTACAGCGTGTCCGGGCGGGTGGTGAACACGGTGACTGGCTCGTCACGCCCCTCGATGGTGAACCTGACTTCGGCACCCTCGCTACGGCCGATCCAGTTGCGCTGCATCAGCAGGATCGGCTCCGGCCAGTTGCCCTCCAGCTCCTTCATGTCGTCCAGCAGCCGGTCAGCGTATTCGGTGATCTTGAAGTACCACTGGGTCAGTAGCCTGCGCACGACCTCGGCGCCGCAGCGCTCGCACTTGCCCGCGATGACCTGCTCGTTGGCCAGCACGGTCTGGTCGACCGGGCACCAGTTGACGTAGCCGTCCTTGCGGTAGGCCAGGCCCCGGTCGTAGAAGCGGAGGAACAGCCACTGATTCCATCGGTAGTAGTCGGGATCACAGGTCTCGAGTCGGCGCGACCAGTCGAAGGACACCGCGTATCGCCGGAACGAGGCGGCCTGGGTCTCGATGTTGGCGTAGGTCCAGTCGGCCGGATGGGAGTTGTTCCTGATCGCCGCGTTCTCCGCGGGCAGGCCGAAGGCATCCCAGCCGATCGGGTGCAGCACGTTGTGCCCGCGCTGGAAGAAGTACCTGGCGACGGCGTCCCCGATCGCGTACGCCTCGGCGTGGCCCATGTGCAGGTCGCCAGAAGGGTACGGGAACATGTCCAGCACGTAGCTGCGCGGGCGGTCGTCATCAGGCTCGTCACTCGCCCGGAACATGTCCATGCCGGCCCAGCGAGCCTGCCACTTCTCCTGGATCGCCCGCGGATCGTACTGCAGTGCCCGCTCCGCGCTTTCGGCGGCTGTCATGATCCCTCGCGATTGACTAGGTCCGGCTCCGCGCCGGGCTCGGCGGCCAAACAAAATGCCCCTCGGTCACGAGGGGCAGCCGCGCCAACGACAGGTCAGTCGGCGCGGCTAGGTAAGACGCAGCCGGGCAGAACGCATGACCACAGGGTAGCGCATGGCGCCACCCAGCCGCGGCATACCCGGACGACCTGAGCACGCCACCGATCCGGCGGCTCTCGCGCAGGACAGGCGATACTCCGACTTCATCACCTTGTCTGACTTAATCATTCGCTTACCTGTAAAGGTAGCAAGTCAATCCTTGAATTCACCTGGATGCGCAAGACGGCGCTTTCTGCATTCCATCTTGACCGACGGCCGGACCACCAATAATGTCTTGTCACCCAGTCACGACGCTGCGTGTGGTCGGCACGCAGATCTGGCCGGACAGCAGCTATGACCTGCGAGCGGTATGCTCGTGGCTGGGCGGCCCAGGGGAAATTAGGCCACTTCGGGGGAGCAATGGATATTCGGTCACGCGCGCAATTACTGCGCCCAGTTCGGCACTTTCTGGATCCGCGTCAGCCAGAGCGCGGAGTAATTTCAGGGCCGCCACGTTTGGGGTCTGAAATGCCGGACAGGCCGCAGCCCGGTGCAGTTGCGGCCGAATCCGCAGGACATGCAGCGACCGACGAGCCGATCGCCGTCATCGGCATGGGCTGCCGCTTCCCTGACGCCGATGACCCGGCGGCACTGCTCGATGTGGTCCTCACCGGCCGCCGGGCCTTCCGGCGGCTGCCGCCATGCCGGGTGGATCTGCTCGACTACTACAGCGCTGATCCCGCGACACCCGATGCGACCTACAGCACCCGGGCAGCCCTGCTGGAAGGGTGGAGCTTCGACTGGCAGGCGTTCGGCGTCACCGAAGCGGTCTACCGGGCAGCCGATCCGGCGCACTGGCTGGCGCTGGAGACCGCGGCGCGCGCGCTGGCGGCGGCTGGCTTCCCTGGCGGCAACGGCCTGGCCCTGCAGCGCACCGGTGTCATCATCGGCAACACCCTGACCGGTGACTCATCTCGTGCCGCAGCCCTGCGGCTGCGCTGGCCGTATGTGCGGCGGGTGCTGGCCGACGCGCTGGCCAGCGGCGACATCCCGAGGGACCGCGCCGCGCTGGTGCTGCGCCACGCGGCGACGCGTTACCTGGCACCGTTTCCCGGGATCAGCGATGAGACCCTGGCCGGCAGCATGCCTGCGACCATCGCGGCCCGGATCTGCAGTCACTTCGGCTTCAAGGGCGGCAGCCACGCCGTTGATGGCTCCTCCGCTTCGTCGCTGCTGGCCGTGGCCGCAGCGTGCGCCGCACTGGCGACAGGTGATCTTGACGTCGCGCTGGCGGGCGGCGTGGATCTGAGCCTCGATCCGTTCGAGCTGGTGGGCCTGGCCAAGACGGGCGTCCTGGCCAGCGGCGACATGCGCATCTACGACGAGAACCCCACTGGGTTCCTGCCCGGCGAGGGCTGCGGGGTCCTGGTCCTGATGCGCGCGGCCGACGCCCGGTCCGGGGGGCTGCCCATTTACGCGGAGATCGCCGGCTGGGGAGTGTCGTCGGCGGGCCAGGCGGGCCATGCCGAATCCGATGCGAGCAGCCAGCTGCTGGCGCTGAACCGTGCCTACCAGCGCGCTCAGATTGACCCGGCGGATGTCCAGCTGATCGAGGGGCATGGCGCAGGTACTCAGGCAGGCGACGCCGCCGAACTCACGGCGCTGGCGCAGCTGCGCGCGGGCGCCCGCCAGCGCGCAGCGCTCGGCTCCATCAAAGCCAATATCGGGCATACCAAGGCGGCAGCGGGCTCGGCCGGGCTGATCAAGACGGTGCTGGCGGTCAGCACCGGGCTCATACCGCCGACCACCGGATTCACCAGGCCGCACCCGATGCTGCAGGACGCCGGTGCGGTCCTGTGGCTGCCGCCGGCGGCGGCAGCCTGGCCGGACGGCGCCAAGATCGCCGGGGTGAGCGCGATGGGCACTGGGGGCGGCAACGCTCACCTGGTGCTACGCGGCCATTCTGACCAGGGGCGGCATAAGCGCAAGAGCCGCCCGGCGCGGCCCGGCGAGACGACCGAGACCATCCTGGCCGCGGCTCAGGCAGCCCAGCCGGCCGACGGCCTGTCCCGGACCGCCGCTTACCTGCTGCATGCGCCCGACCGGAAGGCGCTGTTGCCGGTCCTGGCCCGGATCGCGCAGATATCTCCGTGGCTTTCCGATGCGGAGATGCGTGACCTGGCCTGTCAGCTAGCGCGTGATGCCCGGGACCAGGGACCCGTGCGGATGGCCATCGTGGCCTCCCGGCAGGAGCAGCTGGCCCGGCTGGCCACCGACGCGATGACCACGCTGCCGCGTCTCGCCGACGGCCTGCTGGCGGTGCGACCCGGCGTCTACACAGCCGACGGCGGCGACGGCCGGGTGACCCTGCTGCTGTCCGGACATCTGGGCGGGCCGACCAAGGTCCCCGGCGGAGCGCCCGTCGGCAGCGGGGCTGCCGACACCGTATTCAGCACCTTGTCCGCACTGCGCTGGCTGGAGCTGCTCGGGGTCCACGGCACCGCCGCCGTCGGGCACGGCCTGGGCGATCTCGCCGGACTCGCCTGGGCCGGGTGCATCACCGAGGAGGATGCCGCTGGGCTCGCGAACCGGCTGGCCGAGATCCTGGCCACGGCTCAAGCCCAGCACTCCGGGCCGACTGAGCGCGCCGCCCAGCTCCGTGCGGCCGCAGCCAAGCTCAGGCTGTCGCAGCCGCACCGGCGGCTCATCTCCGCCGCCACGGGGCAGGAGGTCGCTTCTATTCCCGATGTCACCGAGGTGCTCTGCGCGCAGCTCGACCGGCCGGCCGGAGTCGAGCAGGCGCTGAAAACCGGTGCCGTGGGTGCCAGCCTGCTGCTAGAGGCCGGGCCTGGTCGCGCGCTGCGCGACGCCGCATCCGACCGGGCCAGGGTGCCGGTGGTGAACCTATCGGGCAGCGGGTCAGGTAAGGACACTTCGCTGGCCGTGGCCGCCCTGTTCGCTGCGGGCGCGCTCGGCCGGCCTGAGGTCCTGGTCGCCGGGCAGTCAGCCCGCCGCATCGACATCTGGCGCGAGCAGGTCTTCATCACCAACCCCTGTCAGGCGGAGCCCGCCGAGCAGGCCGCACCGGCCGTCCGGCCGCCCCGGGCCACCGCGCCCGCGGCGGCCGCCGGACCGGTGCCGGCTGCCCGGGCCGCCGCGCCGAAAGGCGGGCCGGCAGCCGACGGCCGGGCAGCGCCCGCCGCCCGCCCGATCGGGTCCGTCACCGGCCAGCCAGGATCAGCCATGCGCGGGCCCCGGCCGGCCGGCGACGCCCGGTCAGGGCCAGGAACCGGCAGGCCGACCCGGGCCAGCGAGCCAACCGGTTTCATTGCCGGAGTCGCGCCCTGGGTTCGCTGCTTCGCGGAACAACTCCGCCCGCTGGATGACCAAGCGGCGGCGCCTCCGCCTGCCGAGCGGCGATGGCGGATCAGGGCCGCGACGCGGGAGCCGTTCCGGCCGCTGATTCCCCAGCTTTTCGACGACGACCCCGCGGCCGATCGGATCCTGGCGATCGTGCCCGACCCGGCCGATCCCGGCGCGTGCGTCGCGGCGCTGCTGGCCGCCCAGGACGCGATCAGCGTCGGCCAGCTGGTAGTGGTCACGCACGGGCCGGGATTCACCGGTTTCTATGCGAGCCTGCACGCGGAGCATCCGGCCCTCGGCATCACCGTGCTGCGAGTGCCCGAAAGCGCCGACGGGCTGCGGGCTGCGCAGCGTTTCGCCACCGTGGAGCCCGGGCGGTTCCTCGAACTCGTCATCGACGTGGCCGGGCGGCCGCACGAGACCAGCATGGCGCCGGTCACAGCGACAGGCAATGGCGCGTTCCCGCTCGGGCCCGCCGACGTCGTGCTGGTGAGCCGTGGTTCCGACGGCTCCGGCCTGGCCCTGGCCCAGGTGCTGGCCTGCTGCGGTGCGGCCATCGCGGTGATCGGCCAGGATGACCCTGGTCGCGACGGCGGAATGCTGGCCGGCCTGGACACACTGCGATCGGCCGGGGCGCGGGTGGCCTCCGAGGTCGCGGACCTGGCCGACCAGACGGCCATCGCGGCCGCGGTGCGGCGTATCGAGCGCAAGCTGGGCCTGGTGACCGCGATCGTGCAGGCCGCCGAACCGAGTGCGCCGAAGCCGCTCGGCACGCTGACCGAGACTGAGCTGCGGACTCAGGCCGCAGCGCAGGCCGCGGTCCTGAACCGGCTGATGGGTGCAGTCAGGCCGGAGCGGATCCGGCTGATCGTGACGTTCGGCTCGATCGCGGGCCGTTACGGCATGGGACGAGCCGGCCTGCTGGCGCTGGCCAGCGGATCACTGGCCAGCCAGGCGGAACGCACGGCAGAGACCATCCCGGGCTGCCAGGCCCTGCATATCGACTGGCCGGCCTGGTCGGGGTCGGAGCAGGACGAGCCGCACGGCGTGCCGGACCGCCTGGCGCGCGCCGGGGTGACGCTGATCCCCGTGAACGAGGGTTCCCGGCTGCTGCTCAAGATGCTGACCACCCCGGACTTCCCGGCCAGCGTCGCGGTGCATGGCCGGATCGGCCTCCTTGGCCGGCCTCCGGCGGCGTGGCGCTGGAGCGGCCGATTCCTGCAGGCCGTTCGGGCGTACTACCCAGGCGTCGAGCTGGTCTGCGAAGCCAGGATTTCGGTCCGCACCGACCCCTATCTCGCCGACTACCTCATCGACGGCCAGCCGGTCCTGCCGACCGCCATGGCCATGGAAGCGATGGCACAGGCAGCATCGGTGCTCACCGGCGGCCCGGTCCGGCGGGCGGTCGGCATGTCCGTGGACTCGCCGGTCGTCGTTCCCACCAGCGGCACCGACCCCGGCGCGGTGATCCGGATCTGCGCGCTCCGGGACGGGGACGCGGTAACGGTGGTCATGCGGTCGGACGGGAGCGGTTTCGCTGTCGATCACGTCCGGGCCGTATTCAGCTGCGAAGTCGAATCGCCGGAGGCGGGGACCCGGGTCGGGGCGGCGCTGCCGGAGCTTGACGAAGTGCCGGCCAGCGACGCCGGGATTGTCGACGGTACCGAGCTCTACGGGCCGGTCTGCTTCCAGTCCGGGCGTTTCCGGCGCGCCGCGCTCCTTCCCGAAGTCACCTCGCGATCCTGCCGGGCGCTGGTGCGAGGCGGTGACGACCAGCCGTGGTTCAGCGGTCCAGGCGGCCAGGCCGATGCGCAGCTGATCCTGGGCAGCCCGGGCCTGACCGACGCCACCTGGCACGTCCTGCAGGCGTGCATCCCGCACCGCAGGCTGCAGCTCGCCGGCTGCGACTCGGTGCTGTTCAGCGGGCTCGCCGCCGATGGCGCTGTCGAGGTGCGCGCGGCCATCGTCCGTGATCCGCTGCGCCAGGCTGCGACCGACGAGGTAGCGGTGAAACGTAAGTCCGTCATCCCCCGCCAGGGTCCCGGCCCCGACGCCAGGCCGCGGCCGGCTACCTCAGGCGAGTTCGTGTGGGACGTGGAGGCCGTCGACGCGGCAGGCCGTCCGCTGGTGACCTGGAGCGGGCTCCGGCTGCGGGATGCGGGGCCGCTGCCCCGCACCGCCGCCTGGCCGCCCGCGCTGCTCGCCGCCTACCTGGAGCGGAGCACTGCCGCTCTCGGGCTCGATCCCGAGCTGCGGGTAACTGTCCAATGCGCGCCGCAGGACGGGTCCGGGTTGCCCCAGCCGCCCGGGCCTGTCGTTCCCAAGCCAGCGCTGCCCGCGGATGAGCCGACCAAGGCCGCGGCCAGGTCCGCGTCCGGATCCGTTGAAACGCCCGGATCCGGTGGCTCGCCCGCACCCGCTGGAACGCCGGCTGCTGCTGGAACGCCGGCACCCGCTGGGCGGCCCGGCCCGGCCAGGCCAGCCAGATCATCCGGCCCGGGCGATCCGCTCGGGGCGGTCACGTCGGCCGACGGCTCGCCGCCGACGCATACCGCGCCTGGCAGCGGTGCGCTGGAGGGTTACGCGCTGAGCGTATGGGCCCCGGAATCCGCGGTGTGCGCCTGGGCCGCCGCCGGGCAGCAGAACCGGCCGGCGGCTGGGCCAGCCACCCTGAGCCGACCGGGCGCCGCTCAGCGTGGTGCGGCCGAGCGCGGGGCGGCCGAGCGCGGGGCGGCCGAGCCGCGCGCAAGTCAGGCTGGCGCTGCCGAGCCGACCGCACGTCAGCGTGGCACTACGAAGCCAGGCACCACGAAGTCAGGCAGTGCCGAGCCAGGCACTACGAAGTCAAGCACCACGAAGTCCGGCACTACTAAGTCAGGCAG
>Ga0181532_10004673_pt1 | contig 11880 bp, 8 predicted proteins | sample PEATcosm2014_Bin_33_FD_119768 | JGI IMG/M metagenome (GOLD analysis project Ga0181532, IMG submission 119768) | Peatland microbial communities from MTU Mesocosm Facility, Houghton, MI, USA - PEATcosm2014_Bin11_30_metaG | ecosystem: Environmental > Terrestrial > Soil > Wetlands > Peat | place...
CCCAGGTCGAAACCGGCACGCAATCGATCCTGGTGAAGGCCCCGGCCGATCAGGCCGCCGACGTGCTGCGCGCCATGCAGTTGGTGCGCGCTCGTATTGTGTGGAGCACCCATTCCGGCGCTACCGTACCGGTGATCGCGGTCACCCGTGTCAGCGGGCAGTTCTTCGCCTTCGTCGCGAAGCAGGACAATGGCAAGCTGGTGGCCCATCAGGTCCCGGTGGAGTTGGGCGAGATCACCGGCAATGACTACGCGGTGCTGAGTGGATTGAAGCCCGGCGATCAGGTCGTCGTCGCCGGTGGCCAGAACCTTGCCGATGGATCGCCCATCCGCATTGAACAATAGCCAAAGGACGAGCGCCGCAGGCGCGGAATAGTCTAGCCCAGCACGCAGCGAAGCCGGGACGGCGAGCGGAGTGCTGGGTTGGGCGGAAAATTGAACTGAGTCCCGTAGGGACGGCACAATTGCCTCCCGCGGGCTCGCCGGATATCAAAAGGGACTGCAATTTGTTTTCCGACTTCTTCATCAAGCGTCCGGTCTTCTCCACCGTCACCTCGCTGTTCATCGTGATCGCGGGCGCGGTCTGCATTCCGTTCCTGCCGGTCGCTCAATTCCCTGACCTTGCCCCGCCCCAAATCTCCGTCAACGCCTTCTACATCGGCGCAAACGCCACCGCGGTCGAATCCTCGGTGACCACCATCCTGGAGCAGGCCATCAACGGCGTGGAAGGCATGCGCTACATGACTTCCACCAGCGGCAACGATGGTAGCTCGTCCATCAACGTCACCTTCGAGCTGACGCGTCCGCTGGATCTCGCCGCCGTCGACGTGCAGAACCGCGTGCAGGGCGTCATGGGCCGCCTGCCCGACGCCGTGAAGAATACCGGCGTCACCATCAACAAGGTTTCCACTTCGTTCGTCCTCGCCGCCGGCTTTTACAGCAACGACAATCGCTACAGCGAAGAGTTCATCAGCAATTACATCGACATTTATGTGAAGGATGCCATCAAGCGCATCCCCGGCGTCGCCGACGCGCAGATCTTCGGCGAACGCAAGTACTCCATGCGCTTGTGGCTCGATCCGGCGCGACTGGCGGCGCGCGGCCTTACCGCCTCCGATGTCGTCGACGCGCTGCAACAGCAGAACGTGCAGATCGCCTCCGGCCAGGTGGGAGCCGAGCCAACTGCGACCACGCAGATGTACCAGATCAGCGTGCGCGCCCTGGGCCGTCTGACCGAAGTGGCGCAGTTCGACAACATCGTCCTGAAGCCGGGCAGCAACGGCGCGTTGGTGCGGCTGGCCGATGTTGGCCATGCCGAACTTGGGGCCGAAGACTACAGCGGCAAGCTTCGCTATAACGGCTACAACGGCATCGGTATCGGTGTCAGCCAGTTGCCCACGGCTAATGCTCTCGACGTGGACAAGGCTGTTCGCGCCGAATTGGAGCGGCTTTCCAAACGATTTCCGCCCGGACTGCGCTATGCCGTCGCCTTCGACACCACGACCTTTGTCGGCGACTCCATCCACGAAGTGCTGAAGACGCTGGTCGAGGCCATCATTTTTGTCATGCTGGTGATGTTCCTCTTCCTCCAGGATTGGCGCAGCACGCTGATTCCGGCAGTCACGATTCCGGTCTCGCTCGTCGGGACATTCGCTTTCATTAGTCTGCTGAACTTTTCCATCAACACTCTGACTCTGTTCGGCATCGTGCTGGCCACCGGCCTCGTGGTCGACGACGCCATCGTGGTCATCGAAAACATCCAGCGCCACATGTCGGAGGAGCGCTGCGATTCCCATAAGGCCGCGTCGGAAGCCATGGGCGAAGTCACCGGTGCGGTCGTCGCCACCTCTCTCGTGCTGGTTGCGGTGTTCGTTCCCGTCGCCTTCTTTCCCGGAACCACCGGCCTGCTCTACAAGCAGTTCTCGCTGACCATCGCGTTCTCCATCGCCATCTCAGCTTTCAACTCGCTCACCTTCACACCTTCGCTTTCGGCCCTATTGCTGCGGCCTGAGACGGGCAAGAAGAACATCTTCTTCCGCGGCGTCGAGCATGTCATCCACCGCACCACCGGCTTGTACGTTTACAGCGCGAAGAAGGCTCTGAAGCTGCGTTACCTCGTCCTGGTGGTCTTCTTCTGCGGACTGGCCGCAACCTACGTTATCTACAAGACCGTGCCCACCGGTTTCGTTCCCGATGAAGATCAGGGCTGGTTCATGATCACGGTCCAGGCTCCGCAGGGCGCATCGGTGGAATACACCTCGCAGGCCATGCGGCAAGTCGAGGCGGTGCTCGCCCGCGAGAAGGACATTACCGGCGCGTTCACTGTCGTCGGCTTCAGCTTCACCGGCAGCGGCGCCAACAAAGGCATGGTGTTCATTAACCTGGCAGACGCCAGCAAACGTAAGCACGATCAGGACTCCGCCGCTGCCATCGTCAATCGCATTCGCGGACCGTTAATGCAACTGACCGACGTTCAGGCCTTTCCCTTCCTGCCGCCGGCCATCTCCGGCATCAGCAGCTTTGGCGGCTTCAGCTTCGAGGTGCAGGACGAAGGCGGCAACACCGTCGAACAGCTTTACAACGTCACCCAGCGCCTGGTGCGGGACGGAAATTCGCGCAAAGATCTCAGCGGTTTGTTCAGCGCCTTCACCGCCAATGATCCTCAATTTGTAGTCACCATCGACCGCGCCAAGGCGCGCAGCTTGCAGGTGCCCATCCAGCAGATCAGCGACACACTCCAGGTCTACCTGGGCTCGTCGTACGTCAACGACTTCGACTTCAACAATCGCGCCTATCGCGTCTATGTTCAGGCCGATCAGACCTTCCGCCGTCAGCCGCGCGACATTCGCGAGTTCTATGTCCGCTCCGATACCAGCCAGATGATTCCGCTGGACAACGTCGTGAGCATCACCGAGTCCACGTCGCCGCAGGTCATCAATCACTACAATCTTTTCCGCTCGGCTGAAATCGATGGCTCGGCCGCGCCCGGCTTCAGCTCGGGCCAGGCGATCCAGGCCATGGACAAGGTCGCGGAGAACTTGCCGCTCGGCTTCAACTACGAGTGGTCCGGCCTTTCGCTGGAAGAGATCAAGTCAGGCAAGCAGTCGGCGCTGCTCTTCGGACTGGGTCTGCTGCTCGTCTATCTCACCTTGTCGGCGCAGTATGAAAGCTGGGTGCTGCCTTTCATCATTCTGCTCAGCGTGCCTATGGCAATGCTGGGCGCGCTCATCGCGCAGTCTCTACGCGGTCAGTTGAACGACGTTTACTGCCAGATCGGTCTGGTAATGCTGATCGGCTTGGCTTCGAAGAACGGCATTCTGATCGTCGAGTTCGCCGAGCAGTTGCGCCACAAAGGGCTGTCGGTCAAAGAGGCCGCGGTCGAGGCAGCTCGCATCCGTCTGCGTCCTATTCTGATGACCTCGTTCGCCTTCATCCTCGGCGTTCTGCCGCTGGTCTTCGCCAGCGGCGCCGGCTCGCAAAGCCGTCACTCCGTCGGTACCACCGTCTTCGGCGGAATGATCGTCTCCACCGCCCTGAACCTGTTCTTCATTCCCGTGCTTTACGTGATCGTGAAGTCGATGGTGGAGCGCGAAAAAGCGCCAGCGACGCCTCCGTAATCGGCCCCGTGCAATCACCGCTATGGGCGCTTTTTCAGAATCTGTTCTACGTTTCTGCGTCCGTGGGGAATGGAAACAACCTGCAACGGCTTCGTCTCTGGCAGATAGAACGATTAGATAGGAATAAACGGGGAAAAATTTGACTGGTTTGTCGCTTAGGTCCTTACGCCAATGTCCGGCGTCGGGCGCGCCTGCCAAGAAGCCAATCCGGCCGAGAATAACCTTTTCAACACGGTCAGCCATCGCAATGCTGCTTTGTTTCCTGATATATCGCCAGATACAAGATCAAGAACGGCTTCGGGCGCAAGGACGTACCGCGGCTTCATTCAGGCCTGGACTTCAGACCCGCAAGATAATCATCATCTAGTTGGTCTTCGGGAATCCCCTCGCCCCGCTCAAGTTGTTCAAGGCCCCGGCGGATTTTCTCGTTGTTTAATTCCCGGTTTACCAGCAGCCAGCGGTCCTGTTCCTCCTGGGTTTCCAGCAGGTGGAACAATGCCTCTTCCACGCTTTCGGATCCTGTCAATGCAAGCTGTTTGTGGATTCTGGCAGCGAGCGCCTCATCCCTGATTTCGATGTTCATCGCCTCTCTCCTGCGGTCGCACTCTGCTGCATGTTAACTGAGCGGGGACTAAAGTCAAAACTGCACCCTACCGCTTGGATTACAACCATAACGTCCTTGATTGCCCTCTCCCGCGCTGGTTTCTCCACAAGGTACTACATCACTCCCTCACTTGACCTGCGTCACATCGCTTCCGTTCGCTTCGCGCTAAAACTGTAGATGCAAGGTTAATGGATGCTCCCGGCAGCCCGTTACAGGGTGGCTGGTTGCAGCTTCGTAACGTCCCCACCGCGTGGGGAGAATGGTCGCAGCATGGTCACGGCGCAGCTCACACCGGTCGGGGTGGGCATTCATAATGTGCTCATCGCGACGGACTTTTCCCGTTACTCCAACGCTGCCCTGAACTTCGGACTACAGGTGGCAAAGGCATATAGCGCCCAGGCTCATCTGGTCTTCGTCATTCCCTGCGATCAGTTCCTGCTCGCCGGCCCGGAGGCCTTCGTCGCTGCCAAGGACGCGGCCCGCCGCGACCTGGAACAGCTTCAGGCCGAGTTGCACAGCACTTATTCGCAGGTTCAGAGCGAGGACTATCACCTTTATCTGCTGGAAGGCGACGTAGCGCAGTCCATCCTGGATTTCGCCCAGCAGAAGCGGATTGACCTCATCGTGCTGGGCACGCATGGCCGTGGCGGATTGGGCAAAGCGCTTATTGGGTCGGTGGCCGAGCGGGTCTTCCGGCAATCGCCCGTGCCCGTGCTCACCCTCGGGCCTCACCTGCGCTGCCAGACCCGGGACAATGGGCCCAAGAACATCCTGGTAGCGGCTGACTTTACCCCGGCGTCCGCACGGGCCGCCCGCTACGCCGCTATGCTGGCGCATGAGAACAAAGCTAAGTTGACCCTCCTGCACGTCGTCGATCACAAGAAACTCCAACATGTCCCGGATTGCACGGCCGTCAATCGTGGCATCGAACAGCGGCTGGCGGATCTGCTCGGGGCCGAAGGCGACGCCGTAGATTATGCGGTCCAAGTCGCGGTTGGACCAGTGGTTCCCACCATCCTTCACGCTTTGAACGAAACTGGTACCGATCTCCTGGTGATCGGCGTCCACCGGTCCAGCAGCGTGCTGGATCGCCTGATGTTTCCCCATGCCTATGAACTTGTGTGCGAGTCTTCATGCCCGGTGCTGACCCTTCGGGGAGCCCATGCCTCGACTCGGACCAATGAACTGAAGTGAATTGAGAGGAAAAATGCCGAACAATAGCGTTGTCATGGAAGACGAAGCGGCAGCCCCAGTGCTGACGCCGGAGATGATGTCAAAGATCAAGAAGGAGGACATGAAGCAAGCCGTCGTCGAGCGCTTCCGCGGCAGAACCGAGGCCGCTGCGCCGCGCACTGCTGTCCGTACGGGCAAACGCTCGCCCCACTGGCAGCCTGCCGACGATCAGTGCTAGTCGGCTGATCGCCCACCCAGAACAAGCAGCTATTTGTTCTGGGCGCAAATTCGAACGAACGTTAATTACAATTCTCAGTCCCACCCATCACCTTTGAGCAACTTCGTCCCCACAGTTGAGGTGCTACAACGACTCTTCGGTGAAGGGGCGCAGCCCTACAGGCTGCGAAAAGAATCGTCATCGTCGCATTTCTTAAAGGACACGGCTTCGCAGCCGGCGGCAAGAATCGTCATCGTCGCGCTTTGAAGGGGCGCGGCTTTATAGGCAGCGGAATAGGCAGCGGAGCAAATCGCCATCGTCGCCCTTTGAAGGGGCGCGGCTTTAGCGGCGCCGACAAGGCCATCTATTGATACTCCACGCGAAGGAGCGAAGCGACCGAGCGCGGCTCTTGCCGGCTTCCGATAAAGACGCAACCGATCTTGAGACGCGCCGCTGAATCCCCCTCGTCTCAAATCCATCCAATCATCCGTAGAGGCAAACTCGCGGAAACAAGGCACAAACCAACCATGCGAATCGGCATCACGTGTTATCCCACTTATGGCGGCAGTGGCGTGGTTGCCACCGAGCTCGGACTGGAGCTGGCGCAGCGCGGTCACCAAGTGCATTTCATCTCCTACTCCCAGCCCATCCGCCTGACCGAGCCGCAGCCCAACATCCACTACCACGAGGTTGAAGTCTCGCGTTATCCGCTGTTCGAGTATCCGCCGTACGACTTGGCGCTGGCCACCCGCATGGCCGAGGTCGCCGAGATCTACGAGCTCGACCTGCTGCACGTGCACTACGCCATCCCGCATTCCGTCAGCGCGATGCTGGCCCGCCAGATGCTTAGTTGCGATCACGCCCGCAATCGCCGCCATCTGCCGTACGTCACCACGCTTCACGGCACGGACATTACATTGGTCGGCGCCGATCCGTCCTATCTGCCGATCACCCGTTTCTCCATCGACCAGAGCGACGGCGTCACCTCCATCTCCAACTATCTCAAGCAACGCACGCTGGAGGTCTTCGAGGTGCAAACCCCCATCGAAGTCATCCCCAACTTCGTGAACTGCGATCTCTACGAGCGCACGCCCGAAGTTATGCAGCGCCGCTCCGAATATGCCCGCGCCGACGAGAAGATTCTGGTCCACCTGTCGAACTTCCGGCCGGTAAAACGTATTCCCGACGTCATCGAGATCTTCGATCGCGTGCAGAAGAAAATTCCCTCGCGGCTGCTCATGATCGGCGACGGCCCGGAACGCTCGCGTGCCGAATGGCTCGCCGTCAACAAAGGTATTCACAACAAGGTGGAATTTCTCGGCAAGCAGGACCAGATTCACGAGAAGCTCGGCGTCGCCGATGTCATGCTGCTGCCAAGTCAACTGGAGTCGTTCGGGCTCGCCGCGTTGGAAGCGATGGCTTGCGAAGTCGTACCGATCGCCACCAACGAGGGCGGCGTACCGGAGGTCATCGATCACGGCAAGACCGGATTTCTGGCCGCCGTCGGCGATGTCGAGACGATGGCCAACTACGCCATCGAGGTGCTATCCGATGACGCCAAGCTGAAACAGATGGGTGAGGCGGCACGCGCCAGCGCGCAGGCGAAGTTCTGCGCCAGCAAAATTATTCCGCTCTACGAAAAACATTACCGCGCAGTGTTGGACCGCTCCTCGTAGATTGCGCCTACCACCGAGCCGCCCATCTCCTCGGCGTTCAGCACGGGCAGCACCAGTCGCACCAGGGTGCCGCGGTTGGGCTGGCTCTCAATCGTAATCTCCGCTGCATCGCCGTACAACACCTGCAGCCGCTCGGTGACATTTTGCATACCGATGCCCGTCCCGGAAGAAGCGCTGGCGCCATTCAGCGGCATGCCCACTCCGTCATCTTCCACCTCAATCACCAGGCGCTGATCGGCGGTGCGGCTGCGCAGATAAATGCTGCCGCTCTCCACTTTGTTCGAGAAGCCATGCTTCACTGCGTTCTCAACCAGCGGTTGCAGGATCATACTGGGCACAAGATGGTCGAGCGAAGCCGGCTCCAGTTCTTTGACCACCCTCAGCTTGTCGCGGCCAAAGCGTGCCACCTCGATGTCGAGATAATCGTCCAGAAACTCAAGTTCGTCGCGCAACGGAACGAACGAATCGCCCTTGCGCAGCAGGCGCCGCAGAATGTTACCCAACTTCACGATCATGTCTCGCGCTGAGTCCGGATTGCCCCGCACCAGCGACGAAATCGAATTCAGCGTGTTGAACAAAAAGTGCGGATTGATTTGGCTTTGCAGCGCTTCCATCCGGGCCTGCAGCAGCAGCCGCTCCTGCTGCTCCAGCTTCATCTCGATACGAACGTTGTTCAGCACCTTCAGCGCGATGGCCACTGCCATTACAGTGTCTGCGTAAATGGCGAGCTTCACCCACAGGTTCGGGGAATACAGCGCGAAGATGCGCCTGGGCCACTCCAGATGCAGCTGGATGTGAACAAACTCCAAACCGAGGATCAGAAAGAAGAACGAAGTCTGCCAGTCGATGAACGATTTGCGGATGCTGCGTCGAATCCAGTGATAGATGCTCAGATCGAACAGTGGCGAGAATGACCAGATGGCTTCGCGGTCCTGTGCGATGTGGCGCAGCATGCCGGCAGCGGCTCCGGCAAAGACGTACATGGGCAGCGCTAGCCACTCGCCCCAGAACAGCGACGGCAGGGCAACCAGAATCCCTCCCGCGGTGCCGACGACACGTCCGCCGATCACACCCATCAGGATCGCGCCTTCGAACGCGATGTCAGCCGCGTAGAAGTTATGCACCCAATGGCGGGCAAGCACGCCTAACGCAATCGGTGTCCCCACGATGAGGACGATCTCCAGCTTCTCGCCGAAGGTGCGGGCCTCGCGGAACAGCAGCACGCGGAAGCGCCGTGCGCGCACCAAGACACTGCTGATCGCCGCGGCGACGCCGAGGCGGATCAGCAAGGTAACGAGAATGAGCCGTTGGTCCAAAATCAGTTGCCAGTAGCCAGCCGTCGGCTGTCAGTTATCAGTTGTCAGCTTAGAGAATAACGACATTGTCCTATCAGAAGTGTCATCCCGACCTAGGACTTTAGTCGCGGAGGGACCTGCTGTCCCGCCACGCGCAGGTTAGGCTACTGCGCGACCAACTTCGCCGCCTCGACAATCGCGCTCTCCGCCCTATCGCCATCGGGGGCACCGCCCTGCGCCATGTCCCGGTTACCGCCTCCACGAGTTCCCATCGCCTGCACCGTCTGCTTCATCAGCGCGCCCATGTCATTGGCTAGGCCGGACGTCTGCGAGAACACCACTGACGGCTGCGCGCCTCCGCAAGCGAGGAGCGCTACAGCATTACCGCCTTTCGTCAGCTTCTGCGCCAGCATCTTGATGAAGCCCAGATCGCGATCGGCGAAGTATTGCACCACCAACTTCTGACCGCCGTGCTGCTGCGCCGAATGCAACAGTCGCTCGGATTGTAGCTCAGCCACTTCTTCCAACAGCCGGTGCTGCGCCTTCTGTGCACCTTTGATCTCCTCCTGCGCTTTCCGTATCTGCTGCGGCACTTCCCGGATGTGCGTGGAAAATAGCGTTGCAGCTTCGGTCAAGGTCTCGAAGTCGTGCCGCGCTGTGCCCACCGCGCGCAGCCCGCAGACAAACTCCACGCGCACGCCCTGCTTCACCTTCTCGGTCTTGCGCAGCAGGATGCTCCCAATCTGTCCCGTGCTCCGGACATGCGTTCCTCCGCAAGCATTCAAATCGAAGTCACGAATGTCGATCAGGCGCAGCTTCTCGCGTTCGGCGGCAGGAATCTTGCGCACGCCCATCGTGCGCGCCTCATTTGGCGTGGCGAAACGAATCTCCACCGGACGATCTTCTGCGATGACTTCATTGGCCAGTCGTTCCGCCGCCTGCAATTGTTTCGGGCTGATGGTCTCGGTCGCCATGTCGATAGTGCAGCTCTCATCGCCCATGTGAAATGACACCGTCGCTAAGTCATACAGCTTCTCGAAGGCTGCCGACAAGACATGCTGGCCCGAGTGCTGTTGCATGTGATCGCGGCGGCGTTCGCCATCGATCACTCCGCGTACGACCGCTCCTGCCAGCAGTGCTGAACTGTCGCCGTCGACGATGTGCAGCACATCACCCGTCCGCTCGTCTTCGGCGACGTCCCGCACCCGCAGACGCACCGGGCCATTCGCATCGCCGATGACCTCGAGCCATCCTGTGTCGAACACCTGGCCACCGCTGGTGGGATAGAAGGCCGAGCGGTCGAGCACGACAGAAATCCCTCCCGACGCGCCCGCGACCGCCAGCACGCGCGCCTCAAACTCGTTGAGGAGGGAATCGTTGTAGTAGAGACGATCAGTCAAAGAAACACTCCTCCGGATCTCACGCCGAGAGCAACTGCAACGTTAGCGTATCCATCTCCCCGGCGTAATATTTGCCCAGCGCGTCCAGAAAGATCTGGTTGTCCGGCGTCGCGCTCGCGAATAAGGTCATACAAGATTTGAACTTCATATCGTCTGGATATCCGAAGATATCTTGCACCGAGCGACCCTCTAAAAGATTTACCAGCCGAGTACATTCCCGCAGCCTAGGCCCGAGGATCGGATGCCTCAAGTAAGCCTCCGCTTCCTGCCGCGACGAGATCGCGAATTTCTGCGAGAGAAAGCTATAGCCCAACCCTTTGATCTGCGGAAATATGAACCACATCCAGTGGCTTTCTTTGAGCCCGCTTCGCAGCTCGGAGCAGGCGTCTCCGTATGCGGGGTCTTGAGCAGCGACGAAGCGCTGCAGATTGAACGGGTCTGTTGTCTCAGCCTCCACTAGCAGCTCTGCTTTCCCTTTGCCAGCTGCAATTTGAGCAGGTCGTCCTTCACAGTTCCGCCTAGTGTAACGTAACCGCCTTGATGCAGCCCCACGCCACTCCCGGCAGCGATAACTATAATCGCCTTAGATGAACTTCCTCGAGCTGTTGGATGGGGCGGAATACGTTGCGCAGCAGGGTAATCCGGCCATCGCAGGCTTGGACTACGATAGTCGGCGGGTGAAACCAGGCTGGTGCTTCGTGGCCATGCGCGGCGGCAGCACCGACGGCAACGACTACATCGATAAGGCCTTGCAGGCTGGCGCGGTCGCCGTGGTCAGCGATTCCCTGCCCCCGCGGCCCGATGTTCCCTGGGCGCAAGTGCAACACGGACGGCGCGCCTTGGCGCGGCTGAGCGCCAACTTTTACGGCCGTCCTGCCGAGCGCCTCTTCATCACCGGGATCACAGGCACCAACGGGAAGACGACAACATCATTCCTGTTGAACGCGATGCTGCGCGCCGCTGGCCGCAAGACCGCGCTCGTCGGCACTGTGGAATACCGCATTGAGAACGAGGTTTTTCCCGCTCCCCACACCACCCCGGAACCGCTGGAGCTGAACCAGTTCTTCGCGCGTGCGCTCGCGGAGGGCTGCACCGAAGCGGTCATGGAAGTTTCCTCCCACGCTCTTCAGCAGCAGCGGGTTTATGGCGTGCCGTTCGATGTAGCTATCTTCACCAATCTTACCCGCGATCATCTCGACTACCACGGCACCATGGAAGAATACTTCGCCTCGAAAGCGATTCACTTCCAGGGATCCGGCACCGAACCGCCGCGTGCCGCGGTCATCAACGTCGAAGATGATTACGGCAAGCGGTTGATCAAGCTCTGCAAGAAGCAGCAGGAAGTCATTACCTATGGGGTGGACAGCGGCGACTTCCATACGAAGGACCTGAATATCGCGAGTACAGGAACCAGGTTCCAACTGGTGACGCCATCCGGAGAGCTTCCGATCTGGAGTCCGTTGCTTGGCCGCGTTAACGTCTTCAACCTGGTATCGGCGGCGGCGGCGGCTTACGCGCGCAATGTGGAGCCGCGCGCAATCACCGACGCAGTTTATAAGCTTGACCGCGTGGCCGGTCGCTTCGAACGCGTGGATGCGGGCCAGCCATTCACTGTGATTGTGGACTACGCGCATAGCGATGACGCGCTGCGTAACCTGACAGCCGCAGCCAAAGACTTTCTGGCACAACGGGGCGGAGCAGGACGCATCATCACTGTCTTCGGCTGCGGCGGCGATCGCGACCGCAGCAAGCGTCCGCTGATGGGCGAGGCCGCGGGCGCAGGCAGCGATTTCGTAATCCTCACAAGCGATAATCCGCGCAGCGAGAATCCTCTCGACATCATGAACGACGCGCTGCCCGGCTTGCAGCGCAGCGGCACGCGCTATACGCTGGAACCCG
>Ga0181532_10004674_pt1 | contig 11878 bp, 12 predicted proteins | sample PEATcosm2014_Bin_33_FD_119768 | JGI IMG/M metagenome (GOLD analysis project Ga0181532, IMG submission 119768) | Peatland microbial communities from MTU Mesocosm Facility, Houghton, MI, USA - PEATcosm2014_Bin11_30_metaG | ecosystem: Environmental > Terrestrial > Soil > Wetlands > Peat | place...
CAACCGCGCGGGATTCCCACTTTCCCACAGCTACGACGGCTACGGGTATAGGAACAACCTAAAATCAAAAACCGGACATTTCACTTGCTACGAAAAGCGGACATTTTAACTTGCTACGAACAGACTTGCCTCAATGCTGAATCGCAATAGCGAGGCGAGCCATGCCCGTGCGCTTCCCCGTGGCGTCGGCTATCAACGCGAGACGTGACCTATGGATGAGAGCCTGAGAGCGCAGATCGAGACATACCGGTCTCACCTCGATGGCCTTATCTGTCGCGGGTGTCAGGTTCGCGACACACTAGCGATTGATCCCTCCAGCGGTTCGGCAATCGCGGCCACTCGCGCGTGGCAGGAAGACTGTGGAGTAACCATCAATCAATTGTCTGGAGGCAGCAAAGCCCATTGGCTCGCCCGGTCGTTTAGCGAAGCCTTCCTGATGCGCTCAGCGGACGGCCATGCCATCGAAGGAGCGCCGCCGGTCGGGATTGTCAACCGACTGCTCGGCGTTCTTGAACAAGCCGTTGGCTCGCTCTCTGGAATGGAGCATCGCTCGGTCGTTTCTGCATCGCCGGAGGCGCCGCCTTCCCGCCGATTCGATTTCGTTCACAACCCGCAGCTCCGTCCAGTTCTGGAGCAAGCCTACGCCGATGGCCGGCGTCTCCTTGACCAAGGGAACTATGACCTGGCGATGCTTACCTCTTGTGGAATCCTGGAAGCCATTGTGACCGACGCGCTGGAACACAAAGGACTCAGTGCCCTGACGGCCGCGGACCCGCCGCCAGGGAAGATTGCCGATTGGTCATTCGAGACGCGACTCGCCGTCGCGGAGAGAACGAGGCTCATTCGGGGCGGATGCGCCCGGCTACCGGCGGTCTCGCGAGCGTATCGAGATCTCACTGATACGAACGACGAGGGCGGATCGAAGGCCATTTCCGAGCGCGATGCGCGGCAGACGGGACAAGTACTTCACGTCGTGATGAAGGATCTCGATCCTGGCCGGTGAGATCCAGGGTTGTAGAGCAGGCATCACCTCAGCGGGAGGGTGCTTCAGCGGGCATCTGGCGCAGGCTAGTCGAATAGCTCTGCTCCGCTGCTCTCCAAAGGCAACGAAACCGTGGGTCGCTCCCGCACGCGGCAGCAGCGTCCGAGTGCAAGTATGCCCTAGTTCAGCCCGAGCTCCTTTTCCATCCAGTCGGCCTGCGACTTGTGAAACGCATCCCTCTTCCACTTGATGGAGTAGTAGACGACATAGCAGTTAACGATTCCATCCAGCCGGGGATCGAGGCAGGCGCGAGCATAGGCCTTGTTCCGCATGTCCGCCAGCTTATCGGACAGCGCCGTCCGAGGGTGACGCGCCTGAACAATCTCCATACTGTAGGGAACTTGTAGGACGATCTCCTCCTTGGCCACGTCGCAGACCCCGCCCTTACCCTTACCCCAGAAGGGATAAACCAGGAGGAGAAACAAGACGACGCCGGCTAATTGAAACAGAGCACGCATCTCAGTCTCAAGGGTAACGTGATTATAGGTCACTCTCTCACTCATTCGCGAAGAACGCGAATGAGTAAGCAAGATTGCGGCGCTCTCGTCCTGCTATCAGTCTGCCAAGTCCTGACGAAATACCGGCTGTGCGGGATCGAGGCTGCCGTCGATCACCCCCATCACCAGCTGTTCATATGCATCGGTCGCGTCTGACAATGAGGTATAGCCGCGCTCCCACTGCAGGCCGCCACTTGCCGAATAGACGAGGGTGAAGTAGCGCCCTGAGGCATACTGAATTTCCAGCAGCTTGTCGGGCATCTCGGGATCGCCCTTCTGCCCCAACACATCCATCAGCGCCACGGTCCACTGCTTACCCTTCGGGTCGGTGACGACCTCGCGCTCGACGTATTCCCAGTCGTCCATGCTCCACAATGGCATAGCTATTCCAGCAGCTGAACGAGCGCGCTCGCCACCTGCGATCCGCTGAACGGTTTTCCGATCAGCAAGACGCGCCGAGCGTTTCGGGAACTAAGGCTCGCGTCAGCTGCCTCCAGTGTGTCGCTGATGATGAGGATGGGAAGGTCGGCGTGATCCGGGTCGTAACGCACGCTGTCGAAGAGTGCTTCGCTCATGTCGAAGCTGGTGCAGTCGAGCACGAGCGCATCGGCGCGTTGTTCCGCGAGCAGCTCATTGACGGTGCTGGTATAGCCCGTTGCGAAGACCTCGTAGCCGCGGTCACGCAGCGCAAACGTCAGAAGCTCGGCAATCTCCGGCGTGTCGTCGATGAGCAGGACGCGCGGCAACAGTACCTACTTCTTGCCGGTTCCGGCGCCTGGCAGTCGCGGTTTCTTGCCGTCGCAGGGCTCCAGATCCATGACCCACACGCGCCCGCCGGCGGTGTAGTAGGCACGCTGGTCATTCTCGATCATTGCTCCCCAGGCCTCCAGTGTGCGCATCGCGAACGTGTATCCCTCGAAGTTATTACGCACATGGTTCAGTACTTCGTTGGTGTGCCAGTTGTCAGTGAGGATGGCATCGCCCGGGTGCACGCGCTGCACAGTGTAGTAGCGATCATAGGCCGCCTCGGGTCGAACGTCGCGCGTGGCACCGCGTTTCTTGCCCTCACTGACGATATAGCTTTCCTGGCCCTCAGGTTCGACTTCCGGTTGCGTTGCTTTCGTGTTCATAGGGTTTGCGCCACCGCCTCCGCTGCAACTGCAGACGCCATATCAACCAGGTTTTTCGCATCCGCGGCCTGGATCAGGGCCTCGGGCAACTCGACTCCCATCATTCGCCATTGCTCGTTGGCAAACTTCTGCAACTTGGCGATGTGCTCGGCGTGAAGATGGCCGAAGCGTCCTTGCAGTTTCAAGTACTCGGATACCGGTCGCATACTTTGCGGGCGGAAGCTGTAGTCAAAGGCACGTGTTTCGGGATTCCACTCCCACATCGGATAGAGCCCGCATTCCACGACAAGCCGGCCAAGATCGATGGAGCGCGGTGTCTCGTACACGAAGCCCTTCTGGCAAGGGGTATAGACCATGAGGTACGCAGCGCCCTTGTGGTTGAGTCCCTTGCGTACTTTGTTCATCAGGTCGATGGGATAACCCACGCTGGCCGTGGCCACATAGCAGTGAGGATGGCCAGCCGCCATCATGCGAGCGAGGTCCTTGGGAAACAGCGCCTTCGCCTCGGGAACTTTCGGGCCAGGAGGCGAGAAAGTCGTCATGCCGCCGTAGGGCGTGCGCGACGACGCCTGGATGCCGGTGTTCGCATACTGCTCGTTGTCGTAGCAGATGATCAGGCAGTCGTGATTGCGATAAAGCGCGCCCGAAATCGAGGCGAGGCCGATGTCGGACGCGCTGCCGTCGCCGGCCTCGCAAATAATGTTCGGAAACGCGCCCTTCCATTTGCCCTTTCGGATCATGGCTTCATAGGCGGCGGCGACGCCGGCGGTGAAGCTGCCCGCACTGCCGATCTGGGTGTGCGCCCAGGGCACATTGTAGGGCGTACACAGATACGAACTGTTGGCGACATACATGCAACCCGTCGGTCCCACAAGGATCGTGTTGTCGCCCGCGGCCTTGCTCGTCATCCGATACTGGATGGAGGGTCCGCAGCCGGCACACGTGCGGTGGCCGGGGACAAACGGCTCGGTGGAGGGTAAATCGGGGTTGTAGAAACGCGCACCCTGGTTAGGGCTGTCGAGAATCGGCAGCAGCTGCCGCTCAACTTCGATTGTCGCCATGTTGATTCCTCCCTATGGCAGGGTCCACAGACCCATCACCACAACTGTCGTATTGCAGACCTGTTAGGTCCGCGGTAGCAATGCTCTAGTGCTACTCCTCGAATCCGACCCAATGCGTGCGTTTTTCGATTTTCCCGCGTTTCTGCGCTTCCGTCATTTTCTGGGTCATCCAGTAGAATTCCTTCAGCACGATGGCCTCGCCACCCATACCAGCCATGAACGAGACGACCAGCGGGCGTTGTTGGCTCTCGTAGAGAGCTGCGCAGGCCTCGGCATATAGCGAACCGCCGCTGCTCACACTGCCGAGTCCCATGTTGGTCTCGATCACGCCGACCACTTTGAACTTACCAAGGACCTCCTTCACGCGATCGGTCGGGTATGGCCGGATGGTCCGTAACCGTACCAGGCCGACTTTTGTGCCATTGTCGCGCATGTGCTGAATCGCGAATCGCGCTGTCACGGCATGGCCGCCCTGCATGAAAAAGACCACCTCGGCGTCGTCACTCATAAACTCTTCGAGCCAGGGGTCGTAACGCCGCCCAAAGATGTTCGCGAACTGGTCGTGAACCTCCTCGATGACGGCCATCGACTCTTCCATGGCGCGCGCACGTTCCAACTGAAGCGGCGGACCCTGTTCCGGCATGATCTGCGGGCCATGCGACACCGGATGCCGCGGGTCGAGCGGGTACGGATGCTTGTAGGGCGGCAGGAATTCCTTTACCTGGCCAGCGTCGGGCAATTCGACGTCACTCGTGATGTGGGAGACGAAGAAACCGTCCTGACAGACCATCTGGGGCAGGAGCACGCGCGGATCCTCGCCGATGCGATAGGCCATCAGGTGATTGTCGAACGCCTCCTGGGCGTCGCATGACCAGCCCATGAGCCATCCCATGTCGCGCGTCGACAGCGCGTCCGTATGCTCGGAACCAAAATCTCCGGGAGGATCGAGCGTGCGGTCGGCAATCATCATCTGCACCGGCATACGACTGCCCGAGATCGGCGAATAAAGCTCATAGGCAAACTGCACTCCGACCCCCGAGCTCCCGGTGAAAACGCGGGCGCCGCTCGACGAAGCGCCGTGCGCGATGCTCAATTGCGAATGCTCGCTGTCGGCCACGATGTACTCGGCGTCGAGTTCTCCGTTGGCCACCATTTGCGCCAGGGCCATCATCGTCGCGGTGTAAGGCCGGATCGGGTAGGCCGTAATCACATCCACGTCAGCGTACTTGGCGGCCTGCGCTGCTGCGACGCAACCGTTGATCCGTACCATTTTCTTCTTTGCTACTGTAGCTGTCGCCATCATTGACTCCGCATGGTTCGCCCCGCGGCGAACGTTGCTCTAGATATTCTTCGCTGGCCGTTCCTCCAAATGCCGCAGCTCTTCCGCCTGCCGTCCGTGCAGCCCGGGTGTGATGGCGAAGGCTGTATCCATCCGCACGACACCGGTGTCGAAATCGAGTTCGGGCACGCCCTCGAGGCAACCCGTCGGACATTCTTCGATGCACACCCGGCAACCTTTGCAGTAGTCGACCAGAATCTTGTAAAGGCCGTTGGATCGCTCACCGCGAACGATACACGGCTCAGGACAGACCAGATAACAGTTGTCGCAGGCGTTACAGGTGCCGCAACTGAAACAGCGGCTGGCCTCCTCGATTGCCTGTTCTTCTGAAAAGGCCTGGATCACTTCGTCCTGGGTTCTCTTCCGGCTTGCCGGCGGCAGCAGTGTCTGCTGAACGCGCGGGAAGTGCGGGAAATACGTCATGTTCATGCGGTTCAAATCGAAGATAACGTCGACGGGAATCGTGCGCGGCTGCAACGGCTCGCCACGCAGAACCTTGTCGAGATTGAATGCAACGCGCTTCCCGTCGCCGACGGCATTCACCACCATCAACGGCTGACCAGAACCGAGTTGCACGACGTCGCCCGCGGCAAAAAAATTTGTGTCACCGAGGCGCCCGAAGCGGTTGATCTTGATAGTCCCGCGGTCGGTCTTGAACTCGTCGGGTAACCAGGCGAGCGACGCCCGCTGTCCCACCGCGATGATCACATTGTCGACGACGAAACACTCAGAAGGGGCGTCTCGATCGATGGTGATCGGTGAAGCATTGATGGCGCCGGAGAATCGCGCGGGATGCAATTGCAAGGCTTCGACCTTGCCGTTGCCATGTACCGCGGTAACCGCTCGCCCGTGCAATAGTTCCACGCCTTCTTCCGTCATGTCGTGCAGATCTTCGGGTACAGCGGGCATTTCGTCGCGGTTGCCCTCCACCGTGATCATGGTTACTTCCACTGCGCCTTGCCGCAACGCCTCGCGGGCACAGTCGATCGCCGTATTTCCGCCCCCGATAACGGCAACACGAGCCCCCAGCTTGACCTTCGACGTGCCCATGCCGATGTCGCGGAGGAAGGGAAGTCCGTAGTGCACCCCTTCTTTACCCTCGCCCTCGGCTCGCACGCTGTTGGGATCGATGAGACCGACGGCCAGCACACAGGCGTCGTAGTTCTTCTTCAACTCGTCCCAACTCACGTCCTTGCCGACCTCGACGTTCGTCTTGATTTTCACCCCGAGTTCGACGAGGCGCTCGATCTCGCGATCGAGCACATCCTGCGGCAGCACCCAATCCGGGATGCCGCCACGATTGAGTCCGCCGGCTTTCGGCGATTTCTCAAGGATCGTCACTTCGTAGCCGAGGCGAGCAAGCTGGTAGGCGGCGCTGTGTCCGGCGGGACCGGAGCCAACAACGGCTACTTTCTTGCCGTTGGGCTTCCCAGCTTTGACTACGTCGTGAGTTAACGCCTGTCCCAGATCGCCGAGAAAGCGCTCGACCGCGCGAATCGAGATGGCCTCATCGTACTGTCCACGGTTGCAGGCCTGCTCGCACGGGTGATAGCACACGCGCCCGGTGACCGACGGGAAAGGCATGTCTTCCTTGATGAGCGCATAAGCGTCCAGATACTTGCCGCGCTTCACCAGGTCGAGGTAGCCCTGGATCTTCTCGTTGGTTCCGCAAGCGTTGTTACAGGGCGGCAACTTGTCCCGGTAGACTGGCCTGATCGATCGCCAGTTGCCAGTAGGAAACAGGTCTTGACCTTTTTCCTGCGAGGGTGCGGGCGTGATGCCGGCAAACGTGATCTTCAGCCGGTCGGGAATGCGAGTGCCTTTAGTCGACATTGTGGTTCTTCAGTCCTTCCCTAAACCGCCACCGGGTTCAGCGGCATCATATGTAACTGGTCGAGCGCCATCTCGAATGCTTTTTTGTTCGCGATCATGGGTTCAATCGTCTCCCGCTTGACGATGCCCGTGGTCTTGACGATGGCTGCAATCAGTGGAGCGGCGATGTCGGGTGCAATCGATTTATTACGCTCGGCGGCGCCTTCGGTCGAAAGACGATCCAGACCCAATTCGCCGAGCCGGTAGTAAAGCCACTTGTGGTCGGCCAGATGAGCGGCATCAACACAAACCAGTTGGGCCAGCCGCTCGGGGCCTGGCACAAAACGAATCATGTAATCCGGCGTGTAGTGGGTGTTGATTACCAGCGTTCCGCCCGGCGGCATCCCGCGCATGTAGTCCCAACCCTTGACCATCGTCCCTTCGACCAGCACGACGATGTTGGGGTTCTCATTTTCGTAAGTGAGCTCGTTCTCGATTACGCCATCGCTCACCCGGCAATACTTACGGGTTGGGCAATTAGTGCGATCCGGATTGTCAACGTAGTTCTCCATCGCCTGCGCGAACTTGCCTTCGAGGCGGGCCGCAGCGGAGATGGAATTGACGATGTCGCGGCCTTCTTTGTCCATGATGATGCCGCGTGTCCAAACTGTGAGTTCTGTGTAGCTCATGATCGACCCTCGTGAGTGCTTCCAAAATGGTTAGGGGCGTAAATCTCGGTGACGTTGCCTCGCGCCGCTGTTTTCTCTAATGGCTTCAGAGCGCCGTGATCGGAATCCAGCACTTTCAGGAAGTCTCTACGCGAGACAACTAAAGGCGCGACGCGATCGCCGTCCTGAAATTCCACAATGGCTAATAGCGCAGCCTTCTTGCACAAACTTTCAATGTCTGCGCCCGTGCAGCCTTCCATCCGATCGGCAAGCTCCACGAAATCCACGTCGGGCGCAATCGGCACCTGCCGGCAGCAAAGCCGCAGGATAGCCACGCGGTCGGCCGCATCGGGATTGGAGAACGGAACGATGTAGTCGAAACGCCCGCTTCGCAAAAGGGCCGGCTCGATCCGCTCAGGACGATTGCTCGCAGCCAGCAGGATCACTCCTCTAACATCTCGCAGGTTGTCGATTTCACGCAGAAGTTGGCTCAAAATTCGTTGATAGACGTCGGTGCCGAACTGCTCGATGCCCAGTCTGGGCGCGACCGCGTCAATGGTGTCGAAGAATAGAACGCAAGGAGCCGCTCGCCGCGCCTTCTTAAAAACTTCGCGCAGCGCTCTTTCGGATTCGCCCAACCACTTCGAGTACAACTGCGGGCCATCAACGGCGATGAGCGGGAGCTGCTTTTCACCCGACAGGGCGCGCGCCATGGCAGTCTTCCCGGTACCCGAGGGTCCGGTCAGCAGAATACCGCGCGGCGGAGCCAGCCCAACTTGCTCGCACAGCTCGCCGTGCATGTGAGAATGCTCGATTACCGCATCGAGCAACCGCTTCACTTGGTCGAGGCCGCCCAGAGAAGCAAAGGTCGAGGCGCTCTTTTCGATGAAAAACTCGCGAGTGGCACTCGGTTCTACTTCCTTCAACCCTGCGAGAAAATCCTCGCGCGTAACCTGCAGCGCCGCGACATCCGCAGATGCGACGCCCTCGATCTCTGGCGGAAAAGCCGAGAGGAAGCGGCGCAGCGTAATCATGCCGACTTCCTGTCCGAGCGCTTCCAAGTCGGCACCCACGAAACCGTGAGAATGCTCGGCGACCTCCCGCAGGTCCACGTCGGGCGCCAGCGGCATGGCGCGGGTATGGATCTTGAGGATTTGCAGGCGTGCCTGAGTGTTGGGAACGCCAATTTCAATTTCGCGATCGAAGCGGCCGGGACGCCGCAGGGCGGGGTCAAGCACCTCGGGAATGTTGGTGGCGCCGATGACGATGACCTGGCCGCGCGCGATAAAGCCGTCCATCAAACTGAGAAGCTGCGCCACGACGCGCTTTTCCACCTCTCCGATCACTTCTGTGCGCTTGGGCGCCACGGCGTCGATCTCGTCGATAAAGAGGATCGCCGGCGCATGGCGCGCCGCCTCCTCAAAGACCTCGCGGAGTTTGGCTTCGCTCTCGCCGTAGAACTTCCGCATGATCTCGGGGCCGTTGAGATGAATGAAGTGCACCCGGCTCTCCGCCGCTACGGCCCGTGCCAGCAGGGTCTTGCCGGTGCCTGGAGCGCCATACAACAGCACGCCCTTCGGGGCGAGAATGCCCAAGCGTTCAAAGAGACGCGAGTACCGCAGCGGCAACTCCACCATTTCGCGCACCCTGGCTACTTCACGCTCCAGGCCGCCAATGTCTTCGTAAGACACCGCCGGAGCGCGGGCCGCCGTCGATTCTCCTTCCACGATCCGGATGTCGGTGCGTTTCCCGATGACCACTGGCCCCGAGGGAATGGTGCGCACAACCTGGAAGTTCACCGCCTTGGCAAACGTGGGTACACGCACAACGCAGCCGGCGATAACCGGGATGCCCTGCAAATCCTCCAGCATCCGGTCGGGCGCGATAGTGGCCGGCGCAGCCCCTACCCATAACGGCGAGAAGCGAACCGCTACAGCCTGGTCAGGCTGGATTCGCGCTACTGTCACTTGTTCCTGCAATCCGGCGCCGCAATTGCTGCGGCTGGTGCCGTCGATCTGGATCATGCCTCCTTTTCCATCGCTGGAAAGCCCGGCGCGTCCAACCGCGGTCGTATTTCCGGTGATCTTCAGGACGTCGCCTGCCTGGGCGCCGATCCGCTGCAGGTCGGCTGGCGCCATTCGAGCAACGGCGTGGCCAATGTCCTCGACACATGCCTCGGTAACCCGCAGTGTCAAGGTTGCTGCGTGAGGCAGCGAGTTATTTTCTGTCACAGCGTGTCGCGCATCCTGGGGCATGAGTCGACTGTTCGCAAGGTCCTTCGTTGGTCAAAAATTGTTAAGCACGATCTCTTCGATGTCTTCAATGTGCCTGCGCATGGCTGACTTTGCGGCTTCACCATCACGGCGCTTGATGGCAGCCAGAATCCTGCGATGACCGGCTAGCGATTTCTGCTGACGGCCGGGCACCTGTAGCGAGCGCTGACGCGTATCGCGCAGCAGGTCCATAAGGAAATCGAGCACCTTCAACACCACACTGTTACCAGACGCTAACGCAACGCTGTAGTGGAATTCTGCGTCTTCCTCAATAACAGGTTCCCCCAGAGACAGCTTCGCTTCCTGGCGTTGCAAAATCTCTTCCATCTCCAAGAGTTCGTCGGGAGAAACGTGCGTGGCTGCTCGCGCAGCCAATTCCGGTTCGAGCATCTTTCGAAAATCCAGGAGCTCGCTGACCAATTCCTGACGGCGCTTTAGCGCGTCGGCAAAAGGATTGGATGAGTCGGCTGGCCGTTCGCAAACAATCGTCCCCGCCCCCTGGCGCGGTTCAACCATGCCCATTAGTTCCATGCTGCGAATCGCATCTCGAATGGAACTGCGACTCACTTGAAGCAACACCGCTAGTTCGCGCTCCGAAGGCAGTTTGTCACCGGGTTTCAGTTTTTTCAGAATCAGACGTTCGATTTGCTCAGCAACCGCTTCGTAGACCTTTTGTCTTCGAACAACTTCAAAGTCGGGTTGAACCGGTTCTGGCATCGGCGTGTGGTCTGGTAAGTGGACCACCCTCACCAGCGTAGTGTATCTCCATCATGACACCCACAGCAACTGGTTTATTTGGGTTGTTTGTTCGGCGGGGAAAAAAATGGCTGCAGAAGCTGGCCGTCAGTCAAATCAGGGCGGCTGCCTGAAGTTAATCGAACGATTATTAGTCGAAGCGCGGCATGGGAAAGCCGGACGAGCAGGTGCTAGCCCAATCGCTGCTTTGTAGCTGCCGCCATAGCGCCACGCGGTCTGCTGATTTTGGATGTTGCCGAGCTGCGCTGATCGATTGAAACGGGCAACTCCAGCCCGAGCTTGCCTGAGACCGCCTCCACTTCCTGCATGATGTGTCGAATGAGCAAGCAACTTCCGGATCACGTACCATCTGAACCAGTGTGGCGCTCGTCAGTGCGCTGACCGGATTGAAAGAAGCGTTGCCCAGCACCTTGACCCAAATCTCGTGCCGGATACGAGCGGTAATCGGGCAGCGCAGGCCGGACGCGATCAGCGCCTCGGCAATTCGCCGGCAGCGAGTCGGAGCGCGAGCCATCCGGCTCGCCCAGAGAAATGCGGTTCCCCTTCGATGTGTTGAACCACTCCCGGAGCGGTAATCTCGGTCGAAAAGTAAACGATGGACCCAACCACTCGACGCGCTTCGATGGCCGACGAAATCACCCCGCCGGGATCGACGCGCTCCAAGCGCAATCCTTCCCATTCGCCGCCGAAACCCTGGAAGTACCACCATGGAATTCATTCTGTGTGCTCACGACCGTGGTGTCTGGTACCAATACCGGCTTCAACTGGGGTGCGAGCTGCGGTAGGCGGTGCGCCTTTACCCCGAGAAAGAGCACGTCAGGCGGTTCCAACTCTTCGAGGGGGCTGGCGGCTGCGGGCCGTGCTACTAAATCTCCTTCAGCACTTTTCACCAGCACGCCACGTTCCTGCATGGCGCGAAGATACGGTCCTCGGGCGAAGAGCGTGACGTCGAACCCGGCCTGCGCCATGCGCGCCCCGATGTAGGCCCCGATTGCGCCCGCTCCCGCGATCAGGAATCTCATCGCTGGTCATCCACGAGTGCGTCGGCGACGGCGCGGCGGCGAACTTTTCCGGTCGCGGTGGTTGGGATACTTTTTACCAGGTGGTTGGGATACTTTTTACCAGGTAGATCTTCTTCGGACACTTGTATTCCGCCAGCGACTCGAGGCAGTGCTTGATGAGGGCCTTCTCGGTGGCACCATGCGGTTCGTGCAAGACCACGGCCGCAGCCACGTCTTCGCCCAGTGTGGGATGCGCATAGCCAAACGTGACCGCCGCCGCGACCGCGGGATGTTTTAGC
>Ga0181532_10004675_pt1 | contig 11876 bp, 8 predicted proteins | sample PEATcosm2014_Bin_33_FD_119768 | JGI IMG/M metagenome (GOLD analysis project Ga0181532, IMG submission 119768) | Peatland microbial communities from MTU Mesocosm Facility, Houghton, MI, USA - PEATcosm2014_Bin11_30_metaG | ecosystem: Environmental > Terrestrial > Soil > Wetlands > Peat | place...
ACCCGCGCCATTCTCTCCGCCAGCGACTTGAGCCCCCGCACCATGTGAACGCCGTACCAATGCAGGTCGCGCCCACTGACTGTCAGCAGGCGGCGGCTGAGCGCGGGCGGAAGCAGCGGCTTCAACTCGGCGACGTCGGATTCGTCGAATTTGTACGGCTCGTCGGGAAGGATCACGATATCGGGGCGGCGCTGGACCGCCTCCTCGAGCGTCGTCATCGGATACCGCTCGCCCGCCGACGCAAAGATGTTGTTATAGCCGAGCATCCGCAGCACGTCATGCGCATAGGTGTCGGCGTTGAATGACATCCACGGCTTCTTCCATATCGGGCAGAAAACCCGCAGCCGCAATTTGCTCCATACTCCGAGCGTCGCCTCGATTCCGCTCACGCTGAGCGTGATCTCCTTGGCCAGCGCGGCGGCCGCCGCCTCGCGGCCGAGCGCCCGCCCCATCCGCATGATCGATTCGACCGCACCCGGCACCGTGCGCGGATAAGTCGTGAACACCGGGATTCCCGCCACCCGCAACCGCTCCACGTCCTCGCGCCGATTCTCCTCGGCGTTGGCGATCACCAGTTCGGGCGCGAGCTTCACGATTGCGTCGATGTCGGGGTTCTTGGTCCCGCCGACTTTTGGAATCGACGCAACCGCCGCCACCGGCGCGACGCAGAATTTCGTTACGCCCACGACTTCGGAATTGAACCCCAGCGCGAACAATGTCTCCGTCCAGCTGGGCACCAACGATACGATTCGCGACGGCGGGCGCTCGAGCTCGACGCGAAAGCCCATGTCGTCCGCTATTTGCATCGAGGCCGCCATCGAATTGTTCGTTACTTGGCCTTGCGTTTGATAATCGCGTCCAGCTCGCTGCGATCGCCTGGCGTCAGTTGTTCCGAACCGCCGCCCGCGCCCGCATTGGATTTCGCGCTCGCCGCCGCCGAATCATCCGCGTTGCCATTGCGCTGCGCAGCGGCGGGCGGATTCGCTTCTCTCATCGGTTGCGGCTGATCGGGTGGCCGATATGCGATGTAATGCACGGCTGACGGGATGAACGTTCGTTTCGCCAGGAATCCCAAAATCAGCGCCCCAAGCGCGGCCAGCACCAGGATTCCCGGCCGCCGCCGCATCGTCTTCCTTCTCGCCGGCCGTCTCGCACCTGCGCGCTTTCGCGCCGGCCCCGCTCGTAATGAATCCGCCACCTGGTTCCCCTCCGCTGCGAGCACCGCCGGAAATGCTACCGCACAGGCTCGCCTAATAGAACCACACGGCCCCGTCGAGTAGTGTCCTGATTTAACCATCACGACCCGCGTGGCTTGGCGGCGGCGCCGCAGATCGTTTCACGGAGTTCTTCAAGATAGAATCTCGCATCGTCGCAGGTTCGGGAATTTCACCTGCGGGGAAATTGAAGCTGGTGACGATTCTGGTGTTTCGGAAAACATCGGCTGTCAAATGCTTGCTTGTGTTCTCGCTGTGCTTTCTGCCCATGAGAGCGCAGGCACACGTCGCGGCGAATCCGCCCGCACTTGCCACCGACGACTGGTCAGTGAACAGCCCTCATAGTCTCGCCCTCAATCCACCTTCTTCTGACCGTGTTTGCGGTTTTATGGACACTGCATATGGCGGGTTCATCGGACATGTGTGTGATTTTCGATTCGCCGACCTGCGGCACTCCGGCAATTTGTCGCTGATTCTTTCCAATGACGGCGGCGGAACTGCGGACTGCAACTATACGACCATCTTCGACAAGACTCCCGCCGGCTTCGAGAGTTATGACCTCGACATGTACGGCGAGGTGTATTTCTCCAAGGACGATGGCGTCGAAGACATCAACCAGGACGGAAATTCCGAACTGGTTGTCTGGACCTGGATCGGGCTACCTCCCTCCGAGTTGGGCGAGGAGTGCACATGGCCAAGAATTTTCGCCTGGACGGGGAATGGCTACAGCGAGGTAACCGCTCACTACAAGAACTTTTACGAGAAATTCCTGAACTCCCTGCAGGATCAACTGGCGACAGAATACGCACCTGGCGAGGTCCGAACGCCCCAGCCCGCCGAGACTCCCGCGCCGATGGTCGGCGGGTGGTCTCAGTTTGGGTCTGGACCCGATCAATCCGCAACAGCCTCGCACGGCGCAGGGATCCAATACCAGACCGAACAAATGCAGGAGAAGAACCCCGAGCCTCAGTCGGAGCCGACGGAAAAACCCGATTACGACTGTCTCAGGATCGAGGCGGCAAAGACCGAGAACCTTTTGGGCCGGCAGTCAACCGAGATGATGACATGGGCCGTCAAAGCGCAGGCAAGCAACGATCCGTATCAGCGCAAGCTATCGGCGGTTGTCCTATCCTACATTCAAACTCCCGAAGCGATGATGCGCCTAAGGGAACTCGGGTCAGATACAGACAAGTCCGTCGCGAAAGACGCGAAGGACCTGCTGTCGGGCGAGTTCGGTGAGCCTATCGGTAGTTCATCCACAGCGACCGGCGAACGCATCCAATGGCAGACCAACTTTACGGGGGCTCATTGCAGAGTTAACCCCAACAACTGAGACTCGGCGACTATTGTAATGCGCGTAGTGGAGATTAGGACACTACCCCCCATCGAGCGATCAGCCGTCGCGATGCCGCGCGCGATCGGGCTCGGCCGCCATCTCCCAAAAGCCGCGCGGCGCATCGAGATGCTCGATGCGCCGCGCGTCGACTGCATGTGACTTACTTTTCGATCAGCCCTGCGCCGAGCCGGCCGGCTTGATCACCGTGTACAGCGTCGCACCGCCGCGTTGAACCAGCAGCAGCGCGGGCTTCTTCTGGGTCTGCGCTTCTTTTGCCTTGGCAACGAAATCCGCCAGCGCGGCGATCTTTTCGTGATTCACTTCCATCACCACGTCGCCCGGCTGAAGACCTGCCTCCGCCGAAGGGCTGTCCGGCGCCACCTTCTGAATCACCACGCCCTTGGTGCTCTCGAGATGGAACTGCTGCGCGATCTCGGGCGTGATGTCCCCGACTTGCATCCCCCAGTTGCCGCCCGGCTCCTCGGACTTGGCCGACGCCACCTGCGGCTCCTTGCGCTCGCCAATCGTGACCGCGAGGCTGACGTGCTTGCCGTTGCGCACCACCTCGACCGGCACCTTCTGGTTGATGGGTGTCTGCGCGACCAGCGCCGGCAGCTCATGCTCGTCGTTGACCGGATGGCCGTTGAAACTGAGCACGATATCGCCGCGTTCGATTCCACCCTTGCCCGCGGGCCCGTCCTTGTCCGCGCTGGCAACCAGTGCGCCCTCGGGCTTGGGCAATCCGAACGATTGCGCCAGGTCCGGCGTCACTTCCTGAATTTCCACGCCCAGCCATCCGCGGACCACGCGCCCGTGCGCCTTCAACTGATCCATCACGTTGCGCGCCATGTCGATCGGGATGGCGAAGCCGATGCCGTTGTTGGCGCCGGTGCGGCTGTAGATTGCGGTATTGATTCCGATAACCTCGCCGCGCGTATTGATCAGCGGGCCGCCCGAGTTGCCGGGATTGATCGACGCGTCCGTCTGAATGAAATCGTCATAATCGCCGCCGAGGATTCGTCCCTTGGCGCTGACGATTCCCGCCGTCACTGTCATGCCGACGTTAAACGGGTTGCCAATCGCGATTACCCAGTCGCCGACGTCAGTGGAATTGGAGTCCCCCAGCGTCGCGACCGGCAATGCGTCTTTCGTATCGATCTTGATCAGTCCGAGATCGGTCTTCGCGTCCTTGCCGATTACCTTCGCCGTAAATTCGCGCTTGTCCTGCAGCGTAACGTGGATTTCGTCGGCGTTACCGACCACGTGATTGTTGGTCAGGATGTAGCCGTCGGCTGACACGATCACGCCCGATCCCAGCCCGTGCTGCTTGTATTCGCGCTGACCGCCCTGGCCGAAGTAGCGGCGCAGCTGGTCGAACGGATCGCCAGGCTGCATACCGCCCCCGCCTCCCTGATCGCCACCACCGCCGCCGCCGTTCTCCTCATCGCCGCCATTGTCGTCGCCGGGTCCGCCCGGCGCCATGCCAAACGGCATTCCCGAGACCTTCACATCCTGAACGACGTTGACGCTCACCACCGCCGGTATCATTCGCTTCACCAGCGGCGCGAACGAGGTGATTACTCCGACCTTTTCGGTCGGCTCAGGCGCATTCGGCGGCGCCGGCACCACATGTACCCCGGGCACCGGGGGCGCCGGCAGGGGCTCCGCCGGCGCTGCCTGTGCTTGCTGCGCAGGCGGCGGCGCGGGAGCATTCGAGTCGGAACCCCAGAAAGGGAACGCGCCGACGCGCGCAAAGGCTATGATCAGGCCGATAAAAACGCCGCCGGCCACGGCGGCGATCTTCTTAACCATGCAATCCTCCTGGAATGCAGCGAAACTCTTGCGTCATGCGGCAGGACAAGTACCGGACCATGTAAACTATCGGACGATAAATTTCGGCCGAAATTCAGGCCCCCGCCTGACCGTCTGCCGTCCACGCTGCCCGGTCGAGGCCCTTACCAACCGATCTATCAAATCAAATTCGCGAGGATAATAAAACGCCCCCCCGATTGGCCGCCCGCCGCTTGCAAAGGCATGAAGGAAGAATCACCTGCGCGGTGGGCGGCATGGGCTGCGGCCCCTGCACCCACAGTGAGAAGACGCGAAAATCTGCGCAGCGCATCTTTTCGCGACTACGCGACGGCAGGGGTGACCCCTGCCGGAACCACTACGGCTTGGCGCTTCGATGGTACTTCGATGATGCGCTATGGTGCGGGCGGCAACTGGACGGCGACGGTATCAGAGCGCAACTCGTTCATCTCGGGCGTGTCGCCGGGCGGCGCGAATTTGTTAGCCACCGGATCGTATAGTTCAGTGGAAGAAAGCATAGCGACGACGCCTTTGCCGACGCTCTTCACGCCGCCGGCGATTAGAATTTTGCCCGCGTTTCTTCCCGAAAGAATCGGGGTCGCGGTGTGTCTGGCGCGGCCGGTGTTCATGGATGGGCCGGGCGAAAAAACGTTGCTGTCCGGATCGTAGAGCTCCGTGGAAGCCAGCAAGCGGGGATCGTCAAGCCCGTCCCCGCCACCGGCGATCAGAATTTTCCCCGCATTCGGTCCCGAGGTAATCACGGTCGCCGTGTGGAAGTTGCGAATGTTTCTCACCGAGGGGCCGGGCGAAAAAGTGTTGGCGTCCGGATCGTAGAGACCCGCTAGAGCTATGCCTGCTTGGCTCGCCTTGTCGGTCGTGTCGATCGCGCCGACGATTAGAACCTTGCCCGCATTTTTTCCCGAGGAAATCGCCGTAGCGCTGTAAACGCCGAGCATGCTCGTCCTCGGGCCGGCAATAAATTTGTCGGCTGCCGGATCGTAGAGCTCCAATTGAGCCCCCTGGCCCCCAGAATCGTAGTGGTTGGCGATCAGGACCCTTCCGGCATTTTTTCCCGACGTAATCACCGTGGCCGTGCACAGAGAGCAGGCGGCGCCCATCACCGGACCGGGAGAAAATGTGTTGCTGGCAGGATTGTAAAGCTCGGTCGAAGACAGCTTGCTACCGTCGGCGTCCGTGCCGCCGGCGAGCAGTATCTTCCCCGCGTTCCGCCCGGAAGGAATCGGCGTCGCAGTGTGGCCTGAGCGGGGCATCTTCATGGCCGGGCCATTCACAACAGTGTTGGTGGCGGGATCGTAAAGCTCGGTCGAAGCGCGCGGGATGCCGTTGGTGTTGTCGCCGCCCGCGAGCAGGACTTTACCTGCATTGGGACCGCTGACAAGCACGGTTGCGGTCTCCCACTCGCGGCCCTTCATCCGCGGCGTGGCAATTTCGGATGCAAACCGGTTCGACGCGGGATCGTACAAATCGGCGGTGTTATCGTTGGTGCCATCCCCACGCCCACCGGGAATCAGTATTTGTTCCCAGGCGGGATGGCGCAACTGCGCGTGTGCCGGCTGCGCCGCAAAAATGAACGCCCAGGAACATGCGATCAGGACGGCGATTGTTCCGATCCGCGACGGTCACATCGGCGCGCGCTTCGCTGGTGTTTTCGATTCGTCACCATTTGAACTCCCCCCTTCCATGAAAATGCTCGTCAAAGTCGCTGTCCTTGACGCCATCGCCCGTACCGGAACTGTTACTGGAATCGTGGCGGATCGTAATTTTTCGCTTGCCGCCCGGCTCTCGGCTCTCATCAATTTCCACGACCAGGCCGCAGTGTTCGTGGTCGGGGGTTGCATAAATGTCCCCCACGCTGATGCTCCTGCGAGAGGGGTCCAACGACCTGGTGCTTAGCCCCGATATCAAATCTTCAACACGCAACGTGTTGCCCAGCAGGCATTCTTGGTCCTCACCGCCGCGGTCAATCTCATGGGCTACCCAATGGGCGCAGCCGGTGCCCGTAATCTTCTCCCAGGTGTCGCCACCGCGGAACCAAACGAAACAGTCCCTTGGCTCGATATCGCGACCTACATCCCGTCTGGCGTCCTCTATTCCCTGTCGGCATCTCGCGCAGTAATAGTGCCGCTCATACAATACGATCCCTTCGCGCCCCGGATGGTAAATACATTCTGACATAAAATCTCCTGGCTGACATGTATTAGGCGCAGGCCGCGCCCGGGATCAGGCATCGCAGAAAGTTCGCCCCGGCTTCAGGCTGAACTAGTTCATCCCTGAACCGATTACCGCCGCAGGCTGCAGCCTCGCGATGTCGGTAGAGGCAAAGAAGGAACCGGGATTCTTCGCTGCGCTCTAGAATGACACTAAAGACAGACACGACGCCGAAGCCCTCCCTCTAAGAGTTCCCAACAGGGCGAAGCCCGCATCTTCCCATTTCACCCTTCACCGGGTGCAGGGGTCACCCCCTGCCGGGACACGTCTCTCGCTCTCGTGCCATGAACCTGAGAGCTAAGGCGCGGCTTCGCGACTTAGCGATTAACAGTGGGTGCAGGGGTCAGCCCTGCCCAAGGAGGTGCGGAACCCACGGTGGGTTCCGCAAATCAGAACATAAAGGTGATCGGGCTAGAGCCCGCGATCAGCCAAGCGAGCCATAGCGTTTCGAAAATCGCGATCAGCGTCAGATTGTGCGACGCGCTGTAGGCCGAGGCCGCGAATATTTCGATCATCGCGAAATTCAGCACGATGATCGGCAGGATCAGCATCAGGAAAAACGGCAGCAGTCCCAGGCTCACGCCGACCGCCATCAAAACCACGATCAGGATGCGCCCGAGCGCGGCCCAGACCGTCGAAATCGCCAGCCCGCCCCGTCGCACCAGCAACTCGAAGCCCATCCAGAACGGAAACGACAGCACGCTCGCCATCGCCATGACCATCACCCGCTCGGGCGATAGCGACAGGTGATGGAACGCCATTGTCATCGCCACCTGGCACACGTAGGCCAGCGCGAAACCCAGTGCCGCGGCGAATATTGCGGCGCCGGCCCCGTCGCGGATGCGGTACCAGTCAAGCCAGTGCGACAGCGCGAGCACGCCCACCATGATCAGACCTGCGACCCCGAACCATGAGAGTTGGGCGTCGCCGACCACCACCGGCACAAATGACGCCGGGTCGGCCGCCGCCAGCGGCATCGCCGCAATCAGGGCGCCGCCCAGGATCAGCAGTCCAATCCATCCGCTGGGTCCGGGCCGCTCGTTCCCCCAATGCGCCACCATCGAGCCGCAGGCTCTGCCCATCGGCACCAGCAGAATCACGAAGAACAGTAGCGCCCATCCGGTAGCCCCCAGCCGCGCATCGGCAACTTCGATCGCCCCAGTTCTGGTGGTTCCAAACGTGCTATCGAGCCATTTCACGATCGTGGCGGCGGCCTCCGCCGAATAGACGATCGTTATGTGATCGAGCCCCGGCATTCGGATCGCTTCGACCGCGTTGCCCTGGGCGAAATCGCCGTAGGTCTTGCCGAGTTCGATTTGCGCCACGTCCGCCATGCGCGCCGCCAGCGCAGGCGAGGTGTCCTGGATCATGTCCGGATCGCGCTCGGCAAAAATAAACAGCGCATCCTTCGGACGTTCCGGACCAATCTCCCAGCCGCCCGAGATCATCACCGCGCCTTTGATATGGGGATCGTGCATCGCGTAGTCGAGCGCCGCGCCCGCGCCCATCGAATGCCCCATCACCACGATTCGCGATCCATCGACAAACTGGCTGCCGCGAAGGTAATCGACCGCCTGCCTCACGTCCTCGCGCAGGCTGCCGGAGTCGCCCACGCCGCCGCCGAACGGATTGGAATTCTCGCCATGCCCGTTAACGTCGATCGCCAGCACCGCGTAACCGTTCTCCGCCAGCCGTCGCGCGAGCACGCTCATCAGCTTGCGATCCGCCATGAAACCGTGAATCAGCACCACCGCCGGCGGGCGCTGGTCCGCGGGTTTGGGCGGTTGCATGAAAAATGGACGCTCCGGTCCGGGCATGTACAGCGTGGCCGGTTCCTGACCCGGCAACATGATCGGCGTGTGCGACGGGCCGTGGTTTTCCAGCCGTGCCAGCCGCGCGATCGCCAAAATAAATACAACTGCGAGGCCGATTGTGATGATGCGGGAAATTTTCATGGTGAATTAGGCTGCGTCCTCCCGGCCGTCGTCCGCGTTTAGCATTTTGATGTACCAGACGTGCGCGCACGGGTCGATCACCCCGCGCGCCCGTTGGTACTGCATGAAGGAAGAATCACCTGCGCGGTGGGCGGCAGGGGTGACCCCTGCACCCGGTGTTAGGAAGACGCGAAAATCTGCGCAACGCATCTTTTCGCGACTACACGATGGAAGAACCGTTGGCACGGGAGGCCAGTATTAAGAGACCGCGCGCGACAACGGAGCGCGGCCTTAACATTGGGTGCAGGGGTCACCCCTGCCGCGCGACAACGGCGGGCGGCCTTAATACTGGGTGCAGGGGTCAGCCCCTGCCGCCCGCCGATGGCGGGCGCGGCCCCTGCCAGAGGCTTGATACTGCGCTGCGCACTGATTTGCGCGCGGCTTGACCGTGAAATACAAATGAAACGGCGCGCGAGATCGCGGCTCAAATTAACCCGCGGCGCCACTGGCGTAAAATGAACCGCCGTCGCGTTCAAAAGGCATAACCTCATGGACCAAAAGCACGCAATTGACTTCGAACACGTGACCCGAATCTACAAGCGCGACGAGTTCGAGGTCCGCGCACTCGACGACGTGACCGCGCAGATCGCGACCGGGCGCTTCGTGGCGATCATGGGGCCGTCGGGATCGGGCAAGACCACGATGCTCAACCTGATCGCGGGAATCGATCACGCAACCAGCGGACGAGTCGCCGTCGGCGGCGAAGAAATCACCGGCATGAAGGAGCGCGACCTGGCGGGCTGGCGCGCGCGCCATATCGGGCTGGTGTTCCAGTTCTACAATTTGATTCCGGTGCTGACGGCGTTCGAGAATGTCGAATTGCCCCTCCTGCTGACCCATCTCACCAAGGCCGAGCGGCGCGCGCATGTCGAGACGGCGCTTAAAGTGGTCGGGCTGGCGGACCGGATGGATCATTATCCGCGCCAGTTGTCGGGCGGGCAGGAGCAGCGGGTCGCGATTGCGCGCGCGATCGTCGCCGATCCCACGATTATCGTCGCCGACGAGCCGACCGGCGACCTCGACGCGAAGTCGGCCGAGGAAATTTTGAGCTTGCTGGTCGATCTGAATCGCCAGTTCCAGAAAACGATCGTGATGGTTACGCACGACCCGCGCGCCGAGCGTTACGTCGATACCGTTTACCGGCTCGACAAGGGCGTGCTCGCCGGCGTCGAGCCGGGCAAGCGCGGCGCGGCGCCGGACGCGGCGGCGCATGCCTAGAGGCGTGAGCCAGCCATGAAGTACGCGGCGCTGGTGCTAAAAAATCTGGTGCGCAGCAAGCGCCGCACTATTCTGACCGTGCTGTCGATCGGGGTCTCGCTGTTTATCTTCTCGGCGCTGGTCAGCGTCCCGACCGCGGCCAACCAGATCCTCAGCGACACGGCGTCGTCCACCCGGATCGCGACCCATGACAAGGCGGGGCTGGCCTACCCGATTCCGGAGGCCTACAAGCAGCGCATCATGAGCGTCCCGCATGTCGAGGTGGTGCTGGCGGAGAGCTGGTTCGGCGGCGTGTACCATGAAGTTTACGATGAGTTTCCGAACCTGGCGGTCGATCCCGAGCAGGCCGATCTGATGTGGCCGGACTATGGAATCAGCAAGGAGCAGTTCGAGCAGTTCAAGAAGATCCGCACCGCGTGCCTGGTCGGGGGCGATACGATGAAGCGCTTCCATCTGCACCTCGGACAGCAGATCCAGCTGCGCGGGACGCTCTATCCGTTCAACGTGACGCTGAATATCGTGGGCACGTTCAGCGGCAAGGCGCCCCCAAATTTTCTGCTCTTTCGGCGCGACTACCTGGAAGAGGCGGCCGGACGTCCCGGCATGGTCGATAACATCTGGGTCAAGATCGATAAGCCTGAGAATGTGCCGCAGGTAATAGCGGCGATCGATGAAGGCTTTGCCAACTCGTCGGCGGAGACATTGTCGGAGTCGGAGGCGGCGTTTATCGGCAGCTTCATGGACCAGTACCGCACGTTTTTCAGGATGGCGGAGTTGCTGGGATTTATCGTGGTGCTGATGATAGGACTGGTGGCGGCCAACACGGCGGCGATGTCGATTCGCGAGCGGCGCGGCGAGATTGCGGTGATGCGCTCGATCGGATTTCCCTCGCGCACGATTCTGTCGATGCTGCTGGCCGAGTCGATCCTGATAGGCCTGGCCGGCGGCATTATCGGATGCGGCGCGGCGTATATCGTGCTGAAAGTGTTTTCGGTCGGCAATGCGGCGGGCCCGCTCGGCTCGATCCACATGCAGCCGGCGATTGCAGGCGAGACCCTGGTCGTGGCCGCGCTGATAGGACTGTTCAGCGCGATCGTGCCCGCCAGTTCGGCGGCGCGGCGCAATATCGTCGATGCGCTAAGGACGGTTGCCTGAGATGGCTATTCCGCTGAAGTACAACGTGCGTTCTCTGCTGGTGCGGCGCGTCTCGACGGCGATGACGGGCGGTGGAATCGCGCTGGTGGTGGCGGTGTTCGTGATCGTGATGGCGCTGGTGGCGGGACTCAACTCGGCGATTTCCGACACCGGCGACCCCGACAACGTAATCGTGCTGCGCAAGGGCGCGACCACCGAGACCTATTCCGCCATCCAGCTCGATCAGTTCGACGCAATGAAATTCCTGCCGCAGATTCGGCGCGAGCCCGACGGCGAGGTCGACGCGTCGCCGGAATTGCCGGTGCAGGCGCTGATGGAGCGCACTGGCGGCGGCCGCGACAATATCGTGGTGCGCGGAGTTCTGCCGATCGCGCTCAAGGTCCATCCCAAGGTCAGGATCGTCGAAGGCCGGATGTTCAATCCGTCAGTCAACGAAGTGATCGTCGGCAAGGGCCTGATGGGGCATTACGAGAACACGACGCTCGGGTCCACGCTTCGCTTCGGGCGCGGCAACTGGAAGGTGGTCGGGATAATGGAGGCTGCCGGCGGCTCGTTCGAGTCGGAGGTGTGGGGCGATATCCATAATGTGCAGGACGACGCGCAGCGCGGCGCGTACTACGCCGACGTGCGTCTCAAACTTGCGCCCGGCGCGGACAGCGATGCGCTGATTCGGCGGCTGGCGGACGATCCCCGAATCAATCTGCAAGCCGAGACCGAGGCGGACTACTACAAGGACCAGGCGGTGGTCGCCAACCAGATGCGCGTGCTCGGGATGATCGTCGCGGTAATCATGGCGGTCGGCGCAATCTTTGGCGCGATGAACACGATGTACGCGGCGGTCTCGTCGCGGACCACCGAAATCGGCACGCTGCGCGCGCTCGGCTTCGCGCCGATCGCCGTGATGACGTCGTTCCTGCTCGA
>Ga0181532_10004681_pt1 | contig 11867 bp, 11 predicted proteins | sample PEATcosm2014_Bin_33_FD_119768 | JGI IMG/M metagenome (GOLD analysis project Ga0181532, IMG submission 119768) | Peatland microbial communities from MTU Mesocosm Facility, Houghton, MI, USA - PEATcosm2014_Bin11_30_metaG | ecosystem: Environmental > Terrestrial > Soil > Wetlands > Peat | place...
ACCGGCTGCGCTGCCTCGAACTGCTCAACCGCGACGTGATTCCGGCGATGCGTGACCATGGGAAAAAGATCGGACTGGTCGATCCCTTCCACCGCACGCCGGGCTCGCGCCTGCTGCGCTCCGGGGTCGCGCCCGAGCCGGTGAGCGATACGGAGGCACTCGCCGCGATGTCCGCCTGAGATGCGCCAAAGCCCGGGTCCGGTAGCCCTGGACCCGGGTTCACATCAACCACACGTGATAAGAGGGGAGACGCCCGTGATCGTTCAGGCGCGCAAATCGTACCGAGTCGTAACCGAAACCAACGTGCCGATGAAGACGCGGGACGGCGTCACGCTCTTTGCGGACGTGATCCGCCCCGACAGTCCCGGGCGCTTTCCGGTCCTGCTCAGCCGGACGCCGTATAACAAGAAGGGCTCGGACGATCCGAACGGCGCCGGTTACCTCTTCGCCCGCTATGGCTATATCTCGATCATGCAGGACTGTCGCGGCCGTTTCCAGTCGGAGGGCGAATACGACACGATCTTTCAGGAGGTCGCCGACGGCTACGACGCCGTCGAGTGGGCGGCGCGCCTACCGTGGTCGAATGGCCGGGTCGGCACCACCGGCCAGTCGTATCTCGGTCTCACGCAGTACATGATCGCCTGCAACGATCCGATGCCACCGTCGCTCCAGGTGATGGCGCCGGTGTCGGCGTCGTCGGACTATCACGCGAGCTGGATCTATCACACCGGCGGCGCGTCGATGTGGGGATGGATCGTGCCCTACGCCATCTTCAAAGGGCTCAACACACTTAAGCGCGTGGGCCGGGCGGATCTGCGCGAAAAGGTCAAGGAGTACGTCGAGGGCGGCGAGTTTCCGATCATGCGGCAAACGCGCTGGGGCCTGAACGCTTTCACGCCGCTCACCGACGAATGGTATCGTCATCTGCCGATCAAGGACTGGGGCGCGCTGCTGAAGGAGGTCGCCCCGTACTTCGCCGATCACATCAAACATGCCGACGACGGCGAATACTGGTATCGCGCCAACGTCAACCGCCATGCGGCGAGTGTCAGCGTGCCGATGCTGCACGTGAGTTCGTGGTACGACATTTTCGGCGAGGGCGCGCCCAGTGCGTATCAAAGTATCAAGACGCACAGCCGGTTTGCGAAGGCGCGCAACGGGCAGCGGCTGATCATCGGACCGTGGGGCCATCTGCTGCCGTACAACGTGCCGAGCTCGCGCGGTACCGGCGATATCGATTTCGGGCCGTCCGCGCTAATCGACCTCAACGAGACGCTGCTGCGCTGGTTCGATTACTGGCTGAAGGATATCGAAAGCGGGATCACGGATGAGCCGCCGGTCACCGTTTTCACCCTCGGCGCGAATCGCTGGCAAAACCTCGCCGACTGGCCGCCGCCCAATATGCGGCAGGTGCCGTATTTCCTCCACAGCGCGAAGGGCGCCAACAGTCTGCGCGGCGACGGCACGCTCTCCACCGTGCCGCCCAGCGGGGAACCGGCGGACGAATACGTCTACGATCCGAAGGATCCGGTGCCGTCCCTGGGTGGCAACAACCTGGCGATCGATATGGGCGTGCAGGATCAGCGGCCGGTCGAAGAGCGGAAGGACGTCCTGGTCTACACCTCGGAGCCGCTCGATCAGCCGCTCGAAATTACGGGGCCCGTCAGTGTGATCCTGTGGGCGTCGTCTTCGGCGGTCGATACGGATTTCACCGCCAAGCTAGTCGACGTGCGTCCCGACGGTTACGCGCAGAATCTGGCCGACGGGATGATTCGCGCCCGCTATCGCGAATCGTCAAGCGCGCCACGGCTGATGGAAGCCGGTAAGCCGTATCGGTTCACGATCGATTTGTGGGCGACGAGCAACGTCTTTCTGCCGGGTCATCGGCTACGGCTCGAAATCAGTTCGAGCAACTTCCCGCACTTCGATCCGAACCTCAATACGGGCGAGGCCTTCGGCGAGGGGACGAAGGGGATACCCGCGAAGCAGACCGTATTTCATCAGGACGCGATGGCCTCGCACGTCCTGCTGCCGGTGATTCCGCGGTGACCGCGCTACGACGGTCTCTCTAGACGAGCGCCTTGACGGCGCCGTCCTTGATCATCGACTCGATCTCGCCATCCCCGTAGCCGAGTTCGTGGAGCACCTCGCGCGTATGCGCTCCGATTTCCGGCGCTGGGTGCGGCGTCCGCTTCGTGACGCCGGAGAGAAAGACGGGGCTGTTCACCGTCTCGAGCTGGCCGCCCTCGAATTTCACGATCGCGCCCGACGCGCGCATCTGCTCATCGGTGACGACGTCGTCGAGCTTGGGCAGCGGCGCCCACTTGATATCGTTCTCCTTGAAGACGGCGCGCCATCCGGCGAGGTCGCGGGTCTCGAATTGCGATTGCAGGATCGCATAGAGGGCGGCCCCATTTTCGCCACGCGCGGCGTTGGTCGCGAACAGTTCGCCGTCGGCGAGCTCGGGCTGTCCGAAGGCGGCGCACAACCGCGGGAACTCGTTGTCGGGATCGATCAGTACTAACAGGAACATCTTCTGATCACGGCTCAGATAGACCGCAGTGAGCGGGTTCGGCGGATGCTTGCCGGCGCCGCGTTGCGGAAAGACCGCCTTGCACAATTTCGCCTGGATATCGCACGCGTTGGCCCACGCCCCACTCGCCATCAGCGAGGTCGTGACGCGCGAACCCTTGCCCGTGCGCTCGCGGCGATAGAGCCCAAGCATGATCGACGCGAACAGCGACATCGAGGTAGGATGGTCGCCGATCCCGGGCCGCGGCGCCCCCGGCGAGCCGTCGGTGCCCGTCACACTCGTCATCAGGCCGGAACGCGCCCAGTAGGCGAGGGCGTCGAAGGCGGGGTCGTCGCAGTCCTCGCCCGCATCGCCGTAGCCGGTCAGATGGGCATAGATCAGCCGCGGATTGACCGCGTTGAGGTCCTCGTAGTTGAGGCTGAATCGCTCCAGCAGGTGGCGCTGATAGTTGGTGACGAAAACGTCCGCTGTTTTAACCAGCCGGAGCAGTGCGGTGCGTCCCGCAGGCTTGCCGAGATCGAGCGCGACGCTGCGCTTGTTGCGACTGGTCAGGACCCAGCACCAGTCCATCTCGGATTTGGCGCTGCCCGGCAATTGCGAGAAGAGCCGCCAAAGGTCGCCGCCGCCGGGGCGCTCGATCTTGATCACGTCGGCGCCGAAATCCGACATCACGGTCGCCGCGGCGGGTCCCGCGACATAGGTGCCACAATCGATCACTCGAATCCCGGAAAGGGCGCTGCCGTTATCCATCACGAACTCCTTCAACCAAATCCAGAATCTTGGGAAAAAGTAGCGGTATATTACCGAAAACAGGCGCGGCCGCCCACGATCCCTTTCAATCCGCGACTTCCACGGCCGCCAAAGTCTCCGCAGGCCGATGGCCGCTGACTTCGGCGCCCGCGTGATGCTCGAGTGAGAGAAAGAAAAGCGTCGAGATCAATGACAGCAACCCGATTACGATGAAGGCGGCCGCGAAGTCGTTGGCCGCAAGCGTTTCCGTGCCGCGCAGCTTGAGACTGACATGCAGGGTCAGCGCCGCGACGCTCACGCCCAGGCTCAGAAAAAGCTGCTGGGCCATGCTCGACAGGGTGCTCGCCCCGCTCATCAGCGGCGGCGAGATATCGGCGTAGGCGACGGTATTGAGGCTGGTGAACTGCAGCGAGCGGAAGAAACCGCCGGCGAGCAGCGTGCCGATGATCAGCGTTTTGGGCGCGCCGGGACGAAACGAAGCGTAGCTCATCAGGATAAGCGCGCTGATGACACCATTGCCGATCAGTACCGAACGGAAACCGAAACGGCGCACAATCGGGCTGACCGTGAACTTCATCGTCAGCGCGCCGACGGCGCTGGTGAAAGTGATCAGACCCGAGGCGAAAGGGGTCAGGCCAAAGACCAGCTGCAGCAGCATCGCGAGCAGAAACGGCAGCGCCCCGATCCCCATCCGGGCGAGTCCACCCCCGAGCACCGACGCCGCGAAAGTCGGGATTCTCATCAACTCGAGGTCGACGATTGGATACCTGACGCGCCGTGAATGGAACACGTAAAGCCCCGTGCACAGCCCACCGCCAACCAGCACGGTCATCATGACGCTGGCCGGGACCATGTTGCGCCCGATCGTCTCGAAGCCGAAGACCAATCCGGCGAGGCCCAGCCCGGTCAGAATAAACCCGCGCATGTCGAGCGGCGGGCTTACGTCCTCGCGAATATTGGGGATGTAGAGCGTCACCAGGACGAGCCCGAGAATCGCAATCGGCACGTTCATGAAGAAGATCCAGCGCCACGAGCCGTAGGTGACGATAAAGCCGCCCAGCGGGGGGCCGAGCACCGGGCCGAGTACCGCCGGAATCGTGAGATAGGACATCGCGTCGACCAGGCCGGACTTGGGCACGATCCGCAAAACCACCAGCCGTCCGACCGGGACCATCATCGCGCCGCCCAGCCCTTGCAGGACGCGGGCGAGCACCAGTTCCAGCAGCGAGGAGGATAGTCCGCAGAAGACCGAGCCCAGGGTGAAGACCGCGATCGCGGCCCGAAACACCGAGCGCGCGCCGAAACGGTCCGCGACCCATCCGCTCAACGGGATGAAAACCGCGAGGCTCAGCAGATACGAAGTAATCGCGAGGTTGAGCCGGATCGGATCCTCGTTCATCGAATGCGCGATTACCGGCAACGCGGTCGCGATAACCGTCGAGTCGAGCGTCTGCATGAAGAGCGCGCAACCGACGATAGTGGGAACAACTATATTAGCGGTGGTAGCGGAAATTCGGTCTACGTTCATCTGCTGGCGGTGGGAAGTCAGTCGGTTGGCCGCTGCACGTCCGCGCACGGCAAGTATTACCCGGATGACCCCCCTAGCAAAAGCCTTTAGCTCCGATCGGCCTCAATCAGTCGGCGGCGACCGCTTCCGGAGACGGCACCAGATGCTCGTCGGTCGAGCCGCCGCTGCTTTCATGCAGCCCGAGGCTGAGCGCGAAACCCAGGGCCGGCAGGAACGACAGGATCAGCAGTGCCGTGGGCAAGCCATGATGATCGGCGATCGAGCCGAAGAGCGGCATCAGCAGACCGCCGATCGTCATCGAAAGGCCCAAAGTCACGCCCGCCGCCAGTCCGACGCGATTCGGCAGGTATTCCTGCGCCATCACGACGACCACGCTGTTCGACGCCGCTAGCGTGAGCCCCACCGGAATCAGGAGCAACGCCCCCGCGATCAGGCTGCGCGTACTGAGCATCAGGAGCAGCATCGGCACCACGGCGATCAGCGAGACGACGATTACGATCCGCCGTCCGTAGCGGTCCGCGAGCCGGCCACCGATCAGCGTGCCGGCCGCGACGGCGAAGAGAAATGTCGTCAACGCATAGCCACCACCCGCTTTCGAACCGTGCATGGCGCGGGTCCAGTAGAGCGGGATAAATGTATTCAGACCGAAGAAAACGATCGAACGAGTGATTACCACCGCGGTGAGGCGGACGAAGTCGTTCCATCGTTCAGGCGCGTCGACGACGACGTGACCGCCGCCTCGGACCTGATGCGTGATATGTACGGCGGTGACCCGCGGCAACTGCCACGTCACGATCGCGCCCATGAGCAAGACGGGGATCGCGAGAAGGGTCGCGCCGCGCGTGCCGAACGCGATCAGGGTCGGCGTGATCATCAGGGGGCCGATCGCGAATCCGACCATCCCGCCCACGGTGAAGAGACTCATCGTGGTCGCCTGCCGCGCTCCGCTCAGATATCTGACCCGGCGGGCGGCTTCGGGATGGAAAGCCGAAATGCCGAGACCGCTCAGGGCGATTGCCGCGAAGATGAGGCCGTAGGTCGGCGCGATCCCCGCGAGCGCCACGCCGATTCCGGCGAGGCTCAGACCGGCCGGAATCAGCCACGGTGAGGAGCGCCGGTCGGCGAGCATCCCGAACAGCGGTTGCACCACCGACGACGCCAGCGTTTGCGCCAGGACCAGGCCGGCCGCCGCCGCATAGGTGAGGTGGTTCGTCGCGATGAAGAACGGCAGCATCGCCGGAACGACGCCCTGATTGACGTCGTCCGACAGATGGGCCGCCGAAAGCAGCGCAATCGCTTTATAGTCGACCTGGTCGCCGGAATCGTTGGTCGAGGGCAACGGTCTTACTCAGGATTCGGCATCGACATTGAACCCGCTGCCCTCCGGCTGATGACCATAAATATCCTCGACGTAGTATTCCGACTGATGGGTCGCCGGGCGGCCACCCCAGCCGTACTCGAACATCCAGCCCGACGGATTACGCATATAGAACGAGAACATATGGTCGTTGGAATGTTTGCCGGGGGTGATAGTCACCGGCACCTTGTGCTTGCGCACGAGGTCGTAGGTGAGGCCGACGTCGTCGAAATTCTCGACCTCGAGCATCAGGTGATTGATATGCCGCTTCTGCGGGCCGACGCCGAAGGCGATCGTATGGTCGCGATCGTTGCAGTGCATGAAGACCGGCGCGACCACGCGGTCGCCGCCGAGACGAATCTTGTACTCGACTCCACCGCGCATCCCGAGCGCAACGTAGAAGCGTTTCGCCGCGGCGACGTCGTCCTGCCGCACGATACAATGGCCCATCCCGCCGCTGCCGGTCTTGAACCGCCCGTGCATCCGGCGCCCCGGATGGAACGGCTTGACGAATTGAATCTCGGGACCGTGGAAAATTTCGATCGGATTGCCGCCCGGGTCGTTGAGCTTGAGGACTTCGAGGACACGGCGCTCGGCCGCCTCGTCGTCCGCGCCGACGCGGAATTTGATCCCGGCCGCTGAGAGCTGACTCTGCATCGCCGCGAACTCCTCGGGACCGGCGACGCGCAAGCCCAGATATTCGAGATCATCCGTGCCGTTGTTGTGCAGCACCAGGCGATGGTGCCAGTAGTCGGTCCGCAGGTAGCAGCGGTCGGCCTCGCCGTCTTCGCCCAGCTCCATCCCGACGATCCGGGTCGCGAAATCCTTCCATTCGTCGAACTTCCTGACCCCGACGCCCATGTATCCCAGCTCGGTTACCTGTGTCATTGGTCTTCTCCCGGTTAGTTTTGCGAATGTGCGAGTCGCGCTCAGCGTAACGCTGAGAACGCGGTCGGGCGCAGAATCGAGTTCGCGATCGAGGCGACGAGCGGCCCCGCCTCCTCGCTCTTGCGCCGTGCTTCGATCCATTCAGGGTCGGCCTGGAAGGCGGCAAAGCGGGCGTCGCGCTCGGCCATCGAGGGCCACTCGAGGATATAGATCAAGTCCTGATTGGACTCGCCGATGCCGACGGTCCAGAAACCCACCTGTTTGATTCCGTGTTTCTCGAACAGCCGGATCGTCACCTTCTCGAAGCGATTCATTAAATCCGGCAGACGGCCCGGAAGGGCGTGGTAAATGCGCAATTCGTGGATCATGACGAGTCTCCTATCAGCGATTTTTCGCCTGAACGGCGAGCAATTGCTCGCAATATAGGCGTTATGCGCGATCCAATGCGAGCAAACCACTCACCCTTAATTGGCGTCGCTTTTGCTGATTAATCGGTAGCAGGACCAGCTTTATCTCAGGCGAAAGGGGGAGGCGGCGATGAAAAACTCGATGACGGGACAACTGACGAAATTCTACGAAGCCGCCTGGCTCGACCTGCCGCTGGCCGCCGCGCAACGCTGGCTGGGCGGCAACCCCCAAAGCCTCCGTGTCGCGGGCTGGGCCGCGTACGATTCGTTCGTGGCGTTGGCCAACGAGATGACCAACCAGATGTACGCCAACCCGCTGGTCGCATCGACTTTCGGTCGCACGCTTGAAACGGCGTTTCATATACAGCACATCTTCGACGCGCTCGCGCCCGGCAGTCCCGTGGCTTTGCCGGCGCCACTTGCTCGCAACTCTGTCGAAATCGAACCGGCGGACGCGGTTGCGGCGGTCGCGGCGGAAGAGATTCCGCGCGTTACCCTCCCGGCGCGCGGCGCACACTACGCCGAGGCCGCCGCGCAATATCGGACGGCCGCGCGAGTTCGTCGCCCGCGTCGCGCCGCGGCGTGATCGTCCAGCGCCTCGCTCAGGTGGCGTCGGGCTGGTGCTCCGGGCGGGCGCGGATGAACGCGTCGACCTTGTTACACTCCGCAGAAATGCGTTGAATCGTCGGAAACGGCGTCAAGTCGACCTTGGCGAGTTCCGCGTTGTAGACCTGCGGCACGAGGAACGCGTCCGCGAGCGTCGCCCCGTCACCGTGGCAGAAACGGCCGGTCTCCTTCGCCTCCGCCAGCATCCGCTCGATCGCGCCGAAGCCAAGGCGGATAAAATGGCACATCCACTCGGTCCGCTGCTCGGGCGTCGCCTTGAAGACGGCGGCGAGCTGATTCTGTGCGCGGCCGCCCCCGACCGGATGGATTTCGCACGCGATCGCGAGCGCAATCGCACGAACCCGCGCGCGTCCCGCCGGATCGCGCGGCAAGAGCGGAAGCGCCGGATGGGTCTCCTCGAGATACTCGCAAATCGCCAGCGATTGCTGGACGATCGTTCCATTATCCTCGAGCGTCGGCACGATTCCCTGTGGGTTGAGTTTTTCGTAGGTGGGCGCGTGTGACTCCCCACGCATCAGATTGACCGGGATATACTCGTACGCGATTCCCTTCAGGTTCAGCGCGATACGAACCCGAAAACTCGCCGACGAGCGGTGGAAGTTGTGCAACTTCATCGCAGACCTCCGGAATGTTAGTCGAGTAATTCCAAGCCGCGTTCGAACATCCGTGGCGCGGAAAGCGCAATCTCCTCCCAATGAGGATCGTCGCGCTTGCCCCGCCGATGGAGCATCAGGTTGAAGCAGGTGATCACGCCGAACCGATAACCGGCGAAAGCGCGGAACCATCGCACTTCGTCGGGCTTGACCGCGAACGCGGCGGCCTCCGCGTAAGCCGAGAGAATCTCGTCAGGGGTCAGGGGCCGCACCCGGGGTTCGCCGACCTCGATCCAGCTCGCCGGATCGGCGAAGAAGCTGACCCACCCCAGATCGATCAGGGTGGGCCCGATCGAGGCAATCTCCCAGTCAATCAGCGCGATCGGCCGATCGTCATTGAACAGGACGTTGGCCCATTGAAAGTCGCCATGCACGCAGCCGATACGCGGCGTAGCCGGAATACTCGCGCGGAGCCGCTCGCGCAACTCGGGCGCGCGTGCGACTACCTGAGGATCGAGCGTCGGGCGATCGAGCAGATAGTCGAGCCGCGTGAGTTCCTCGGCCAGGGAGAGCGGCTCGCCGAATGCGTCGCGCCGCGATTCCCAGTCCACCGCGTGCAGCGCCGCCAGCATCGCGATTCCCCTCCGGGCGAGCGTCTTCATCTTGTCCGGCGCGAAGGGTGCGTCGCTCAGCTTGACGCCCTCCAGGAATTCGACGACGGAATAGGGCCGTCCGAAAAAGCCGGGTTCGTCGCCGTACCAGAGCACGCGCGGCACGGGCACCGGCGTGTCACGCAGGCCCGCCATGATTTTCGCCTGGCGCACGATATCGGCGGGTCCCGCGATTTTGACGCCGGGCGGCGCCAGACGCAGCACCAGCTTGCGCGCGGGTGCGTCCGGGCGCTCGAGCACGAAACTGAAGCTGAAGCCCGCATGACCGGGCAGAGTTTCGAGGGTATGCGCCGTCGCCTGCGCGTCGCCGGTCTTGGCGCGCATCAGCGCGGTAAGTTGCGTGACCGTATCCGAATTGGACGATTCCATCAGTACTCTCGATTACCCGATGGCCTTCCAGGCATCATTGACTTATAGGCGATTCCGGCCGTGACGCGAAAGACCAGTGCCGGGTTCGATGTTTGCCGCCAGCGGAGACTGCCGTTCGCGCTCATTCGGTCGATTGGTCCATGATGGCTACCTTTTCCAACCGGGCTGCCCGTACCAGTGCTGCGTCCAGCGTTGCCAACGGGAGGTCCCCGCGTTGCGCCAGTTCCAAATACGCAGCGTCGTAAACGGTGAGGCGGTGGCGACGGCTGAGCGTCAGCAAGCGGAACTCTTCGGGGTCACGGTCGACCGCGATCGGAAGTCGCGACAGCCCGCGCAGAAATAACGTTGTATCCGCCTCCGTCAGTCGGCGGCGGCGTTCGTTGACGATGAGCGCGTTGCGCACTTCGTACCACCAGAGACTGGGAACGTGCGCTTCCTCTGCACGGAGGCGCTCACGCGCGACGGCAGCGGTCGGATGACCTTCGTCGGCGAAAGCCCAAGCGACCGTGATCGATGCATCGAGCACGAAGGGCATCAGTACTTGTGCCCTTGGTGGCGGGCCGCAAGCAGCTCCCGCGTAGTGATGGTTCCCGTGCGACGGCCCAGTGCACGGATGCTTTCGATGGCGTCGTCGATCTCCTTTTGCCGGCGCTCGCCCTCGGGAATCAATCGTGCGATCGGCCGGCCGTGGCGCGTGATGATCACGGTCTCGCCCCGCTCGACCTCATCAAGGATCCGCAGCAAGTGGGCTTTGGCGTCGGAAGCCTGAATTTCACGAATCATACAAACCATATTGACAGGTCATTATGACCGGTCAATATGGTTTGCAGGTTTTGATGGAGCGGTTTGCACGGCAAGCTTCAGCGCGCGGAGTTCCAGACGGGAACGCATCGTCTGGAATTCCGCGCCGGCTCGCTTGCCCATCGCGCGATCGAACTCGAGCGCGCGGATCGCAGCGAGCGCGAGTCCGCGCTCGCCGCGATCAACTCTGAATAATAAGGCGGGACTACCTGAGCGCGAACCCCTCGTAGCCTTTGGCGGCGACCTCCGCGCACTCCTTCCGGTAGTTCGGCGCAGTGTTCGCATAAAGCAGCGGGACGTGCGCCTTGCCCGGAATGTTCTTCCCCACAAACCAGGAGCCGCCCGGCGTGTCGGGCCGGAAAAGGAACGATTTCTTGGCCAGCTCGGCGCCGTGCTGGAGCCATTGCTCCTCCGCCTCCGGTGTCGGCGCGATGCGCGCGTATCCCTTCTCCCGCATGTAACGGATGCAATCGGTAATCCATTCCACGACCATCTCGGCACAGCGCGGAACGTTGCAGAACGCCGCCGGCACCGCGATGAAGAGGTTGGGAAAGCCCGCGGTCTGGATACCCAGCAAGGTGCGCGGTCCTTTGGCCCACGCGTCCTTGATCTGCCGCCCGCCCTCCCCGCGAAGATCCAGCCGGGTCACCGCGCCGGTCACGGCGTCGAAGCCGGTGGCGTAGATAATGACGTCGACCGCGTACTCGGCGTCGCGCGTTTTTACGCCCTTGGGCGTGATCCGCTCGATCGGGTCCGCCTTGACGTCGACCAGCGTGATATTGTCGCGGTTGAAAACCTCGTAATAGCCACTTTCGAGCGGGATGCGCTTGGCGCCGAACGGATGGTCCTTGGGCACCAGCTTTTCCGCGAGGACCTTGTCCTTGACGCGCTCGCGAATCTTGTTACGTACGAATTCCGCGAAGATTTCGTTGGCCTTCGGATCAGTCATGATGTCGTGGAAGTTGCTGAGCCATTTGGCGAAACCGGGCTGCTGCCACAACTCCTCGAAACGCTTGTTGCGCTCCTCCGGCGGCAGGTCGAAGAGCGACCGTGGGTCGAAGTCGTGAATGAAGGCGAAGGCCGTTTCGCGGGTCCGCTGGATGATTTCCGGATAGCTTTCCTTGATCTTCTTTTGCGTCTCGGGGTCGATCGTGCCGTTGCGGAGCGGCGCGCAATAATTCGGGGTGCGCTGGAAGATAGTCAGGTGGCCGACTTCCTTGGCGATTTCGGTGATGAGCTGGACGGCGGTCGCGCCCGTGCCGATCACCGCAACGCGTTTGCCCTTGAGGTCCGGGCTCTTTTTCGGCCATCGCGCGGTGTGAATCGACTCACCCTTGAAGCTC
>Ga0181532_10004688_pt1 | contig 11852 bp, 5 predicted proteins | sample PEATcosm2014_Bin_33_FD_119768 | JGI IMG/M metagenome (GOLD analysis project Ga0181532, IMG submission 119768) | Peatland microbial communities from MTU Mesocosm Facility, Houghton, MI, USA - PEATcosm2014_Bin11_30_metaG | ecosystem: Environmental > Terrestrial > Soil > Wetlands > Peat | place...
AAAGCCAGCCGCGATCCGTCCGCGAGAAAGTCCCTGACATTGAAGACCGCGTCGCGGGCGATCAGGCAGCCGCGGATAACGAGGGATGACAATTCATCTTCGGCGAAGGCGTCGTCATCATTGCGGGGCTGACTTGGGCGAGGGCGAGTTTCAGCGGCTCGGGATCGCGTCGCCGCCGAGCGCCGCTTCACTCGTGCAGGCGGAGATGATTGTCTTCGGACCATGGGAACTCGCGCAACTCCAGACCAGCTGATAACTGTAAAGAAGCTAGCATAAAACGGGAATGTGAAAGGAATGTAAATGTAAATGTAAATATAGATTGAGCCATGCTGCCGCCGTGAAGAACGCGGCGAGTCAGTCGATCTTTGATTACTTCTTCTCCAGCGCCGCGGCCTGCTCTTCGGTTCGCTTGGCGTCCTGCTCTCGGCCGAGTCCGCGATAGGCGCGCTCGAGCAAGCGTAGGGCTTTCGCGTTTTGCGGATCAGCCCTGGTAAACACTTCGAGATCCGGCAATGCACCGGCAAAATCGGATTGCTGAATTTGCGCTTCCGCCAGGCCCAGGCGTCCGTCGCTGTTGTTCGAATCCACCAGCAGGGCCGCTTCGAACTGGTCTTCCGCGTTCTTCGCGTCTTTGAGTTGCAGGTAAACGTGGCCCAGCCCCAGCCGCGCCGCCATTTGGCTGGGCGCGAGCTTCAGGCTAGCTTCGAGCGCATCCCGCGCTCCGGGCCAGTTGCCGGACTTCTCCATCGCCACGCCTAATTCGAACGCGGCCGTGGAATCATCGGGACGCAGCTCACACGCTCGCTTCAAATGCACAGTCGCCTTGCCAAAATCTCCGGCAGCCAGTTCCAACTCGCCCAGTTGGCGGAGCGCGGTCGACGACGCCGGAGCGATCTGCAGCGCTTGTTCCAGGAAGTGGCGCGCGTCACTGGAACGATTGTCGTCCGCGGCCAGCATGGCATGGTGTAGCAGGTTCTGCACTTCGATTTTGTCTTTGGGATCCGGCAAAGTTCCAGCGAGTTTGCCGCGACTTTGCGGCGGAAGTTTCAACTCCCACTTCGCCATTTCGGCTTGCATGCGCTCAGCCTTGGGGCTGTCAGGAGCATAGAGATTCTTCAGCTCCTTCGGATCGGCTTGCAAGTCGTAGAGTTCAGGCCGGGGCGCTTCGATCAACTTCGCCTTCTCGGTGCGGAGTGCGCGCAAAGGGGCCCATCCCCAGCGCAGCGGATAGTCGGTCTCGCCGAACAGAGCGCGCCTGGGGAGAGCGTGCGCGCTGTTTGTTTCCGCGTTGATGAGCGGAAGCAGCGACTCGCCATTCAGCTCTGCCGGCGCCGCTACGCCTGTTGCCGCAAGAATGGTTGGAAGGATGTCGGTCGTGCGTACCTGGGCATCAATCACGGCGCCCTGATCACCGGCCCCTGCGGCTTTCAGGGGCATTTTTAAAATGAGCGGCACGTGCAGCGTCGAGTCATAAAGAAACAAGCCGTGCGTTTCTTCTCCATGCTCGCCCAGGCCTTCGCCGTGATCGCCGGTGACGACGACGATGGCGTTGTCGTAGACACCCGCCTTTTTCAGAAACGCGATCCAGCGGGCCAGCGCCGAGTCGGCATAGGCAATTTCGCCATCGTACAGGTGGTCTTTATATTTTTCCGAGAACGGCGGCGGCGGCTCGTAGGGATCGTGTGGATCGTACAAGTGCACCCACACGAAATGCGGCCCCGTCTGGTGTTTGTCGAACCAGGCTTCGGCGTGCTCGACAACTTCCACGCCGCGGCGCTCAATGCGGCCCCAGTGTACTTTTTTGTTGCCGTTGGCGTTCCTGGCATCGGTTTTAGGAAAGTTATCGTAGAAATCGAAGCCGCGATCGAGGCCGGGAGCGAGCGTGTTGCTGTCGAGTATCACGGCTCCGATGAAGGCCGCGGTCTGGTAGCCGCGCTTCTTCATCAATTCCGCCGCGGTGACATGTTGAGGCGAAAGGGGCACACCAAAATCGGTCACGCCGTGAACGCTCGGCAAGAGGCCGGTGAGGATGGTGACGTGCGAAGTGTTCGTGATCGGACTATGAGTGAAGGCTTCGTTGAAGCGAACACCATCGGCGGCGAGCGCGTCTAACGCCGGAGTTTGGACCTCCTTGTATCCGTAGCAACCAACATGATCGGCACGCAGCGTATCGATGGTGATGAGGTACACGTCGGGGGGAGTCTTGGGGGGCGTCGATCGCTGTCCCCAGACTGTTAATGGCGGGCCCGTTGCAACGGCAAAAAGCGCGAATACTATGACGTACTGTTTCATCGCGTTCAGCCTAGCATAATCTCTTGAGGCAATTGGTAATGCGACGATGATGCCCAGGCATCGTGTCGACACCCTTGGAGTATCCTGTTGGTCGTGCACCTTGCCGCTGTTGCTGGAGGATCTTATGCGTCGTTCTGCTTTTGTGCATTTTTCCCTCATCTCACGAATCGCGGCATCTACTCTTGTATTCGCAGGTCTCCTCGTTCTGGCAGGTTGCTGGGTTTACTCGGTCCATCCCCTATACGAAGAGAATCTCGCCAAGCCCGACCCTGACCTGTTTTTTGACCAGGCCCTGCTGGGCTCGTGGTGGATTGCGGACGACGACTGCCCGGGGATTCTGACGATCGCGGCCAGGGAGCAGGCCTATACCTTGAGTACGGCCCCGTCGGCGCAGTGCAAGGGCGATAAGAAGACCTCACAGTATGAAGGGCACCTCGTCAAACTGGACAATCATGTTTTCCTGGATATTGCGCCGGCGCTGGGTGAAGTTTGCGACTTGTGCCTACCTCTCCGGTCATTCTTCCTCGTTCAGATTGAAAAGAACTCCCTCGCTCTTGTGCCGATCAACTACGAGTGGCTGAACAACTCGATCAAGCAGAAAACGGTGATGCTTGAGACCCTGCCAAATCCTCCTTCAGAAATCCTGGTGGCATCGTCCAAAGAACTAAAAGCCTTCATGCGCAAGTACGCCGACGACAACTCCGTGTTTCAGCCTAGCGATAAACTCACCTTCAAGAGAAAGTAGTATCGGGAGACTCGCGTCCGAACCTTCTTTGCAGCGTTCAAGGCCGCCTCCATGCGATAAACTGAACTTACCGATGGTGCCCATTTTTTTTCGATTCATTCTCATCCTGACGCTCCTCAGCGCCCTTCATGCAACCGCGCGACCGCCAGCAAAACCGGCGCCCAACGTGGTCCTGATTACGATTGACACGCTGCGCGCCGACCACGTTGGCTGCTATGGATACAAGCAGATCAAGACGCCCAATATCGACGGCCTGGCCGCCGATGGCGTGCGCTTTGAGCGCGCCTTCGCGGTCGTCCCCGTAACCCTGCCCTCGCACAGCTCCATGCTGACGGGAACTTATCCGATGTTGAGCGGCATGCATGATTTTAGCGGCAACAGATTGAGCCCGCTTCAGCCTACGCTGGCCTCGGTTCTCAAACAGGCTGGATATCAGACGGGCGCAGTCATCGGATCGGCTGTGCTGGACTCGAGGTTCGGACTGAATCAGGGGTTTGACTTTTATTACGACCACTTCGAATTCAGCCGCTTGGACGAAGCGAATCTCGACCAGATGGAGCGTCCGGGCAATGTCGTGGCCGATGTCGCGCTGAACTGGCTGGAAAAAGATTGGCTGGCGAAGAATCCGCAGAAGAAGTTTTTTCTTTGGATGCATTTGTACGACCCGCACTTTCCTTATCATCCGCCCGAGCCTTACAGCCGTGAATACGCGGCGCAGCCCTACGATGGCGAGATTGCTTTTGCGGATGAACAGGTCGGAAGGCTTCTCCGGTTCTTGAAAGAAAAAGGGATTTATCAGAACACCGTGATCGTGCTCTGCGGCGACCATGGCGAAAGCCTGGGAGAGCACGGCGAAAAGACACACGGCTTCTTCATCTACAACGCCACCATGCATGTGCCGCTGATCATTCGTTTGCCGGAGCAACTGCCGGGACAGTTGCCGGAGAAAACCACAGCGCGCACACTTGCCGATCCGGTTTCACTCGTGGATCTTATGCCGACGGTTCTGGCCGCCGTCGGGCTGCAGATTCCATCGCAGGTACAAGGGCGCAATCTGCTTCCTGAGATTCGTCCCAATCCCTCCACCCCGGATGTTCAGGCAAACCGCGATCGCGTCCTCTACGGAGAGACGTTCCTGCCGCGAATTCACTTCAACTGGAGTGAACTGCGGGGCTCGGAGAATATTAAGTATCATTTCATCAACGCGCCTCGACCGGAGCTGTACGATCTCGCAAAGGATCCGGACGAAGTTCACAACCTGTTCGCCGAAAAGAAAGCGGTAGCCGACGAGATGCACTCCAAGCTCGTGGACATGATCCGCGATTACAGCGCGGGTAAAGAGCTGGCCGAAAAAACTGGCCTAGATCCGGCGCTCATGGAGCGATTAAAGTCCCTGGGCTATGCCGGGTTTTCCGGGGGCAGCGATCCGGCTATCAGCAGCCACGACTTGCCGGATCCGAAAGACCGCATCGCGGCCTATGAGCTGATTTCCGAGGCCATCGCCGACAGCCAGCACGGCCGCTATCAGAAGTCCATCGAAAAATTGAAGAACGTTATCAAGACCGAGCCCAACTCGGTGCCGGCGCATTATCTGCAAGGACTGAATTTCTACCATCTCAAGCTGTTTGCCGAAGCGGTGGACGAGTTGCAGAAGACAGTTCAGCTCAGTCCAGATTACGCGCTCGGCTTTTTTAATTTGGGCATGGCACAGGCCCACGCCGGGCAAATGGATGCCGCCATCGCTACGCTGCAAGAGACTCTGCAGCTGGATGCCACGAATTTCGAAGCCGCCTTCAACCTGGGAGTGGCGTTTGTACAGAAAAGGGAACTGGAACCTGCAGCGGCAGCGTTCCGGCAATCGGTCACGATTTATCCGGAATTTGCGCGTGGACATCGCGCGCTGGGCGAAACTCTGATCTATCAGGACAAGCTTGACGAAGCGATTGCGGAGTTGCGGCGAGCTGTGGAGTTGGCGCCGCAAGAGAGCATCATGCACGAGTCGCTGGCCAAGGCTCTGGCCGCCAAGGGACTGACGGCGGAAGCAGACGAGGAGACGCGGCGCGCGCAACAGCAGCCGACGCCGCAATAGACGCATGTTTGGGCGCTTCTCAACTTTCTTCTCCGCGCTTGCGGCAGCTCTCTGGCGTTTATCTCTCAGGTGTTCAGCCCTCTGGTGTGCAGCCCTCTCGTTCGCGGTTGCGATCGTTCTGACTGCCGGATGCGCGGCGTTTGCGCAGGACACTGCAACCAAATCGGCGCGATCCCGCATTACGCCATCCGGGGCTGCGAAGCCGGTCGCGAAACCAAGCGTCATATTGATCACCATCGATACTCTGCGTGCCGATCACGTAGGGTGCTACGGAGCCCAAACCGCCGAGACTCCAACCCTCGATGCGCTCGCACATGACGGGGTTCTGTTTGAGCGAGCCATCTCGCAGGTTCCACTTACCTGGCCCTCTCATGCGGTGATCCTGACCGGCACTTACCCTTTTCAGAACGGAGTGCAGGATTTCACCGGGCAGCCGCTGGGGCAGCAATTTCGCACCGTGTCCCAGGCCTTCCAGCAGGCTGGTTATGCCACCGGCGCCGTGATCAGCGCCTTTGTGCTCGACCGGAGTTGGGGGCTGGCCCGCGGATTCGACTTCTACGACGATGCGTTTTCGGCGGAAACCTTTGCGAAGAAGGACATCAGTCTGGTCGACCGCCGCGCCGGGGAGAGCGTGGCCCACGCCATCGCGTGGTTGAAGAAAACTCCGCGACGTCCGTTCTTTCTCTGGCTGCATCTCTATGATCCGCACAGCCCCTACGATCCTCCGGAGCCCTACCGCTCCGAGTATCGTGCCCATCTCTACGATGGTGAGATCGCCTACGCGGATCACGAACTCGGGAAACTGATAGCTTGGCTCCAGCAGAATCACCTTTATGATTCTTCGCTGATCGTCGCCCTCAGCGACCACGGCGAATCTCTCGGCGAACACGGCGAAGACGAGCACGGGTTCTTCCTCTACAACGCCACGGTGCACGTGCCGCTCATCGTGAAACCGCCGGCCGGCAGCGGCATTGCGGCTGGCCGGCACAGCGAGCCTGTGGAAACCACGGCCGTGGCCCCGACCCTTCTGCAGTTGGCGGGAGTAGGAGTAAAGGATTCGCCCGATTCGATTTATGCCCAGTTCCAGTCGCATGCGTTGTTAGGCACTCGGTCAGGCACTCGGTTGGGCACAGAGTCAGACACTACGTCAGACACTAAGGCAGGAGCGAACGCGGCGGACGGCCACGCGCAGCAAGATTTGGCGTACAGCGAGACTTTCTATCCCTTCAGTTCGTTCGGTTGGAGCCCGTTGCACGCGCTCGAGAGTGAGCGTTTTCACTTTGTCGAGGCGCCCACGCCGGAGTTGTACGATCTTGAAACCGACCCGGGAGAAACGCGGAACATTGCCGCCCAGCAACCCGCCACCGTTGCCGTGCTCCGGGAAAAGATGCAAACATTGTTAGCCCACAACCCGTTCACGCGTCAGGATGCAGTGGCTGGAAACCTGAGTCCGGACGCGCAGGAAAAATTGCGCGCGCTGGGCTACTTTGGATTTCGTGCCGCGGTTTCTCCCGAGGCGCTCAAGCAAGGACTGGCCGATCCCAAGGACAAGCTGTGGGAATTTAATTCCATCCTGAAGGCCACCGACGCTTTCCAGCGCGGCGAAGATGATCGGGCGGAAGCTCTGCTAAACGAGGTCCAGCAAAAGGACCCGCAAATCTACGTGATCCCCTTCATGCTCGGCGAGTCGGCATTGCGGCGGCAGAACTGGGAGCGTGCTGTCGAGCAACTGCAGCGCTGCCTGGAACTCAATCCCAACTTCGACAACGCCATGACCGGGCTGGCTCGTGCTTTGTCCAAACTGGGCCGCGTGGACGATGCCAAATCCTGGCTGCGGAAGGCGCTGCAAAGCAATCCCGAGAATTACCGCGCCTGGTACGAAATCGGCTTATTGGAGAGCCGTGGCAACCCCAACGAAGCGCTATCTTCGTTCCAGAAAGCAATTACCATCCAGCCCAACTTTTCGCCCGGACGGCGCGAACTGGGCATGGCATTCTTCCAGCAAAAAGATTATGCTGCCGCCGCGATCCATCTTGAAAAGGCGCTTGCACTCGGCCTGGGAGACGCGCGCCTGCATAACTTCCTCGGAATCTGTTACAGCCAGACAGATCGAATGCCGAAAGCGATCCGCGAGCATCAACGCGCCATTGAACTCGACCCGAAACTGGCCGAGGCGCACCTCAACTTGGCATACGCCTATCAACACGTCGGCAAGAACGCCGAGGCCCGCGCCGAATACGCAACCGCATGCAAGCTCCAAGAGAAGTTCTGTGCCGCAGTTCCCAAGTGAAGCAGCCCAGGTGAACCGGCCTAGCGCTTTGCAGCGCTTTCTTCCTTCTTCAGCTTGGTCAGAATTTCCTGAGCTTTGGGCGCGACGGGTGCCGTAGGAAAGCCTTTCAGGAAAGCCTGCAACTGCGTGATGGCATCCTCGCGCCGGTTTTGCCGTAGATACAGGTTGACCAGCTTCAGATAGGCCTGCGCCATCTTTGAATCCATACGCAACGCATTCTGAAGACTGCGCTCGGCTTCTGCGAGTTTGCCGGTTTGCTCGTATAGACATCCTTGCAGAAAGTTTCCGAAAGCCGAGTCGGGACGCCGCTGCAGTCCCTGTGTCAGCGTGTCTTCAGCCTCCGTTAATCGCCGCGTCAGCATGAGCACGTTGCCCAAGTTGAAATAGGCCTGCCCATCATTTTGATTGAGCCGGACCGCCTCCCGAAACTGTTCCTCCGCCGGCTTGAAGTCCGACTTGCCCAGATACAGCGTGCCGAGATTGTTATGCGCGGGCTGAAAGTCGGGTGCGATTTCGATGGCTTTGCGGTAGTGCGCGATGGCTTCGTCTTTCTGGTTGTCGCGATCCGATTCCAAGCCTTTTTCAAATTCCTTCACGGCTTTCTTGGGAAAAATCTTTGCGTATTCTTTTGCGTCCATCAGGTAGGGATTACTGCCTTGTTGTTGCGGCGTAGTAGCGTTGTCAGCTTTACTCTTGGGAATCAGGCGGATATCGAGAAACACCGTCGGCGATAGCGAAGTTGGATGGATTACGGCTTCTACCCGGACCGGCTGATACTGGTTGTCGTCGACGCTCACTTCGTAACCCTCAGGCTGAAGACTGTGGAATCCGAACGTACCCTGTGAGTCGGTATATACGCTATCCATCGGAGTTCTGTGCAAGTTGAGGGATACCAGAACACGCTGTGGAGGGGCGTCACCACGAACCACGCGAACCCGGCCCACGATCGAGCCCAAGGATTGTTGGCCTCCAGCCGCACCGGAGAACGCAAAAATGAATCCGAGCAAGCTTACCAGGCAGAGGGTGACGGTTCGTAACCCTGCTCGTGACCTTGTGCGCAGCTTGGCGAGTATTGCCATTCAGGCGCCGCCAAAAAGAGAGGCCTGCCCCACGCGAATGGGACAGGCCAATAGTACCGGAAAACCTTCCGAAAATCTTCGGTTAGAAGAGGAGCTTCAACCCTAACTGAAGAGCTCTGGGGTCGAGGGTTCCACCCGCTTTACCGAACTGCCCACTGTCGAGGCTGTTGTTTGCACCACCTCCAGCGGTTGCAAGCAGGAAGTTCGCGCGGTTGAAGATATTGAACGCTGAGGCTTCGAACTTCAGGTTGAAGCGCTCGGTGACCTTGAAGTTCTTACCCAGCGTCATATCAGAGGACCATTGCCCCGGGCCGGTGAAGGTGTTGCGCCCAAGGTTGCCGATGCAAGCCAGGCACGGCGCGGACAAACTTGGAAAGCCCGGCGCCGAGTAACTACCAGGCGTTGAGCCGTTGAAAAAGCTGTAACTAGGCCAGCCGTTCTTCCACGCTGAACGGGGCACGTTGAAGTGGCTCGAGCCGCTAACATCGGGGCGGGTAACTCCCGGAAATTGGCCGTCGAGCGTCCACTCCCCGCCAACGTTCTGGCAATTGCTGGGGATATCCTGCGCCAAGCAGGGGCCCACCGTTGTGCTCGGAGCGTCAGGGGAGATCTGTACGAGATTGGCCCCGGTGTTACGGCTATATGGCGACCAGTGCGCTCCACTCTGGAATGACCAGATGCCGTTGAGCGTCCAGCCACCGATGAGGAGCCCTTCGACCCCGTGCAGGTTCTGGCCGGGCAGGTTATAGACATAGTTCAACGACAGCCGTTGCCGGATATCGAATATGGAGTTGCCGCGGTCGAGACCCGGATTGGTATTATCCGTGCTGTATCCATCGCCGGCGGATGCGCCCGCAGCGGTAGTCGCCGCGTCGTGCCAGGACGATCCGTTGTCAATGGAGTGGCTATACGTGTAATTGGCATTGACCAAAATGCCGTGGCTCATCTGCTTCCTGAGCGATAACTGCAAACCACTGTAGTTGGAGTTATTCGCGTTTTCCCAATTGCGCAAAACCCCGTAGTTGGGATTCGGGACACCGGCTCCGTCCAAGGGTGTAATCAAACTGTTCACAGTCTCGCCAACGTTGTTGACGTAGCCCGTGGTGCCTGTGGGCAAGCCCCCTCCGACTGCGCGGTTGATCTGCTGTGCTCGGAACAGTCTGTGGCCGGCGGTTCCCACATAATTGGCTTCCACTACCCACTTGGCTACGATTTCACGCTGGATGCCGAAGAAGAAGTTATAGACGTACGGATCCTTGATGCCTTGGGGCGTGACAATGCCGGTCAGGAATGCCGAATCCTTGTTCGTGTAGGCCCAGCCCCCAAGGTTCCCCACCGCCTGTGCACCACTTCCTTGCCCGGGATTGGTTGGAGGACCGGTATAGGAAGGCGCTACGCTAGTATTGGACGCACATGTGTATGTGGGGCCGCTGCCGGTGCATGTTGTCGGTCCCCAGATGATAATGCCCCCTACACCGACGAGGGGTCCGACTTCATTAAAGGAGTAATACGGAGGGTTCCAGCGGGAGTTGGAGAGCGGGTTATACAGAGTGCCCTCATACGATATGCCAAAACCGCCGCGGATAGAAGTCTTGCCATCGCCGAAGACATCGTAGGCAAAACCCACACGCGGGCCAAAGTCTTTATACTCATTTGGACCAAGGCTGCTGGCCTTGGAAAATCCACCGGGACCGCAAACGCCTGCCAGAATCTGAGTGTTAGGCGCGATCGTCGTAGGGCAGCCTGGACCTCCGAAAGGAGCATTGGCACTCGCGACCTGTCCGGCAATTCCAGGTAACGAGCTTGTGCCCGGTCCCAAAATAAACGTCGTCACCTGGTTATCTTCCTCGGTGTGCCGTTGGTAGAAGTCCCAGCGCAGCCCGAGGTTGAGGGTTAGCTGCTTGGTTGCCTTCCAGTCATCCTGGAAATACGCTCCGACCTCCCAGTTCCGCCAATGGCGGATACTGGGGGAAAGCTCGGCCTGTGCGTTTGTGTTGATCGTGTTGCAAGAGAGGGTGGTGCAAAAATCCGGATTCACGCCCACGAACTCAGCTCCCGGAGTATTCCCCGCGAAGTAAATTGCATCGTTAAACGTGTACGAACCACGCGCTACACTGAACAGACTGTTCTCCAGATTGCGGCGCACATCCACGCCGATCTTAAAGCTGTGGTTACCATGGCTGATCGAGACCATATCGCCATAGCTGTACTCATGGTCCTTGAAGTACTGCGGGTAGCCGTTGTACGAGCCAATCCCGGCTGTGCCGTCATTGAAATTGACCTGAGGTACACCCGGTATATTCGAGGTGATCTGCGTATTGTTCTGGGTGTAGCCTAGCTTTAATTCGTTCAAAATCGTGGGCGAGAACGTGTGTACAAAACTCAAACTTGCGTGCGGGAAGTAGTCGTTATTCGCATTGGTAAAACCACGAGTGCAATTGGCATTGCAGTTATTGCCCCCGAACTTGTCCGTGTTATGGTCCCAGTTCATCTCGACAAACAGACGGTTGTTCGCGTTCCAGTTATAGTCGAGCCGTCCCATGGCTTCATTGCCATTGAACAGGTTGCCGAGTGACTGGGTCTGGCTGCCAAAAACGGCGACGCTGTTGTTGATAAACGGGTTGCTTCGAACGCCCGGCGTAACCGCCGTCGTTAGAGGCAGAGTGCAAGTCCCTGCAGCGTTCTGCTGGTCCTGAAGCGAAACCCCAAGAATCGGGAGTACCGCCGGCAAATTACACAGCCAATTGGTGTAGTTCGGGGTTCCGGCAGTGCCTAGCCCTGCATGCGAGAGAACGTACCCATCCACGGAGCACGGGGCATTGCCCGCCTTCGGATTCGCCAGCGTCCCACAATTTGTGGCTTCGCTCCCGGTAACGGCAGGAGCAAAGTTCTTATACAAAAAAGCAGCCGTGGAGTTCTGGTCTACCCCACCAGCCGCCGCCGCTGCTTCAACCGCGGATCTCCACTCCGGCGATTCCACCGTGATCGTGATTGGACTGCCCGCTGTCACAAATCGATCTCCCTGATAGGACCCGAAGAAAAAGAGTTTGTCTTTGATGATGGGACCGCCCAGGGTGCCACCGAACTGATTGAAGTGCAGCGGAATTCTGGGCGTTCCGCCCGCGTTTAAGAAATAGTAGTTTGCATCGAAATCGGTGTTGCGCACGTACTCCCAAACGCTGCCATGGATGCTGTTGGTGCCCGATTTGGTGACCAGGTTATTGATGCTGCCCGCGCTGCTTCCGTATTGCGCGGACATGTTCAATGTCAACTGCTGGAATTCCGCGACCGTGTCCTGAATGGGAACGTTGTTCTGGCCACCGCTCATGTCCTTGTTCGAAACGCCATTGATCAGGA
>Ga0181532_10004690_pt1 | contig 11846 bp, 8 predicted proteins | sample PEATcosm2014_Bin_33_FD_119768 | JGI IMG/M metagenome (GOLD analysis project Ga0181532, IMG submission 119768) | Peatland microbial communities from MTU Mesocosm Facility, Houghton, MI, USA - PEATcosm2014_Bin11_30_metaG | ecosystem: Environmental > Terrestrial > Soil > Wetlands > Peat | place...
CGCCGCGGAAGCGGCGGGCTCCGACGCCGGTGTATCCGCCGACGCGAGCGATGCGGACAGAGTCAATAACGCCAGACTCAAGAGAGCTACACGCAGTTCCCGAGTCCAGACAAATCCCGCGGCCTTCACTATCTTCATCAGTTCATACCCCATGCTGTTCTCATTGCCGAGCCCATGGGGGCAATCTGTAGCACTTGGCGTGCCGAGATCTAAATGCGGTGTGTTAAATCAATGAATTGCATTTTTTAATGAAGTATTAAGACCCCCGGTCGCGCTTCAATATGCGCTATAGCGCTTCAATTTGGCGCGCTTGGCACGACGCACGCACCGAAACATAGCGGGCCTTATTGCAAATGAGAGTCGTCCGCAGCGCATCGGCGATCAGTGCAGATCTACTTCAAGTCTTTGGGCACGTACTTGGTAAATATCGTGGCGTGCACCTCGCTGACCACGCGAGTGCCGTTGCTCGCTTGCGGCGCGAGATCGACTTCCAACGTGTGCTTGATATCGAGCATCCGGTCGTTCATTGCCGACCTTCCGACCAGGTGCCCCTCGTGAGAAGTCCCAACGCTGCAACCGGCAGCGCGCAATATCGCCTGCGCCTCGTCGAGGCCGATACCGACGGGGATGTACTTGCCGACGACATCGGTGACGTCATTTCCCTGCCTCACCCGGTCCGAAAGCGTCTTCGACGCCCGCAGCTGTTGATAGGTCGCATCGATTTCGGCGTGCAATTGCACTCCGCGCTGCTTCAGCGTCTCGGCGCTCATGGCTTCGCCCTGCGCGGCGGCGATCCCGATCAGGCCTGCGCAAAGACAGGCCGGCGCGATGGCCTGCATCGCGAACCCCGCTGCAAGCTCAAATCGGCGTCGTAGCATCGGAGTCTCCTTTTTCGACCGGTTGCGCTTTCACGCTAACACGGTCGCCCCAGTCTCCTCCACCGTCATCGACACGGAGTCCGCGCTCGAGCTGCACCGATGCTCGCGAACGTGCTCGGGGTAAACAGGATCTCCGTGTTCGGGGCGTCTTCCGAGGCATCGATGCCGTTGCCGCGGATGCCTTCAACCATACCGATCACGACGTGCTTTTGTCCGTCGAGGTCACCGTATAGTGGACTACCCGAATTGCCGCGCGTGACTTGAATCGTGGTCTCGAGAACCGCGCCGATCGTGCTCCGCCAAACGACCGCGACGACCTCACCGTCCGATCCCCACAGATCCTTGAAATTGAATCCATCGCCGCGCCGGCTTCTGTGATCGGTCGGAAAGCCGGCAACCGACAGCTCGAGCCCTTTGGGCAGTTGCGCCTCGTCGACCGCGGCGATCGTCATCGGTGCAATGGTATCGTCCACATTGGTCTTGAGCCCGATCAGCGCCCAGTCGTTTTCCGGATCGTGCGCGAGATGATTCACGATGATGTTATCGCCGTGCCCGATGACCGTACCGTGCAGCAGAAACTTCAGTCCGCGCAATGCACCCCTGTTCGTCTCGCCTTCGGTTTGACCGACCGCAAAGGCGACCGGTTTTCCGTCCGGCGGATTGATGACGATATCGTCGGTAAACACGCCGTGCATAGTGGTCAGCACGTGGCAGCGATCGATCAGAAAGCCGGTCGCGGCGCCGGAACCCCCGGCCGCATTCTTGATATCGTCGGGCCAGACCGCGCCTACCGCATTCAAGAACGAATAATCCTCGCGATTCGGATTGTTGCGTGCATGCAGCCGGTCTCTCGCGACTCGATTATCTGTCTTTTGCGTATGCGGTGCGCGCCAAACCGCAGGAGTGGCGGCTGCGGCGATCGAAACAAGAAACATGGCACCGACGAGCCATGCGCTGCGGCTCATTCGACGGTGAGACTCTTGGCGAGATTGCGCGGTTGATCGATGTCCGTGCCCTTGAGCACGGCGACATGATAGGCGAGCAATTGCAGCGGAATCGAATACACGAGCGGCGCCTGGAACGCGCTCGACACCGTCGGCATGCTGATGACCGTGACGCCGTCGCCGCTTTCGATGCCGGCCTCCGGATCCGCAAAGACGAACAATTGACCGCCGCGGGCGCGCACTTCCTGAAGATTGGACTTGAGCTTTTCCAGCAGTTCGTTGTTCGGCGCAACGGCGACCACCGGCATGTCCTCGTCGACGAGCGCGAGCGGACCATGCTTGAGTTCCGCGGCGGCGTAAGCTTCGGCGTGAATATACGAGATTTCCTTGAGCTTCAACGCGCCCTCCATCGCAATCGCGTACAGCGCTCCGCGGCCCACGAACAGCGCGTGATGCTTGTGCGCGAAGGTCTCCGCGAGCGCTTGAATGCTCGCGTCGAGTTTCAGCGTTTTTTCCACGAGGCCCGGCAACTGCAACAATTGCGTGACGAGACTGCGCTCCTGCGCTTGGTCGATCCGGCCATGTTTGGCGAGCGCGATGATCAGCATGCCGAGCGCCGTGAGCTGCGTCGTGAATGCCTTGGTCGAAGCGACGCCGATTTCCGGACCGGCGCGGGTCAGCAGCACAAGTTCCGAATCGCGCACCATCGAACTCTCGGCGACGTTGCAGATCGTCAAAGTCGACAGATACCCGGATTGCTTCGCGGTGCGCAACGCCGCCAGCGTGTCGGCGGTTTCACCGGATTGCGAAATCGTCACGAATAGAGTTCCCGGCGTGACCACGGGATTGCGGTAGCGATATTCGCTCGCGAATTCGATGCGCGCGGGAATGCGGCAGATTTGTTCGATGAAATAACAGGCCGCGAGTCCGGCGTGATAACTCGTTCCGCAGGCGGCGATGTGCACGGCCTTGACCTCGGCGAACACCGCGTGCGCGGCCGGGCCGAACGCGGCATCGAGCAATCGACCGCCCGCTATCCGCTCCTCGAGCGTCTGGGCGATCGCGCGCGGCTGTTCGTGTATCTCCTTGAGCATGAAATGCCGGTATTGGCCGCGCTCGACGGCGTCCGCGGGCAGCTCGCTTTCCCGGACGGCTCTCGCGACCTCGCGGCCCGCGCCATCGACGATGCGTATCGATTTGCGGCGGATTTCGGCGACGTCGCCCTCCTCGAGGAATAAAAACCGCCGCGTCACCGGCAGGAGCGCGGCGACGTCGGATGCAACGAAATTCTCGCCGATACCGAGGCCGACGACGACCGGGCAGCCCGCGCGCGCGAGCACGATGCAATCCGGGTCCTGCTCGCAGATGACCGCGAGCGCGTAGGCGCCCTGCAATTCGCCGACCGTCTTGCGCACGGCCGCGAACAGGTCGTGCGAGCTCGCGAGGTGTTGATGAATTCGATGCGCGACGACTTCCGTGTCGGTTTCCGAGCTGAAGCTATAGCCCAGATCTTTGAGCTCGGCGCGCAGCAGATCGTGATTTTCGATGATGCCGTTGTGCACGATGGCGACGCCGTCGCGGGAGATGTGCGGATGCGCATTGCGCATCGACGGCACGCCATGCGTCGCCCAACGCGTATGAGCGATCCCCACGTGGCCTGCGATCGGCGCCTCGTCGACGGCTTCCTGGAGGACCTTGACTTTGCCGACGGTGCGCAGCCGCGTCAGAGCGCCGCTGGAATCGATGACCGCCAGCCCCGCCGAATCATAGCCGCGGTATTCCAGCCGGCGCAGTCCCTCCAGAAGGATCGGAACGACATTGCGCTCGGCGACGACGCCAACGATTCCACACATGAGACCTACTCCGGCGGGCTGGAAAATGGCTGCCTATTGTGCCCGACAGCGGCTGCGGGCCGTTAGTTTACTTGTAATTGACTCCCGTTTCCGCCCGTAAGTGATTGCGCACTTTGAGAATACGACGGCGACCGCCTCGGGCCGTATTCATGTTTTATCCAATTGGCCGCGAAATATTGTGACTATTTTTATGGGGTCCGCCATTAAAGTTTCGCCGGGAAAATATTAACGCGATTCTGTCTAGGCACCCTATCGGGGCCTTGCTAAACGTGCAGATGACTTCCACTGGCGATATGGAGATGATGTAAATGCGATTCCTTGTTAAAGCTTCAACGCGTGCCGTGATCGCACGTGCCGCCAAATCCGTGGTCATTGTGGGCCTGCTCGCGACGGCGGGATCGACCGCGTTCGCCGACGGCGATCCGTCCGCGGGGAACCCGCAGGCATCGTCCGGAGCCATCATCGGCGTCGTGACGAATCCCGATCAGCTGGCCGTGCCCCGGGCGAAGGTGACCGCGGTACGCGCGGATGGCAGTAGTTTTCGCGCGACGCTGTCGGCCGTCGACGGCAGCTATTCATTCTCCGATCTTCCGCCGGGCAAATGGTCAATTACCTCACACGTCGATGGCTATCCGAATGTGGTGGCGTCTTCCGTGCAAGTCGCGGCGAATGACGCTACTCGATATGACATTGTGATGAAGGTCCCCGAGGCAGCGGCGCCGGTTGTCGCCGCGGCCACGCCGGCTGCCGCGGCGGCCACAGCGGCTCCCACGGCGGCGGCCACCGCGGCCGCCGCGGCCGCCGTTGCGGCGACTGTACCCTTGGGCCTTCAGGCCCCGGATGCCGGGCCGGAGGTCGACCTGCAAACCCCGTTCGCCTATGCGGATTTCACTTGGCTCAACGGCAGTCCCCGCAATCATGCACCGGCGTTTGACACGAAATTTTTCACGCCGGACATCCGCATGGACGCCTACTACGTCAACGATTACAACCACCCGGTCGATCACACGATCGTCGGTTCGACCGAGGAATTTCGCTCCGGCGAAGTTCAACTCGAGCAGGTCAGCTTCGGCGGTGATTTCCACTGGGAAAACGTCAAGGCGCGATTCCTCTCGATGATGGGACTGTTTGCAACGACCATACCGCGCAACGACTCGAGCTCCGGCAACATTGGCGGAGTCGGTCAGTGGGATCTCCAAGATGCATACCGCTATCTTGCAGAAGCGAACGCCGGATATCACTGGGACGTGGCTCACGGCCTCAATGTCGATGCGGGAATCTTTGCCTCCTACATCGGGCTGTTCAGTTTCTACAACTATGACAACTGGACTTATCAGCCGTCTTACGTGTCCTCCAACACGCCTTGGGTCTTCAACGGCCTGCGTATCCAGTATTATCCGACGAACACGCTGAAAATCGAGCCATGGATCATCAACGGCTGGGCATCCTACGCCAAGTTCAACCAGAATCCGGGCTTGGGCGGACAGATCCTCTGGCTGCCGAACGAGAATTTTAAGCTGGTCTTGAATAATTACGGATACGGACAGGATAATCTCGCGAACAGTCCGGGAAATCCGCTCGCGAGAACGACTCGTATTCACACCGACGATAGCATCGAGGTCAAGTACTACGACAGCAAAGCGAACTTCATATCCAAGGCCGCGTTCTCGCTAACGATGGACGCCGGATGCCAATACGGCGGCGGTGTCACCTGTTCGAGTGGGCCGAACAAGAGTGCCTTTCTCGGCTGGATGCTCTACGACCGCACTTGGTTCGACCACGATCGTTACGCGGTGACCTTAGGCGGCGGCGCGATGAACAATCCGGGCCGCTACCTGACCTTGCTGCCGCCGGTCAATGGCGCGACGGCCTCGACCGGCACTCCCTATTTCTCGGAGCTTCCCGGACAAAAGCTCTATCAATGGGATACGACGATCAATTTCCAATACATGCCCAGTGAGTGGATAACCTGGTGGTCGGAGGTTGGATTTCGCCATTCGAGCGTGCCCTACTTCGCGGGCTCCGGCGGCGTCACGCCTCCCGCAGGCAACAACGGCGCGCCTCAAAACTACGCGTGCAACAACGGCGCCAACTCCGGCTACGGAACCGGGCAATTGTCGCAAGCGAGCGCCGCGTGCTCCAGTCAGGGCGGCGTATGGTATCCGGATCTGCGTACGCGCGAGGCCATGTGGTCGTTCGGCCTGCTCGTCAAATTCTAGGCGTAGGAGAATCAATCATGTTGAAGATTCTGAGACCGATGCTCGCAGCCACTGTCCTCATAGCGGCGGGTTCCTCAATGACTACCGCGGTCGCCGACGACGCACCGCCGGCCGCCGCGAGTCCGAAGCTTGCGACCGGGATCACTCCGCTCGCGCAGCTATTGGAACTCATGGACACCGACAAGAATGGCAAGGTGTCCAAAGAGGAATTCATGCGTTTCATGGAGGCGGAGTTCGATTTTGCCGACAAGAACAAGGACGGGCAGCTGGACCCCGTCGAGATGAAGAAGTTCGTGTACCGTATGAACCATCCCACTTCGGGAACGCCTCGCGTGCGCAAATAGCGCGTCTGTCCGTCGGACGCTCGTGCACCGCGTCGGATACGCAGTGAAATCAGCGAGGCCGCTGATCGGCTTTGTCTTTTTTTGTGCGTATGTGATTTTTGTCGTTGAGCCGACGAACTCCTTTGCGCAATCGCCAGCGGGGTCAAGCGGCCACGTGACCGCGGATGTACTGCAGCAGCGCGGAGCACAGCTTCGCATGGAAATAGACGCAGCTTACAAGCAGCTGCGAGCGTCGAAGTCCTTGAAAAACACGGTAAATGATGGAAATGACGTCACCGAGATTGTGCTCAAATACATTCCTCTCGGCATGCCATTGGATGACGCGCAAGCGATACTGCGCGCGACCGGCTGCAAGGTGGAGTCGCCGCGGCAGGGACAGGTCGTTGCGAGAATCCGTATGAGGGATGGGGTCCTCGATCTAAAACACACCTTGGCCGTTGAATTGGCCGGGCCGGCTCTGGGTGATGTCGGCGGTGTTCGGAATGTCTCTGCAACGATCTATCTTGCGTACGTGCCCAACGCCAATAATCGATAGTTTTTATTGGGGAAATGAGCCGCGCCGCGTCGTCGGTCGCCTTATCGAGAATGCGCCGTGGGGATCGGCGCTACCGAACCGCCCAGCGCCTGAAACAACGCCGCCGTGTCGGCAAGGCGATTGGCGCGTACTTGGATCAGCGCGACCACGGCCTGCTCATAGGATTGCTCCGCAGTGATCAGAGCGAGATAACTCACCGATCCGAGTTCGAGCTGATGGCGCGCCACATCGAAGCTCTTCTGAGACGCAATCTCGGCATGGCTCGCTGCACGGATTGCGTCCGCGTCGGTGTCGAGCGCGTGCAAGGCGTCGGCGACGTTTTGAAACGCGTTCAGCACCGTCGATTGATAGACGGCCCCGGCTTGATCCATGGCCGCCTCGGCGGCGCGTTTTCGGTGCACGAGCGTGCCGCCTGCAAACAGTGTCTGCGACAGACTCGCGCCTACGCTCCAGAAGTTTGTTCCCGCTCTGAACAGATCGCCGGTCGCGGTCGCCGAACTGCCGAGATTGCCCGTGATATTCAGTTGCGGCAACATATTGGCGATCGCCACACCGACTTGCGCGGTCGCCGAGTGCAGCAGCGCTTCCGCGGCGCGCACGTCGGGCCGGCGCTCGACGAGTTGTGAAGGGACCCCGATGGGAAGATCGGCGGGTAATTGCAGCTCATCGAGCTTCAAAGGCGTTTCACTGAAGTTCGCGGGCAAGTGTCCCGTCAGCGCGGCGAGTTGATCGCGCGTTTGCTGCAGCTGCCGATTCAGCGGCGGCAGCGTCGCTTCCAATTGCGCGAGCGCGGCCTCCTGGGCAAACACGTCGCCTTCGGCGACCGATCCCAGCTCGAGCTGGCGGCGCAGCAGTCCCACGGCGTCGCGCTCCAGCGTCACGACGCGTGTCGTCGCGGCCAATTGCTCGCGCAGCTGCGCTTCTTGGATCGCAGCCGCGACGACATTGGAAGTCAAGGTCAGGTAGGTGGCATCGAGCTGGTAGCGCATCGACTCCTCTTGCGCCGCGAGGGATTCGACGGCGCGACGATTGGCGCCGAAAATGTCGGGCACATAGGACACCGTGACCTGCGGCGTATATAAATTGTATAGCGCGGTGCCGGACGTCAGAGTCGGCGACAGCACCCCCGTCGCATCCCGCTGACGGCTCGCGTCGAAGCTGCCTTGCACAGTCGGAAAATAGGAGCCGCGCTGCGCCGCGGTATTCTCCCGCGCTTGCCGCAGCGCCGCCTGAGCCGCGGCGACGCTCGGATTTGCGCGCAGCGTCTGCTCGACCAAGGCGTCGAGATCGGGCGATCCGAACAGCGTCCACCAGTTTCGCGGCACGTCCGCACTTGCCAGGAACCTCTGCGCGGCGCCGTCGGGCGTATCCGCAGACGCGGTCGCCGGCGGCAGCGGTTCCTCGGTGTAGCGGTCCGCGCTCGGCGGTGCAGGCCGGTGAAAATTCGGGCCCACACAGGCGCACAGCGCGGCGCCCGACAAGCAAATCAATTTGTGGAGCCCGCGATTCATGCGCCCACTTCTCGCGGCTCTTCCGGAGGCAGTTCACGCGCGGTCGAGAACTTCAAAATGAGTACCGGCAAGACCAACAGGATGAGGACCGGCGCCAGCAGCATGCCGCCGACGACGACGAGCGCGAGCGGCCGTTGCACCTGCGATCCGATTCCGGTCGAGAAGGCTGCCGGGATCAAGCCGACGCAGGCCACGATGCAAGTCATGACGACCGGACGCAATTGCGTCCGGCAGGTCTGCAGCATCGCGCTAACCCGATCGAGACCCGACTCCAAGCTCAGATTGTAATACGACAAGACGAGGATCCCGTCCATCGCCGCAATTCCGAACAAGGCCACGAAGCCGATCGCCGAGGAAACGCTGAACGCCGTGCCGCTGAGCCACAGCGCAAAGATGCCCCCCAGCAGTGCCATCGGAATCACGCTGGCGGCCAGCAAGGCGTCGCGCAGGTTGCCGAATTTCAGGTACAGCAACAGTACGATCAGCGCGATCGACAGCGGTACGACGACGCTCAGGCGCGAGATCGCGTCTTGAAGACTGCCGAATTCGCCGACCCATTCCAAGCGGTAGCCGCCGGGCAACAGCACTTGCGCATCCACGGCCCGCTGCGCTTCGAGCACCGCGCCGCCGAGGTCGCGGCCGCGCACGCTGAACTTGATCGGCACATAGCGTTGTTGCTGTTCGCGGTAGATGAAAGCGGCGCCGGAGACGAGGCGCACGTTCGCCACATCCTCGAGCGGCACCTGAATCAGGCCGTTGCCGTTGGAAGCCGTGGCGCCGACCGGAATATGCTGGATCGCATCCAGACTTTGCCGGAATGGCGCCGCGAGGCGCACCATCATCGGAAAATGCCGGTCGCTGCTGCCCTCATAGAGATCGCCGGCGCTCTGTCCACCGATCGCGGTCTGAACGACCGCGTTGATGTCTCCCGGCGCAAGGCCGTAGCGGGCCGCGCGCTCGCGATCCACGTCGATGCGTATCGTCGGCTGTCCGAGCGAACGCAAAACCGCGAGATCGGTGATGCCGGGAATCTTGGCGAGCACCGCCGCTATGCTGTCGGCGGTCTTTTCGAGCGTTTCGAGATCGTTGCCGTAAATTTTGACCGAGTTCTCGCCCTTGACGCCTGAAGCCGCTTCCTCGACGTTGTCCTGAATATACTGTGAGAAATTGAAATCTATCCCGGGGAATTCCTGCTCCAGCGCGTCCATCATGTCTTTGGTGAGCTTTTCCTTGTCGACGCCCGCGGGCCAGGTGTCAAAGGGCTTCAGCGGCACGAAGAACTCGGCGTTGAAGAATCCGGTCGCATCGGTGCCGTCATCGGGACGCCCGTGCTGGGAGACGACCGTCTCGACTTCCGCGTACCTCTTCATGAGCTTGCGCATGCGATCCACGTAGGTATCGCTGTCCTCCAGCGAGACCGATTGCGGGAAAGTTGCGCGGACCCAGAGGTTGCCTTCTTCGAGCTTCGGCAGGAACTCGAGCCCCAAGGAGCGTACCGCGAAGAACGCCAACAGGCTGATCAGCACGATGCCGGCGAATGTCATGATGCGGTTCGCGAGCACGAACTCGAGAGCGGGTTCGTAGACGCGGCGCAGCCCGCGAACGACCGCCGTCTCGCGTTCATCGACGTCATTGGGGAAGAAGATGAGGCTCAAGGCCGGCGCGATCGTGAATGTCGCGATCAAGCCGCCCGCGATCGCATACGCGTAGGTCTTCGCCATCGGACCGAAAATATGTCCTTCGATGCCGGATAGCGTGAACAAGGGCACGAAGCCCGCGATGATGATCGCGGCCGCGAAAAAAATCGACTGACTGACTTCGGCGGCGCCGATCGACACCGTGCCCATCTTGCCGCGGAAGCCGCTCGGGGGACGCATACGATCCAGGGCCGTGGGCCCCGTACCGAGGTGTGCGGAGGCCTCGACGAGATGCCTGAATATGTTCTCGACCATGATGACGGTCGCATCGACGACGAGTCCGAAGTCGATCGCGCCGACCGACAGCAGGTTCGCCGACTCGCCGCGCATCACCATCAGACCGATCGCGAACGATAGAGCGAAGGGGATCGTCAATGCGACGATCACTGCGCTGCGCAGGTTGCCGAGAAACGCCCATTGCAGTAGAAAGATCAAAATGATGCCGGCGACCATGTTGTGCAGCACGGTGTGGGTCGTGATATTGATCAAATCGCTGCGATCGTAGATGCGCTCGATGTGGACGCCGGGAGGCAGGATGCCGTTCTTGTTGACGTTGTCGACCTCGGCCTCGACGCGCTTGATCGTCGGCACGCTTTCCGCGCCGCGGCGCATCAGCACGATGCCTTGCACGATGTCGTTGTTATCGTTGAATCCGGCAATTCCGAGACGCGGAAGATTGCCGATCGTCACCGTGGCGACATCGCCGATCAACACGGGCGCGCCCTGATTGTTCGTGATCAGCGTATGCCGAATTTCATCGGCCGAATGGATCAGTCCGACGCCGCGCACAACGGCCGATTGCGCACCGAAATTCACGGTTTGGCCCCCGACATTGATGTTCGCGTTACCGAGCGCCGCCAACACCTGGGGCACCGACAAACCATACCCGATCAATTTGCGTTGATCGATCGCGATATCGTAGGTCTTGGTCTTGCCGCCCCACCCGGTCACGTCGATGACGCCCGGCACCGCCTTGAACCGGCGCTCGAGAACCCAGTCCTCGAGCGTCTTCAAGTCGGTGACCGAGTAGTTGGGAGGTCCGACGACGCGATAGCGGAAGATCTCGCCGATCGGGCTCGTCGGGGAGATCTGCGGCTGCGCGCCGTTCGGCAAGGATCCCAACTGCGAGAGTCGATTCGTGACCCACTGTTCGGCCTGTTGATAGGTGAAATCGTAGGTGAACTGAACCTTGACGTCCGACAGGCCGAACAGCGAGATCGTGCGTATGGCTTGCAGGTTCGGGATGCCGGCCATTTGGATTTCGAGCGGAATCGTAATGTAGCGCTCGATCTCCTCCGCGGACTGCCCGGTGCTTTGTGTGACGACATCGACGAGCGGCGGCACGGGATCGGGGTATGCCTCGATGTTGAGAGCCAGATAACTCGCGAAACCCGCGCACAGCGTCATGACGAGCAGCACGACGATCAAGACGCGCTGGCGCAGCGCGAAGCTGATGATGGAATTCATGAGGTCCCGGGCGTCGCCACTTGATCGATGAACAAGCCGCCCTTGGTGACGATGCGCTCGCCCGGCTTCAAGCCGTCGAGCACCTCGATCAAACCGTCGTTGCTGCGGCCGGTGCGTATCGCTCGGTAGGCGACCAATCCGTCGCCTTGCACGACCCAGACATGCGCGGCATCGCCTTCGTAGACGATCGCGGCTTGCGGCACGGCCGGGGATTCGATCGCCTCGCTCGTCAAAATCTTGAAGTTCGCGAACATCTCCGGCTTCAAGGCGCCGTCGTGATTGTCGATTACCGCGCGGACCGCAATGCGGTGCGTGACGGCGTCGACGACCGCCGCGACGTAGGTCAGGCGCGCCTTGAAAACTCGCTCTGGATAAGCAAGTACGCGCACTTCCACGAC
>Ga0181532_10004691_pt1 | contig 11845 bp, 9 predicted proteins | sample PEATcosm2014_Bin_33_FD_119768 | JGI IMG/M metagenome (GOLD analysis project Ga0181532, IMG submission 119768) | Peatland microbial communities from MTU Mesocosm Facility, Houghton, MI, USA - PEATcosm2014_Bin11_30_metaG | ecosystem: Environmental > Terrestrial > Soil > Wetlands > Peat | place...
CTAAGCGCCACTCCACCTCCTCAAACAGCTTCATTACCCGCGCGGCGCTTGCCTTCCTCCGCCGTCATCAAGATGCCGTGCCCGCGCCGATGAGGTGATCGAATGGGCCGCTTTACTTCCGGTATTGGCACTTAGCGGAAGTGTCATGCATCTTTTCGAATGTCCGCTGTTGGGGAAGAAGCGGACATCGTCTAGGGGCATGGGCTCCGCCAATGAGCACGTGAAAAAGAGGTTGCAGCGCCGATAGCAGGAACAACCGATATTCAATCGGATGTTCAATTGTACACTTATCAACCGCGCGAAGCGCCGTGGATGACGTCGTGGGTAAAGATCAGGAGCCGCGGAATCTAAACGCAAAATCAATAACCCTCGGCGGAGATTGCAGGTTTCGAATGCGCGATCCCCTTTGCAGGCACGCCGGTTATCAGTCCGATGCTCTATCCGACACTAGAGCGGGATGAGGCTAGATTGAATCGTTTGAGGATTCCCAAATCAGATTAATTCTGATTCAACATGCTGGCTGGGAAGGAGGCCAGCTTGGATGGGGCGACCGTATTCGCTTGACCTTCGTGAGCGGGTGGTAAGGGCTGTCGTGAAGGGTGGCTTATCGCGCCATCAGGCCGCAGCCCAATTTGGCGTGGCCATCAGTACGGCGATCAACTGGGTTCGCCGCTTCCGCGAGACTGGCAGCGTCGAACCGGACCAAGTCGGCGGCTATAGGCCGAAGAAGATTGCGGGGCCGCACCGCGATTGGCTGCTGCAACGGTGCCGGAAGGCAGATTTCACCTTGCGCGGGCTGGTGGCCGAACTCGCCGAGCGGGGCCTGAAGGTCGATTACCGCACGGTGTGGGAGTTTGTTCACGCCGAGAAGCTCAGTCATAAAAAAAGACACTGATTGCCGCCGAGCAGGACCGCCCCGACGTTGCCCGCCGCCGTGCACAATGGACCAAGTATCGGGAGCGGATCGATGCCTCCCGCCTGGTGTTCATTGACGAGACCTGGACAAAAACCAACATGGCACCGCTGCGGGGCTGGGCGCCGCGCGCCAGCGGATCAAAGCCAAAGTGCCACATGGTCATTGGCAGACCATGACCTTCCTGGCCGCATTGCGCCACGATCGCATTACGGCTCCCTGGCTCATCGATGGGCCGATCAATGGCGAGACCTTCCAACTCTACGTCGAGAAGGTTTTAGTTCCGACCCTGCGGCCCGGCGACATCGTGATCATGGACAATCTTGGCTCGCACAAGGGCAAGGCTGTGCGCCGCGCCATTCGTGCAGCCGGCGCCCGGCTCTTCTACCTGCCGAAATACTCACCCGATCTGAACCCGATCGAGCAGTTCTTCTCCAAGTTCAAACATTGGATGCGCAAGGCCGCAAGGCGAACCACCGAGGCCGTCTACAATGCGATCAGTCCAATCCTCGACACCGTCTCAGCAGCCGAATGCGCAAACTACTTCGCTAACGCCGGCTATGACCAAACCTAGTCTCATCCCGCTCTAGCAGTTTGCTGAAAAAGGTTTTTCGAGGGGGTCCATGAGCAACATTGATTCAAGGATCGAGCCCAAAGCGCACGATAGATTCAAGATACGGCCACTCTTGAGTCTATTGTTGCGCAAAATCGCATTTGATCCGAGTTTTTCAGCAAACTGCTAGTGCGAATAACCCCAACTTCGTCTGGATCCGCCAAGGCGGCTTCACCCATCGCCTTAGCAATTGCTCCGCTAATGGTATGCGCTGCCCGCCGAATCGGGTCGGCCGCCAGATGTGCATATCGTTCGGTGGTCTTGGAGTTGGAATTCCCCAACAACTTGCCGATGACCGGTAGGCCCAGACCGGAACCTGCCCCGACGCTGGCGAATGAGTGCCGTAGATCATGCAACCGCAGCCCCTCCAGACGGGCATGTCTCGAAACCAGCGCCCAGGGGCGTTGGAGATCTGCCCGGGGCCTATCTGGATCAATGCCGGCGATAACGTACTTTCCGACCCGATCGAGCCCAGCGAAAACGGCGACGGCGGCGCCCCCCAGTACGATTGTCTTCTTGCCCGTCTTAGAGTCTGGCAACAATAGTAACCCGCGCTGTAGGTCGACATGATCCCATCTCAAATCGAGGATCTCGCGGAGCCGGGCGCCGGTAAAGATCAGCAGCCGCAATGCCGCGGCAGCGTGGGGACCAATTACCGTTAAGCGATTTTCAGGTTTGTTTGGCGAGTGCTTAGCTTTTGGGTTCGCTCTATTCACCTCCGGCCAGGGGATGCCAACCGTTTCAGCTTCGCGGATAGCGTCACCCAGCCGCAACAACTCTGTATCGGTCAGAAAACGTTCCCGGTGCTGTTCGGGGAACCTATCGATTCCGAGGGCGGGGTTCACAACACCCTGGGGCAGCAGGCCCGTACGCATGCCAAAAGCGTAGACCGCGCCTATAAGGGCAACAATTCGGTTTGCCGTCACCTTATGGGTTCTACCGACGGCTCTGTGCAGAGCCTCTACGTCCCTTCGGGTGAGGGAAGGGGCTCTTCGGTTGCCCAAAGCTGGTTCGATATGGTTCCTGATGTAGCCCTCAAATAAAACAGCCGTCCGACCTTTGCGTTTTATTCGGATGTGGTCGTTCATGAAGGACGTCATGAGCTCCCCGACTGTCTCAGCTTTCCGGGCTTCCGCACGCTCCGCGGCGGGGTCCGCGCCGAGTCTTACCCTTGCGAGGAGACCTGAAGCTTGCTTTCTAGCCTCATCCGGCGTGAGGTTTTTTGGCGTCCCTAGCACCATCCTCCGAGTATGCGCGCGTCGACCCCCCGCGCCCGGTCGATATTCAAGGACCCAGGATAGCGCGCCAGACGGATACGCTTTGAGACCAAATCCAGTGAGGTCGGTGTCGAAAAACACAGTTGTTTTTGCGACTGGGGGCAGACTCACTAGTGTTCGTCGGCTTAGCCTGATCGTGGGCATGTTGCTCTCGAGTCGGCACCGTGAGAGAAACCGTAGCATACGGGATGAAAGGTGGGGAGAGATAAATATATGATTTTATTGAACTTATGCCACGCGGGGCAATTTGAGGATACTGGGTGAAATAGCCATTTTCAATTTTGGGTACTGCAGGTCGTTGGTTCGAATCCAGCTGCCCCGACCAGCTTCTCATTGAGAAGACATCATTTGGCTTAGATTCCGCGCTGGGCCCGCAGGGATATCCAAGGCGCAGCATCAAGAATAGAAAAGATTCACGAAAGATTGTGAACTGTTCTCAAGTCCCGTGGTGCTTCGCGTGCCACTGCTTCTGAAGGAGCGTGATTCAATCGGCATGCGATGACTCTGACGGCCTTGGTGCCGTCGGTTGTCGGCCGCCAGGGAGCGTCACAGCGGATGTTATCCTGATTGCTGCTCTTTGGCACTGATGCCCAAAGGCCGTAAGCTAGACGAGCACCCATCAATTCGGTAACGGCGGCAGGTTGCGACATGCGAGTTCTGGTCACCGGCAACGCCGGATTCATCGGCTTTCACACCGCTGCGCGTCTGCTGCAGCGAGGAGATTCCGTCGTCGGGATCGACGTTGTCAACGACTACTACTCCCCTGAGATCAAGGAGTCCCGGCTCGAAGTTCTGGAGCAAATAGCATTACAAAGTCCGGGAGACTATCGCTTCCACCGGTCGAATCTGGCGGATTCCGCGGCCGTCAAGAGTTGCTTCGCCGATGGCCCTTTCGACAGGGTCATTCATCTCGCGGCCCAGGCCGGCGTTCGCTATAGCCTGGAGAACCCCCACGCCTACGTCGAAAGCAACATCGTAGCCTTCACCAACATCCTGGAGGCGTGCCGATATGCAAAGGTTGATCACTTGACCTATGCAAGCACAAGCAGCGTCTATGGCGCGAATACCAACATGCCGTTCAGCGAACATCGGGGCGCCGACCATCCGCTGCAGTTCTATGCCGCCACCAAACGCGCCAATGAATTGATGGCCCACAGCTACAGTCACCTGTTCAAGCTGCCGACAAGCGGGTTGCGGTTTTTTACGGTCTACGGGCCGTGGGGTCGACCCGATATGGCGCTGTTCCTGTTTACCAAGAACATTCTGGCGGGAGAGCCCATCAAGCTGTTCAACAACGGCCAACACCTTCGCGATTTCACCTACGTCGACGACATCGTCGAAAGCGTTATCCGCGTCAGCGATGACATCGCGCGTCCTGATCCTGATTGGGATAGCGACAATCCGGATCCGGCGACGAGCAACGCGCCCTTTCGCATTCTCAACATCGGCAATAACAGCCCGGTCCACCTCACCGAGTACCTTGAGGCGATCGAGGAGGCGTTGGGAAAAAAAGCGATCCGGGAATTGCTGCCTTTGCAGCCCGGCGACGTCCCGAATACATCCGCGGATGTCAGTTCGCTCGTCAAAGCCGTAGGGTATCAGCCGAGCATTCCGGTCCGCGAAGGCGTGGCTCGCTTTGTCAACTGGTACCGCGATTACTTTAAAGTCTAGAAAAAGGAGACATCAAGCGTAAGTGGGTCCGGATGCTTTTGCCGCACCGCGCTTGACTACACTGATCTGTGTAGGTATGTCCGCCTGGGGCAACCGGAATGTGGTCTGTATAACGATGAGCCGCGATGCCGCCCGACAAGCCATGAAGGACAGGATCCTCGAGACCACCGACCGGCTGTTCTACGGGCAGGGCATTCGCGCCGTCGGGGTCGATACGATCGCCGCCGAAATCGGGATCAGCAAACGCACGCTGTATAACTATTTTCCGTCCAAGGACGCGCTGATTGTCGCGTATCTGATGCGCCGCGCCGTTCCGCGCAGCATTCCCGACCGGCCACCCCTTGAGCAGATACTGGGGGTCTTCGATTGGCTCGAACGCTGGTTCGCGAGCAAGGCGTTTCGCGGCTGCCCCTTCGTCAACGCCGTCGCCGAAATAGGGGAGCGCGCCCACCCGGCGACCCGAATCGCCATCGATCAAAAGGAGCGGCGGCGGGTTGCATTCCGGGATATTTTGACGCGGCTTGGCGTCGCCGATCCTGACGGTCTTGCGACCCAGCTGGCGATCCTGGTGGAAGGCGCCATGGCCGCGGCGCTGGTGCGTGACGACCCGGGCATGGCACGGGCAGCGAAGTCGGCGGCCCTGGTGCTGCTGACCGCGGCGGGCGTGCCTGAAGGCGAGGAAAGCGGGGCGGCTCCGGAAATAGCGGCCCGGCGGCGAACTCGGAAATCTCCGTCCCGCAGCGACACAGCTGGCCGCGCCGGCACGCGCCGACGATGAGCGTCGTTCCGTCGGTCTTCTGAGGGAACCACGTCACGCGCCGGTTAAGGCAATGGTGTCAGACTGCGGTGACGGCGATCCGCTAAAGCGAGCCACCCGCGGTGGTGACCCTTGCGGGTCCGATCTTGAAATACTGCTTGGCAAAGGCCACGATTTCGCGGTCGGTGGGATGATCGGCGGCTTGGACCGCAACGATGCGATCGCCGATGTGTGAATGTTGTTCGCGGAGAAACTTCGCGAGTTCTGTCTTGGCGCCGGCAGGACCAATGATCAGGATTTCGCCGGCATCGCTGACCGCGTTCATCACCTGCGCAAGAAACTCCTTGTCAAATCCGGCATGGCCGCTGCCGATCGAGTTGGCTTTATGGTGCAGGTGGCGCGTCGGCATATTCGGATGCAGGACGACCTCGTCGTCGCCCGACAGACCGATGTGAAAAACCTTGGCCTGTGAATGATCGATCCAGACGATCGCGTGGAAATGGGTCGGCATGGTGTTCCTCCTGGCCTGCGATCTGTTGACCGTGGATCGATCTTGCACCAGATGCGCGGGCATGAGTGCTTTGAACCTGAGGGAACAAACTACCGTAAAGGCATTTCGGTCGATTGATTCAGGTCAATCGAGCGAACCTTGTGCGGGCGGCGGCTCATCGGCCGACACCGGTTTGCTGCCGCGGCCGAGGGCAAACTGGCCGACCGGGCCCTCGACGTGGAATTCCAGCCCGGTCATTTTCGCGAACAGGTCGATATTGTTGGTCCCGATCGCACAGCCACCGAGCCCCATATCGGTTGCCATCATGTAGAGCGTCTGCAGCAAGACACCGGCATCCTTGAGGATCAGCGAGTAGGCGACCGAACTGTACTTCCATGAAACCCGGCCAAAGCGCGCGGCGATCGTGATCAGGATCTGGGGCGCGGCGGGAGCTCCCATTGCAAATTCGGCGGCCGTCAGCTGCGCTTCGAGCTCTGGCGTCTTTACACCGATCGGCACCAGCGCATGCCGGTCGGCGTCGTAGTGATAGAAGCCGCGCGCAAGGCCTTCGCAGTTGCCAACCGCCAGATAGAGCTCAAGCTCGTAGGCGCCGCCCCCCGACGGATATGGCCTGGCGGCGTACGAGATATCAGGACCGCCGTCGCCGAGATCGGCCTTGTCTTTCCACTTCGCCTGGATCCGCGCGGCGCTATCGAGAAACCGTGCAAGCTCGGCGAGGGTAATCGGTCGGGTGTCGTCGAAGTCGCGCGTCGAATGGCGTTGATGCAGGAGCCTCATGAACGGCGAGGGTGCTTCCGAGGGCGTGGCCGAGACCTTGCGCAGATCGATTTTCTTTCCAGGCCAGCGCGGTCGCACCGCGGGTGGCGGAGGTATCAGACCCGCATAGGGATATAGTCCACCGAGCGGGTTGGCCTGGCGTCCTTCCGTACTGTGCGTGTGGAATAGAAGATCGTGGAAATCCCAGAGAACGAGGTTGTCGTCGCCCTCGGACGCTCGCAGGCCATCGCCGTTTGCCTCGACCCTGAAAAGGATATGGCAATCCACCAGCAATGCGAGAAGCTCGATTCCGGGAAAGCCGGGCTGCCGCCGCAACGCACCGACTTTTTGCGGCGTGGATAACAACGCGAGGGCAGTGGCGATCTTCGGATCGCAAATTCTGAATAATGCGCCGGCGCGGGGCGATTCCAGCACCATCTCATTGCCGCGCCGCCGCAAATAGGCAAAGCGCGACAGCGCAATCACGTCCTGATTGCCGAGCTTTGGCATTTGCGGCCAATAATCGGGAACTTGCGGCTCGATGACGACCTGATCCCTGTCGGCGCGCCCAAGACCGAACTCCAGAAGGCCGCGCTGGGCCAATCGATGCACCAGCAGACCGATTTCCTTGTCGACGGCGCGGCCAGCCGTGAATGAAGCGACTGTCAGGCCTGCGCGCAACTCTTGCATGCGATCCACGACGCCGGGACTGAACGCGCCCAGGCCGACCGAATAGTCGTCGAAGCGGGCAACAATACTCCCGTCCGCGTCGGCTTCGAGCGCGACGTGAGCGCTCAGCCGGGCGGAAATACCTGGTGGTGCGATCCGCCGCGCCATCTTTTTTGCAGGAGCGCGCAAGCCGGGTGACCTCTCAAGAGTGTGGAAGGAACGGCGTAAGTTCGCTTTCCGGAAGCGGCCGATCCAGCCAACCGAGCTTTACCGGAACATCGTAAAGCCGGCCGGGTCCGAAGCGGCGATAGAAATGCCGCAGTCCCGGAACGATCACTCTGACGACGTTGACCCCAACGTCGGGCCGCGTCTGATTGAGGACGAGGAAATCGAGGCCCGCTCGCCTGGCGATGTCGACGCAGGCGTCGACTTGCGTGCGCGTATTGTCGAGGGGACCGAATTTCGCGCTGAAGTCCGATGGGATCGTCGGATCGCCAACCGGCGTCAGGAAGGGGTAGTTCTCAAGACGCAATGGGGTGAGGCCGTCGAGGCTCGATTTTTCGCCGGTTGCACCTCCCATCAGGCCAATGGACAGGAACTGGTTCAACTCCGTCAACGTGCGCAGCATGGCAATGCGGGGATCGAAATGCGCGCCAGAACCGAACTCGATGTTCTCCTGTCCGTTTTGCATCCAGTGCAATATCGCCACGTAGGTGGGAATGCCGAGATCGCTGGTGACGTCGAGCACCCAAAGCCGCCGTCCGGTTTCGGCGAGCTGGCTTTGCAGATCCCGAACATAGGAATCGTTGAAATGGGCGAGGTCGACTTCCGCCCGTTGTAGTCGATTGTACCACCAGATCGCGTAGGCGTCTCGTTCCACCAGTTCGAGGAAACCCTGGACGATGGCTTCCTCGATCGTGTTGCCCGCTGCGCAGCCGTTGGAATCCGCATGGAAGGCGGCGGGACCGCTGTAGAAAAAATACAACAGACTGGTCGGAATATATTTGAAGCGGTTATCGCGCAGAGACCAGACCGGCGACCATTCGATCCTGGCCGATGGATCGAATGGCGCTGGGGTGGTTTGTGTCTCGTGCGCATCCTCTTCCCCGGTCTGCTCCGGGGATGATTGCGCATCGCTGAACAGCAGGATGTCGTTGGGAGGAATCGCCTCGCCGGGCGCGAAATCCGAAAACCGCCGGGTTATTCTGATCTCGTCGCCTTGAAAAATTCCCGAGTAGCGTTCGATCGCCTCCATCAGTGCGCTGGCTTCGGCCTGCTCGGCATTGGAGCCCTTGCCGAAGCTGCCACCGGTCAATCCGGCCCTGAGTTCGTTGAGGTTCTGGGCCGGCGCCGAGAAATTGTGCGCCGCATAAAAGTTGGTGTTCATCGGCAAATCGGCTTCGATCCGCTCGAGCCGCGTGACCACCCCGGTGAGCGGGCTCACATGCTTTCGGAAGCGCGCCACGGTCGCCCGCGACGACACGGTCCGGTATCCCCCACTGGTCATGACCAGCTTGGCACCTTCGCCCAATTCGATCGGCACCGGCGCCCGGCGTGGATTCCGCAGCTTCTTGCTGCCGCAGGTCGGACATTGCGGGCGTGCCGCAACGTAGTGCTTCACAACACTCGATCCCAGGAGATCATGACTGATGATGTGATCGTTCAGCTCGGTGCGAAAGCCGGTAGCGATGGCCTTGGCCACTTCGAGCGCGGCGAATTGGATGGCACCCTGTCCGAGCGTGTTGCGCGCGAGCGGTGAAACGGCGACGGGGCGCGCCGGCCCGCGGTCGAGGAATCCCTTGATCTCTCGATTCCGGATCATGCGATCGAACAGGCATGTCCAGCAGGCCCCCTTGCCTGGATCGAACACGGGTCCCACCAGCGGAAAGGCGCCGGACGGTTGCACCAGCAGCCAGGGTGTCCGGTCCGATACCCGCTGCCGATTCAATTCGGCAAGCTGTCGCTCGAGATAATCGTTGACCAGCGTGACCGTCAGGTCCGCCGCGCGCTTGACGACCTGAACGCCGAGCTTGCCCAGGGCCGCACCGAACGCGGCCTCACCTTGCACGTCGATCGATTCGACTCGGACACGACAATTGCCGAGGTTTTGCTCGGCCAGTCCCGGCGGCAGGCCGAGGCTCGCCCAATAACCGGCCACCACTCCGGCAGACGAGGGCGACGCCTGGACGATGTAGCGGCGCTCGATCAGCCGTTTGAGAGCCTCCTCGACCTTGTCGGGAGGAAAACGCTGCCCGAGCTCGCGGACGAGCTGCGGAAGGCTCTTTCCGCCTTTTCCGATCACAGAGGCGAGGGCACAATAAAGCTCGCCGTGAAGAAAAAACTTGCGGTCTTCGGAATAGAGACAAACGACGTCAGGCGGCAGGACATAGACCGTGAAATTCGGCGCGAACTGCGGAATGTCCTTGCTGGCGCGCCGCGCCGAATTGGTCTTGCGATCGCCTGTCATGATGTCAGCACAGGCGCGTTGCCCAGCATCCTAGTCCGCCCGTGCAAGGCGTATTCTCCAATCACTGGAAATCCCTCGTCCAGCTCACGCGCTGGCATTTCTCGACAATATTGGGCCAACTCGGCCGTCATGCGCGCCTGCGGACGCCCACTGCACTGCAAAGAGGACATGGATTGGCCGGGTCGATTGTATCGAGCCCGGCCATGGTGACCTGCGTTTGTCAACGCAATCGGAAAGCGCTCTGGTCTAGCAGATGCGGCAAGCTCCCCACGACAAGCAGCAACCGCCGCCGCAGCCGCCACATCCCCAGCCTACGCCGCAGCCTCTGCAACCCCTGCAGCCGCGACAGCCTCTGCAACCTCTGCAGCCACCGCAGCCACGCGCCAGCTGCACACCGCCTTTGGCCGCCGCGGTATTCTCCTTGTCGAAGACGTAGAACGTCGCCAGACTGACGTCGGCGATTTCCTCTTCGCCGAGCGTGACGGCGTGACTCGGTGAATAATTTGGCGTCTGAGGCTGGTCATTTATCGGTGCGACCGCTGCTGAAGCGCCCCCCACCAGTGAGAAAGTCAACCCGGCCGCTCCCAACGCCGGCACAGCTTTCGTCACACGCTTTCGCTTCGAAGCCTGCTTCACTTGTGGCATAGTCGAATCCTCCATCAGCTTGCAAAATGGTTCGAGTTGGACAACTCTACTTCAACGGCTGACCACCCGCAAGATGACGACTGTCCGTAGACGTGCCGCGGGTCGACAAACGGCGAAGATTTCATCTTCATGAACGACGCCGATGATGACTGTCATTCATGCTCTATTCATCATTCCTGTCGTCGGCGGATACGTGCCGACTCCAACAACCTGAACGCGAGCGAAATCAGAACGGCCGCTGGTTCTGGGCGCTACGCCGTTGTGGCTTTCGTTGTGTTCGTGCTTGGTGGAACCAAAAGGAGCGCGGTGTCTAACTTGCATTCGCTCCGACCCGCCATTATTGAGGCCAAGAGATTCAGCCTCTCGACCATACGTCGGAAACGAAGCCGAATCGGTTCAATGCGGCGCAGCGAAATTTTGCAGGCGCGAACGGAGAGACCGGCGTGGTCGATTATCCCGGATGTTTCGCCTGGTACGAGCTGATTACGACAGATATGGCGGGCGCCAGGGCCTTCTACACGAAAGTGGTGGGCTGGGACGCGCACGACGCGTCGACTCCGAATCTCGCCTACACCATGTTTACCGCGGGAAAGGCCTCAGTATGCGGGCTCATGGATCTGCCGCAGGAGGCGAGGAAAATGGGCGCGACGCCGAGGTGGATGGGCTATGTCAGCGTCAACGACGTGGGCGTCGCCGCCGACCGGATCAAGCGTCTCGGCGGAGCCGTCTACGTCCCGCCGACGGACAGCAACATCGGCCGCATTTCTGTGGTTGCCGACCCCCAGACGGCAACCTTCGCGTTGGTCAAGGGATTGAAACCCGGCCGACGACGAGCGGACGACCTCGCCAAGCAGGGGCGCGTGGGCTGGCACGAGTTGCTGGCCGCCGACTGGGAGAAGGCGTTTGCATTCTACGGCGAGCTTTTTGGCTGGCAAAAGGCAGGCGCAGAAATCGGCCCGATCGAAACCTATCAAGTGTTCTCCGCGGGCGGGCAAACGATCGGCGGCATGTTCACCAAGCGTCCGGAGGATCCGATCCCATTCTGGCTTTTTTACTTCAATATCGGCGACATCGACGCGGCCGCGGAGCGCGTCAAGTCCGGTGGTGGCCAGGTCCTCAAGGGGCCGGTGGAATTGCCGGGAGGCGGCTGGATCGCCCGATGCAGGGACCCCCAGGGCGCCGCGTTCGCGCTGCAGGGAACGCGGAGCCAGGATGGCTTCGGCTGGTCTACCGAGTGGGCCGGGTTTTCATCAAAGGGCAGGTTGGTCACCTAGCCGCGCGGGTCCAAACCCGTCGCATGGCCACGCCCGCAACCGCCTGACGGCGAGGCGGCATCAAGCCGGCGTCAAGCAGCCTTAACCGCCGCCGGCTTGGGAAGCGGCTTGTCCTGCCGCTTCGACCAGGAGATGTAGTAGGCAACGATGGTCATGATCGCTATTCCCGTCACGCTGACGAAGATCTGCGCGAACAGCGAACCGGAGCTCATCATCAGTTCGAAATGTCCGACAAAGGACAGGAAGACGCCAACGCAGAACACCGCGAGCGATTGCTGGCCGCAGACGATCA